>Ga0163144_10000380_pt1 | contig 102138 bp, 84 predicted proteins | sample OliLak19BULKMAT1_FD_123175 | JGI IMG/M metagenome (GOLD analysis project Ga0163144, IMG submission 123175) | Freshwater microbial mat bacterial communities from Lake Vanda, McMurdo Dry Valleys, Antarctica - Oligotrophic Lake LV.19.BULKMAT1 | ecosystem: Environmental > Aquatic > Freshwater >...
GCGAAGTCGGCAACGAGATCGGCTTCAAAAAAATCGAAAAGCTCGAAGCTAATCAAGAGTGGGATAAGGCCGGCGATGCTTATTGGAAAGCGTATCAATCCAATAACAAAGGCGAGCTAGCCGAGAAGTCTCTGTACAATTCGTATGTCAGCTATAGCAAAGCTGCCAAAAAGGAACGCGCAGATGAAGTAGCCAAGATTTTCGTCGAGAAGTATCCGAAATCGGAACACGCGGCGGATTTCGCGTTGGCGACTGCCAAGAATGCTGAAGAACGGTTTGAGTTCGAATCGGCCCAGCAACTCTACGAGAAATTCTATACCAATCACCCGAAGCATAAGGAGGCCCGCAAGGCGCTCTTCAATGCCGCACTCTTCGCTGAGCTCTTGGGCAAAAGCGAACAGGCGAAGGGTCTGTACGAACAGTATTTAAAAGGTGGAGCGGTTGCTTCAGAAGAACGCCAAGCCATCCAAACCAGCATGTTGCAAATCCATCGCAAGCTCAAAGAGTGGGGCGAAATGGAAAAAGTCTTCCGCGGTCTAATTCGGGACGCGAAATCGACGAAAGAAAAGCTGGGCTATCTGGCGGAGTTGGCTAAGCGTCTGGATTTAGCAGGCCAGCCTAAAGAACGTGATCGCGTTGCCCGCGAAATCTACAATATGTACGAAAGCTCGGCTGAATCCGCTCGTAAGGATTTTGGTCCAGCGCTTGAATATGTGGCTGAGGCTCGCTTTGCCGCTCTTCGTAAGGAAAAAGAGAAGTACGAAAAGATCGAGCTGCGTTTTCCACCACAAGATTTGGTTTACCTCTTGGGTCGCAAACAAAAAGCGCTCAAAGCATTTGCTGCGAAACTAGATAAGGTCGTCGAAGTCGGCGTACCTGATTGGGGTGTCGCTGCACTTTGGGATAAGAGCGATGCTTATCGCCACTTCGCCGAAGCTTACTCGCAAGTTCAGATTCCAAAGAAATACTCGGAGGCCGAACGCAAAGAAGCTGAGATGAGCTTAAAGCAGATCGAGAAGGACTTAGTCGAGCCCATCAAGGCAAAGGGCAAAGAATTCGCATTGGGCTGCATGGAAAAAGCCCGTGAGTTTCACGTCGCCAATACTTACGTCCGTCAGTGCGCGGCGGTTGCTAGTTTGGAAACGCCAACACCATCGGGCGCGATGCCTAGAGCCGGACACTATAGCTACAATATTCCGCTCAAAGGATTTGGCGATCGTTGGGATGGCAGAGCGCCTGAGCCCACGGACAAAAAGAACTTCTTAGCGTACATAGCGACGATTGATACCCAAGGTCGTGTGGCGGATGTAGAGAAAAAATTGCGCGCTTACTTGGCTGCAAATCCTAACGATGCTCAAGCGCAGTTCCTCTACGCCAATCACTCTTGGCGCATAGGAAAAAAAGAGATGGCTTACTTCTTCTGGTCGAAACTTGAGAAGGATGGGGACTTTGAATGGCAGTCATTGCTGTACAATCAGTACGGAGCCATTGCTCTTGACGAGAAACGGCCGCTAGTTGCGATGGATTGGTTTGAAAAAGCCACTGAAGCCTCTCCTGCATATGCGCCCGCCTTTGTGAACCTAGGCGCGCTATACTTAGAGAGCGGCAGCTATCGGGATGCAGAAGTGCTCTTCCTTCGCGCGACGCAGCAAAACGACAAATGGGAAGAAGCAGCTCTCGGGTTAGGCAGCGCGCTTGAAGGTCAGGGTAAGTTTCAAGAGGCCAGCAGCTATTATTCGGATTTCGTCGGCGATAATTCTAACGCGCTGCAAGCTCTCTACAACCACGCTGTATTGTTAGGAAACAGGTTAGGCCAAAGAGAGCAGGCTTCGAAGTTGATGATGCAGTATCTGCAGCGCGGCGGAAAAGACACGGCGCGTGCTCAAAAAATTCTCGGAACTTGGCGATAAGAGAGGTGGGTAAAACCCATGCGCATGTCTGTAAATGCAAAGCATTTTTTGGTGTTTGCGATGTTGATGATGGCTGTCACTTGGACTGCTGATGGCAAATCGCGACCGCAGAAAAAACGTACGGGCGCTCCCTCTGTTTCGACGTCTTCGGGAGATGGTGGCGAAGATATGGTCACTGAAAAGCGTTCGGATGGAACGACTGTGAAATACAAAAAGAAGACGTCCTACGACTTCGAAGGTCTGGGCGTTGAAGCAATGGCGGATAAGCCAACCGGTGCTTACATTTCCAATATTAAGGACGTGAAAGCCCGGAGCATGATCCAAATTCGAAAAGATTTTGATGCAGAAGTGAACGAATCAGCTCGTCAAATGCCTTGAGAGAAAACATGGAAGCAAAATCGCAAGGAAATAGCACACCGATTCGGCTCGATATCCTGGATGAAAGCGGGGATGTCGGCCATTCAAGTGAGTTTGTAAAAGAGAAGATCGTACTTGGCCGGATTCTTTCTGCCGATGTGCGAATCGATGACATTCGGGTATCCCGAATTCACGCTCTGATCGAAGTCAAAGACGATCGAGTGGTCATCACTGATTTGGCCAGTTCTCACGGCACATACGTAAACGGCAAAAAGGTCGTCGAATCGGCGCTCAAATGGGGCGACACGATTAAATTAGGTTTTGTAGAAATCAGGGTTGCCAAGGGCTCTGGCAATATAACTCCGCAGCCTTCGTTTGAAGGCCGCCCAATTGCGGATGCAGAAGCTACTTCGGTGGATCTGCAGCGTCCAACTGCCGAATCCGAACGCCGCAGTCCCAAAAAAGGTTCGGGAGAAGATCGTCGTCAGTACGATGCGTTCCCGGAAGAAAACCGCCTGGATGATCGTCGTAAGGGCGATAGGCGCGTGGAACAACGCGAAGCTGAGCGCCGCACGAAAGATGGCAAAGCCGCCGACGGTGAACACCGCACCGGCGATGATCGTCGTGCAGTTAGGGAAGATGAACGCCGTGTAGGTCAGCGCCGTCGTAAAGACCGCCGCGTTTTTGATATCACCAGTCTTGAGCGTCGTATCGAAGAGCGTCGCACTCGCCGCTCTGGTGACGAACTATTACCTGAAGAATTAGAAAAAGCATTCACTGCTCCTGATCACGTGCGCGAACTCGAAGTGACCGCACTATGGGGCGATCATATTCTCGACGTTTCAAACTACAACGATCCCCAAGTTTTGACCGTCGGTGAAAGCCCTCGCAACCAGTACATTATTCCTAGCGAAGGCATTCCAGACGAATTTCCTCTCGTCACCATTGAAGACGACGGCACGGCTTATTTAGCGTTTACCGACGAAATGGCGGGAACGGTTCGTACTCGAGACAAAATCTACGATTTGGGCGGGCTGCGCGAAGAAAAATTCGTGAAGCGATACGCAGATTATTACGTTTGCTCGCTGAAACAGGACGACTTCGCCAAAATTTCTATTGGTCGCATTAACTTCTTTGCGTTGTATGTGCGCCCGGCTCCTCGGATCCGGATGGCACCCATTTTCCAGAGCGATCCGATTTTGCTCCGCACTGCTATCGGCTCGTTGCTGATGGTTGGGTTGCTCTTCACCAGCCTTATTTTTGTGCAGAAGCCAAAGCCCGTTACGATCGACATGATCCCCGAGCGCTTTGCAAAAATTGTGATTAAAAAGCGGCCCACTATTCCAAAGACGGGTCTCGTAATTAAAGGCGAGACTCCGATGGAAGGTGGCTCAGTTGCTGGCGAGGGCGGTAAGCCTAAAGGACCGGAAGGCGAAGTAGGACCACCGGATAAGCCGCAGTCTGAGAAAAAAGCGCAAGCGTTGATGCCGAAGTCGACGCCTCCGCCTCCACAGCCAACTCCTGCTCCGCCAAAACAAGCGCAAGCGAATCCAACGCCAGCGCCTGTGAAACCGGCTCCGACTCCTCCGCCAAAAGCAGCTGCTGCAAAACCAGCAGAGCCTAAGCGTAAGATTGTCGACCAGAAGACGGCAAAGAGCGTGGGCTTACTCAAAGCTTTCCAATCGAGTGGTCTTAAGAGCGATCTGAAAAACCTTATCGACACTGGCACGGGAGCTCCTGGCCAAGGTGGATTTGATGATTTCGGAAAAGCCGTATCGGGATTGCGCGCCCAAGGTGTTGAGAGTGGGGGCGGTGCCGGTGGCAAGGGCTTAAAAGGGGTTGATGTCGGCGGTGGTGGAACCACCATCGGTATCGACGGTCCTTCCACTAAAGGTCTCGGCGGCGGTTTTGCCGGCGACGGAATTGGCGAAGGAATTTCGGGACCCGGACGTTTCGGTAAGAAGGGCGAGCATAGTATCAGCATCGCTCAAGAGAACGTTCAGGTTCTGTCGGGTTTACCCAAAGACATCATTCACGCAGTGGTATCGCGACATCGGTCGGAAATCCGGGCTTGTTACGATGCGGCTCTTCAGCGCAGTCCTGGGCTGAAAGGAAAAGTCGTGATCTACTTCAACATCTCGCCGGAAGGGATTGTCCAATCGGCTGGTGTGAAAGAGAGCACGCTTGCGGATAGCGGCTTACACGGATGTATCGTGGCACGGGTTAAATCTTGGCAGTTCCCAAAACCCGAAGCACCGGTTGTAACCGAAGTTTCGGCTTACCCGTTCTTCATGAATCCTGCGAACTAGTCAGCTTGTATTGGTTGGCTAGAAACTGGGCTTGATGGCTGATTCTTTGAAAGCTGTCAGGTCCGACTTTGAACTTCCATTCACATAAGCAAATTGAGAGCGCATCGCTTGGCTCGCGCCTGGCTTTTTAGGTTTGGCATTGCTCTGAATGGATTTCTTCACTTCACTTAAAACATCTTCCACGTTGTAACCCAGTTCTAACGAGACAAACGTTTCGTCTTCTCCCCATTCGCTTTGGCCACTGGCGCGTTTTTCGTTACCGCCCGGCTTTTCTAACGCGGATTCGGCAGCTTCATTATCTGCCAGTCCTCTTCCGCCAGATTCTTCAGAGATGCGACGAGCGAAATCAGAATAAGTTTCATCCGCCGAGCCCGGGCCATACTCAGCATTTTTTGAGTAGCTATTGGATTCGCCTAAAACTTCTTTTACGCGCTCCACTCCAGCGTTCGTAGAGCTGGAAACGGTTTGTGCGCTTTCATCCCACTGTAATTGATTGCCGCGAGAAACAGGACCGTCGTTCACACCACGATCATCCGAGCGGTAATTCCAATCCGAATTATCTTTTGGAGAAGAAAACTTTTTTGAGCTGCCATTCTGCGCGTAAGAGCCGCTGCCTGAACCACTCGTGTAATCTGAACTCGATTCACGGCCGCCCGACGTTGGGCTGTTTGTACTAGCGACTGCAGAAGCGGTGGTATCCGCGTTAGCGTTTTCGCCGCTGCCGAACACCGGCTGCGGCGCGCCCGAGGGCGGTCCGTTTGGCGCCGACCGTGAGCTTTCGGGGCGTTTATTATTCAACCGGGAGGCGGTCGTTTCAGAAGGTGACTTGTTTTCAGTAAACACATCGTCCGAACCGGATTTGCCGATTGCCGACGAGTAAGGAGAGTTGCCGTTTGAAGTAGAAGTAAAAGTGCCGCTTCCCGAGCCATATTTGCCTTCATGGCCCATAAAGTTGCCCGTCGATAAATTTGAAACGCTCGCGGTCGGAAAATGCTTCGTCTTCTCCAAGATGCCATCCATCGTTTGCGGCGTGAAGGTTGGCAGCTGTTGCGAAGGCGTAGATGCAGTGGCAACTGGATTTTCCACCGGTGTTTGTGAAACAGGATTGCTAGTTGCCGCCGGCGTCTCTGGTTTGGGCGTCGAGGCAATCGACGGCAGAGAGGTGGTTCCAGACGAAGAGGGCGGCGTAGAGGTCTGTGCCTTTGGCGTAGTGGTGATGCCGTTGTTCGTAGAGGTTCCACCGGTGCTCGCAGTCGAAGCAGATGAGGGCGTTGGCTTGGTTGCTGCGACGGGAGTGGAAGTTGAAGGAGTCTCGCTGCCGTTTCCTCCAGGCGTGTTGACAGCCGTGGCAGAAGGAGTCGACGAAGGCTTTTCAGTCGATGGTGTTTCAGTCGACGGTACAGAGGCAGTAGAAGATCCGGTTGATCCCGAATGCGTTCCCGGAGAAGAAGCGTTTGAGGTTGTTCCTTGTGGAGAAGTTTCCGAACCCGTCTTCTGAGTCGTTCCCAGGCCACCTAGTAAGAGTGAGCCAGCACCAGGTAACACGGTGTTTAGAGCAACTGCTCCTCCGATGGTAGCCGCGGTTTTTTCGCCGGTAGATAATTTATTCCAACCTTCTTGAATCGTGCTTCCGAGCTTAGTGAGGTTTTCAGTGGTGCTCTTTGTCAGAGAAGACAGACCTGCCCATGCATCATCGACGGCATCTTTTTGTTTTTGCTCGTCGGATTTTTTAGCCAGAATGCGATCTTCTTCTTCGCTTAGGAGTTCTGCCATTTGGCGCAATTCGTAATTCTCTGGGTCGTCGCGGTATTCTTTTTCAATAAACTTCTTGGCTTCTTCCAACTCTTTTTCAGTGAGCTCAGCTTCTTTAGGAAGGTCTTCGCGCCAGTCTTTAGAAGACTTTTTTTCTTTTTTCTCTTTGAGTTGGAGAGCGACTTTGGATAGGGCGTCTTTCTCAGAAGTTTTCAACTTCTCAATGCGCGCCAGCTGCGAATCGGAAAACGATTTCTTCAGCGCGGCTTCGAGCGCGTCATCGGATTGCTTCTCTTCTTTGTCCAATTCCTTGCTCGATTTTTCAGCTTCGACGGGTTCATCTGCGGCAGGGCTGTGCGTGCCTGCAGTGGCAGGCAAGGAAGTAAAAGTCGCAGCAGATAGCGCGAGCGCTATCGATAGCGAAGTATTTTTACTCCAGTACAACAAAGCAAACTCCCCCTTTTGATAGATAGAAACTGCAATCCAGCGGCCGTTTTCCCAACTGCCGAAGACCCAGTGGCTACAAGCGAAAGGGGAGTACGGGAGGAAAGAAAGACGTGAATTCTCGAGGCGTGCGGGGTGTGTGCGCTGTCCAACTCCTTAGAGGCGTATATAGCCTGAGAAGTGGGTGTCCACCCAGTGAAAGAATAGCGAATTCAACGACTTAAGTTAGTGGCGAGGCCTTTGGAGCGCGCAGGGTGTTGAAAACTTCACGCCCACTTTGTGGCTACACTGCTCTGCACTGGGACCTTGCCAGACAGAACGAAAACATCTATCAAACTAAATCACCGATCGATGCGGGACTAGCTCAGTTGGCTAGAGCGTCTCCTTGCCAAGGAGAAGGTCGCGGGTTCGAGTCCCGTGTCCCGCTCCAATTTTTCCCAAACAATAAGTCAGCCTCCAGAACCGCTCAGAGCCAACTCAGGTTGCGCCAGGTACCGCATGCGCACGATGCACACAGGACTGTTGTCCCGTTCTCGCCGGGGAATGTAGGGCCTCGCAAACGGCCTGGCCACTTCCGCAATGACCGCCATGCCGCCACGACGCGGGAATTCAAACGGCGCTTGAATATCCGACATCTCCAGCAGTTTCTCGACGGCAACGACGCAATTAAAACTATCAGGCGAGTAGCCAAACACTTTCTCGCCGGGGAGTTTTTCTAGATGGAGTTGGTAGTTGTAGTCGCCGCTATCAAGCGAGCGAATGGCATCCCAAAGCTTTGAGAGTTTCTTCCCCTCGATTGTTAGCTCCACTGCAAAAACCGGTTCTTCTGCGCTGCCCTTTGCCCACTCCGTATCGTCGTGAAACTGGCCCCGCATACGTCGACTGCGAGGGCCTTCCGCTGTAACGATTGGCTTTTTTAATTCCTCGGAAGCCTCGATGAGAGCCGTCTCATACTCCGCGGGGTCGATGTGCCCAGCAACTTTTGGTACCCAACCCAAAGTGCGTCTCGACAGACGGTCTTCCGTCGGTAGCTCAATCGCCAGGTGGCCCAAATTAAGCGGGTCGATTTTGCTCATAAGCTCTGTGCGTTGAGCGCTAGAGAGCTGGTAAAAATCCGCAGTAGGTCCGAATCGCTCTCGGGTAACTCGTTGGATGGTGGAGTAGCTGGCGCGCGGGCGGTAAAGAATGCGGATTTTCGCGGGTTCGTCCCAGGCAAATGCCGTTGTCGACGACAATACTGCGAAAGCCCACAGCAAAAATGTGCCCCAGATACCCATCAGCTGAGCTTATTCTGTTCGAGAGTGCTTCGCTAGGGCCTCGAAGTGCTTATGGCAGGCATCGGTGCCATGTCCCTCAAATCCGCGTTGGGAATTGTCCCGAAATCCCACCAGTAGATGCCCATGAAGCGACCTAGCAGGAGACGGGTTACTGCTTTTTAGAAAAGCTTCGTCCGTATCGGCAGAGTAGACCACCGTGTTTGCCGGTAGTGCCGCGTACTGCTCCGGTGTCAGAAGCGTGTATCGCACTTTTCTAGGGCTGGAGTAGTAAGGGTTGCCGCTTAGGTCCATTGTCTGCGGAGGTGTAATTTTTATCGGTACCACTCGAAACCCGCCAAAGTCTTCAGCCTCTGCGCCGCGCAAACCCCACCCAGTTTTTCCAAAGCGAGTTTCGAGATCCATTTCGTGAACTCCCTTAATGCGTTCAAGTTTGTCGAAGGTACTATGCACGACTGTGCCCAGAGGCAATTTCTCAAACTCGTCAGGTGTGAGCAGGTAGACGTCCGCGCGCGAAGGTGGCGACCACCGGATGCTATCTAATTTAAAGGTTTTCTCCTTTTGAACTAATACTGGCGCCGCCGCCGTCGCTGCCTGCTGCGTACCGGCTCTGAAGTTCTTAGCGGGCGAGAGTTCCGGCACTTCCGTGAGATTTTCAAGGGCACGCCGGGTTTCGGGGCGCAGCGGGTCTGTGGGTGGCTTTTCTTGCTTTTCTCGAGCTGCGGGAATTCGTTTTTCTCCCTGTACCCAATCCTTAATCGCCTTGAGCCACATCAACGGCTTGGCGATGGGAAGTTTAGCATGGTTAGCGACGAGAATTTCGAAGTCGCCTTTCGGGAGATATCGGGCAAAGCCGCGCACTTTGGCGATAGCAGCCATACCCGCTCGGAGTTCGTCCGAAGAACTAATATTGACACCTAGTTCTTTTCGGAGCGCTCGGCGGAGATCAAAAAGCTGCGTCTGAGGCACTCGCGATTTGGAGAGGGTCATAGACGCAGCTACTTTCATGATTGCCTTCTCCAATTGTTCTCTACCAACGCCCTCTGCTTTTAATAGTTTTGCCAATGCCTTAGCGTTGGAAGGGTCTCGGAAGTTGGGGCGCCCTGAGATGAGTTCTTTGAAGACTTTGCGAAACTCTTCGCCATGTTCCCCCAGCGTTCGCAACTGTGCATAATCGATGCGGACTAGTTGTTTGTTTTTTAGATCTACCAACCAATTTCCTGGGTGTCCGTCCGGATCAAACACGCCTTTTTCAAATACTGTCGCCAACTCTGAGTTAACAATTTCTGCAGCTAGAGCCGCTCGCAAGGTCGGATCTTTAATTTCATCTAGGGGCGTGGCATCGACAAATCGGTAAACTGCGGTTTCGGACTCCTGATTGGGAAGCAGAAGCTTTTGGAAACCTGCCAGCGGATGTCCGACAGACACCTCGAATCCCCGAGCGGGCCCGCGGGTTATCGTTCTGCTGTAAGATTTCTGAGCTATCGACTCATTTCGCACTTCAATGGATAGGTCGAGTTCTGCGCCACCTTCCTTGAGAGTCTCATAGGTGTGACCCCGGGCCTCTTCGATAATTTCGGCTACCTCTGGATCTTCGCTGCGGATGCGTTTTGCTACTTCTGCCCAGAGTTCATTTTCATTGAAAACTTGCCCTTCGACTTTGGGGCGACGAATGCGGACGACAGCCGATTTTTCTCCATCCAAAGGTTTTTTGAAATCAATGCGAACAACGTAGTTGATCGATCCAGAGCCAACCAGGTTTCGCACTATCTCAAAACCCTCGATATTGTCTCCAAACCGCTTCTGCAAATCATTGGCGATTCGCGAACGGTCTGGAGGCATCGCGCGATCTAGGAAACCATCGAGATCCGCTGCGATTTCTTCGGACACTAAACCGCTAGTTCGAAGAAATTGGCCGGCTTTGATGCCGAAGGGGCCCATCGCTTCGAGGACTGTCTTTAGCGAAACGCCGCGCGACCCTTTAGGTGCGTCCGCCATGGAGGCTACGATCGATCCGTACAGCGGTTTTCTCTCTGCTTTTGGTAGCGAATCAAGATACGTTTCAAAAAGGGTGCGAAAAAGTTTGTTGTCGTAGTTTTTGCCCAAAACCATTTTCTTCAAGTTCGTCTCGGTTTCGGATTCCGCCAAAATTCCGAAATCTTGATCCAGAAGGCTTTGTAACATCGCGGTGCGAACAGGTAGTGGAGAAGAAACAAAGCGAACTCTCAGATCCCGAACTACGGCAACAACGGAGGCACTTTCCCCTCCAAAACTTTTGCTGCGTTCCTCTGCCTTGGTGACAAATTCGGGTACTTGGTCGCGGCGACCGGTGAAATACTCGAGCAACTGCAATCGATCAAATGAGCTTTGTATTGAGCCGTTAACTACTTCAGGCAAGTCCACCAATACGACTTCTGGTAGACGTTCCCAATTCGCATAGGAAAGTCGACTGGAAGCAAGTTGTTGGGATTCCGCTGGAGAGGTGAGCATCTTGTCCTCCACCGCGTTGAGGACAGTGTCTTTAAGAGGCTGATTTCTGGGGAATTGCAAGTCCACCCACTTCTGAATGTCCCCTACAATTTGCCGGCGTTGTTGTACGGTCGGGAGCTTTCCGCCCTTTAAGTGGGCCTCAATTGAATCAAGTTGAAATTGCTGCTGCAGCTGCCACAGAGCGAAATTACGACGAGTAACTTCATAGTAAAAATTGCCGACGATTTTTGGGTCCATGAGGAGTTTTCTTGCCTCCGGGTCGGACTCAGCTAATTTTAAAACCGTGTCCAATTCCTTGTCCGAGCCCGGGCCTGTCTTTTTTAAAGTCGTAAGAATCAGGTGCCTGGTGCGCTCTAACGTCGGTAGTCTATCTAGGCGTTCGGAAATTCCTAACTTCTTAAAATTCTCTTGCGCCCGCTCCGAATGATTCAGGTTTATGGTGGCCGGGTCGTTTTGCCGGAGACTTTTCAGGTCCGTCCGGCGGAGTGCTTCTGTAAGATTAATTACCTGCGCATCTGCCAAGTTGTATCGCCCAGTGATCGTCTCCGGTCTGACAGAACCCAAAACCGAAGGGGCATTTCGAAGAATGGGTTCCAGAAACTTTTCAAAGTCTTGCAAAGTTTTCGGCTTTGGCGACGCCTGTCCCCAAAGTTCATCTAGATAGAGTTTGCCTAGCTCTTTATAGGGCGTTTCCTGTTCGAGGGTACTTGCATGGAGAAGGCTGTGGAGGGTGCCGAGTCGCTCATCGCGCACCTTTTCTGTCTTCCAAATTACATTTAGAAGTTCTTTTCGATTTTCAAGCTCTGTACCGTTGGGGTCCCAATCTGTTCTCCTGCCATTGAGGAAGACCGTTGGATGCTTAACCAATTTGCGAAACCCATCTTTTTTCGCATTGAGTTGCTCGTGAAAAACGAGCCAGCCGTCCAAGTTTAGAGCCGTGCCTAAGAACTTCGCTGTTTCGTCCGTTCCCTCCCAGAAGGGAAATGATTTTTCCATCGTGGAAAGCATTTTAGCTTTCTCGCTGCTAGTTAAATTTTGGGGAGTGTCGTAGAAGCGCATGCGTGTTGCCCCGCGAATCACTTCTCGCCAATCAGGGAGACTGGCCCGGAGCTTTGGTGGCATGAGTTCTTCAGCTAATTTCAAAACAAGATCCAGGCGGGCTTTTTGGAAGATTTCTCGTTGCTGGTCACTGAGCAGGGGTAGCCGGCTGTCGGTGACTTTAAAAAACAGGTCTGCCTGGGCTAAATAATCGGGGAGACTTTTTGTAGTCTGACCTTTTACCTCTTCCTCAAATTGAGTTAATCGGCGATTGAGTTCCAGATTCATCATTTCAGAGTCGTAAACCAGCGCTGCGCCCAAGCCGTTCATGCGAATAGGCTCATCTGCATCGCGGTCCGGAAAAGCTCCTAGCAGTATCGCTTTATCTCTCGAGTCTGCCTCAACTACGGGGCTGACTGCTTTTAACGCCGCTGCACTCGGTGCCTCCGCAAGGAGAGTGCGAAAATACTCGCGGATGAGCGGGCCGGCCGAAGGGTTCTTCGTCAGCTCTTCGCGCAGATCCCAATTATTTCCATAGCTGTAGGCAAAGATTTTTTTGGCCTGGTTGGCGACGTGCAGATATTCCTCGTCTGTTTTTGCATTGCGCAGCTTGTCTTCAAAGAGCTTCAGGTACGGCGGTAAGAGCTTTGGAAAAACTTCTTGCTGCTTATCCTTTGAAAGGTCCCGGAATGTCTCCATCAGCTGCACGGGATCAAAATTGGGGTCTGACAGATAGAGCTGGGCGACATGCTCGCTTTGCTGACGCAGCCAGCTTTCGCGGGCTTTGATTTCCGGTCCAAGGTGTTTCTGAAGATGATCGATTGCGCCGTGCTGTTGAAAATACTCCGCGGGAATTGTTCCGAAACCAAAGTTGTCTAGGTAGTCGGCAGATTTCTGAGTTTCAGCGAGCGCTTTTTGGGGGTCGTCGAAGCCACTTAGCATTAGCTCCAGTTCCAGTTTGTTCTTCTTTAAACTCCGCTCAAGAGTGAATCGACGAGAGCGAGCTTGTGCCCCTTGGCCCAATTGAGCGATTTCTCTTTCTATTCGCTTCAAACGTTCGAGTAAGGATTCTAGAGGGCCTCTTTGGTAGTCGACGGAAATTTGGGATTTAAGATCAAGCATTGCCGCCTTACGCATTAACGAGTACTGCCTCGAGACTTTGAAGCTTCCAGTACTGGGGAAGTGTTTTTCCTGCGCAAGTCGGATGGCGCGGGCCACCGCTCCTCGTAGTTTAAGTTGCTCATCAAGCAAAACCGCTTGTGGCGCTGTGGTCTTAAGGTGGTGGTCTAGATCTCGGATGCCTCGTTGATACCGCCTATAAATCTGCGATAGCTTCTCATTCGCAATTGCCTCCTTCGCTTTCTGTTGGTCGAGTGAAGTAGTAGTCTCGATGTCCTTTACCGCAAGTGCAAATTCCTCGGCGAGGCGTTCATAGCCAGTGGATACCTTTTGCGCCTCTTTGATGCGCGCGTCTAAAAATTCCTTGGACCTGAAAAACTGTTTGATCTCTGGCTTCAGTATCTCGTTACGCGGGACGTGGTTGCGCTTTTCGCCGAGCAGTCGACTCATCCCAACTAACTCCAGCTCGATCGTGTTGCGACGATTGGATAGTTTGGTGTGGTTTTTTCCTGCAGTGTCGCCGGCGGTTTCGATAAGGCGTTCAATTAAATTTATCGCGGAATAGGGACTGTATCCTTTTTGGTGCACCCGTCGGAAAACCGACTTCACGTCCACTTCGTTCTCGCCCACGCGGTGCACGAGAGATGCGTTAAGTTCTGCCCAGAACCCGCCTTTGGCTGCTGTTCTTAGCTGACGCGCCTCTTCATTCAGACGAGAGAGCGAATGCTCAAGTTCGTGGCCGATCATGTACGCTAATTCGGAATCGTCGTTAAAATAGTGCAGTGCACCCAAGTTAATCGTTAGGATGTGAGGCCCTTTTGTGGTCTTGGCAAATCCCATATTGGGCGACATGTCATCGACAAAGACAACTCGGATGGGGCGATTTCCGTCTTCTGGGATGGTCAGTTTCTGGACAAGGGCGATGGTGTTCTCCAAAAGCGGTTTAAGCTCGGGATATTTCGCCACGTCGACTTGGGGTAATTGGAGAGCTACCTCTCTTAGGGCGAGGTCCGCGATGTCGGCGAAGTCAGGGTTGATAACCCCAGTTACGGGAGGCTCCGAATGGCCAACAACCGTCCAAAGAAACAACAATACCGTTAGTAGCGCTTTCAATTTCACTTAAACTCTCCGTATTGTGGGCTTGGCCTGGGCTCAGTATAACAATTCGTCGCCGTATCTAAAGGCGGCCGAAGTCATGGAAATTAAATGCAACTTTTAGTTATTGGAGCAGGAGAATTAGGTGAACGTGCCGCGCTGGTTTGGCGTCAGCGCTTTCCCGACGCGCACATCGTCTGCGAAACTCGCACGACGTCCAAACATGAGCGCCTCGCCGGTAAGGGGTTTCTTCCGCGTATCCGGAGCGCGGACCGCTCCCAGTTTCCCAACGTGTTGATGGCGATTCCTCCGTCCTTCGCGCTCGACTACGAGGGCGAAGCTCGCAGGGCAATTTCACTTTGGGATGGCTCCGGATGCGCGTGCATCATTTCAAGTACCGGTGTGTATGCCGCCGAAAAAGGTGAGTGGGTCGACGAGACTTCCGAGTTAGGGACCTCCGATCGTGCGCTCAGATTGATTGGCGCTGAAAAGATTTTTCAAGCTGGTGGCGGAACTGTCCTCCGATTATCCGGGCTTTATTCACAAACCAAAGGGCCGCAAATCGTTTACGGTCGTGGCGGCTCGTCGCCCGCTCGCGGAGATGGCTGGTTAAATCTGATTCATTACAATGATGCGGCCTCCCTAACTGCCTCGATCATGGAGAAGAAACTCAAAGGGGTTTATCTCGGCACCGACGATTCTCCACTCACACGTCGACAACTCACCACCATCACGGGCGCGGATTTTAAGTTTCTCGATGAGGAAACTGGATTGGGTAAACGTTGCACCAATCAGACGACGAGAGACGCTGCCGACTGGGCCCCTCGCTGGACTTCCTTTGCGGAGTGGTGGGCTTTGACTTTCCCAAAAGCGGATGTTTAGTCAGAAATACGGGTTAAGGGGAAATGGGGTTGTTTATCTTTGGGGTTCTGTTTCTTTTTCTTCAATTGAGTTCTGATTTATTCGCGGCTCAAACGCCGTTGAGTCACTGTCCTCAGAATATCTATGCTCGCCGCTATGCAGGCGTAATCGACTCCGACCACAGTTTGGAAGTCGTGCAGCTGCTTACCAAGTTTTATACATTTCAAACCGACGAAGCCACGCGCATTGTCCGCGAACTGGAAGCCGATATCGCCGCTGAGAAGGAAGCCGTGAATGCTGCTTACATCACTACGGAAGCGCGCGCGGAGATCGCTAAGCGCATTGCCGAGCTAACTCGCCAGCTTAACCTGGCGCAGAACTTTCGCATCCGTGATGAAGAAATGCGTGAGGATTTGGAAATCCTAATGGGATATTCTGTCGGCGATATTTTGGCGCTGCTTGTTCCTTTCACCAATGTCTCGATAGCAGAAGAAACCGGCGCGGAGCTCGCAACCGCCGAATTAGCGCGATCGCTAATGACGATGACCATTCACAAGGAATTTCCCACCAAGAAAACTCATTACATTCCGGCAGAGCGCGAGGCACAGCCACACCCTACGATTCGTCCCAAAGTATTTGTGCTGCTGCGAGAATTAGGCGGACGCGAGCCAGCGCCAGGTTTAGTCGACCGTATTTGGAAGATGCCGCTCATCCGCGACAGCCTCTACAATGCAAATTGGGGCCGAATGGAAATTTATTGGGAATTAGTTCAACGTAATACGAAATACGATTTGAAGGTCCCATCTGACTTGCGAAAAATCAGTCTTATCGTCGATAAAATCGAAGATTATCTTCTGCGACCGGCGTCGGAAACCGCGTCCACAGCGCCTTAGCAGCAGAATTAAGTTGGTCCCACCGCGTCAATTATAATTGCCAAATCCTATCGAGCCTTCTAAGACGGGACTCAACAGGAGACAATTAATGCATCAAAAACAACCCAAAGCTGGGTGGCTCATTCTTTTGATTTGCGGTTTCTCAACCGCATCGTTCGCGCTCGACCCCGTGCTTAAAGATATCACCCGTCAGCCGACCGATACGTCGCTCGATGGCATCTATTTTTACTCCTATAATGTGAGCGGCAAAAAGTTTCGCTCTAGTGTTCTTCATTTTGGTTCTCAGGGTGGGATTTATTACAATGAAGAACCTCAGCGCGCTCTGCAGATTTTTTTCGAGCCCAAGTCGGCGATGTTTTTCGTAGCGCCTAAAGGTGTGTCGCGTTGGATTGCAGCGGATGGCAAAGGCCAATTCGCCGATCGCGATAAGATGCTCTTGCGCGACCTAGGTCACCTGCTCATTGAGCGCTTCTCGAAGGACGAAGATGCCTTGAGAGCATTGCAGACTAATTTCGGAATTGCGGAAACAGAATCCGAATCGAGTCTAAAAACGGATTTAATCATCGGCGATATTAAATCGCTAGGTACGTTGGATAAACTCGCCATTCCCGGCGAGTCGGACTCCAAAATTCCAGTTGGTACTCGCTCCGACATGCTCGATTTTGTCGCTAACCCAGCTGGGTGGCAGATTGCCGAGAATGGTGTCTGCACGGACAGCGGTTGCGTCTATGTTTGCAAAGAGCGCAAGAGCCGTCGGTTTTTGGTCACGCATCGCTTGAAGATTCTCGTCGATTTCACGAGCGCACAACCAGAAGAAGATCCCACTTTGATAATTCCAGAATTGGGCACTCAAGCAGAAGTCGAAAGCTATTTTGATCAGGCGCGCGGCAACGGTGCTGATTATCTCATTATCAATATCGGTGATTTGTCGGCTTGCGAACCCTGTCGCCGATTGCATTGCAATTTGAAACGTGTGCTACGGTCACGCAAGAACGTTGAGATTGTCCATATCCCCAAACACAAGCATCCAGAAATGGCCACGTACTTCGGCTACGACGGTAACGGAATTCCATGGACGTTGGTGTTTGATCTGCGCAAGGAAAACGTTGCGCCAAAATTCGGATTAGAGACTCACAAATTGCGGGGAGTTAAATCGGAATCGGAACTCCAAGCGCTAGTCCCGACTGCGTCGGTAGCGCGTTAGCGCTCGTACCCAATCGGTGTAACAGGAAAGTAAACTTGAGTAGGAAGCTGGCTTTGTAATAGCGGCGGAGCAGAACGTGGGTCCACGACTGCAACCGGCATATTACGAGGCCGTTCCTGTATTTGGGATGGCAGTACTGGCCAGCGCATCGGCATAATCTCAGGCCAGCCAACTTCCGTTTCACGCATGCGGCGCTCTCCACTAGGAGCGACAGCATCCGCGCCCTGACAATCGCCGGCAAAAACAAATGCGCCGCCCATGTCTTCAACTTTCACACGCAACATTTCAGCAATACCGCTCATCGCAGCTTTGAGCTCTAAAGTGTCGGGGTGTTTTTCTTTCTGAGGATGGCCAAACGTAAAATACACTCTGCGCTGCGCGCACTCCTGCGGGATGATGTAACTAAATCCCGGCATTTGTCGTCGCATTTCTTGCAGTAAATCAATCAAAGGCGCTTGTTCTGCCTCGATATAAAGCGTGCGCTTCACGGGATCGTGCAACGTCATAAAAAGTTCGCCCTGCATGGGGTGCGGAAAGCTCGTGCGATAGAAACTGGTGCGGCCCCGCATCCGAAGTTTCTGACGATTAAACGACTGAATCATATGCGTGACCACTTGCTGCATGGCCGCGCGCAAATCCTCGTCGGTCATCACCGAAAACACGACTTCATTGCCGGTTCTCTGAATCGACATCTGCGCATCACGCAGAGTCGGAGAGGCATTTAGCGTTTTTTCAAATTCTTGAATAACCACGTTCTGCGCGCGGTTCATTTGAACAGGGCTGGCTTCTTGGAGAGCTAATTGAACTGTAGAGGCAAAGCGAGTTTGGCCTTCCTGCGAATCGGCTTTAGCAACTGCCATTCCACTTAACAAAATACCGACAGCTGCAGAAAGGGTCTTTACTCGTTTCATCGCGTTCCCGTGGTCTCAAACTCAATGCTTTGAAGTAACTCGGGTTGTACGTACTGCACTTGAACAGAGTTGCGGTCTTGGGTGCGGATTCTAGCTAGAGGAGCTTTGGTTCTTTTGATCTCAATCGGTGCAGACATCATTTGAACAGTTCTCAAACCGCCTTCACCATTTGCAGCTTCGTAACCGCCTTGGCCGCGCTCGCCGGTAAAAAGAACGATCGCGCCAACTGCAGCAGCCACTCCGGCCGTACCCACTACACCCCAGCTAGAGTAATCACGTTTGGGTCGGACGACCGCGTGGGCCTGACAAAGTTTCCAGCCTTTTAAGATTACCGTCTCGTCGGAGCGGAGCTTGGAGTAGACGCGCATGACGGAATCCATGACGTCTGGTTCGGGTTTGAAATAAGAAGTCCAAGTGTCGCGCAGCTTTTCCACTTGAGCATTCAGCTTGGAATCCAAGCGAATCTGCAGCGCAATCTTGTTTCTCTTCAACCAGGAAAGTTCCTGGGGAATCGAAATAAATTCAAAAAGCTCTTCCGAGCTAGGTCGTTTTAACAACATAACCTTCTACCACCTCGGTTGGATTCGGAAAAAATGTGTCTGATACCTTCGACAGAAGTGCGCGTTTGGCTCGCACGTATGCTTGCCTCGACGCTTGTTCTGTAATTCCGACTTCGTCTGCAACTTCCCGGTGCGATAAACCTAAGCCGTCGCGAAGCCAGATAATCTGCGAGTCTTTTTCGTTCAAGCTCTTCATCGCAATCGAAAGCTCTCGTAGTTCCACCGCGCGCTCTTGGCTGTTGGTGGTGTCGGGGTCGACTAAATCCAACAAAGCATCTACGGAGACGTGAGGACGAGCTGAGTGGGGGGAACGTGCCACCTTGTCCACCCAGCAGTTTTTCACGATTCGCATCAAGTACGACTGGATGGAGACTTCCTCCAAGCTTTCCAATCGGTCGACTGAGCAAAGAAATCGTACAAACGAATCCTGCAAAATATCTTCTGCCAGAGGCTTATCGCCTCCGGTTTTCCACAGAAGAAAGCGCATCAGTCCTGGTGCTGTTTTCTCGTAGAGCGGCAGAAATGCGGTTTGATCCCCGCCTCGAAGCCGTTCAACATACTTGGTCAGTGTATTAACTTGGTTGCCCATCACTTCCGCGGCCTCCTCGACTACCCCGTTCTTAACTAAGACGAGCCTCAAGCGGGGTCTGTGACATGCTTCAGAGCGATCACAGTATCACAGGGGGTATGGTATAACGCACGCCGATGAACGCGAAACATAACCTCAAAGGCCGCACGGTAGAAGAGATGGAAAGCCTGATGGTGGAGCTGGGTCAGCCCAAGTTCCGCGGTCGCCAGCTATTCCTGTGGATTAATCAGAAAAAAGAGAATGATTTCGCCAACATGACAGACCTCGCCAAGAAGTTCCGCGAGGCCCTGGCAGAGACCTGTTACATCCCGACTATCTCGGTCGCAGAGGAACAAGCTTCCGAAGACGGTACGACCAAGTATCTCGTTCAATTGCACGATGGCCGCAAAGTCGAAGCGGTTCTTATTCCCACAGAAGGCCGCGCCACGCTGTGCATCTCTACCCAGGTTGGCTGCAAGATGGCCTGTACATTCTGCGCCACGGGGTATCAAAAATTCACGCGCGATTTAGAGTCCTGGGAAATCGTCGATCAATTGCTGACGCTTAGATTTCCCAGTCCCGTTACCAATATCGTTTTGATGGGAATGGGCGAGCCGTTCGATAACTGGGATTCGGTCGTGCGCGCTTTAAAGATTTTCCAAGATCCAATGGGTCCGCAAATTGGTAAACGGCACATTACCGTTTCGACTGTTGGTATTACACCTAAGATTCGTGAGTTTGTCGGCGCAGGGTTAGGGCGTTTGGCGATTTCTCTGCACGGCACAACCGACGAGCAGCGTTCCTCCATCATGCCAATGAACCGCAAGTATCCGTTGGCCGAGATGATGGAAGCTTGTCGCACCGTTGGTTTTAATAACCGCGATCGCGTTACGTTTGAATACCTGCTGATTAAGGGCATCAACGATACTGTCGAAGATGCATACCGATTGGTGGAATTGGTAAAAGACATTCCGTGCAAAATTAATTTGCTCGCCTATAACGAAAACTCATTCATTGATTTCAAACGCCCCGACGAAAAAGTCGTTCTGAAGTTTCAGCGCATCCTGTTGGATAATAATTTAACGGCGACTTATCGTCGCAGCCGCGGCCGCGATATCGCCGCAGCTTGCGGGCAGCTTCACCACAAGCACGCGCGTGCCACTCAAGCGCAAGTGCCGTCGACCGCCCAAGCGATCTAATATCATTCGCTATTTGACGACGAACTTAGCAAGCACGAGACCAACTAAGCCGCAGGGAAATTACTCGTCGGATTTGCCGACTTTGGCTTTCAGTATTTCTAGGTCGGCGGTGTGCTTTTCCCACTCGGTGGTGCGACGGCTGATTTGGCGTTCAAGCTCAGCTACCTGATCGAACAGCGCTTTGTCGTACTCCTTACCCGCGTCGCCTTTTTTCTGCAGTTCCGCTTTTTGCGCACCAAACTTTTCGATTTCACTCTCTAGCTGCGTGATTTTCTTCTCTGCAGAGCGAGTCTGATTTCGGATTTGCTTACGCTCTTCGTAACTTAGTTTGGGACCTTCGGCAGCCTGCACTTCGGCAGTCGACGATTCGGCTTTGGAAGCTTTCGCGCGCGCGCCATCTAAGTGCCGCACAAACTGTGGGTACTTTTCAAAGAAGCTTTCTAAATTGCCCAAGTGATCGGTGAGCTCGTGATCGTTGCTCATATAGAGGATTCGATCAGCCACGCCGCTGACGAAATCGCGATCATGCGAGACCATCATAATCGTGCCTTCAAAATCCTTGATGGCGTTCTTTAGAAGTTCTTTGGTTTCGATGTCCAAATGGTTGGTTGGTTCATCGAGTAAGCAGACGTTAATTCTCGTCGCTAAAATACGCAGCAATGCCAAACGAGCGCGTTCGCCCCCGCTTAGGACTTTTGATTTTTTCTGAATCTCGTCGTCTGAACCAAAACCAAACGCTCCCAACCAGGCGCGCAATTCTTCGTGGCTCACGCCAGAAGCACGATCGCGCAAGTTGTCGATCACAGTGCCTTCTAGATCGAGTTCGTCCAATTGATGCTGGCCGAAGTAGCCGATTTGCACAGCGTGGCCTTGTTTGATCTCACCCTTGGTCAACTTAAATCGACCCGCTAAAGCGTTGAGCAAGGTGGTCTTACCCGCGCCGTTATCGCCCATAATGGCAACGCGTTGTCCGCGGCTGATATCAAAGCGCACGTTTTTTACAATCCACGGCGCTCGCTCCGCGTATCGATACCAAACGTCTTCAGCGGCCAAAGGGAATTTACCGCCCGCACCGGAGTGACGGAAACGGAATCGCAAATCAAATGCGGACCCAGAAATGCGCGCGAGACGTTCCTTTAATTCTCGCTGCTCGACTTGCAACGCTTCAGCGGCTTTTAATTTGCTCTGTGCGCGGTTGGCGGTGTTGGCTTTAGCGCGGAACCGCATGAAGAATTCCATGTTCTCATCGACTTTTTTCTGGAGCGCTTCGATGTGCTTTTCGATGTGGACCTTCTCGTCGCCGAGCGATTCCTTAAAGGTGAGATAATCCGACTGATTTTTGCGGAAAAAGAATTTGCCGCCGTGAATTACAGCCAGCGAATCGGTGACTCGTCTTTGCAGTGCCACGTCGTGGGTGATGAGTACCAAGCTGCCTTTGTACTCGCGCTCCAAAAATTCTTCGAGCCACTGAATCGAACTCAAATCTAAATGGTTGGTAGGTTCATCTAATAAGAGGACCTGGGGCTTTTCTAAAAGTGCTTTGGCGACGAATACGCGGAGCAACCAGCCCCCGCTTAATTCCGCCATCGGGCGTTCCATCCAGGCGTCGCTGAAACCTAAACCGCTCAGGATCTTGCGGATTTCCCACTCACGGCTGTCTTCCATCCAGTCTTCGTTATAGAGCTTCGCACTCTCGGCCAGTTTCTTTTCCAAAAAGCTAACGGGCGCAATGGTCTTACCGCCTTCGCTTTGGAACGAGATAACGGCAGAGTCGAGCAGCGACTGATCGAGCATTCCGATGCGCAGGCGCTTGCCGCCGACGACCGTGCGGGTGCCGACAGTGGATTCTCCTGTGCCAGCCAGGATTTTTAACAGCGTAGATTTCCCGGAGCCGTTACGGCCAGCAAGCGTCACACGCATGCCTTCGTAAAGGGTCCAGTTAACTTCTTCGAAAAGTGTACGGCTGGGGAGTCGAACTCCCACGTTTTCTAAAACGAGTTGAGCTTCCATTTCACTACTTAGTTCAGGGTCAATTGGAAGAGTCTTGGGTACCGTGAGATGGCGCATTCGGCAATAGGATGTCGTCGGGCGAGACGATTCCTAACCGAAGGGAGCTCTGGATCTGAGAAGCGACGGAGTTCGAACCCGTGCTTTTTGCGGACGTATATATAGGAGATGTGGACGCGAGACTGCGAGCTGGCTTGCGAACAGGCGCTTGGCGCACCTCTGCAAAGACGCGATAGACTTCGCTGGCGCGGTCAAACAAGTACCGGTCTGGCTCCCCGACGTTATCCTCAGCAAAAGCCGTGGACCCCGCTGCCAAAGCAGCGGCGACGCAGAACACTAGCGCCTTGTTGAAAAGCCTCTCCACTCCATTTTCCCCCTAGGTAAATGGAGTGCAGGTGCGGGGCCAAAGCATGAAGCTTCGACCCCACCCATAAGTACCTGGCCTGACAGAGAAAACACGTGTGCCCTGGGACGAGAACATTGTGTTTCTCGTCTGCGAACTGGACGTATTCTGGCTGTATTCTCGGCGGCGCTCGTCTTAGAAACAGTCTTAGAAACAACGACGAACGGTACGGCTACGGAACACCATGGTTCCACATCCGCGCGAACGGCAGACCGAACGAGTGCGAACTACCTGTCGGCAAGGGCGGAAGCATCGACCGCCGTAGCAGCGATTAACCGTCGCAATCCGACGAACGCACGGGCTAACGCAAGGTGCTCCGCAAGGGCGAGCAACGCCCACGCTAACACCAACGTTTACAGCAACATTCACCTGTGGGTGCATGCCTGCGAACGAGGTCGTCGGCGAGAATAAGGATGCCAGCAACGCCATCGCGCTGATCACATTTCTGATTTTTGACTTCATAACCTACTACTCCTTTAGAAACAGTCGTACCGGTGTATTCCACCGGTTCACGGAAGCGACCTAAGAGCAATAGGTGTGCCGCACGCTGAACGCGCGCTGTACGCATGTGTATTCTGTAGGAAGACGTAAGATGGCTAGACAGGTGTATCGATCTTAGACAGTCGTTTTTTCGAGACTAGTAGAAGCGGCATTCGGAGCTTACGCAGCTAGCGTTTTAAAAGGTTGGGTAACCATACTGGCACACTGAATTTAAGCACCGATTGTTCGTAGGCGTGATGTAGCCAATCATGGTGCAGACCATCTGCTCTGGAAGCATATCGTCGATATCCTGGATCATCGAGTTCACTGCTTTGGAGCTAATATTTTTGGTGGAGTAATAAAGAACCTGCTGAGCGCATTCCGGTTCGCGGTGATAAAGCGTAGCGAGGCAGTCTTTATCGCTGTCGCAACTAAGGTTGGCTGTCTTGGAGAGGAGTTCAGCTACCGCCGAGGCGTACTGAAAGCTATCACTCTCGAAAGACGTCTTGCCCCGTTCGCACGAAGTCAGTGCACAAGACACGAGCAGCAGACCAAAAGTTAGCCAGTGAAATCGACGCGTTACGCTCATGTTTATTCCTTAGGAGGAATAAGTTGCAAAGCAAGTGCCGCGGATTTGAGGCTAATTCTTTAGTCGATTATTCGATCATCCAGCTTTGGAGCTGAAGAGCCAGGAACGAGCAAAATACGAAGGTAAAAGAGCACAGAACGAAAGCTAAGCCCATCGAGGCCGCCCACTTGAGTGCGTTCCGGTTCCACTGGAGTCGAATCCAATTAATGTTTCGTGCAATCATCGATCTGGTAATAATACTACGCTGGCGTCGAAAGAGAAGCAGTTTCCAGGAACTCACCTGTGCGAATCTTATTTAGATTCATCCATGCATGCCATGCTTGGCGATTGATCTCGGCTGGTGCTTCGCTGGAAGAGAAGAGATAGCGGAGTTGTTTTTTGCCGACTTTCTCGAGAGCATGAATATCCCAAGTGCAAAGCCAATCGGTGTGCGCATATCCCAACAAATACGGATAAACGAGAAGTGGAATTCGCAAAGTGCCTCGCACTAAACGAGGTTGTTCTGCCCAGAGGGGCTCACACTTTTTAAAGTGGCCAAGCCATTTTTTGTAAGCCGGTCGGCTTTGCGCCGTAACCGGAATGCGAATTTCAACTCGATGTACCATTAGCTTTCCCAAAATTCCCCCAACGACAGAGCAAAAAACATCTCTTCCATCGCGTCTAAATTTCCAATTGGCAACCAAGGATCTGGCTTGGTGAAAAAAAATCGAATTCGAAAACTCGATTTTTCGAAAATAGATTTTGCGAAAGCGTTGTTATTTCTATTTTTTTTGTCGCGCTGGTGTTTGCAAACATCTGTTTCACAATGGATTCGTGAGTGCGGATTTAGAGAGCTAAAGACAGCCGAGAGAAAAATCGAATTGCTCGAGCGAAAAAGCTCTCGGGTTTCAATCGCTTACAAAATTTGCACAGGAGAATTGGCCCTAAACGGCCACTTCGGAGTTTTCAGTCGATAATATAGTTCCAAACAGCATAAGCCCCTGGAATCCAATGCCTTTATCGTCGGAAAGGCTGATGGGGGTGCTTGATCCGGGTCTGTCGCAGCGTGTAATATGCGCGGCCGTGAATCTGATACCCATAACCGCAAAGCTGCTTGAAGTCGGGTGTGCCCTTACCATCACTCTGAGCAACTCTCATGCGCTCTACAAAAGGCTGCACGTCCCCAGCGGCGGCGATATCGATTTGTCGGGGCAGGTAGCTATCAGCAACGCCTCTTACGGATTTACTACTACAGAGCCAGGACTAATCGGGACTCGATTTGAGGAATACCACCGCACTTTAACGCCGAAGTCCCACGTCATGGATGTCGGGGCCGCATGGTACGGAGTGAACACGATTCCTGCATTGCAGGCAGGGCATATCGTGCACGCAGTTGATTCACGTCGCGAACTTTCTGCGTTGGCTGCTCGCGCGAAGCAAGTGGCGTCGGGTTACAGCGACGAATACTTTTGGGAGAACTGGGCCGACCGCCTGATGCTCCACGCCGGCAAAATTCCTGAGCCCTACGACCTTCCAGACAATTCCATCGACGCCATCATGATGGGCAGCGTTTTGCATTTTCTCAATCCTCGCCAAGTGCACAAAGCATTGCAGGAAGCTTTTCGAGTGTTGAAGCCCGGTGGCCGTATTTTTGTCGAAGCTCAAACTCCCTTCATGAAGGGGCTTGATGATTGGCGCAAGACTCTCTGGAGCAATCGCTGCGCAACCGTCGAAGATATTATGTGGCCGTGGCAGATTCACAATGAACACCACCAATTTCCGCTGCTGCGCGAGATTAAGTACATCAATCTTTTCGATATCACTCGCATGCGTCGCTCACTTGAGCAGACAGGGTTTGGCGTAAAGGAAGTGGGTTACTTCCCGCGTTTGGATTTCCCCAGCAGCAAAGAATTTCATGGCAACGACCAAAGGCTGCGTAGTCGTTTTGCCAATCATCTCTCCTCGCATATGAAATTTGAGACTGTTGGCGCGGTCGGCATTAAGCCGCTTGTGAGGGGCAATGGAAACTGATTCTAAAAACAATCAGTCTTTTTTCTCTCCGGCCAATCAATTGGCTGCAGGCTTAAGCCAATGGCAGGAAGTGTTTTCCGCGCTATTCGACAAGAATCCAACTCCGATGTGCATGGTCGACCCAAAAATCGGCAAAGTGCTCGACGTGAACGCTGCAGCGGAACGGTTGTTTGGGTGGACTCGCAGCGAGCTGGCGGAGATGTCGCTTACAGATCTCTGCGCGGACAATCTTTCAGCACACCTAGTACTTGGTCGCCCAGTGGATGCAGTCATGGGTCGGTACTGGAAAAAAGACGGTCAGCTGCTCCACATGCGCACCTCCGTGCAACCGCTCACGCTGCAGGGTAAAGCGCGGTGTCTGCTAAGTCTCGTCGATGTCAGCGCGCTAAAAATCGCCGAAGCCGCGTACACAGAAGTGCAGCGCAAATACCAAACGATTTTTCAAAATGCTGTGGAAGGTTTCTACATCAACACGCCTGAGGGGCGGTTTGTAGAAGTGAACCCTGCATTCGCTCGGATGTTGGGTTACGACTCGCCCGAACAGCTAACCGCGGAAATCAAAGACGTCGCCACGCATCTCTACGTTAATCCGGCGCAACGCACAGTGCTGCAAGAACTTTTAAAGCGAAAAGGTTTTGTGCGCTCGGTGGAGTTCCAAGCGAAGCGCCGCGATGGTCAGGTGATTTGGTTGTCGGTCAGCGCTCGTGCCGTCACCGATGCTACAGGCAAATTGATTTGTTACGAAGGTCTTGCCGAAGATGTTACCGAGCGAAAACTCGGTGAAGCGAAGCTACGCCAAATGAATGAGACCCTCGCTTCGAATATGCGCCAGCTCGAGGGATCTAACGCGGACCTGCAGCAATTCGCTTACGCGGTTTCTCACGATTTAAAAGAGCCGCTCCGCCTCGTCTCGAGTTATCTCACGCTGTTATCTATCGGCCATCAAGAGTCGTTGTCGAAAGAGGGCAAGGAGTTCTTGTCCGTCGCAGTTGCTGGCTCCAAACGCATGAAGGGTTTGGTCGAGGATTTGCTGACTTATTCGACTATTGGAGCTACGGATTTTGCGCGTGAAGAGTTAGATGTTCGCGACGTGGTCGAAGATGCGCTTAAAGTGCTGCAACCTTTGGTGCAAGAATCAGGCGCGGTCGTCAGCGTGGGGCAGTTGCCTGTCGCGCGCGCGATGCGATCGGCGTTGCATGAAGTCTTTATTCAGTTGGTGGGTAATGCGATTAAGTTCCGTCGCCAGGATGTGCAGTGCGAGATTTCTATCAGCGCGTTTAGAAAAGAAGATTACTGGGTTTTCCAGATTCAGGACAACGGCACTGGCATTGACGTGCGGCACATGAACCGTGTGTTTCAGATTTTCCAACGCGCTCACAACAAGCAACGTTATAGCGGTAACGGCATTGGTTTAGCGATTTGCAAGAAAATCGTCGAGATGCACGACGGTCGAATTTGGCTGGATTCCACTCTCTCGGAAGGGAGCACGTTCTATTTCACTCTTCCGGTGCTTACTCGCTAAGCGGTGGCCGGCTCTGTTCGGCCAATCAAAAAAGTTTCAGCCATATCCAAGCAATTAGAATCGCCAATTAAATGCAGGACGTCTCCGGATTGGAGAACGAAGTCGGCATAGGGGACTGTCGTTCCCAAGCCTTTGCGAAACACCGAAACAATCAGCGCTCCACAATGTGCGCGCAGATTGATCTCGGCGACCGAGCGACCAGATGCGGGCGATTGGTCATCGAGCGTGAGTGGGCGAATCAACGATAGCGTCTCCCAACCGGGCAATTCTACCGTGCGGCGCAGGCTTTCTGAAAAGCTCGCGTTAGCGCGGTTTAATTGCGAGTGCGCTTCGTCGATAAATTGGTGCAATTGGCGCGAAGAGACGCCGTAAGTTTTAAGCGCGCGCGCCAGAATCTCGATCGTCGTTTCAAACTCCGCCACGACGAGATCGGATGCCGTATCCGGACGGAATTGTTCGAGCTCTCGCAAATATTGAATGCGCACAATCACCGGAATCTCGGGGCGGCAGAGGCGAATGCTTTCGACGATCCGACGAGTGGCATCGCCGCCGGTTACCGAGACCACAACAAGTCGTGCGTTTTGAATTTGAACCTGACCTAGAATCTCAGGTTGCGTAGCGTCGCCCCATATAATTGGCTCGCCCATGGCTTGAAACTTTTTTACCTGTGAGTAGTTCATCTCGACGATGCGGTAAGGAACTTTCAGGACTTTCAGAGCGCCGGCGAGATTTTGTCCTGCCCAGCCAAATCCAATCAATACGGTGTGGGCGTTCTTATTGTCTTTCTGCAGATTGGTTTCTAACTCCTGCCGTAAAGGCGACTGGCGATCATTCAGGCGGAAGAAAACCGAGAGCCCCGCCTTTCTGCGCCAACCAGAATACGAAACCAGCTTTTGAACAAAAGGTGAAATCACCAGCGACAGCACCGACAAGCAGAGGAAGTACTGCAAATCGGTTTGCGAGATTAGACCAGCACGGTGACCCAGTGCCGCTAAGAGAAAACTAAATTCCCCAACTTGCGCGACTGCTGTTCCCACCATTAGCGCTAGGCCTGAGGGGAATCGCTGCGCCTTCACAGCGCCCATCGCGACAAATACTTTGATGAGAAAGCACGCTAGCCCTAACCCTAAAATGGGCAGCAGATTGTTCCAGAGGAACGGCAAGTCGAGCAGCATGCCGACCGATAAGAAGAAAATTCCCAGGAATGTATCGCGAAAAGGAACGATATCGGCCGTAGCTTGGCGGCCGTAGGGGCTATCGGAAAGCAGCATCCCGGCGACAAAAGCGCCGAGGGCTAGTGACAATCCAATCGTCTGAAACGCGTAGCCTGCTCCAAAGATAAGAAACAGCACGCAAAAGAAAAAGATTTCGCGGTTGCCGCTCTTAACAACAATCTCGAATAACCGCGGCACGATGTAGCGGCTTGCTAACACGATGACCGTCAAGATGCAGGCGGCTTCCACAAACCATTGAACAAGCGATCCGTTCTGCGTGACGATTCCTTGCGGTGTCCCAGTTAACAGCGGCAGCAACATGACCATGGGAACAAACGCGAGATCTTGGAACAGCAATATTCCTACGGTGCAATTGCCATAAGGCGTTTGGCGTTCGCGGCTTTCTTCTAAGAGTTTGAGTACAAGAGCAGTGGAGCTGAGAGAGATTAAAAAACCCATGAACAATGCTTTGTTCCAGCCCCAATCAAAGAAGTACACACAGGGCAGAGTAATTAAAGCTGCCGTGCCTACGACTTGAACTGCGCCGAGCCCGAAGAAAAGCCGCTTAGATTGCTTCAACTTTCTAAAGGAAAAATCGAGTCCGACGGTGAACAACAAAAGTGTTCCACCCATTTCGGTTAAGAATTCCGCACCGGGAACGCTCTCAACTAATTTCCATCCGTACGGCCCGATCATTGTTCCTGCGAGTAAGAATCCGACGACAGCAGGAATGCGAAGTGTGTGACAGAGAGTGGCGACCGCAGTTGCGGAGCCGACGATAATACAGAGCTGAAGTACTACGGACGAAGAATCCATTGCGGCATCCGATCACGTGATGAGAACTTTTGTTAACCAAATGTAACGAGGGGAATGAAGTTCTTCAACATTCCTGGGAATTGGGGTATGGTCCGAGAGTTGTTGGGGGTTATGAAGTTGGGTCGTTTTTCTTCTGTCTATTCTTCCGCTTACTCTATCGCCGCGAAGACTTTTGTTCTTCCAGTAGATGCTTGTCAAGAGAGCAGCCGCTCACTTGTTAACTCTTTTTTAAGAATAAAGTTTGACACAGAGTACGTCTCGATTTCATCAATGGATTACATGGTATTTATTTCCGGTTGGAGGGTTGCATTATGATCATCGTCGAAAAATTCCAAGAGGGTGGATTTTTCATGTACTTCATCCTGATCTTCGGGGTGTTGTCTGTTGGCTTCATGATTGAACGGGTTATGTGTCTGTACGTGCGTTACAAAACGCCCGCTGCAGATTTTCGCCTGCGTCTCTTGGAGTTTATTTCTAAAGCGGATTTCCGCGGTGCTGAAAACTACGCACGTTCGGTTACTCCACAAACAAGTTTAGCAATCGTCGCTGAAACGGGATGTCGCTTACGCGCAACCGCTGTCGGCGAAGAAGAACTGCAAGCTCGCATGGACGAACAGCTTAGCGCTGAAATCTCCAAGCTAGATCGTCGCACGGGTTTCTTGGCGATGTTCGGTAACGTAGCAACTCTACTGGGTCTACTCGGAACCATCAGCGGGATGATCATCTCGTTCGCGTCGGTGGCTCAAGCGAATCCTGCAGAACGCGCAACATTACTAAGCCATGGTATTTCTGAAGCGATGAACTGTACGGCTTTCGGCTTGCTCGTAGCAATTCCTGCTCTCGTGGCTTACGCGATTTTCCAAAATCGCACCGACCGCGTGGTGACGGAATTGACTCAAGAGACTTCACGGATTTTTCACGACCTTTTGTTCTTAACAGAAACGCCTAAGTCCAAAATGACTGAAAGAGTTTCTGCAACTTCTGGTTTGCTGAATCCTTCTCCGGTAGGAGCTTAATATGGCCGGGGCATCGCCTACGCCGCAGACGGAAGGCCGTCGGAGCCTCGATGCGGAAATTAATCTTGTACCGTTTATCGACTTACTCTCGGTGTGCATCTGCTTCTTGCTGATGACGGCGGTCTGGTTACAGATCGGCGCTGTGCAGGTGAAACAAAGCCACGGAACAGCAGCAGCTTCGGGTGCGGTTGGTCCTTACGAGTTGGAATTCAAATTTACGAGTCCCACGGCTTTTCAGGTTGCAATTAAAAAGGGCAACAAGACGGTCAAGTCAGCAGCTATTAAGCACGACGACTTGGGCGTTAGCCTGCAGGAGTTGGACACTCAGCTTACTACATGGATGGACGCACTTCGAAAGGGTGTGAAGAATCCTGAAGAAGCTAAGAATCTGATCTCTGCAGCGATGGTCACTCCCAAAACAGGTGTTCCTTACGGTTCGCTTGTTGCGGCGATGGACGTCTTGCGCGACCACGAAATTGCAAACCTGGGTGTGGTTCCCGTTAGAGAGGGGAACTAACATGAGTGTATCCACGTCTCCTACTTTAAAGCCTAGCGGCTTTGAGCATCACTTAACCGGTCGCGGAAAAAAGCGCGGCGGGAAAAAGGGTATGGTCACAGGACTCATGCTCACTCCGATGGTGGACATGTTTAGCTTGTTGGTAATCTTCTTGCTCCAGTGCATGTCTACATCGCCGGAGATGTTGGTTATCAATAAAGACGTCACCCTCCCATCTGCATCGACGGGTAAAGAGATCAAGGACGCACCCGTGCTCGCAATCACGAGCGACGGCGTGTTCATGGATCAGGAAGCTGTCGGAACGGTTGTTGAAGTTCTGGCGAATCCAACTCGATTGATGAACCGGCTTTCGGATTTGCGAAAGCGTTGGGTGAAGTCAAATCCATCCGGGGAGTTTCCCGGCGAGATCACACTGCAAGCTCACAAAGATGTTTCCAGCACGACGATCTCACAAATTATGGCAATGCTGCCTAGTCAGCATTATGGGTCCATACAGCTCGCGGTCGTAGCGGGTAGCTCGTATCCGCGTAAGAAAATATAGTTTTGGTTGGGCGCCCGCATGGGGCGTCCAGTCGATGGGTTAACTGGTTTAAGAATTTTCCGTTGGGGGTACTCATGAATTTCACTCTAGCGCGTATTGGCTGGAGTATCGCTCTCAGTTGCGGTCTCCTTGCTGCTCCGCTTTTTGCAGCTGGTGAGTTGGCCCGCGACGTGGAAGCGCTTCGAAATTCGCTGCCATTGAAGGATCCCGCACGCCCCACGTTGACGTTGCGTCTAGCCGACGTTTTGTTCGACGAAGCAAATGCAATGGGCGGACGAAGCGATCTGACTCCGGCAGAAGAGCAAAAAGTGGTGCAGATGCGCCGCAAAACGCTCAACCTCTATCAAGAAGCTTTAAAAGGTACTCAATTCCACCCAGCACTCGGTGGTCACCTAGCAATCAAAGTACGCTTTCAAATGGCGCGCTTGATGGCAGATCTTGGGCAAGCCAAAGAAGCTGAGCCGGTTTGGTTAGAGCTGGTAAAGCAAGAAGAAATCCAGTCGATTAAGCGTGAAGCCTCTCTTCAATTGGCCGAGTACTACGACAAAATTGGCAGCGCCGCTGCTTACAAGCAATCGGACAAATACTACGAATTAGCGATCGAACTTTGCGGTGGAGGAGACGTCTGCTCCTACGCGCATTACCGTCGTGCCTGGTCTCTACGGGATCAGCGTCGGATGGACGCTGCCGTCGAAGAAATGCAAAAGGCGCTCTACGATTCCAAGGGCCAGCCTCGGGAAGAAGCTCTACGCGATTTGATCACGTTCATGGCTGAACAGCCAGGTAACGGAGAGAAGCCACTCCTCTTAGTAGAAGAGTTGGTAACGAAGACTGCTCGCACTGAATTGTTCGAGCAACTCTCGGATGGTTATTATTCCAACGGCAATCGCCCAGCTGGAACTTTGGTCTTGGCGCACGTCAATCAACGCGAGCCCTCGCTCTCTCGTCAGATCAAGTTGATGGAAGAATATTACGGCATGCGCGAGTGGGATAAATTCCACGCGACCATGGACGCAGCTTTGGCCATGCCCAAACTGCCAGATGGACTCGATGGCAAATCCAAGACATTGCTCAAGCGCTTGAGCGTTCAGTTAGACGGAGAGCGCATCAGCCGTCCGCAATTTGCTCCTGATTTTCAAAAGACAGTCGAACTGTTCTTAAAACAAGATCCAAAGAGCGACGATCGTTTGAAGATGCTCGAAGGCTGGCTTGCTTCTGAACCCGATGCGAATAAGCGAATGGAATTGCTTAAGAGCTGGGGCGAAAGCCAAGAGTTGGCGCTTACCGATGCTACGAAGACCGATTTTCACATCCGACGCCTGCGCTTAGCGGGTAAGGAAAAGAACAACAAGATTGTTGAAGAAGAAGCAGCTTACTTAGCCACGGTTACTTCGGAAGCCGTCCGTGCTGAGGAGTATCGCTATCTGCAATCGTACGCGATTTACGAACAAGAGCGCTTGGATGATACCTCTGCTCTATTGAAAACCTGGGTGAAGATCGGCACGAAGCCTTCTGACTGGGTGCTGCGTGGACAGCTTCTACTCGTCGATATCTTAGTGAAGCAAAAGAAGAACGACGAACTCGTTGCCACTACTTCGCCTTGGATTAAGAACGAAGCTGTAACCGCAGCTGCAAAAACCAGCAAACAAGCCGACCGTTGGAAAGAAGGCTTAGCGTTGATGGCAAAGGTCCGTGACGAAGCAGAGTTTGAAGTTGCCGCAGCCGGTGGAGATTCGCCGGAGTCTCTCGAGATTTTCGCTCGTCACTGCTTCTCCAAACGTTTCTTGCCGAAGTCTTGCGACAACGCTCGCGTCTTGGCGGTGAAGCTGAAAAAGCAGCCTATCTTGATCAAGATCTTAACCGAGCAAAATCGCCAAGAAGAATTAGCGCAGGAATTGGAAGCTTCGGGCTTCTTCGCCGAGAGTGCTAAAGAGCAGGAAAAACTCTGGGGCAAGAACGTTACTCTCGACCAGTTGCTTAAGCTCTCGCTGCTATATGAACTGGGCGGCGATGACGAAAACAAAGACCGCGTCTTGAAGCAAATCGTCCAAGTGGTGTTGAAAGACAAAACCATGGGAGACAAAGAGCCTCTCATTAAGCAAACGCTGGCCGATGCAGGAATGCTCGATGTGAACTCTCTGAAATTGCCATGGTCCGAGGCCACGCGGCTTTCCTTGACCGATAAATTCATGACCGAAGGCAAAACCGGCAAGGACATGGAAAAGGTTCTACTGGCTAGCACCAAGTACACCGGACCTTCTTGGTCGAAATTGGTTTTGGCAGAATTGGAAAAGAAAGATGCTGAGCAACGCAAAGTCAGCTTCTACGGCGCCAATAGCAAAAAGAAATTTAATAACCGTCTAGGCAAACTCCAAGGTTTGGATGCTCAGATGGAAAAATATTTCTCGGGCGCAGATGCTGGCACGCGCGTTCGCATGGCTTCTCTGATGGTAAAGAGCTACGGCGATTTATCGAAGGAAATCTTAGCCGCACCGGCGCCTAAGGATCTCGATGCGGAAACGCAGGCACAATTAACAGCAGCCTTAGATCAAATGACTGCTCCTTTTAAAGAAAAAGCAGCTGGCTACGAGAAAATTGCGCGCGAGCAGTTAGCACAGGTTTCGGATATCGGCGAAAAAGCGGCATTAGAAGCATTGCTTCTACCAGAAACGCCGGTTTCGAAAATCACCGAAGGTCCTGCCATTGCCGCGGCTAAGAAGCCATCGGCAGCAGAAGCCATGGGGTTACCGTCCGCAGCTACGCAAGTGGCGATTCGTCAGTTACATGAAGATCCGGCATCAAAAGACGCACTCAAAACTATTCAAGAGTACTACGACAAGAGCGGAAACGTTCGTTTGGCGGCATATTTTCAAGGCCGTATTTTGAATCTTGGTTCAGGCGCTGAGGAGGCAAAGCAATGAGCAGTTTCATGGGGTGGGGAAAGATCGTGATTGGAGCGATCTTGTTGGTTGTACCGATGGCATTTGCAGCAGAAAGCGCTGACAAAGACGCCAAGGTTCGCTACCGCGGCGGCAAAGAAATCAATTTTGAAAAATTGCTGATCGAAGGGCAATTGAAGCGGAAGCAAATCACGGTCGTCACCGGTAATTCTCAAGACGGCACGGATGGCTTACTCAGACTGCGCGAGAATTTCTTAGATCGCGTAGCAATGGATGCGGGGGAGGAAGTTCCATGATCGCAATTGCAAGTTTTGACGGAAAATTACTCCGCGCCATTCCCGACGGTACCGACGATACATACGGGTATCACCGCCTTTTTGGTTTCATCAGCAAAAAAGGTTACGAGCAGCGTTTGGAAAACCGTAAGCGCCATCATCTGCGCACGGGACGAAGCGAATGGCTTTGTCAGTTCCAATTAAAGAACACTGCTCAAAAAGACTTTGCGGTTTCTAGTGTTTCTGATTGCGCCGTGAAACGCGCGAGCGACGGCGCTTGGGAAGTCGAAAGCCCACACGGCAAATTCCGTGTGGTGCGCCAAGCTGAAGTCGACGAAGGCCGTTTGGCACTTCCGACACCAGACACGCATTTTGGTTTGGATAAGAGCGTTGGCGGGACCGCGATTATTGGTCTCGCTCTCATGATTCTTCTCTCTATTCCTTGGTTCGCACCAAAAGAGGAAGAGCCGGAGCAGGAGCCACTCGCAGTGAAAGTGGCTGAGCCGCTCGATGCTGTAAAAATTCCGCAATTGACCAGCCCACATCCTGAATTGGCGCAGAAGCCAAAGACAGAAGGCGGCAAAAGAGGTTTCACTCAAGAACTCGGCTTCTTAGGAATTCTCGGACAAAAAGATCTTAAAAAAGCGATCGGCGGAGTGCCGACTCACATGGAAAACGCCACTGCCGGTGCCGGACAAGGCACGGATAAGGGATCGGGCGGCGAAATGTTGGTCGGTATGGGCCAAGGCGTGAAGCGCACAACCGTTGGTAACACCGGCCTTGCAGGCTTAGGTGGAGTCGGCGGCGGTAAGGGTGCTGGCGGCGGAGCGGGCGGTTACGGCGATAGTCTCGTCGGATCTGGCACGGGCGCTGGTTCAGGCGACGGCAACGGCCGCGCACTTTCTTCACTCGCACTCGGCGACGACATGGTCTTGGACGGCGGTTTAGATCCAAACGTGATCAAAGCCACGATTGGCAAGTACCTAAACCAAATTCGTGCTTGCTACGAATTGGGTTTGAGAAAAAATCCAGGATTGACTGGCCAAGTGACTATGGCGTTTGAAGTTGCTGGCACAGGCAAATTGAATTTCGCAAAAGTGCATCAGTCCACGCTGGGAGACGGCGAAGTGACTGAATGCATTTCGCAGAAAATGATTACCTGGCAGTTCCCCAAGCCACTCGGTGGAGTGAATGTGAAGGTTAAATATCCGTTCTTATTACGACCGGTAAATTCGTAAGTTAGAAGGGTAAGGAGATAGGCAAAGTGAGAAACCTGAAAACAGCTTCTTTGGTGCTTTTGGCATTGGTCGCGGGTTGCAAACAGAACCCACTACCAACCGACGGCGAACTGCTTCGTGAGAAACCACCGGTAAAGGCACCTGTGTTGCCTCCGCTTCTTCTGGAGATGCCAGAGAGTGTGGATTTCTTTGAAGGCAAGGCTGGCGAGCTAGAAATCAAAGCTTCTGTCCCGGCTCCAGGCAACCCACTTGTAACTATCGAAGGATTGCCCACCGGCGCAAACTACGATGTTGGCAGTGGCAAACTCACTTGGACTCCTGATTTTCTCGCTGCGAACGACGAACGCGATCCTCGGGCCGCTGAAAAAGCTTACCCACTTCGTGTTTTCCTGCGCAGCTCCGAAGATAATCTGACGTACGTACAGCGTCCGTTGGTCATCTTGGTTCGCGACATCCCACGAAAATTTAATATCGATTACCCGAAGCCGACTGCTACGACTCCTCCGCTTCCGGTTTCTCCGTTTCCGATTCCTGTATCGCCAACAGCTCCGACCTACACCGAAAGTTTGGAGGAAGGTCAGTCGATTGAACGCTCGATTACGGTTGTCTCGGAAGATTTCCCGAAGGGACCTTTCGACTTAAGAGCACAAGGTTTGCCAGAAGGCGCGTCGCTTAAATTAGCAGTGGCCGCAGGCGATCCTACTAAATACGTTTTCAGTTATCAGCCTTCTGCTTTGTCGGTGGACTTAAACACGACCGCGGTTGTGATCAATCCTTTTGTGCAGCACAACGTGGAATTCGTTGCGACCGATCCTGCTGGTCGGATTTCCAAGCTGACTGTTGCTTACAAAGTTTCGGATAAGCGCATGGATCCGCAAATTGCGGCACCTCCGGTGGTTGAGCAGGGAACGAATATCTTCTTCACATTCCGCGCTGATGACTTAAACGGCGAAGTAGCTCCGAAGATTATTCCAGTCGATCCTCCGTTTGGAACTTTCGCTCGCAAACGCGAAGTCGAAGCCCCGCGCACTCAGACCAGCAACCCATGGTCGATGTCGTCGGTTCGTTGGACGGACATTCCTGAAGACAAAGTCGGCACAAGCTATGACTTGGTTTTTCATGTCTGCGTGCAGAAGAGCAAAAACAATTACGAACATTGCAAAGACAGCACCGTAAAAGTGAATTTCGTCGAGAAGCCTCAGTTGCCACCTCTGGTGGACCGCAAGGCATTCCCGGTGGGTTCGATCCAATACGTGAAGCAAAACGACAAATCCAAAGTCGCATTGCCAATCCGCGGTCAGGAACGTCCTACCCCTGCTAAGCCAGTGGTGAGTGTTTCGCCGTCCGATCAGGGAATTAGCTGGGCAGGTAACAACTTAGTGGTCGAGCCGACCACCACGGGTCTGAAGCAAATTGTGCTAACGGCAAAGAGCCCGTTTGGCGGAGTGACTTCGGAAGGGTTGCTATTTGAAGTACTTCCTTGGAGCTGGAGCAGCACCTTAATTCTGGGTGAGTCTCTCACAGCTGAAGAAGTGAAACGCATGCAAGGTTTCTTCGACAGTGCTGGTGTCGCCAATGCTTCGCTGCAATTAGGCGATGCGCGCGTGTTAGCTCTGCGAGATCTCCTAGTGGTTGGAACTTCCGCGATGGACAAAGACTCTTTGGAAAACGTCGAAACTGCGACGACCAAAGTGAAAAACGTGATGGTCCTCTCACCGTTAGTTGAAACGCTTAAGGGCGCTTTATCGACGGAGTTAAAGGATCTCAAGATTGCATTCAAATCGCGTGTACGTGATTTGACCGGTCTTACACTCGAAGTTGCCAACGGACTTCAGGTCCCTGCAGATGCAACTGCCTTTAAGTTAAAAGGTGATTTGTCTGCTGAATCCGACGAGCCAGTGCCACTGGATCTCGCGGCTGTTGCTCCTGAAAAGTGCAAACCGATTTTAAAGCTTACGAAAACGGGCGCTACGCCTGCTGACAATGTCGACCTCACCATCGCGGCGAAATGCCAGCGCAAAGGTGGCGGCACTCTCATTGTCTCGGGTGTGGAGTGGGCAGATATCGAAACTGCTGCTGCCGATCGCGGTTTGATTAAGAAGTGGATGAATAACTTAGGGTTGGTGAAGCCATGAATAAAATCTTCAATGTCCTCGCAGTAAGTTGGGCATTCTGTGCACCGCTAGCGGTGATGGCTGCCACGCCGGCGCCTGAAAACGTCCCGTCGACTCAGGCCGCGCCTGCAGTTCCGGAGTCCGTGATTCCAGGGTCTGTCATTCCAACAGACCAGCAGCCCATCGTTCCTGGCTCTGTGATTCCAGCCGAACCACAAGCAGCCGTATCGCCGGGTGCAGCTGCGAAAGAGGCCGAACCCACTTTAGAATCGCAATTGGATTCGCTCAGTGTGCCGACAAACCAAGCCCCTCCTGGAGTGGCTTCGGAGCGTCTGTATGCAGTGCAAACCCGTTTCGTCAGTCTTCGTCACCGTCACGAGCTTGCTCTAGGCGGCGGCAAGAACTTCAACACCGACAGTTTTGTTAGCTCTCAGAACATCGACGCAAGTTACCGGTTCTATCTAAACGACCGTTGGTTCTTAGGTCTTAACGGCAGCTACGTATTTAACGATTGGAGCAATGGTGCAGATCGTCTGATTAAGGAAAATGGCACCAACAACTCCACTCTGGCGGATGTTGCTTTTGCTCGTTACCGCGCAGACCTGCTGGCTGGTTACCATCTGTTTTACGGCAAGTTCCGTCTTTCGATGGACCAAGTGTTTTACTTCGATCAGTACGTTGCTCTTGGACCTGGTTACGTCGACATGGTCTTGGGTAACCAATTCGCAGCGGTCGGAGAAGTTGGATTTGTATTCTGGTTCGGACGCTCATTTTCAGTCCGGGTTGGTTTAAAAGATTATTTCGTTCGAGAAATGAGAACTAAGAGCAACGGCTGGGCGCATAACCTAATTGGTGGTGCACAATTCGGCTACGTGTTCGGAGGTTGATACAAATGAACTGGCGCGCAGGAATTATTCTCTTTACGGGTCTTTCGTTAACCGCGCAGGCAGCAGCGCCTAAAGGGGGAGGAGCGGATGCTCTTCTCAATACTCTAGGAAAAGCTCCGACCCAGACGGCTCCGGAACCCGGAAGTCTGACTGTAACCAGTCAGCTCAAGGATCCTTTTCTCATTCAATTTTTCTCGCACTACCAAGTGCAGCAGAACCTTCCGTACGATGTACGCGCTTGGGTCACTCGCATTTTAAACGGCGAGTACCAACACGCATCGCATTTGTGGACGGCGATGCAAAAGCAAGTACCCGAAAGCTTCCGCGTACCGTCGGAAGGTGCCTGGTTGTATTGCTTATGGAAAATCGGTTTAGGCCAAACGTTTTTTGACGAGTGGATGGATCGCCTGACTCAAAAGAGTTTCGTTGATTCTGCCGTCGCCCAAGCGTTGGACCAAACAATCGCGCCTGAGTTCTCGCAGTGGATTCTAGAAAACGGCGTACAAGTTTCTGAAAGCCAAAAGGCCCAGATTGAAAAGTTCGATACTCGCCGTGGCAGTCAGTACGCCACGTTAAAGGCGTATGTAGCACTTCGCACCGGCGTTAATGGAATGAAGGCGTTGGAGCTATTGCCTGTCGATCACCCGATGAAAGCCCAGTTAGCGCAAACGGTTGCTCTCGGAATGGCGCGTAACGGAGATTTGGCTGGAGCCGGCACTGTATTTAAGAACCACGTCGAGCCAGCGCTCGAAGCGGCTAAGGATACAAAAGCACTTGCTCGGCACTACTTAGAAGTAGCTCGTTTGCTGTACCAAGCAGGCGCCTTAGACGCCGCTGCTGATTTCTACCAACGCATTCCAAACGGCGCCGAGGATTATCTGAAGGCTCGCGAGGAATTGGCGTGGGTGTGGTTGCGCATGGGCGAGACTGGCAAACTGCGCGGAGAGTTGCAAAGCCTACGCACTGGATTGTTTGAAGATCGTTTTGCTCCCGATGTTTACGTCGTTCGATCGATTTCTAATCTTAAGCTCTGCTACTTCAGCGAAGCAGAAAAAGATCTCAAGGCTTTCGTTACGACCAATAGGCAGTGGGCAGATCAGATTCAAGCGGCGTTAAAGTCCGAAGAATCCCCTGAAACTGGCGAAGACGATTTTTTCACTAAGATTGCCGGGCGTGCCTTGAAGCAACGTGCGCATGAGCGCGATGTTTTGGATACGTTGGCTACGCAAAGTATCACGGCAGTTCTTCCCGCAGTGGGCCCGCAACAGCATTGGGAAAAGGCCAAGACCAAAGCAATCGTCGCTTTAGAAAAAGCGAAGAAGCAGGTCACTAATGAAAATCGTCGGCAGTGGAAAAACCGCAGCCGTGTTTTGGCAGAAGCTATTCGCAAGATGCAATTCGTGAAAGTGGAGTTGTATAGCCAAGTGCGCACGCTGGCTCAGGAAGCCGGCGAGCAAGCTAGCAACCAGCAATCCGCTGATCTTGAAAAAGAAAACGCGGATCGGCTTCATGGCAATACGCAACTCATGCTGAAGCAGGCGAGTGCCGGGGAACTTGTGTTCCCGTTCGACGGTGTAGTGTGGCCGGATGAACTCTTCCACCTCACCAGTGTCGCGCAATCCAAGTGCCAGGCGAAAGCTGAGACTTCGGTTCGGAAGTAGTTTTAGACACGGTTAAGGTGGTGGGTAGTATGCTGAGCAGAATATTGTTATTGGGCGTGGCATTGGTTTCGGTTAGTTGTGGCCGAGGCACCGACTTCATCTTCCACCAAGTAGATGAGCCGTCGCAAAAGAACGAATACACGCACCCTTTGAAAGCCTTAGAGGGAAATAACAAAGTCGATATTCTCTTCGTCGTCGATAACTCGATGAGCATGGGCACGCACCAAGCTAATCTCGAAAAGAATGCCGCAATCTTCGTCAATGAATTCGTCAATTTCAGTCGCTTGGACTGGCGCATTGGAATGGTCTCTACCGATAAAAAGGACGAGCCATTTATCGGCCTCAAAGCCGGTGACCTCCTCGATAAAACCCGCAAAAAACCTGTCGAAGCATTTCAAGATGCTGTGAGTGCTTTGGGTATCAAGGGCATTGGCATTGAGATGTCGTTTTTCAATGCGCTTCAAGGGCTTCGCAACTACCCCGATTTCGTTCGCCCAGGCTCCACCTTGGCAATCATCATCATTAGCGATGCGATTGAGCAGAGTAATATGCGCGGTCCGGAATTCCTGCACGAGTTGCAGGCTATTCAAGGCGGCAAGGGCCAGGCTGTTGTTTACGGCGTGCTAGCTAGCCCTGAGTTTAAGTGTCCTGCTGGAGCGGGCGAAGAAGACAATATTTATTCGACGAGTCCTTATAAGGAAGCCATCGAAGGTTCCAGGGGCCGCAAGTTTAGTCTCTGCGATGATTTCGGATCTTCGTTGGCAGCGCTCGGCGCTGACTTAGTGACGCGGACAGATCGCCCGTTTATCCAATTGAAGAGTCGCCCGTTCTTAAAATCCATTCGCGTTTCGCACCGGGGCGTTGAGCTTAAAGGCGGGCCAAAGTCCGAAGCCGGATTGTGGTTCTATGACTTTGATCTTAATCGGATTGTTTTCTACTCGGTGGATTTTGCACCAGACGATACCGAGTCAGTCACGATCACTTACGAATCCCATTTGCCGACGGCAAAATAGCGGATTAGCTCGGCGCGCGCCGCAGCAACCACTTTTCCGATGGGGCAGATTGCGCATTCTAGTCTGACGCGGCCCACGTTCTCACTAAGATTGTAATAAGATACAATTTGAATCTGAGTTTTAGATTGATTCGTCGCTCCGCTCCTCGCAACGACTGGAGCTCAATTAGACACAACTAGGGGGTACAGGATGGGCCGGTCGAAGTGGCTTTACTGTTCGCTATTCGTTTTGACGCTAGTCGTTTTATGCGGCTGTGGTCGAAATACGGATTTCATCTACAACAAAGTAGATCCCCCACCAGAGTATTTCTCGGGCTTCCATAAACTCAAAGAGCTTAAGGGCGAGAGCCGCGTCGATATCTTATTTGTTATCGATAACAGCGGCAGCATGGGGAGCTACCAGCAAGCGCTGATTAAAAACGCCGACACGTTTATCAACACCTTCGTCAGCGGCGGTGGCCTCGATTGGAAGATGGGAATCATCTCGACCGATACGATGAACGCGCCCTACATCGGATTCACAACGGCGACGGAGTTGACCTACAAGACGATCGACAATGTGAATCGGTTTAAAACTGCCGTCGGCAGGCTGGGAACTTCGGGCGACGCGATTGAAAAAACCTTCGCGCCGATTATGAAGCACCTTCCGGCCTACACATCGTTCCTACGTCCTAATGCCATGCTCGCTCTGATTATGATCACGGACGCAGAAGAGCAGAGTAATACGTCGGCAAAAGACTTCTTAGATTTCCTGACGGTAACTAAGGGCAATCTCAAGAAAGTGGTTACGTACGGCGTTTTTGCGCCGCAGGATTTTGGCTGCTCGATTGGGGATTCCTATTGGAATTACGCTAAGAGCCCGTATGAAGAGGTGGTCTTGGCCACGAATGGCAAAACCTACCCGCTCTGCAAAGACTTCGGAAAGCACTTAGCTGACCTAGGTACCGACTTAGTTACCCGCGTAAGCCGACCGACGATTCGCCTGCAATCGCGTCCGCAGTTAAGGACCCTAAAGGTGTACTACAAAGGCGAAGTTCTTCCCGGTGGCCCCCAGGCGGAGCAGGGACGCTGGATCTATGACTTCGACCTCAATGCCATTCAGTTTCATGACCTAGATTTTGCTGTGGGCGATAACGAAGAAGTGGAAGTCGTATACGAGATTGCAGAAGTAGCGCGCTCGTAGCCTTCGTAGTCCCCGTGAATACATTGCGTTTGAAAGAGTTGGAGAGCGAAACCTCTCCAACTCTTTTTTATTTTCAAACGCATGTATAGGAATTGGGCGGGTTTTCTCTAGGGGGAATGCCCACTTACCGATTGTGTCGGGGAGCTTATTCAATAAGTTCGACACGTGCATTGGAACTAGTCACCTCGATTTAACCCCAAACAATCTGGCAGCGCTCTTGCTCTATTAATTCAGCGAGGCAGTCAGTTAAAGGGGGGCGTTATGGACCGAGGATTACCACTTAGAATTCCAATCGAGAACTTCATCGTCACAGTGGACGAGAACTATCCAAACAAATACCGATTAATTTACTTTGATCCTCGTGGTCAGCGTCACGAAGTACTCGTGCGCAAAAGCCAGATGGATTCTGCAATCCAAAAATTGGATGGCAAACCCAAAGCGATTTCTCGCAGCTCGGGGGGATTAGCTCCCGCACAACCTTATCAGCTCGTGATTCATCACCACGTTTCAGATTCAACGCAGATCGCACCTGAAATCCGAATCAAAGTTCGGTTTAAGGAATTTGCTCGCGGCGAAGCGGGCAACTTAACAGCCGGCAGCGTAGTGACCATGACCAAGAACATTCTCCCAGAAGAAGTTCAAGATGAGATTTCATTCGACTTAAATACTTCTCAGAAGTTCCTCATGGATTTTGGTCACGGTGTAGTACCGGTCGTTGTTTTCGGATTCGTGTCCGATCAGAGCGGCGAGAACTACGCACTCTTTGTCGAATCTGACGCTATCGAGAAATCGATTCGCGAAGGCTCCGGCAAAGTCATCCGCGCTCCTCGTTACCGCGCTTCTAGAGAATTAGTACGCGCGGTTCGTGATGGAGAAAACGCAGCGGAGCTTTTTGAGAAAGCTCGCCAAAACGCAGAGCGTTTGCGCTCGATGGGACAGCCGGTGATTCCTGAGTCTCTCCAAGTCGGACAGCCAGTGGAATTGTCTACGGGCTTGTCGTACGCCGCTATCTGCGACTTGCTGCGTCGGTCGGTTCATCGCTGGAATCGCCAAGAAGAAGACCACACTTTTGCAGAGATTGAAGTACCCGATGAAGGCTGCGTAACCTCAGACTTCGTCATGTACATGGAACCTATATAGTTTCTGACCGCTCCACAGATCGGGGATGGGACGTTAGTGGTACGTAGCGTTAGCCCAGGTTGGGTTAATAACCGATCTTCATGACTGCCTCCAGGGAGAGCCTCGCACAGGGCTCTCCCTTTTTTTTATTTGTGGTCAATTGCGGACTACGGTCGCCTTTCGAAAATGCCGAAAAGTTGAGTGGAGGACTGGGGCTTGGCTACTTCCGCAGCGCGCATTCAATCGGGTTTTTTTCGATCGGTGGAAGCACTTGGCGATGCAGCGCTGCTGCGCGTTGAGCTGTTGGGTCACTTAGTTCTATTCGCTGTTAAGGCAATTGCTTCTGGTTTCGATCTCTTGCCCTCACAACGTGCGTACATCGCGCGCATAGTGCGCACTCAAATTTATTTCACCGGTTGTCAGGCAGTCGGCTTAGTCAGCTGGCTGGGAATTGCTGTGGGTGCGGTAATTATTTTTTACGCGTGCTCTGACGTCTCCGCTCTTCGCAGCAGCGAAGTCAGTGTGCGGCTGCTGTATTTGGTGGCCGCGAAAGAAATTGGACCGCTGGTGTGTGCGCTAATCATCATTGCGCGATCGGGAACCGCGGTGGCATCTGAAATTGGCTCGATGAAAGTAAATCAGGAGATGGACGGCTTGCGCTCAGTCGGAATATTGCCGGAGAGTTTTATCGTCCTACCCCGAGTTTTGGGCGGAGTGCTCAGCCAGTTTTGCTTGGTTGTGCTGTTTTCAGCAATGGCGATGGTGGGCGGATACCTTGTTGCTCTCGTCTTTCAACCGATGACGGTGGGTTTTTTCTTCGCCTGTTTAGCCGACCTATTGAGCGTTTCGGATTTTGTAATCTTTGGTCTCAAGGCGGTTGGAACAGGTTGCATCGTTTTTACGAGCTCCTGTTTTTTCGGCCTCAAGGTCGAGAAAAGTTCGCACGAAATCCCCCAGTGCACCACGCGTGCAGTGGTGACGTCGATCGGTGGCGTGCTGTTTTGGTGTGTGTTTCTTTCGTTCGTGCATTTGAATTTTCTAAGTGGAGGTAGTCTGTGATGCTAGAGACTTTCTCTCCTCTTCAATTGGAAGCCGCGGGACTGGTCAATGACCAGGGACGCAAGCTTCTAGAACCAACGTCGTTGGTCATTGATAAACCCGGTTGCTATCGCATCAGTTCTCAAGCCGGAGCGGGGCTATCGCAGGTATTAAAACTAATGGCGGGCCTGGTACAGCCCACGTCTGGAAGTGTGCGTTGGGGTGAAAAGAAGGTCGATGACGACAGCTTTCACCGCAACGCAAAGGACAGACTGGCTTTCTCCTATGTGCAGCGCACAGGCGGATTGCTCGCCAACCACAGTATTCTCAACAACACGGTTTTGCCGTTGATCTACCACGGTTGGTTCTCGGAAAGCCAAGCGCTCGAAGTAGGTCAGAGCTATCTTCAAGAACTCGGATTTATCGACGAGAAAGACAAACTCCCAGCGTGGAGTTCTGCCAAGGCTTGCAAGCTAGGCCTAGTGCTGCGCTCTCTCATAGCCAGCCCGCAGTACTTGATCCTTGATGAGCCGTTTCACGGACTAAATCCGGAAGCCGCAGATAGTCTTTTGAATTTAATTGAGCGGCACCGATCGGAAAAAGGTTTGCGCGTTGTGATCTTGGGTACCGACGATTCTAGATGGGACACTGCACTTCGGATTAAAAAGATCCGCCTGCAAAACGCGCGCCTTGAAATGCTTTTTGAAAATGGGAAGGCTGAATGAATACTCAACTAATGCGAGAACGCCGCGTGGCGCTGTTTGTAGGATCGACGGTGATTCTCTCTATCGCCTTTGTCGTGATTTGGTCGATTACCCGCGGTAGCTGGAAATCGACAGTCACTTTCCGTTCAGTGTTATCGACTGCTGAAGGAGTTCGCACAGGAACAGCAGTGGAAATGTCTGGCGTGCGCATTGGCAAGATCAGCCGCCTTGAATTCACCGACAACGCGGAAGTAATCGCTGAAATTGCGATCTTTAATGAGTACGCCAAACACATTCGCCAAGATAGCCGCGTGCGCTTGCTGCGTCCTTTTGTCGTTGGCGATAAAATTTTGGTTGTCACTCCAGGCACCGTGGAAGCAGGTATACTGGCCGCTGGTTCCGAACTGCCTGCCGATGAAGTCGTTGGCCTGGCGGAACTACTCAATGGCAGCAAGCTTATTCCTTATATGAAGACGCTTGAAGACGTTGCTGATGAATTGCGACAGCTGGCGGAGTTGATGGTGAAGAAAAAGGGCTCGGAGAGCATCGTGCGGGTCTTGCAAGCACTGCCTCCGCTCGTAGAGCGCGTGGCAAAAGTCTCTGAGGCTTTTGCTAAGAACGCCCCGCAATTCTCCGACGATTTTGGTCACATGGTGGGCAACCTGGCTTCGATGACCGACGAATTCAAAAAAATTCTGCCGTCGGTAGCGGCGATTGCTCCTGAACTTCCCAAGTCGAGTAAGCGAGTCGTGGAGGCTTTAGACGAAGCAGTCGTCGTTTTAAAGGCGATGCAGAAAACATTCTTGCTGCGTAGCTCCGTGCGCGAAGTCCGACAAGAAGAAGCGGCTCGCGACGACGAGCGCGCACCTGCTTCCAAATAAGATTCTACGGATAGAGCGGCTTTTGCGCCGCGAAGAGCGCTTGAATAACTTGGTCGGTAAGAGGCGAGCCGACAAAAGCGACCGATCCAACCTGCCCACTGACTGCGTAAGAAGCTAAATCACTGGCCATTCCAATTAAGACCTTCAAACCATTCGGATCATAGACAGAACCTGGAGCGGTTCCGGTTTCGTCGACCTTAATTCCGTCGACGTACAAGGCGAGTCGCGAAGCTCCGTCGCCACGTGCTTGATAGACTGCAGTGACATGTCTCCAACGGTTTAGGAAAGCGCGTGCGGTGTAATCTGCTTGCACTCGAGCCATTTTACCCACGGCAGATGTGCCGTCTTTAGTGATTTCAAATTGCAGCGCGGTTGGCGTGAATTGAAAGCGGTAAGCTTTGTTGTTTGAAAACGGATCGTACCGACCTAGAAGAATTTGGCCGCCGGATTGGAAACTCTTCACCCACATCGAAACCGTAAAGGATCCGGTAAAGCGCAGTGCATTGGGTGTACCTAAGTCGATGTAGGATGTATTGCCGTCTAGCTGAATGCCGCGGTTGATCCATCTACCGTTGCTTCCGGGGAAAAACGAAATAGGGATTCCGGAGAGTTCCGTCACAGAAGTTCCCGAACCGTCTTTAAAGGGAATTAAGCCGGCAGCTTCGACTAGAAAAATCGGCACAACAGAGGGCATAGGAATTAAAGTGCCGCTGGCATCTCGTACCCAAACGTAGAGGAGCTTCGCGCCATCGCCAGCTGCTAACGTGTAATTTGCTGGAGCAGTGGCACTCCAACCTCCGACATCTCCTTGTCCGCCGTCGCAAGCTAAGATCGGCGGTTCGCCTTGCGATTCAGAAACGCACCAACTTGTAGCGCTGGCACCCGATGTCCAAGCAAGATCAAGATTGCGGCTAAGAGCAACACCGCTGCGGCTAGCAAAACCATCTCCCACAATCGGTGTAGGAGTTTGGGTAAGAGGGGCGGTGTCGCTGCTCGAGAGCGGAGCTTCGATGAAATTTTCTGCGCAGTGCGTAAGAGTGCATACGCAGAAGAAACTGATTAGCACTCGTTTAATTGCTCGCCTTACCACTGTTCAAATCTATCTGACCAATAAGTGAACAATCTCGGCAAACTGTGAAAAGAATGACATATTTCACAAATGCGAAACTTTTTTTGCACCGTTCTAGTGGTTTTCTCCTCCGTACTTTCTGCAAAAGAGCTTCTGACGAATCAATTCAAAGTATTGGATGCTCCTGATTGGATGAGTGAATCACTAGTCGATAGTGCCTCTAGCCGCGTGCAGAACTATCTAGAATGGGACATTCACCGCATTGCTGTCCGCTACCATTCCAGTACCGAAGAATTCCGAAGGGTGGGCAACGTGGGGCCCAAGGTGAAGGCGTATTACCTAAAAACCGACAGCACCATTCATCTGGGGCCCGAGGTTAAGCCCAAAAATTTTAAGCCCATTCTCTCGCACGAAGCCGTGCACGTGATCTTGGCGCAGAAGTATGGTGCCGCGATTCCGTCTTGGTTGGAGGAGGGATTAGCTAATTATGTGGGTAGTGAAGAGCGCTCGGATCGCAAATGGCTCTTATCTCAGAGCCTGCCCGCCATCACGTCGCTGCGCCACCCGGCAACGGATCCGTTTGACTCGCGCCTGCATTACCAGCTTTCGACAGCTGCCATCGAAATGCTCGCCGATAAATGCGATCTCAAGGATCTGCTAGCGCTCGCGGTGGGGCGAAAGTTGGAAACACACATGAAGCACCTGTGCGAAATCGACGACGTGAATAAGACATTCTCGGAATGGCTAAAGAAAAACGCCTCCGCGAAACCGCGGAAGCGCTTTTAACAATAACGATAAAGAACTAGTTCTTAGCGACCGACCCGCTACCCGCCAGCGTGGTTAGGTCAGACAATACGTTGACCGCTTCTTCGAGAATCGCGCCAGGCTCTTCTTTGTCTTCTTTCTCGACGACATCAGAGTCATCGTCTTTAGGCGCGTCGGAGTTTTTCAGTTTCAACTTCTTCGCTTTGTCTTTCTTTTGCTTCTCCGTGCCCTTTTTCCAGCTGTCCGCTAGTTTAATGGTGCCGGCGTTCTTCTTATTCTCTTCTAAGTTCTTTTTGATCTCGGCAAACTTCTCGCTCTTGGCGACGCGAGGCGAGGATTTGTCGGCTAACGTTTTTACCCAAGCGTCCGTAATTGGCTTCCAAGCCTTGGCAGGCTCGGTGCTATTAGCAGACGGAGAGAGAAACGCCGGAATCGATTGCGCAGGCAATGCGTAATCCTGGAAGCCTTCGCCAATGTCTTCTGCCGACAGAACCGAAGGCAGTGTTACATCCGACGAGACACCTTTAAGCTGAGTGGAAGCGCCGCCAGGAACGAAGAAGAGTCCCGTCGTCACTTTCATGCCGCCGATATCGAGCGGTAAATTCACCACAGCCTGCACAGAGCCTTTACCAAAAGTATGATCGGCTCCGACTATTACCGCGCGGCGGTAGTCCTTGAGAGCTCCGGCCAAAATTTCCGAGGCCGAAGCGCTTAAGCGGCTCACTACGACAACCAATGGGCCGTCATATTCCACTTTAGTATCTTCATCGCGCAGTATTTCGATTTGAGCGTTGGTGCTCTTAGTCGCAACCACAGCGCCTTCGTGAATGAAGAGGCCCGAGATATTGACGGCTTCAGAAAGCAATCCGCCACCGTTGCTGGAGAGATCCAACACAACGCCTTGGACGTTTTGTTTCTTAGCTTTTACGAGCAGCTTGCGCACGTCTTCTGACGACGAGCGAGTTCCCTTTTTACCGCCGCCGTAGAACGAGGGTAAATCGATGACTCCAAGCTTCACCTTTTTGCCGCCCACTTCGCGGGTTTGATAGGAAAGCTTAGCTGCTTGCTCTTCGATATTGATCTTGTCGCGCTGGATCTCGACGTCAAACGTCTCAGCTTTTTCTGCTTGGCGCAAAATGGTGAGGCGAACAACCGTACCCTTTTTGCCGCGGATCAATTTCACTACATCGCGCAGGTCCATGTCGATAACCGACACAGGTTTGTCTTTGCCCTGAGAGACAGCAATGATCTTGTCCTTTGGCTTGAGTTTCTTGCTCTTCTTCGCAGCGCCACCCTCTATAAGATTTTCAATAACGGTGAAACCGTCTGCAGACCGCAGGCTGGCTCCAATTCCTTCTAACGAGAGTTCCATCGAGATTTGGAAATCTTCCATGCTCTCAGCAGATAGATACGACGAATGCGGGTCGAGTGCAGAAGCAAACGATTCAATGAATAGCTCAATGCCTTCTTTGATTTTGCGTTCGCTATTGCGCTTGGAAATCAGCTCATAGCGATGGGTTAAGCTCTTACGCGCTTCAGGCATTTTCATGTCCGAAAGTAAGTAGCTCGACATCTGAAAGTGAATGACCTTTTTGAGGACTTCTTTTTTCTCAGCGTCGGTTTTTGGATAATCCCGTTTCTTCGGATCTACGATCCAAACGGTTTCCTTATCCAGTTCGTACTTTGGTCCTAAAAATTCTTTGGCAAATGCCTCGTTCTCTTTGGAACGTTGGACAATCAAAGTGTCGATGCCTTTGAGCTTGTCGCAATTGCCGGCTTTCATCGAGTTAAAGAGATTGCCCAAGTCTTCTTTGATCTTCGGAACATCGCCCGACAAGAGCGTGGTCTTCGATGGATCGAGCTTCTCGACGAATTGGTCTATGGTGCGCTCCTTCAATTTCGAATCGAGCACGTGGTACTGGTAGTGATTGCGTAAGTACAATCCCATTACTTGCGGGACCAGCTCACACTTTAAATCTGCGAAGAGCGAAGTGGTTGGGATGAGGACGAGAGCTGCGACAAACGGCGCGATGAGTAGCCTGACAAGCGGTTGCATGACGCTCCTTTATGTAGAGAGAGGCCGACTTAGATTATAGACCCATTTGGATTATCGGACGAATGAGACAAATTCCTTAATTTATTACGTTTAAGCAGTTTTACTGCATCGCGCAAGGTCCGTCGTGGTTTTTGATGTTAGGAAAAAAAACGGCCGGTAGCCTTTGCCACCGGCCTGCCCGGGGGGAAGCCTGGGATTAAGAAAAAGGTTTCTAAGGATAAGACGGAGCGTCAATGCGGATGTGACCAAAAACTCCCACTTTTGCTAAATCATGTGGGCTTTCGCATTTCGCTCCGGAATAGATCATGTTTTTTGCGCCGTTACAGGTCTGCGTGGGGCAAAACCGGATATGGGTTTGCTCTGCAAGTGGCTCAAATTCTCCGGAGCCGATATTTCGCTCCATATTCATTGCCTGCACGTAGCCGTTTAGCTCGGCCGCGTTGCCGGTTTTTGCAAAACTCTTATTCCCCGCGGTCCAAGCGCAGACCATCGATTGCGCTTGTCCTACTTGTTTGCGCGCAATGGCAGATTCGGAAAGTGGTTCGCCATAGCCAAAATACGCGGTGCCTTTATCGCGGCCTTGCGCGCCAGGAGCGGTGCGCACTTCAAGCACCTGGGAACGTGGAGAGCTGGATGACGCCGTCCATGTTGCTTTGAGACTTCCTAATCCGTTGCCAGTCGCCAAATCGGAGACGACATAGAACAAGTTTTGAAGACGAGACTTGGAAGAGAAATTCACAAGACCATTCGGATTAAACAGATCAGCAGTCGGAGAAGGCCGGCTGCCAATGGATTGTGCAGATTTTAGTTCGTAGCGCGTGTTTGTCGGCGTTACGTCGTAAGTCAGAGTAAAGCCGTACCAGTCGGTGCCCTTTGGCAGTGCGCCCCAGAATCGCCCGGCTTGGCCAGTCGCTGTGGGCCGGTGAGAAAGCCAAAACTGTACAGGGAATTGGGTCGCACCTGCTTTGGTGGTGGCAGTGAAGTGCCAGAGGTACGCGGGCTTTTCGTCGCTACCAGTGCTTTCAACGGTAACGAAACCACCTTTGAGTATATTGCCGTCGGGCAATTTAGCACCACGCGTTTCTTTTGGTTTGCGCGGTAATGAAACCCCGGTTTCATCCAACGCAGCCGCGCCAACGTATGCGAGTCGCAACGCCTCATTCACAATGCCACCTAACTCCGAGACCTTGGTATTCATGGCAAGAGCGGGGCACGCGATATCGACGCCATCGATTGCTTCTTGAGTCGATTCAAAGCCAGTTTCACCTGTGCGCGTCGAAGAGTCTGGGCCGCCATCTGGATGATTTTTGTAAGGATGGCCTTTACCAAAACAATTCACATTGTCGGCTTGTTTCCACAGCTGCAGCTGCTTCATCGACGAAGATATGGAACCTTGTGCCACTTGCCGAAGCGATTCTGTCGCGGCGCTGAGCGGTTGGAGTGTCGAGCTTTGATTCGTATTTGACGACGACATGTCGAGTTTTTGCAGCAGAGGGTTTACCGCCTTAGCTACCGATGCGTAGACAGTAAGCGATCTGGATTCTGCGCTGATTGCTTTGCTCTCAGTGGCAGTATTGCCGGCGATGGGCGAAGCAATCGCCACTCTGGGCAGGGCATTTACAAACTCACCAGGTTGCTTGGTTCCAGTACAAGCTGCTAGTGCGATGAGGGCGGCAACGGATAAATAGGGGCTAAGAGTCTGGCGTGTATGCATTGCCCGATTATAGGAAACGGATGTTTAAAAGGAAATGCGCGGGCACACGATTTCCAGATGAGAACCCCGACGCGCAGCATTTATTCTTCGGTCGATTTTTCGTCCGCGGCTTTAGAGGCGATGAGCCATGAGCAGAATTTTGGCTTCTCGCCCATCAGTCCTTTGAGAATGTCTGCAGTGCTAAACGCGCCATCCTTTTCAAAGAATTCGCGTCGGACGTGCTGGCCGAAGTCTGGACTCAGTTTGCCGTCGCCTTTTGGGATGGCCTTGGCGATGAGCCTTTTGGCGAGTGCCTGCGACCACAGATAAGTCCAGTAACGCGTGTCGTATCCGCCAATGGCGTAATCATACGACGCGAGAAAGCTAGATCCCGCTGGCAAAGGCAGCAGGTGCTCCTTGTAGAGAGCGTTTTCCAGATTCAGAAGTCCAGGAATCTTCGAGCCGTGCATTTTTAAATCGGCCAAACTGTGTACTGCTTTCATGCGCATCTGCAGCAGAGAAGAAAACGCACGCGCATTACGCCAATCACGCAGACTCTCGCTGGAGAGTTGCTTGCCACTTTGATAGTGGTGACTCAGGGATGACATGACTTCGGGTTCTAAAACCAGGTACTCCAAAAGTGTCGACGGCAATTCCGACAGTTCGCCCAATTCTTGCGCGGCCCATAGTCCGTAGTACCTACTTTTCCCCAGCATCGAATGCAGCACATGTCCTAATTCATGAGCGAGCACTGAGACATCCGTAAGAGAAAGAAACGCTGGCATCTGTGACGAGGCGGGTGAGAAATTGCCATTGACGTTCACCACCGGCCGGGTGCCCAGCGACTTGTCTAGTGGGTTAAAGGGAGTCGTTAATTCGTGGCACCAAAACCATTGATCTTTATGCTCGCGCGGAAAAAGGTCTAACGTAAACATGCCAAGAACGCTGCGATCTTTGTCGACGACCGCAAATGCTTTCACGTCGGGATGCCATACCTTAACTCCAGTTAGGCTGTGAATTTGGATGCCGTAAAAGCCTGCGAACAGGTCGAGCAAAGCTTTGGTAGTTCTTTCGGTTTCAAAATACTCGTGCGATTTTTCCGGCAGCGCAGCTTTTTCTAAAGCATTGGCTGCATAAAACGCGTCGGCCATGCCGGGCTTTTTGATTCCAATTGTTTTTACCCAGCCTTCAAAGTCAGACACCGTTTTTTTCAGCGCTTGATTCAACTCGCGCGCAATGGTGCTCGCCTTGAGCGATTGTCCTTCCAATTGAAAGGTCGCCCACGAAGTATGCTCCATCATCTTGGCAATTTCTCGTCGGAGTTCGGTGATTTCACGCAAGATAGTTGGGTTCTCGGGCAGGCCGATCTCCATCACAGCTTTCCAAACGCGATCGCGGACGGCTTTGGAATGAGCTTCGGTAATAACGGCGCGGGTTTCGTTCCACGAAGTTATAGAAACAGCGTAACGATTTGCTTCAGGGGTGAAGAGCGAGAGGGAGTGCTCGGTGAGCCCCTCTAGTTCCTCCGCGGTGAAAACCATCTTTGGAATAGGACGAAGCTTTACCTTTTCAAATTCCAATTCTTTTTCGTAGAGCCGCATCCACAGCCCCCCGAGTTTAGAATCGGCGATAAAGTCCTTGAGACTGCCTGCCTTTTCAAAATCGATGAGAATTTTCTCGACTAGTTTTCTTTGCGTCACGGAGCGAGTTTTAGTCGGAGAAAATTCCATGGCCGCTTTGCGAATGCGGGCGTCTTTCAGCCAGACCATGTTCTGATCATCGAGCTTTTTCAGCGCAGCTTGTGCAGCGTTATAGACGGGGGTGTTTTGATACAGACTCGCCGATTGAAATAGCACCCCCTGTGCCTGGCCGAGTCCGCGGTGCACTCGATCCAAGGCTTCGATCGTATTGGCAAAGCTAATTTTCTCGGGCACGCGCTCGGCGATTGAGGTCATGGCCTTATCTAAACGGCGTATAGCATTCTGGCCGTATGCTTCGACTGATTCGACGGTAGAAGGGATTTCGGGAATTTGTACAATCGCCCTGCTGGTCTTCTGAAGTTCTTCAAACTCTTGAAAAGTGAGCGACTCTCCGGCCAGGGCAGAGAAGGCGCACATAAAAGCGCAGATAAAAAGAACAGTCTGATACCCCAAACCCATAACCCCTAAGTCGTTACTAAAACCGCGGTGGGACGTGCACTCTCTGCTTTTTTGTCGCGTCTACGAATCCAGCGTGCATCGACTGCTGGATCTTCCCACCAACCTTCAAAATCCGAAAAACTAGGAACAAACTTTTCTAAAACATCGAGACTCTCTGGGTCCAACGCAATGCTATTGGTTGGCGTTTCAAAGATCTCCATCGTCATCTGAAAATCGTTTTCTAAACGCTGTTTTCGCAAGCTGTGTTCGAAGCGGCTGAGAGTTCTGCCGATGCCCATGGCGTAAGCTTTTTTCAAAAAGCACGCGGCAATCATTTCGGTTGTGGGATCGCCAGGAAAAGGAAGAGAGCGAAAGCTTGGAACATGCTGCCACAGTGCTGGAAGAATAGGGTCTTCGGCGTGGTGAAAAAAACTATGATCGGCAATGGAGGTTAGGAACTGTTTCCAGTGCTTTTTAAGAACGCCGAATTCTTCCACCATCTCGCACGAGTTCAGCGGCTGCGGACTCTTAATCGCTAGCGCTGCCTTCCACGTATGACCGTGTGGGGTCATGCACGGGATAGATCCCGTCTTGGTAAAGCGATGGGCCGCTTCAAAGCGGTATTCAAAACGCAGGGCAAACACCCGATCGTTCTAGGCCGGGACGGGCTGAAGTTCAAGTTAGGCGCGGGTTCGGAAAATCTCGGCCGGTCGGCTCGCTGCGTTATCGGCCAAGTAGCAGAAACTTAAGAAAAAACGGGCGCCCCCGGAGGAGCACCCATTCTTGCGAAATCGTGTCTCGCAGTTCCAGCTGCGGACAGACTCTTACATGCCTGCGTCTTCAGTCGCGCCTTCAGTAGGAGCCGTATTCATTTCAGGAGCGGTTTCCGTCGTCGTCGTTGTCGTCTTGGTGGTTTTTTTCGCGCCCTTTTTTGCAGCCGCTTTTTTCTTAGCGTGCTTTTTTGCATGTTTAGCGGAAGCGACCTTGGTCGTCTTGGTTGTCGTGGTATCCGTCGTTGTCGTCGTGGTGGCGGTCGTGTCGTTGGCGAGAGCAGGTACTGCTAACGTTCCGACTACAAACATCGCAACTAATAGTGCTTTCATGTTGTCTCCGTTTATAAATTGAGTTGTGAACAATGCGCTTATCATAGCAGCGCAGTTGCTCTGTGCAATCTGGAACTGGCGCGCAGTTCTGCGTCGTAACGCGCTGAGCATTTCATAAGGCGCATTCATAGAGTGTACGGGGTTCCTACGAAAAGGGTGTCTAAGAATTAGACACGGTAAGTGGCTTGAAAGAGAGCAAAACAGGTAAGTTTTGAGAAGCTGTGTACAAACCTAATACGATTTCGCGTGTCATCCACGCTCGCCGTTTTTGGCCCACAGCTTGCTCTCTATAGGGTTATCCCCTCAGGCTTAGAGACTATATGTTTTTAAGCCCGGATGCGAGAATGGCTGGCACCATAGACCTACAGGTGCTCCCCCTAACCCTCGGCACACTGCGGGCATTAACGATTCGGCAACAAAGATTCGCCAGCTGCTCTCGCATCCGATTTTTTTAAATTAGAAAAACTAGGCGCCTAATGTTTCTTGGCTGTTGGCACTCATTGGAGTCGGGCCGGAAGTAGGAACATACTTCAACACCATTTCAATCAAATCATGAAAGTGAAATGGCTTTGCTAACCAATCAACCGCACCCGATTTGTAAACGCGTTCGCGATCTTCGCTGGTGAGTCGCGCTGTAAGGGCAACTATCGGAGTGGTTAATCCTTCTTTTCGCATCATCTCAATTGCCTGGTAGCCATCCATGCGCGGCATGTGCAGATCCATAAAGATAAAATCGTATTGCTTGTTACGCGAAAGCGCCAAGGCATCGACGCCATCACAAGCAAAATCGAGTTCTGCCGACGCCAGTTTGAGAGACAAGCGCACCAGCTCGCGCAGCTCCTGGCTGTCTTCTGCGACGAGAACACGCACACCTTTTAATTTTCCAGCGAGCTTTCCAGCATTGCGAACAGATTTGCCGCCTTGGCGTGCTGCGGGACTACGTTGCGCTTCGGAACCGGCTGCAAGCAGAATCAAGAACGTCGAGCCAGTGCCGGGCTGCGACGACAAAATAGAAATATCCCCGCCTAAGCTACGGGCCAACTTGCGCGCTAAAGCGAGTCCCAATCCCGTGCCGCCAAATCGACGAGTGGTGGAGGAGTCGCCTTGGGTGAAGGGCTCAAACACTCTGCGAATTTGATCGCCCAACATGCCGATGCCTGTATCCGTCACGGTAATCTTGGCCATGCGGTGCGAAGGGTTGGCGAGATTGGGTTCTACCGAAACATCAATCCACACATTGCCTTTTTGGGTGAATTTAATGGCGTTGCTCACGACATTGCCCAAGATCTGACGAAAGCGCGTGGGGTCCGAAATAATGTAGTCGGGCATGTTCTCCGCGAACCGTACCGCTAACGAAAGCTCGCCATTGCGCTCGCCGTTCTCAAAACCTTCGACGACTTTTTTCACTTCATTGACGATGGAGAACTCACAAAGCTCCAACTCAATCTTGCCTGCTTCGATCTTCGAAAGATCGAGCACATCATCGACAAGGCTCTTTAAATGGCGAGCATTTGTCTGAATACGATTCAAAAATTTATCACCCTCAGAGACTTCCGAATGCGGTTGGCTGCCCAATAGGAACTCGGAATATCCCAGGATGGCGGTGAGTGGGGTGCGGATTTCATGGCTAATCATTGCAAGGAAGTCCGACTTAGCTTGATTCGCCTTGTCTGCGTCTTCCTTTGCGGCTCTCAGTTGCAAACGCGTTTGTCTTTCGTCGGTAATATCCGAGCAGCAACCAATGAACCCGGTGAGCTGACCGTTTTCAAAGAACCGCGGCACGCCTTCTTCATGGACCCAGCGATAAACGCCGTCATGGCGCCGCAGACGGTACTCCACTACAAAACGCGTCTTAGAAGCTTGTGCAGATTCGTATTGGCTTCGGCAAGCCCCTCGGTCGTCGGGGTGAATGACGCTCAGCCATTGTTCGCCCAGGGAGTTGTCCTCATTAAGCCCAGTGAAATCAAACCAAGCACGATTAAATTCATCGCGCAGGGTGGGACCGCGCGACAGCCAAATCATAATAGGCGCGTTGTCGGCCATGCGACGGAAACGCACTTCGCTCTCTTGTAGCTTCTGTTCAGAGCGCGACCGGCTAGTTGCAATTGCCGCTGTGAAAAGTGCGAAGCAAGTGCAGAAGGTAAGAAAGACGTCGAGCATGACCAAAGACATATGCGTGCTCTCGGGCGAGAAAAACGAGCCGCCGCCGTAAAACGTATAAGGAATCGCAATACTCGCCAGCCCTAAATTCCCAATCGCCGACCAAGTGGGACCAAAACGAAACGCCAGCCAAAGTAAGAACGGTAAACTTAAGAACGCAAAAGGAACGTGGTGCTTGCCCAAATAAAACCACGGCGAAAACACCAGCACAGTTACGCTAATCAAGCAGCTCAGAACAAACACCAATTCGACGTTGCCGCGAACAGTGCTAGGGAACCTAAACTCTTTGAGACTGATGGCAATGGGAACAATCAGGTACATGCCCATTAAGTCGCCTAGAAACCAAGTTACCATTCCGCTAACTAGTTCTGGCAGTGAACTGTAGCGGCCACCGAGATAAATCATCAGAGGGCCGGTCAGCGCCGGAATGGCCGAAGCAACTGGCAGCACGACCGCCATTAGAATAACGAGTGCGCGTCCTTGCGAAAAGAAATCGCGCCGTCTCACCATCCATTTGCACACGACATGCGCAAAGTAAGTGCTAAATGCGTTTGCAGTTCCGACGCAGAATGCGGACAAAATTCCAATTCCCAACAATGTATTTACAATGAATGCACCGACAAAAACCGTAGCGATTACTAGTGGGCCGAAGAGCCAAACTCCTGCGATTGCGATACCGGCGGGAAGCCACACAGGAGAAACAGAACCATTTGCCGTCCCGAATAATTCACCGAGCCGGGCGGTCGCTAAATAAGTCACTAAAAGAGCGAGTTGTACCAACATCGCTTTTTTGCTGGGTAGCAAAGGCATTGCAGGAAATTACTCTGTTTCATGGAGGCGTCAAGATCGGCTGACTACACAGGTTGGCTGGGATTGCGCTCCCGGCGCGGCGCTCCGGCTCTGCCCGGTCTGTAACCACCGCTGTTTTCTGGAGAAGGGCGCGGCCTTTTACCAGACGCGGGAATGCGGTGAACAAAATCTTTTTCCACTGCCTGTTGAGCACGCAACCGGCGGGCTTCAACCGCAATGGGAGGAGGCGATGATGGAATTAGGGCATCGCAACCAGTGCCGATCAGATCGGTTCTACCTGCCTGTTCCAAGGCCTCGCGAACAGCGAAGTAATTCTCTGGCTTAAAGAACTGCATGAGCGCGCGTTGCAATTTGCGATTACGCAAATGTTTATCGACGTGCACTGGTTCGCGAGTCATCGGATCGATGCCTGTGTAGTACATGCACGTCGCAATATCGAACGGTGCCGGAATAAAATCTTGAACTTGATCTGGCTTGTAGCCGTTTCGCTTAAGAAATAGCGCTAGATCAATCATCGAGTGCATGTCGCTGCCCGGGTGACTCGCGATAAAATACGGAACGAGAAATTGCTTAGGCTTTCCGACAGCAGCAGAAGCTTCGTTAAACTCCTTGGCGAACGTGCCGAAATTATCAATCACCGGCTTCTTCATGCGTTTAAGAACTTCGGGATGCGTATGTTCAGGCGCGACTTTTAAATGGCCGCCCACATGGTGCTCCGCCAATTCGCGCATATATTCTGGGCTCCTCTGCGCCAAATCCATTCGCACGCCGCTGGCGACGAAAACTTTGCGAATGCCCTTTACTTGGCGCGCAGATTTCATCAGGTCAATCAGTGGCGCGTGATCGGTGCCTAAGAGTTTGCATATCGTGGGATGCACGCAACTCAATCGTCGACACTTCTGTTCAACATCGGGGCGAGTGCAGCGCATCTCGTACATATTCGCAGTCGGCCCGCCGATATCGCTGACGATGCCTTTGAAATCTTTTTCCTCGGTCATCTTATCGAGCTCGCGCAAAATCGATTCTTTAGAGCGCGATTGAATAATGCGACCCTGGTGCGCAGTAATCGAACAGAACGTGCAGCCACCAAAACACCCGCGCATGATCGTCACTGAATCTTTGATCATGTTAAAGGCCGGAATGGGCTCTTGGTAACTTGGATGAGGTCGACGCGTGTAGGGCAAATCGTACACGGCGTCCATTTCAACTTTGGTCAAGGGTAGCGGTGGTGGATTTACAACAACGGCTCGGCGGTCGTGGCGTTGGACCAATGTTTTCGCGTTAAACGGATTGGTGTGCAGATGGATCGCACGAGTAGCGTCGACAAATGCGTTCTTGTCCGAGGCCACGGCTTCAAAACTAGGAATCTCCATCACGCCTTGGCCGACGGAATCGGGCCAAGCAATCGGCTCCGCATCGGCTTCTGGTGGTGCAGGCACTTCCGAAGCGCCCAGCACATAGGCGACTCCGCGCAGCTTGCGCAGGTCTTTTACTGTCGCTCCAGAGCGCAAGAGGCTCGCGATTTCGACGATAACTTTTTCGCCCATGCCGTAGCAGACCACGTCGGGTTTAGCGTCGAGCAAAATAGATTTACGAACTGTGTCGCTCCAATAATCGTAATGCGCTAAGCGACGCAAACTTGCTTCCACTCCGCCCGCGATAACCGGCACTCCGGGAAACGCTTCGCGCGCACGTTGGCTATAAGGCAACGTTGCCCGATCAGGCCGCAGGCCAATGCGGCCGCCTGGAGAATAAGCATCGTCGTTACGAACTTTTTTGTTCGCGGTGTAGTGGTTGATGAGCGAATCCATGTTCCCGGCGCTGATGCCGTAGAACAGGCGAGGGCGCCCAAACTGACGCCAAGGTTCCGCACTTCGCCAATCAGGTTGGCTCAAGATAGCGACGCGGAAACCGTATCGCTCCAACACGCGTCCCAGAATGCCCATGGCAAAGCTCGGGTGATCGACATACGCGTCTCCGGTTACGAAAACGATGTCGACCCACTCCCAGCCGCGGCTGAGCATTTCATCTCTTGTCATGGGAAGCATAAGGAGAGGGATTACCAGAAAAGGAGGGTGCGTGTCTGTGCTTTTTTCGAGCTAAATTGCGTCTCGGAGCTCTTCGGGGCCTTTGTAAAGCCGGATTTTTCCAGCACAATTTGCGTCCTTAAAGCGCGTTCTTAAGCGAGCCTTTCGAGAATTAGCCACGGCTTTTGGGAAGTTGGTGAGCAGAATATCGAGCTCAATCTCGGCGTGTCTGGGGCGGATTTGGTCGACTTCGGTCAAGAGGTCCCAAGTGGGCACTCGATACCCATTTTCTGCCAAGTAATGGTCCAGCACGACCACCAAGCGCGGGATGGTTGCCAAGGGGACAGGCTCCGCATCCGGCGTCAAACGAATCATCACGCGGGTGGAATCCATCTGCTCCTCTAGATTGCTCGACATCTGAGGCATGTAAATCCCCTCTAGGGCGCGTTCGTTACGAATCGAGGTGTAGAGCTCCTGAGCCTGCTTACCGCTTAGGATAAAAATTCCGGGAGTCAGGAAGTACGGGTTCGCGGCGTAGATATCGCCGACCAGTAAATCGGGTCCTGTAATTGGGTCTTCGTTGCGGTAGCCAGAGCCGTTTACAAAACTAACGACGGGCAAAGCGCCATGATAATTCCCTTCATCGGCGAGCAATTGGTGTCCGTAGATGACGTAGGAGTCACCTAGCAGCGTGCCCGTTTCGGTGCGACGCAGCTCCATGTCGCGGCGAGTTTCTGTTGTGGAGTATTGGATCCCTAAACTCTGCGACAAAAGGGAACGGACTTCTCTTAGGAGCGGAGCCACTTCGTGACGGAGAAAGCTTCTGTCGACGGGGAGCAGGTAATCGTTCAGAGCCTCACGCTCTTGCTTGCTGAGATCTTTGGGGTGGTGAAGTTTTTGTCGAACCACTTTGCCGTTGAGATCTAATTCAACCGAGCGAAAGCTATATTTCGACCCCGAATCGAAAATCGGGTAACCCAGAACTTCCCTTTCCTCTTCCTTGTGGTCGTCCGCTGCAAACATGGCGGGAATGCGCAATCGGCTTAAACGTCCGTGGTTCTCGACGAAGGCGCGAATCTGCTCGGCGTATTTCTCGACGTGACCGATTCCCTGGTGAAACGACGGAATTACCCAGTCCACTCCAGCCGCTTCTGCTTCCATGAGTTGTCGACGAATCGTCAACTGCAAATTGTGAGTATCGGAAAAGAGCTCGGGCTGGATGTCGAGATTGTAAACTGCGTGCTTAAAGAAATCGTCGATGGTGTAACCCAGCATGCGCACAGTCTTGGTGCCCCTGAGAATCGGGATGTCGCGGTAGGGTTGGAAGTGTGGCTGCAATGCCGGTGCAATTTCCAAGTTCGCGGCAACTGGGACAATGCCAGCTCGCTTGTAGATCTGGTCCCAATCCGAGTCCGGAACCGCGACGGTCTGACCTCTTAAAAATTCGCTCTGTTGAATAAACAGGCGCCGGCCGTCTGTTCCGCGCCAATCAAGCGCCTCGTGGTTTCCCGGCACCCAAATGCCCGGGTAGTAGGAGCCAAAATGCCGAAGCAATCTGAAATTCAACCAGCCTTCATCGTTACACCAAGCACTGCGCGACGAGAGGTCACCATTGTTGATGAAGATAATTTCGCCATCAGGGCTGTTGATTAGAAATTCTTTGATCCGTTTGCGGACCATTCCCAACATCATCGGAATCGAGACGTAATAAGAGTGGCTGTCGCTGTATTGGATGATCAGGACTGCGCCGTTACGGGCAAACGCTTGTTTTGTGGATAAGACCGGTAGGAAAAAAAAGAATAGCGCTGCCCAGAGCCCGATGGTCCCCAACCCTTTTCTTGAAAACCGGTTTGACATCATTTTTAGAAAATTTGGTTAGGAATAGTCTAAACAAAAACCCATTTCAACCTGGTCATTGCAACTGCGGCGCTATGGCAGTTAAATTACTGCAATATCAAGGGTATGGGGGAGGTTCGGATGGAAAGTATTTTTATCGCCGGGGCCGAGGGACACCTAGGTCGTCATACAGTTTTGCACTTCCTGAATCAAGGCTACCGGGTATTTGGCTCCGCATGGAAAACCGCAATGGTCACTGAAGTCACCGAATGGGTGCGCGCCCAGTGCGGTCTCCAGGCGCCTTTTGAGGCTTTCCCCGCCAGTCTTTCCGCAGAGTCCGAGGTCCAGGCCCTGGCCCGCAAGCTTCAGACTCAAGACCCCATGTTGAGCAAAGTCGTGAATTGCGCCGGCGGCTTTGAATGGGTAAAGCTTGCCGACTCTACTTTTCAACAGGCGCAGTTTTTAATGGACGCGAATTTTTACTCGAATTGGGCTTTGCTCAAACACTGGATGCCCTATCTTGCGAAGGCCAAGCTGGGACGAGTCGTCGTGATTTCGGCGGCCGCTTCGACAAAACCGGCAGGTGGCGGCATGGGACTATACGTGGGTTCTAAAGCTGCGTTGAACGCGCTGGTTGATTCTGCCAACGATGAATATGCGCAGACAGGTGCGCATGTGCGGGCCGTTTTTCCGACGATTATCGATACCCCGCGCAATCGCGCCGACATGCCGAATGCTGATTTCTCGACGTGGATGACTCCAGCAGTTGTCGCCAAACTAATCGAAGAGAAACTGGCGTAGTGGTTTACAAAACGCATATCCTGCCACTCGCCATTCGCGAGCACTCATTTAATTTGGAGTGTTTGGAAAATCTCGATGCTTCCGTCGACGAGATGTTTGTGGAGCTGGAGCACCGAAAGAGCCAAGAGATGCTCGAAGAACTTTGCCCTTATTTCGGCGTTGTATGGCCAGCGGCTCAAGCACTTTGCGAGTGGATGAGTGAGAATCTATCGACGCAATTAAATGGGAAAACGTTTTTGGAATTGGGATGCGGGTTGGCTCTGCCTAGTCTTCTGGCCGCGCGTCTGGGGGCAAAGGTAACTGCCACTGACCTGCACCCAGACGTACCGATTTTCTTTGAGCGAAATATCCGTCGCAATTTAGCGACTGAAAATTCAGCGCCGGTGTTTACGCATTTGGACTGGCGACAATTGCCGGAGCAGGCAGCTCCTTGGGATTGGATTGTCGCAAGCGACGTTCTTTATGAGCGTGCCTACGCCGGCACGTTGCTTGCTTTTTTAGAGCGGCACTTAAGTAAGGGCGGGCAAGCGCTTGTAGCCGATCCACAGCGGCCGTTTTGTGAGCGGTTTGAAAAACAAGTTCAAGAAAGCTCGCTGCACTTTGAAAAGCATATTTGGCCCGTGAAATCGTCCAACCAACCTTGCGTGATTTATCACCTTGCTAGAAAAGATCACTCATGAAGCGAATCCTCTGTGTTTTGATCGGTGCGATCTACTGCTTGTCCTCACCGGCGGCAGGCCTAGTTCGCAATGGCAAAGGCCTCAGGACGGCGACTTGGTTTAAAGTAAAAGTCTACGAAGCGAGTTTATTTCTCACGAAAAAAGAATCCAGCGCTGACGCGATTTTAGCGAGTAGTGAACCCAAGCGTTTGGAGCTCGGGTTTTTAAGAGACGTTTCTGCCGACGATATTCAGAAGGCCTGGAAGGATTCGTTTGAGAAGAACTGCAAGGCAGACTGCGAAGCCGACGCTGTAAAGCTGTCTCAAATCAAAGCTATGGTTGCGAGTGTGAAAGACGGCGAGAAGATGTCATTTGAACTAAACGCACAAGGCGTTACTCCAAGTATCGGCGGTAAAACAGTCGCGCCCATTCTTTCTCCAAGTTTCAGTCGTAATTTTCTAGCCATTTGGTTGGGAGAACATCCGCCTAGTGAATCCCTCAAACAGGGACTTCTGGGCATTCCATGATCCAAGCATACAAAGAAGTTCTGCGTCTTCCTCGCCCAGTGTGGATTTTATTTTGGGCGGGCGTCATCAACCGCATGGGCAATATGGTTTTGCCCTTCTTGGCTCTGTACAGCAATCAGGTGCTGGGACTCTCCGCTGCGGATGCAGGTGTCATCGTAACTATTTATGGTGTGGGCGCATTGGTCGCAGGAGCCATTGGTGGTTGGCTGTGTGATCGGTTTGGAGCCGTTCATATCCTGATTGGATCGCTGTTAGTATCAGCGGTCTTTCAAGTTTCGCTGTCGTTTGTTTTTAATCCCTATGCATTTGGGTTCGTTACGTTTTGCCTGGCGATTGCCGTCGAGAGTTTTCGTCCTTCGCTTTTAACTCTCGCCAGCCAATACGGACCTCGTGAGCAGCAGCGCCAAACCTTTGCGCTCATTCGCATGTCGGTGAATTTAGGAATGAGCATTGGCCCGGCGTTGGGCGGTGTGATCTTTGTTTATTCTCCGGTGCTGTTGTTTTGGTTCAATGCAGCAACGTCTGTACTAGCTGGACTCGTGGTTTGGATCGCTCTCGCTCGCCGAATTTTTGTAGGGGATGTCGAGGAGCAACCCGATCGCAAACTAAGTCTGCTTGATTCCCTCCGCCTTGCTTACTCCGACCGTCGATTGATGTGGATGTTGTGCGCAGTGACGCCGGGGCTGCTGATTTTGTTTCAGCACGAATCTGCATTGCCGTTGATTCTCACCAACAACATGCATCTAACGGAAGCTGACTACGGTGCGATTTTTACCGTTAACACGCTTCTGATTGTGGCTTTTGAAATATGGCTAACCTCGTCGATGGCGCGCTTTGGACCTAAGCAGATCATGGCGGGTGGTAGTTTGCTCGTCGGATTGGGCTTTGCGCTGATCTACTGGGTCAAGACCCCAATCCATTTGCAGTTGATGACGGTCGTTTGGACTTTTGGCGAGATGCTGCTTTTCCCCATCGCCATTAGCTACGTCAGTGAAATCTCCACACCGCGCACTCGCGGGAGCTACATGGCGGCCTATGGAGTGGCGGTTAGTATTAATCTGGTTCTAGCGCCGGCCTTGGGCACGGGTGTGTGGCAGGCATATGGCTTGGGTTACTACGCTCTTTTTTGCCTCGTACTGGGAATTTTGGGTGCTGCTATTTTGTGGGGCTCCAAAGAATGAGTGCCGATTCAGCGAATTGGATAGACGCTCATTGCCACCTCTCTGATCCAAGAATTTACGATGATATCGACGCGGTTCTAGCTCTGTCCCGAGCGGCTGGCGTGGGGCGCTGGGTTTTAGCTGGTTACTCTCCCGACGATTGGCAGCGGCAATTGGAATTGCGCAAGAAGTTGGGCAACCAAGTCGTTTTAAGTTTTGGACTGCATCCCTGGTGGGTGATTGAGCAGTCTACAGAGAGTATCGATGCGGGATTAGCGAAGTTAAAATCCCAATTGCCGCACGCGCAGCTTTTAGGAGAGCTGGGTCTGGACGCTTACAAAGAGCGCAGAGCCAGTCTGCCCAAACAACTTCCGGTTTTTGAAAAACAGCTCGCCTTAGCCGGCGAACTTTCCAAACCGATTGTGCTCCACATCGTGGCAGCGCATGAAGAATCAATCTCCGCCCTCAAGCGCCAGGCGCCTTGGTCGGGCTGGGTGCATTCTTTTAGCGGGAGTGCCGAGCAAGCCGCCCTCTATTTAGACCTGGGCCTGATGATTTCTCTAAGTGGTAGCGCCACGCGTTTGCCCGAGCCAAAGCTGAAAAAATTGCTGGCTGCTATCCCGTCCGACCGGCTGTTGCTGGAGACGGATTCGCCTGACCAGGCCCCCCGGCTTACTGGGATTGAGCCGGGCGCGCCCAATACTCCGGCAAATCTCCTTAAAATCGCTGAGCACCTTGGGCATTTTTGCGGCCAGAAAGCCCAGGTTCTGCTAAACCGGAGCTTAGAAAATATTCAGAGAGTGCTCTATAGATGAAGGACTTACAAAGCATCCCCGAAACACCCACTACCGAGACAGCTCCGGTTCTTTCTCCGGTGCGGCCTGCGCCTACGGAGGAATACCGCCTGCATCGTCGGTTTGATCGCATGGGTCGTTTGATTGGCAATGCTCCAATGGCGACGTTGATGCATTCGCACGTCATGGTGCTGGGTTTGGGTGGAGTGGGATCGTGGGCCGCTGAGTCGCTGGCGCGTTCGGGTATTGGCAAAATCACGTTGGTGGATTTCGACGAGATTTGCGTTACGAATACCAATCGCCAACTGCACGCGCTGTCTGGAATGGTGGGCACGAAAAAAGTCGCCGCCATGGGCGCTCGTCTCAAGCAAGTGAATCCTGGCATTCAAGTGCGGATGATAGAAAAGTTTTACAACGCAGATCACTGCGCAGAGATTTTTGAAGAACCGGTCGATTACGTTATCGACGCAATCGATAACGTGACGGCGAAGTGTCATCTACTAGCGTACTGCCGACGTGAAGCGATTCCTGTGATTACCTCTACGGGGTCTGCGGGACGCCTCGATCCGTCTTTCATTCGAGTTGCGGACCTAGCGGTAACGGAGGTTGATCCGTTGGCGCGCGAAGTAAGAAGAATTCTCCGTCAGAGGCACGGCTTTCCACCTGTTCATGGGGAGCTGTTTGGAATTCCTGCCGTTTACTCGGTAGAGCACCACACCGACCCCGAAGAATTGAATTACGATAAAGGCAAAGGCTTTCAGTGTGTTTGTCCGCAGGGCGACAACCGCTTGCACAGCTGCGACGATAGAAACGTGATTTTAGGAAGTGCCAGCTTTGTTACAGGCGCGTTTGGACTATTCTGCGCGTCGCATGTAGTGCGCGCTTTGATTCAAAAACAAAACTAGGTGCGAGCAGGAACTGCTCGCAATTTGCGTTGGCGTTGTGGGAAGTAATTGCGCGGCAAGAGCTCAAACGCCTCATCCCGACTGACAAAAAGATTAAATCTCAAAAGATGAAAGAGTGCTGCGACGCCGTCTTTCCAATTGATCTTTTTCCCCTGCAGATAAGTCCGCGGGTAGTAGTGAATCGGTAGCTCAAAAATCCGAGCGCTGGTTTTCGCGATATAGGCCGTTAATTCGATTTCAATCCCAAATCGATCCGAACGAAGGCGCATGGCCTTTACTAAGTCTGCGCGGAAAATCTTGTAGCAAGTTTCCATGTCGGTCACATAGATGCCCGAAAGCAAATTGCTCCAAAACGTCAAAAACCGATTCACAAAGTAATGGTACGTGCGATGAACTTGCGTCACGCTTTGTTTAAAGCGGCTGCCGTAGACAACATCCGCACGTTCGGCCAGCAGAGGAACAAGCAAATCGGGAATGTCGCGCGGGTCGTATTCAAAATCCGCGTCCTGGATCATCAAGAGATCGCCCGTCACATGGGCAAGGCCTGAGCGGATGGCCGCACCTTTGCCGCGATTCTCCGGCAAAAAGACCGTTTTAACGTGGTAACGGCGTGCAACGTCTTCCAGAACTTGGCGCGAGCCGTCTGTAGAGCAGTCATCCACCAAAATCCATTCGCGCTCGATAGGGCACGGCGTATTTAACAGCATGTCGAGAACTTCGCGCAGTGCTGGAGCTTCATTAAAGACCGGAATAACGACGGACAGTCTTGGCATTTTCGTATCCTCAGGCCAAAATTTGCGTTCAAATAGCTCGTAGCCAGCATAGCAGTTCCGAGTCGCCTGCGGGAGGGCGTTCAAATAATGCACGACAATGAGACCTCGAAGGGTGTCCCACCTGCCAAAAACGGCGTGGATATAGCGACGGTGGCCATCGGTGCACTGGCGGCGCTGTGTGCTATTGCCTTGGGAATCGGCGCGGCAGTTGATTTTAACGTCTATTACACCGCAGCAATGCACTTCCGGAATCAGGGTTGGAGCGCGGTCTACGATCTGCATGGACTGACCCCCTATAAGTACCACCCGATTACTGTTTTCATTTTTCTGCCCTGGAGTTTGTTCCCATTTACCGTCGCTAAATGGCTGTGGGCGATTTTTAACGGCTGGTTGATTTGGGACATCCACGTAAGAGCTAAGCGCTACTTCAATGTCTCTGCCGCAGTGGTGCTGCTGGGATTTGGTTTTTGCGTGCACGCGCTGACCTGGCAGCTAAAATTCGGCAACGTCACGTTGTGGATGCTTTGGGCAGTGCTCTTTGTCGCAGCCGAGCGCCGTGTTTGGTTGAAGGAATGCGTGACGAGTTTTCTGATTCTTCTCAAGGTAACTTGGTTGCTGTGGCTGGGAGTGTTTCTAGTCACCGGGTATTGGCGCCGCGTTTTTCAACTCTCACTTTGGCTGCTTGGTTTTACTTTTATCGTCTGGATTTGTTTCGGTTTAGCGCCTTTTGAAAGTTGGTGGGCGACACTGGGCGACCCCGCACACGCTCACAATTATCCCAAGAACGACAACCAATCTCTCTTTGGACTGACCTATAGAAACAAAAGCGTGGTTGGCGATGTGTGGACGTGGATGATCGGGTGCTGGGTGTTTGCAGCGCTGTTTCTGTGGAAAACCTGGCCGTATCGTCGACAAGAGAGTGCGGTCTTCCTAGCGACGGCCGTGCTGTGGTTGTGGTGTGGTCCGCTGTCGTGGATTCACCATCAATTGCTTTTATTGCCCGTCATCGTCGGCTGCTTGCGGGGTTTGGAATGGAATCATTGGACAAAGGATCACGCGCTGCTGGGATTAGTGTGGATCGCGCTAAACGGAACCGGCGAATTGTTTTTGCAGCGAGGGGGCTTTACATGGGCCCATCAAGCGGGGCTTCCTCTGATTGGCGTGGCAGCGATGATCTGGCTCTTGCCTAGATTCTACCGTTGCCCGCAACTGTCTTTCGAACATAAATAAGAGCGCCAAACTGGCGCGTTTTTATCCAACCGTAGCGGATTTTGGTGCAGATAAAATTCTGGGAAGCTTTCGAAATCGATGATACAGCGTTCGAGTACTTTCGCGGAGTCGCCCTTAGGGGCTTCCGCTCCGCCGCGAGTAAGAATGCGAAACGGCTCCGGATTCGGGGCATCACACCATTTGCGATAAAAAACTTCGATGTCCGCTGGCTCGCGCAAGTCTGTCATCGAGACTGTATCCGGCCGATAGAAATAAGCCTCCATACCCGTGGACTGAAACGGATGGGGAGTCGCTAGCCGCCCCAATGCGAGGAAGTGTGGATTGGTCGAAAATATTTTCTCTTCGAGCACTAGTTCTTTGCGAGTGGGTGTGACGATCAAATACACCAGAGCAACTAAATTAATTCCGACTAGCACGCGGTAAACCGCTCTATGGCGAATGCCAAACAACCGCGGTGTTCTTTGCACTGCCATTGGAATTAAAAACGGCAGCAACATCGCAATAGGAAATAAGAACCGCGCCTCTTTATGTGCAATCAAAGAATGCACGACGAAATAGGCGACCCCCATCCATGTAAAGAGGTGACGGGGCCAGCGATACCAAGCAAGCAGGGTCGCGGCGGTTGCGGCGAGCGAAAGCGGAAAGAGAAAGTGTAGCGACGGCAAATACAGATAAGCAAAAAGCGGGTCGGTGCCGAATTCCTGAGACTTCCCCTCCCACAAATTCTGATAGAAATAATTCCAAATGGGCGCCGTCCAATATCCGTAGCCCCAGCGATCGATGAGGAGTGCCAGCAGCGTGGGGACGACTCCCGCCACAGTGAAGAGAAAGAGCTGTCCCGCTGTTGCCTTTTTCTCCCGCCACAGCCAGAGAAAAAATCCAAAAGCGAAAACAGCAGACGGGAACCGCACCGCGACTGCAATTCCTGTAAAGAATCCTGCGGCCGCGAGCAACCCCTTATCCAGAGCCCGAGCGGAGAGCAGTACTGTCATCGCATAGAGCAAAAAGATCGTCGTAAAGGTCTCACCCGACGTGCGCACAGAGAGATAGGGGATAAACCAAAGCAGCGCTTGCAAACGTAGCATCCAGCTTTGCATCGAGGGGTCTAGCCACTGAGTGGAGCGTGCGCAAAGTAAAGCGAGCCCTGCCCATGTGAGCAATCCTGACGAAAAACGAAAGGTTGTCGCCCACGTAAATGGGTTATCAATCCCCAGTGCAAGCCAGGCCTTTGCAATTAAATAATAGAGCCCAGGTTGGATCCACGATCGCATCGCGGCTCCGTATTCCCAGCGCAGAGCGGACTCGGGAGTTTTGCCCAATTTAAAACCGGCAAACTCCAAGATCTGAAAATGTTCATCATAGTGATGAAAAGTACTGCTGCGAATCGCAGCAGCGCACATCAGAAGAAAGCTTACGGCAAGCCAGCGCTGCGTTTCAGATCGTCGATAGAACGCTCGAAAGTTGTTAGCCGTCTGATCCATTTGCGCAACATCCCATGATGGCCCGGGTGTTGCAATTGCATGTCGTGAGTAAAAAAAATGCAGAATAATTTTCTAAAATTAAAAGCGGTGAGTTTCCAGCTTCTACTAATTGCACTGATGGCAGATCTCGTTTTATCGAGCTCAGTTTCAATCGCTCAAGACGGCGATGGCGATCCGGTCAATCGCTGCCGCTTTAATATCAGAACGATTTTTTCCCAATCCGGTGCTCCAGCAGGGTCTCATAAAGGCACTACAGGACCCGATTCGGTACCGTACGTGAGCGCACCGAGAGAAACTTCTACCGTCAGCGTAAAGCCGTTGTACGGACTGCTACCGGAGATATCGCCGATTTCGCTCGTCGGAGGGACAGTAGTGCGTGAATGGTTTTTGCCAGAGGGTGAGCCCTTCGAGCGATTGATTCGCGAGATTTTGGAGGCTGCGGGAAAAGAGCGGCTGCGAGTGGGTGAGCCCAGTCGCAATGTTGCGGATGCATCTTACGCCGATTTCACTGCGCGCCGATTGTCGGAAGTTTTAGACTGGGCAGGACATCGATCGGGTGATCCATTGGCGGGCGAGGGCGTGAAAGTCGCCGAATTGCCGTTGAGGGATTCTCCCCGTGAGTGGTTGCGCCTGTCTTTGCGCCGGCATGCGAATGGCAAAGTAGTCTTGGCGTTGCATTATCCAGAACGGCCATCGCGTTTCTTTGAGACTGAGCTAACTCACTCCGTTTTTAATGCGAGTCCCTTGGGACAGCCCAGAGAATTTGCCCGGCTGGTGCACGGCGACGTTTCGCTCGAAGCTTTGGGTCAGTTTATAGAGCAAATGGCACGCGAGCGCGGTGCTGAGAATCCGGCAGCGCTTGCCGCGGAGTTTGTGCGCAAACGCAGAGCCGCACTTATAGCGACTGCAGAAGACTACTTGCGCGCGTCACCGCAACATTTTGATTTGCAACCGGTTGCTTGGTTTCGGCACGACTTTATTTGCACCGACAAATTAAAGATGTCGCTGGCCGGCGCTATTGAGTTTTCTTTTAAGATCGATTCCTTGGGAGAGATTACTTTGCTCTCCGCGCAACTGGTTCCCGATAGCCGATTGAAGTTTGAAATCGCACCGCTCTCCGACGTCGTAGCGCCTTCGCAGCAGGAAGCCGACGCACTGACTGCCGTCGTCACGAGAAGCTTCACCGTGCCATGACGGTTTAGCCAAAATACGAAATGATACTGCAAAACACGGAGGACTTATGCGCTGGATTCCCGTCGCTATTCTTTTCGCCGTTTTTTGTGCCTCAGTTTGGGCAAGCTGTCCGGTGCCCAAGGAATACAACATCCAATCAATTGAATATCCGCTCGAGAAGATCGCTTCGAGGGTGAAGGTGCGTCTCGAATTTCCAAAACTCTCCGCCCGTAGCTGCGACGAAGAATCGGTATCCTTCGGCACGATGTATACTTGGAAACTAGACGCCGCAACCCCAGTGAAATTGAAGGTCACCGACAAGAGTTCTGTCCTGGTGCAAGAAGTAACAATCACGGGAGATCTGAAAATCAAAGTTACCCCGACTTGGGCCGCGATGTATTTTTGGGACAGCGTTTGGAGTCCAACTCTATTGGATCACACGCTTAGCCGTATCGAGCTTTGGAGTACCAGCTCGCTTTTCGCTACCCCCGCAGCAGTACTTGTCGATGCGGGCATCGACCGCAGGCTAGCCGTCACGATGAAGCTCTATTAGCGAAGCGATAGGTGCAGCTCAATATAGGAAATAGCGATGCAAGAAGAGCTATTTATCTATTGGAGAGATGCCTTAGGAAAGACAACAATAGCTCTTTGGAGCTGTTGCATGTCTCTTTATCCGTTTGCCGAGTACTGGCCGTTTTATCTTGGATTCGTTCTCTTTGTGGTGACGCTGCTTTTGCTCGACCTGGGAGTTTTCCATCGAAAGGCTCATGAAGTTTCTTTTCGGGAGGCTTCACTTTGGACGACGATTTGGATTGGTCTGGCCCTGATCTTCAACGTTCTCTTCTACAAGTACTCCTACTGGAAGTTCTCAACAGATGCGTCGCTACTAGCGATTGCAGGCTTTGATCCTGCGGAAGCCGCCAAACGTTCAGCCTTGGAGTTTCTCACGGGCTTTGTGGTGGAAAAGACCCTGGCGATAGATAACGTCTTTATTTTTGCGGTGGTGTTTTCGTATTTCGCGGTGCCTCGGATTTATCAGCATCGAATTCTTTTCTTTGGAATTTTGGGAGCCCTCATTTTTCGCGCTCTGTTTGTTGCGGCTGGCTCGTATTTAATGGCGTATCAGGCCGTGGTTATTTTTTTCGGAGTGCTTCTGATTGTAACCGGATTAAAGATGTTTCTCGCACCATCCAAAATAATGGACCCCGAGAAAAATATTCTCATTCGCGTCCTTAAACGCGTGCTGCGCGTCCATCCAAAGATCGAAGGCGACAGTTTCTTTATCAGAAAAGACGGCTTGCTTTATGTGACGCCACTGTTTCTCGCGCTGGTGTTTGTGGAGGTTTCTGACATCATTTTTGCCATTGATTCGGTCCCTGCTATTTTCGCGCTTACCAAGGAACCGTTGATTGTCTTTACGTCGAACATTTTCGCGATCCTGGGGTTGCGTTCCATGTACTTCATGCTTTCCGGCGCCATGGATCGGTTTCTCTACATTAGATACGGGCTCGCATCGGTTCTCATTTTTGTGGGCCTGAAGATGGCTTGGCTCAATGAATATTTTGGGGGAAAGTTTCCAATCTCTTTGTCACTTGTGATCATTGGCCTTTTGATTGGAGGCTCTATCCTCCTGTCGGTAGTTGCAGTGCGTCGCGCCCGGTAGGCCCTTATAGAACTTGCCACTGCAGCCGTAGCAAAAACAGCTATTATCGCTGGAGAAATTGGCCGATGTGGTAGGTGGAGTAAATATAAATGGAAACCAAAGCTCACAGCACAAGTCGTCTCTTTGCCAAGCTACTCAGGGCCGAGTCGAAAGAGATCGGCGTTATTTTAGTCTACGGTGTTGGGGTAGGTCTGTTGTCTTTGGCGGTTCCCATCGGCGTTCAGGCCCTGGTCAATAACGTAACTTTTGGCTCGCTTTCCCAGCCCCTGCTTTTTCTTGTTCTTGCCGTGTTTGGGGGCCTATCGCTCGCTGCCGTTTTTAGAGTTCTCCAGGTGCTAGTAGTTGAGCAGCTCCAGATGCGGTTCTTTTCCTATACCGCCTTAGAATTGGCAGCGCGGTTGCCGAAAGTTCGCACGGACCGATTGTCGGGTGCACGCTTCCCCGAGCTAGTGAATCGCTTCTTTGATGTCCTAGTCGTTCAAAAGAGTACTGCTTCACTTCTGCTGGAGGGTTTTGCTCTTGTCTTGCAGACCGTTATCGGTCTGGTGCTACTCGCGTTTTATCATCCGGTGCTGCTTGCGTTCGATCTGTTTCTAGTAATCGCGATGGTGGGTGTGCTTTTCGGGTTGGGCCGAGGAGCGGTTCAAACCTGTATCGAAGAGTCTGTACACAAATACCGTGTCGCAGCTTGGTTAGAAGAGCTGGCGGAAAAAACACTTAGTTTTAGAACTTCTGAAGCGAGACGCTTGGCTCTGAGGAAGTCAGATGAGTTGATAGTGGGTTATCTCAATGCCCGTCGCAGGCACTTTAAAATTTTGTTTCGGCAAGTAGTAGGAGCTCTGAGTCTGCAGGCGATTGCCAGCGCTTCATTGCTCGGGCTGGGTGCTATTTTGGTTACTCGCAACCAGCTTACCCTCGGGCAACTGGTCGCAGCGGAAATTGTTGTGACAAACGTCCTCAGTTCTCTGGCGAAATTTCAGAAACACTTAGAGGCGTTTTACGACTTGGCTGCTGGCCTGGATAAAATCGAAGGACTCATGGAATTGCCTCTGGAGCAGGAGGATTCCGGTTACGCCTTAGATGCTACGGGGCCGGCCGTTCTAACCTTAAAGGAGGCAGGGTTTAGTTATTCGGATTCTAACTTCTCGCTCTCGCCGATTTCGCGGGAGATTGGATCTGGGAAAAAAGTCGCGCTTCAGGGGCCGAACGGCTCTGGGAAGAGTACTCTCGTCGATATCTTGTTTGGGTTAAAGCACCTCACGACGGGAGCGGTGCTCTTAGACGGGATTGATTTTAAGGAATCGGGACCTGAGGCGCTGCGCCGGCATGTCGCTCTTGTTCGGGGCATCGAGGTAATAGCGGGAACGGTTCTCGAAAACGTAGTTTTTGGCCGACCGACAATTTCGGTCTTAAAGGCCAAAGAGGCACTGCAAAGTGTCGGGCTTTTGGACGAGATCCAGCGGCTTCCCCAGGGCATTCATACGCCGCTGGGCCAAAACGGTTCTCCCCTTTCAGTCGCTCATGCACAGGGATTGATGATCGCAAGGGCAATTGTCGGCAAACCGAGATTGCTCATCATCGACGAGTGCCTGGATGCGCTGGATTCCGCATCCAGCAAGATCACCTTAAACACCTTGTTAGATCGCAGTGCCCCCTGGACGTTGCTGCTTTGCACTCACGACGACGAAATGGCGCAGCAGTGTGATGATCGAATTGTCTTGGGTGAACCAGAAAAAAGGCGGGCCTCCTGATGGGACTTTCTCGCAAAAATCTGGAATTTCGTCGGGAAGAGATTGAGCTAAAGGCCATTTCGATGGTGCGGCCTCGGCACCGCTATCGCCTTTTGTTCGGTTTGTTTGCAGCTACAGCGTTTATAGTGACGTTGCTGCTGGCATTTCTTCCGTGGCAGCAGACCGCAGTAGGCGCCGGCCGAGTGGTGGCTTTCTCTCCGATTGAACGCCAGCAAGATATTAACTCCCCGATAGAAGGGCGAGTGCAACGGTGGCTTGTGTCTGAGGGCTCGCGTGTCATTAGCGGGCAGCTTATCGTCGAACTAGCAGATAACGATCCAGAAATTGTTCAACGGCTACGCTTAGAACGAGCAGCGCTGCAAAAGCGACTGGAAGCTGCGGCTCTGGGAGTGAAAACTTCGAAGTTAAATCTCGAACGTCAAAAAATCCTTCTTGAAAAAGGTCTCAGCGCGCAGCGCAACTATGAGCAAGCAAACTTAGAGTACACGCGCTACCTCGTAGACGAAGCCAATGCAGCGGCAGAACTTGCAAGGGTTGATGTTCGATTGAGTCGTCAGCTCACTCAGTCGGTGAGAGCTCCTGCCGAAGGCACCATTCTAAAAATTATTTCGGGGCAGGGTGCCCAGATTGTGAAAGCTGGGCAAACTCTTGCCGTGTTTGTACCGGATACAACATCGCGAGCAGTAGAGATCTGGTTAAGCGGAAACGATATTCCTTTGGTTTACGAAGGAAGAAAAGTTCGTTTGCAGTTTGAGGGATGGCCCGCTCTCCAATTTAGTGGTTGGCCATCGGTGGCGGTGGGAACGTTCGGGGGCAAAGTCGAACTCGTTGATTCCGCGGATAATGGCGAGGGCAAGTTTCGCATTCTGATCACGCCTGAGGATACAACTCTTTGGCCCGAACCTAGGTATCTTAGACAAGGTGTGAGGGCTGTTGGGTGGGTATTACTGGATGAAGTAAGTCTCGGCTATGAATTGTGGCGACAGTTTAACGGTTTTCCCCCCAGTTCTCAGAAGACCCCGGGTGTCGTGAATTATCCCGGCGGAGCAAAAAAATGAATCGCCGTCTGATTCTATCGCTCCTATTCAGCTGCAATTTATTTGCAGCGGAGCCGCTCCGTTTGGATCAGGTTGTATCAAGCGTGGAGGCACTCTATCCGCTCGTGATCGGTGCCGCGCGAGACATAGAAGCAGCGAAAGGAGAGCTCACCGCATCGGAAGGGGCTTTCGATTTAACGTGGAGAAATCGCCTATCTTCCTCCGCTCTTGGTTACTATAAAAATTCCCGCTTTGACTCCATTCTTGAAAAGCCGATCGGTCCCTTAGGCGCAAATATTTTTACAGGTTACCGTTTGGGGCAGGGCGGTTTTGCCATTTACGATGAGAAATCTCTCACGCTTTCTCAAGGGGAATTGCGTTTGGGTTTAGAATTCTCGCTCTGGCGCAATCGGCCCACCGATCGCCGAAGAACTAACTTGGAGAAATCCCGATTAGCCGTTAGCGCCGCAGAAGCAAGTGCGGTGCAAGCCCGCATTGATGCGGTTCGGCTGGCTTCTCAGCGCTTTTGGGATTGGGTTGCTGCAGGAAAGCGAGTCGCTATTTTTCGCGGATTATTGGCCACGGCAGAAACCCGCGATCAGGGACTTCGGCAGCGAGTGCTTCACGGCGATCTTCCGGAGTTTGAACGCAACGACAACGAACGAGCCATTCTTCAACGTAAATCACAAGTCGCAACTGCAGAACGCGGACTCCAACAATCGGCTATCGAGTTGTCTTTGTTTCTGCGAGACGCTCAGGGCAATCCAAGAGAACCGATCGAAGCGGAGCTGCCCGTCATTATCTCCAAAGATTTTTCGAAAACCGGATTAGATCTTCGTGTGGATGTTCAAAAGGCACTCTCGCAGCGCCCCGAGCTAGTACGTCTTGCTGCTACTAGGGACCAATCCACAGTGGAGGCAGATTGGGCGGACAATCAGCTCTCGCCTCGAGTGGATTTTCAGGTCGCCGCCTCCAGAGATTTTGGCTTTGGTTCAGTGACGCGTGCCGGAACGGAAATTGAAGCGGCAGTACTCGTCGAGATTCCGCTGGAGCGGCGCCTTGCAACGGGACGCGGTGAAAATGCACGCGCGACCAGAGACCGTATCGAAGCGACTGAAAAACTGATGAGAGATCGCATCGGTGCGGAGGTGCGCGATAGTCACAGCGCTATCAATGTCGCGATCACCCGTATCGAAATCGCGGTATCGGAGACAGAGCTGGCCCGTAAGTTAGAACAGGGAGAGCGTGCTCGCTTCGAACATGGCGATAGCAATATTCTTTTCGTCAACCTTCGGGAGCAGGCTACTGCGGATGCTCTGGTGCGAGAGGTTGAGGCGCTAGCAGATTTTCACAAAGCCATAGCCCAACTTAAAGCAGCCGTTGCCGACCTTTAAAAATTCTCTGACATTGCCCTTTGCCTGAGTTAACCTCTTCTTAAACTAACAAAGGCTCCCCATGTCAGGTCTTGTCGTAGTTACAGCATTTGCGTCTAAGTTGGTGCTCGCCGTTCTCGTTTTTTTGAGTGTCTGGTCCATACAAATCATGATCCGAAAAAAGCGCCAGTACGACAGCGAGTTAGCTGGCAGCGAACTTTCCCTTCATAAAAACTCCATCCAATCCCGTCAGTGGGAAAAAGCCCTGCAGAACGCCACTCCTCGTGCCACGCTTGTTTCGAATGTCGTGACCCGGGCGCTTCCGTGTCGCGGCGACTTAGAAAAGTTAGACCGTACGGTGCGCAGCTATATCAACGAACGACGAGCCAGTTTGGAAGAAGGCCTACCTATTCTTGCATCTCTGGGATCGAACGCTCCGTTTGTGGGTCTGTTTGGCACCGTGCTTGGCATCATCGAAGCTTTCGCGGCGCTGGGCGGAGCGGGCAGTCAGTCGGGAGCAGCTTCTGTCGTCGGAGCGCTTGCTGAGGCGCTGATCGCAACTGCGGTGGGTCTACTCGTGGCGATACCCGCTCTAGTGGCATACAATTATTTTTCTTCACGACTAAAGCGCGCCATCGCCGAGTCAGAAATCATTCGCGACCTAATTGCTGCTGAGGGAAATTCGTGATGACAGCCGATTCCCCCGGTCAAGATGACCTTAGCCCCATCGCCGCAATCAATGTCACCCCTTTTGTCGACGTGGTGCTTGTACTTCTCGTGATTTTCGTCGCAACTGCTCCCATCCTTTTGAAAGAAACGTTTTCTCTGCAACTGCCAAAAGCAGCAAGCAAAGGCGAGACAAGTTCTCCTGCCTTGTCGGTGGTAATCAATCGCTCTGGCCAAATCCTAATTAACGGCGCCTTGGCTACCCAGGCGTCGATTGAGCAGGCAGCGCGAGATGCTCTCGGCAGAAACCCACAAGCTCAAGCAGTTTTATCGGCGGATAAGGAAGCCAAACACGGAGATGTTGTACGGGCAATGGATTGGATTCAAGCATCGGGGTTAACTAATTTTGCCATTCAATTTGAACGACCAGATTCGTAATCCTTGGGCACTCTCCATCAGCGCGCATGTATTGGCGATTGGCGGAATGGCAGTCCTGATTGCGTCTAGCTATCAGAGGGAAATGAAAAGCATTACCTTTCAAGTCATCGCCCCTCCAAAAGCGCCTCCCGCTGTTTCCGAACAGCGCATCGCGCAGCCGCTTGCGCAAGAAACAAAAGTAAAGCGGGTGAGCGGAATTTCGCGGCAGGCCGTGCAATCGACGAGTAACCAGATAGTAACAAAGCAGGGCAATACGCTGGCCAAGGAAGCAGACACGGAGAGTCTCAATAAAGACGACCCAAACGCATTGCCCAGTGCCGTGGAAGAATTCCTGGTGGGGCAGATGCCTACGCTAGCTTCAGAGGTTCGTGTGGACTATCCGACCGAGGCGAAAAAGAAGGGCATCGAGGGAGTGGTCGTGATGGACCTTTTAATCGATGATAATGGACGTGTGAGAGACGTCGTCTTTATCGAGGGCCCTGGAAACGGCATGAATGAAGCGGCCCTTTCTGCTGTGCGCGGTTTTCGTTTTCATCCAGCAACATCCGAGGAGGGGAAACCCGTTGCAGTACGCATTCGATATGGCTACCGGTTTGTATTGGAGCGCTAGAGTCTTTTTGCTGTTTCTATTGCTTGGTGTCAGTGCAAGCAACGCAGAGGAGACTTCGGCACCTACATCCCCGATTGAGGCCGCTGTAGAAGAAGAGTCAGATCCGGAACCGGAGCCGCCAACCGCCGATTCGGTCACGCGCGCGCGGGTCTCGGGTGAATTATTCGAACGCGGCACTCGCGTCCGCATCGCGAATGCGAATGTTTTTGTGCTGCCGCAAAAGCTAAAGGCCACGACTGATTCTCAGGGCGGTTTTGTAGTAGACGGTGTTCCGGTGGGACAGCCATTCACCTGGGTGGTGAATGTCGCGGGTTATCGGAAGTTTGAAAAAGAAGATCGGATTTCGGATGGAAACCTGAAACGGGTTTTCTATATCGAAAGAGATTCTTACTTTGTTTATGAAACGACAATTTACGATCAGGCAGAGAAGAGAGATGATCGCACTCGGTCGACCAAAGCAAAAGAACTGGTCCAAACGCCCGGATCTTTCGGTGATCCAATCAAAGCTATCCAAAATCTCCCGGGTGTAAATCGACCCCAGGGAATTTCTTCTCAGGTCGCAATTGAAGGTTCCGCTCCCGGCGACACACGCTACTTACTGAATGGCCACGAGATTCCCCTTATTTTTCACTTCGGCGGTTTTACCTCCGTGATATTTCCGGAGGTTCTAGACAGCGTCGATTTTCTAGCAGCTGGTTACGGGCCGGAATACAGTCGAGCAATAGGGGGGCAGATTGGAGGCACGATCCGATCCCCTCGTCGGGATCGCACGTACGGGCTGGCGTTTGTGGATCTCTTTCAGTCGGGTGCGTTGCTCGAGGGGAACCTTGGTGCGAACGGCGGATTTTTTCTGGGCGTGCGGCAAAGTTATATTGGACAGGTTTTAAAGGCGGCGGCAAACGCTAGCGGTAAAGAATCAGATTTCAATTTAACTCTTGCCCCAAGTTACGCGGATCAGATCGCGGTCTTTGAGCACAACCCAACTCCCAGGCATTTCGTGCGACTGACCGCCCTTCGTAGTAGCGATACGCTGCAGTTCCTTCTCGATGCCCCAGTCGGCAGGCCTGCATCGGGCAGAGGTACTTTCTTCAACGAAAGAACTTTTTATCGGCTCATCCCCGAATTTAACTATCGATTCAGTGACGACCTGAAATGGCGCAGCTCTTCGGCGCTGGGCAACGATTATCTTCGGTTCGATATTTACAACGACTACCTCGATTTCAAGCAGACTGTCCTCACTACGCGCGGGGAGTTAGAATGGAAGGTGAGTGAGCCCTATTCTACTTATTTTGGCTTTGATCATCGCTACACCTGGACCAACCTTGCATTGCGCTTCCCTAATGCGTCGATCGGGGGTGCATCTTCGACTTCCGCGGCGTTGGAGGCGAATGAATCCCTTCAATCCAGCGAAATCGGTCTGTACTGGAGAAATCGTTGGTCTCCCCCGGGCACAGCTTGGACCTTTTTCCCCAATCTGAGACTCGATTATTTTAAAGTCACTCGCGAACTCATATTCGAACCAAGACTGGCCGCGCGCTATGCTCTACTTCCGGGACTTACTTTACGCGGAGCCCTTGGCTTGTATGCGCAAACTCCTCAACGGCAGGAACTCACCAGGACCTTTGGAAACCAAAACCTGCTTGCCCCGCGCGCTTGGCACTACACCGCTGGGTTTGAAAAAGACTTTCGGGGTGGAAGAAGTAGCGGTCTAGTTTGGATATGTGATTTTTGGTACCGCGACTTTGATCGACTCGTCGCTGCGTCTAAAGATTTTGTAACGCGAAACGGGGAGCTAGTACCAGAACGGTACAATAATCGAGAAACAGGCCGCGCGTTTGGCTTATCCACAAGCCTTCGCTTCACCGGTCGCCCGTTAACAGCACAACTTTCCTACACGCTCTCTCAATCGCGCCGCACTCGCCCTGAAGAAGGAGAGTTCCGATTCCAGTTTGATCAAACGCATATACTCAACGCCATCGTTGCTAAAGAGCTGACCGAAAATTGGACCATCTCATCGCGTTTACGCTACTCCACCGGCAATGCATTCACACCGATAGTGGGTGCCGTGTTCGATACTGATGATGACGTTTTTCGACCTATACAGGGTGGTCTCAATAGCGATCGATTTAGCGGATTTTTGTCTTGGGATGTTCGACTGGATAAGAAATGGGTTTTCGATACCTGGATCATGTCTTTCTACGTGGACATTCAAAATGTGCTGAATCGGAAAAACACCGAAACGCTAAACTACTCTTTTGACTACTCACAAAGCGAACAAGTTTCCTTCCTCCCATTGCTTCCTACTGTTGGATTGAAAGGAGAGTTCTAATGCGTTGGGTACTAATTTTTGCGCTTCTCGTTTCCGGATGTGGCGGCGACAACTTTAAAAAAGTTTATCTTCTTGAAAACCTAAGGGTGCTCTCTCTCGCAGCAAACCTACCCGAAGTAGCTGCTGGCGCCTCGGTGACTATCACTCCTTTTGTTAGCGATCGTAAAGGAGCCGGGAGGTCGCTTAGCTATCGTGTAATTGGCTGCGTAGACCCGGGTGTCACTTTTGGTTCAGACTACTCCTGCGAGGGACAAGCGGATCGCCAGGAGTGGGTTCCCCTTACCGCTATGCCGGCGCTCGCTGCCCCATTTTATTCAGAAAGCGCGCCGTCCTTCTCTATCACGGTTCCTTCTACCATTCTGGATGGCCGCAGTACCGACGATAGATTCAACGGCATTGCGTATCTGGTCTTTTACGAAGTGGTGTCTTCAACAGAGACAGTAACTGCTCTAAAGCGCATTTTTGCGAGCTCGCGCGCCACCAAGAACTCCAACCCCGTTCCTACTTCTATTCAAGCAGATGGCACAACCATCACCGCCCGCCCACAGGGGCAGGTCACACTCACCGTCGATACTCCTGCAGCCCAATTCGAGGATTACGAAATTTCAAATTTTGGGCAAAAGGTTCCAGAGAAGGAGGACCTGCTCTACAGCTGGTATGTTTCCGACGGCGAGCTTACCGAAGAGCGGAGTTCGTCTACCAAAGAAACCAAATGGACGCCGGAAGATCCCATCCCAGCAGTGGCCCAAACACTCGTGATTCTGGTTACGAGAGACAGGCGCGGCGGGGAATCAGTACAGCGATGGACCAATCCGTAGCCTAGCGCAATAGAAGGTGAATGCTAAACCAACTATTTCGATCAATCCAAGTTACCGCTGTCTTAAAGCCCGAATTACGTGCCATCTCTTGAAACTCGTCGATAGAATACTTGTGTGAGTCTTCGACGTGGATGCGTTCCCCCTTGCGAAAGCTCAGGGTGTTGCCTTGCAGCGTTGCGGTCTGCGCTTCTAGACTCACCAGAAACATCTCCACCTTGCCCTTAGTGGGATTGTAACTTCCCCGGTAGTGAAAATTATCCAGATCAAAGTTGGCGCCGAACTCGTCGTTTAACCGTTCCAGTGCATGCATCTCAAATTTAGACGTGAATCCGGCTTCGTCGTTGTAAGCCATATCCAACATCGCTGCGTCCTTCTTAAGATCAACGCCAACGAGTGCTGTACCGTCTGGTCCGACCATCCCAGAGATCTTGCGTAATAGCTGGATCGCCTCGTCGGGAGCTAGGTTTCCAATAGTCGATCCTGGAAAGAAGAATACTTTGTTGCGGTGGTTCTGGATCTCTAGCGGGAGGCCTTCTTCCCGCTGAAAATCCGCGCAAACAGCAACGACTTTAAGATGTGGATAATCAGCAGCGAGTTCGCCCGCGTTTTTAAAGAGCTGGTCCTTAGAAATATCGATCGCTAAGTAGGCGCAGCGGCCTTTGAGTTGGTCGAGCAGCAAGCGAACTTTACGAGTATTGCCAGAGCCAAATTCAAAGACCGCGGCATCCGCTCCGATAAAGCGCGCGATATCGGGAGCGTACTTCTTGAGAAGCTCAGTCTCTGTGCGAGTGACGTAGTACTCTTTGGTTTCACAAATTTTCTCAAAAAGCGCGGAGCCGGTTTCGTCGTAGAGTAAATGACAAGGCAATTTCTTTTGTTTGCCCAGCAAGCCACGGACGACATCTTTGATGTAATCGCTGGAATCCGGATGGTGATCGTAAAAATGAAAATTCGTCGTCAGCGCTGTAGTCTTAGAATCAGAAACCGTTTCACACGTTAGGGTATTCATCCTATGTCCTTTGACAGCCGCAGCCCGGCAAATTGCCAGCGAGCTTCGGGCGGGTAAAAGTTTCGATAACTAGGCCGAATATGCGTGGTGGGAGTTCCGAACGAACCGCCACGCAACACAAACTGATTGCACATAAATTTAGCGTTGTACTCGCCCATCGCTCCCGCAGATCGTCGATATCCGGGATAGGAGAGATAGGGACTTTGGGTCCATTGCCAGACTTCTCCAAACATTTGAGTCAGAGGCGTTGTACCGGGAACAAAGCGATTATTCGGCACGCTCGGGTGAAACCCCTCGGCTTCGAGAAACGAACCATCCATCAGGACCGTGGCAGATGCTGCTTCCCATTCGCTTTCCGTCGGTAAACGAGCTCCGGCCCAACGCGCAAACGCATCGGCCTCGTAGTAACTCAAATGACAAACCGGTTCTTCGTACACCAATCGTCTTTGGCCGCGCAGAGTGAAGATGCAAGGACCCTCTGAGCCAGTCTCCCAATACAGTGGTGCTTTCCAATTTTCGCGGGTTTTAATTTCCCAACCATCGCTCAGCCAAAGATCGGGATCGTCATAGCCGCCGTCGTCGATAAATTCGAGAAAGTCACGATTGGTTGCCAATCGATTAGCCAGCGCAAACGGTCGCAAGTCGACGAAATGCGCAGGTCGCTCATTATCAAAACTAAACAGCTCCCCGTCGTAACCGATTTTCTGTCTGCCGCCGGCAAACTCCACAAATTCGAGCTTCAAGTTGCGAGCCAAAGAAACGGGAACTAGGTTATTGGCGTACAGCGGCTGCAGCGGGCAGCTGTGGAAGATGTGTTTGATATCCATCAGCAGCAATTCCTGGTGCTGCTCTTCGTGCTCGATGCCCAATTCAATCCACTGCAAGGCTTCTGCAGAAACGGTGTGAGTGAGCAATTCCAGCAACTCGTTCTCAACGTGGTCGCGGTACATCAGCACTTCTGGCAACGAGGGACGAGTCAATAGCGAGCGCTGCGCCTGCGACATCGGCCGGTCCACGGAATGGTAGTAGGAATTAAACAGCTCTCGGTACTTGGGATTAAGTGGCTCGTAGCCCTCGCAGTAGGGCTGCAACACGAACGTTTCAAAAAACCACGTGGTATGGCCCAAATGCCACTTGGGCGGACTTACAAAAGGGGCCGATTGGACGAGGTAATCGTCGTAGACCAGAGGCTGACATAGGTCGATGGTTCGGTCGCGTGCAGCCAGAAAATACGTCTGTAAATGGGCTCGATTGCTTAGTCCTTCATGCATTGCGAAGCGCTTCTTTCGTCTCCAAATTTGTATAACTATTGATAGCTCTTTGCAAATTTGGGGCCGCCGAGAATTGTTCTGGGGTTGGGGCAGCGCTTTGGGGTATAACGCCTCTCCACAGGAAACCCATGAGTAAGCTTTACGAGTTCAAACTATTTTCGGGATTGAACCACGAAACGGTCGACCGTTTGACCCAGGGTTTTGCCCGCAAGAAATACAAAAAAGGCGAGGCGCTCTTTAAGCAAGGGACCAAGGAAGACCAGATTTTCCTATTGATGGAAGGCCGTGTGGGCGTGCAGGCGGAGTCCAAAGAAGGCCACAAGACGACGTTTATCTTTCACGAAGCGCCTTACCTCTTGGGCATGATTGAGATTTGGAAAGACCGACCCAGTCTCGCAAACGTGATTGCGATGGAGACTTGCAGCACTCTCGTACTGAACAAAAAAGATTATTTGAATCTCCTACAGTCGAGCCACCAGCTCTCCATTAACGCAGTTAAGATGCTCAGCAATATGATTTACTACACCGCGCGCGATCAGCACGTGCGCATGTTCGGACAAGTGGATCATCTCATCGCCAATACGCTTTGCTCCTTCGCCCGGCTTTACGGCGAAGAGCGCGAAGATGGCATTCTTATTCGCCGGGAAATTTCAAAATCCGAATTGGCGCTTATTCTTGGGATTGCTCGTCGTACCGTGATCCGTGCGCTTCAAGATTTAGAGAAAGATGGTCTGATTCAAATGAACGGCAAAGAAGTCGTTCTCCCCGATCTCATCGCACTGCAACGAAAAGCATTCGCCCTCGTTATCTAATTTGCAAAAAGCATCAACATCTGCGGCCGATGAGCTTTCCTCGTCGGTAAAATAGCCTCACTCCAAAATGGCCCATGCCTTGCAATAAATCCGCGATATGAGATTCGCAGTAGCAATCCTGTTTATCAGTTCACTCTTCGTGACGTGTTCTAAAACCGGGCCTGGACCGCAGGATGTCCAGCATGAAAGACCGGAAGAGGTGAGCCCTCCGACGATTACAGGGCAGGGAATTCCACCTGCGGCACCAAGCCAAATGGCTCGGCCACAACCTGGTACCGGCGTTTCCCCGGACGCGCCGGCTCGAACGACAGCTCCCCCTCCCACCGATATCCCAACCAAACCAAGTCCCCCGCAGAGATAGCTTTCTATTTTCTGCCGACGACGTAAGCGACCCAGCTCTCTCCGGGAGCAGGGCCGCTATCGCCGTTTTCTACGCGGCCTGATCCTTCGCAATACACGTACGTGTTTTTGAATCCGACTTCTTGAAGCAGATCCTTTAATTCGGCAACGGTCCACATGCGCCAATCATAAACAAACGCTTTCTTGCGCGCCGGTTCGCCGGGGCGTTGGAAATGAATCTGAAATTTAGCAAAGCGAGTGAGCGGATCAAAACTCACTTGTTCCCAGGTGTAGTGGAAATCGAGGAAGTCTGCTTCGGTTTGCATCTCCGAAGCCATTTCGATTCCGCCCAAGACGTCCAAAGCGACAATTCCTTTTGGCGCTAATCGCTTGTGACAAAGTTCCAAGTAGGCTTTGAGCTTTGGTCGTTCTTTAAAAACTCCGTACGAGAAATTTAAAGCGCAAATCACGTCGGGTGCGGCGGACTTGGATTTCTTATCGACTCCCTTGTCGAGGACGTCTTTTTTCTCGACGGTGATGCGGCTGAATGCTTCGGCTGACAAATTAGTTTTTGCGCGGCGCTTGCCGTAATTTAAAGGCTCTGCCGAATTATCGACGACAACGGCGGTGTTTTTACCATCCCGGTCGACCCATTCTTCGCTGAGGGAAAACGTGCCGCAGAAATCCTCTCTCAAGCGCTCGGGCCAGTGCCCGGAACATTCGCGTCCCACGTTCGATAAGAAATCGACCATGGCCGGCGTGTCTTGTACCGCGCGGGTATAGAGCTCGTACTTGTCGAGAGGGGAGTTTTTTTGCATGTGACCTCATACCCTAGCGGCCTTGCCGAGCCAAGGTTACGAAGATTTGGCCGCACGGATTTCCCTTTCCGGCGGCAAAGACAGCGTGGCGGGTCTTCACCCGTTCATTGATCTCCTCAGCGATAGAAATACACCCCACTCCACCCAGCACCAGTGCAGAACCAATTTTGCAGCTGGTTTTAATCGGTCCCTTTGGCGCACACATTTCCAAAGTACGGAGTGCGGGGACGACAAAGTTGAAGAAAAAGTTTTGGATTACCAGCTGCTTGAACTCAATGCGCTTAGCTAATTGCTCGTCGCCAGCGAGAAGAACTGTTCGTCGTTGCGTCTCAAGAGTGGCGCATGCGCGGTCGATGGGTGTTTTAGCAAAGCCAAAGAGCAAAGTGCGTTGGAGGATATCGAGCGGGGTGACCCCTTCCTCAATTAACGGCGATAGAACTGAATTTAGAACTGCCTCTTCCACTAGGTTCGCCATCAGCACGTAGTAATTATTTGCCTTCACCTGGATTTGTTTGCCATCGGGCGCGTTGAGATCGAGCACGAGCGTCCGGCCCTGTGCTTTGAGGTTAAGGATCTCGTCTAGGTTCGAAAGATAGCTGTAAAAATACGACGTTAAAACTATGTGCGGGTAGGCACTGATTTCGCCGCGACTCAGTTGTCCTAATGCCAAAAAGAAATTGTGCACGCCGGCTGTAATTGCAAAAGTTCCTAACCGCGCCGCGGATATCGACGTGGGCAATCGAAACAGCGCCAGCGAAGGGCGTTTGAGTTTTGCAGTCAGGCCAAAAAATCGAGCGAGGAAGTTCTGTTTGGGTGGCGAAGTGCTCTGAATCTCAATCGGCCGCGTGGCAGATTCATCACGATGTTTATCGTCGTATTCTTGTGCGGTCAGAATCGTACCGGCAAAAGCCTTCTCTCTCGCCGTTAGCCCCAGGACAAGTGTCTCTAATTGCTTTTGAGCATGGCCGTCTTCACCGGGCACATACTCAATGGAGAAATGTTCACCGTTTTGAAGGGAAATTTCGCCAAAGATCCACCTTTTCTAAAAACTCCTCCGCGGAAAAATTCTCTGCGAGAGCTGGGAAAGAAAGAGCCAAGAGTAAGAACGAAATACGAAGCGATTGCATGACTGAAGAAAGTTCCTAAAATCTAAGAAGTGTGTGAATGAAAAAACGAGATGGCTTATCGCCAATAGGAGGAGGCACGCCAATGGCCGCTCTGAAGTGCGGAACAAAATGGGTAAGCGATGCTCATTTACTGGAATTAACAATCGGCGCTCTAAAGATCAAGCAGCAAACGCCGTGGGGCGTTATTTTTCCGCGAGTTCGCCGTGCGTTCGCGCGCGGAGACTGCGAAAGAATTCGATTTCCTTGCGGTTTTGTAAGAGCGCAATCCAACACTCTCGAAACAGCTGGTAAGACGCGCACAGGAGCAAGAGCACCCCAAATGCCGCTAGAATCGTCGGTAATTCGCCTAAGGCCCCTTGCGTGCGCACGTCTAAAGCGACTGCCAAGCTGGTACCGATAAAGGTCGCCATTGCCAGATAGAGTGCCGCCAAGGCAATCCGAATGCGGTTGCTGCGGTCTTCGAGCCAGCTTAATTGCTGCACAAAATTCTTAATCCGCTCGGGGACAAAATCCAGCTCTGTGCCTCGGCGCAATTGGTCCAAGCGCTCATTGAGTTCACGAATGCGGTCCACCACTCGCGATACCCGGTTTGAGGTGGAAATAATCAGCGACCCGCAAACAGTCATAAATATCGCGGGCGTAATCATCGCGCTTAGAGTGGCGTAATTGGGGACGGAACTTACAGCGATAAAAGGCGTATCCATTTGTGGATAATTATCGTCTGTACTGTGAGTTTGTCATCTTTCGACGATTTAGGTATCACTCGGGGCTTGAAGCCGGTTTTGTTTGTTTCGTTTGCCGCGTTCTTTCTTCTTTCGGGCTATGAATTCGTTCGCAGTCCGTCCAACACCCTTTTCCAAAAGGCTTACGGGGCCGAGAACTTTGCACTGGTAATGAGTTTTCTGCCGGTGATGCTGATCGTTGCGGTGGGCGGTTACAACCTTCTGCTGACTCGTCTCAAGCCTAAAAAGACTCTGCTCTTTACTACGTTGCTCTCGGCGCTTCTCATCGCTGCCTGCCAGCAGGCTATTGCCCATGGATTTGTAGTCGCGGCCGCCATTCTGTATCTGCTGCGCGAGACTTACGTGACCCTGATTCTGGAACAGTATTGGTCGTACCTAGATAGCGTTCAGCAAGAGTCCGAAGCGAAACGCAATAACAGCGTATTTATGGGAATGGTGAGTTTGGGCGCGATGCTAGGCGGGTTTATCGTCTCGCTAGTGGCGCAGAAGATAGGGACCATTACCTTGCCGCTGATGGCTGCGATGACCACGTTGCCAGCTGCTTTCTTGGCGAATTGGGCATTTCGTTACACCGGCGAGCCAGCTCCCGAAGCGCACGCAGAAGCGAGTCACGAAAAGGGTGCCGATCGTTTCGGCATTGAACCTTTCAGAAAAATCCCAGCACTTCGCTCGTTGTTTTTGCTCGTACTCTGTTCGCAGGGGGTATCGACGATATTTTACCTAATTTTCCAAAAACAGTTGCAGATTGCATTGCCGTCATCCGATGCGCAGACCGCGTTCTCTGGGATGTTCTACGCGTCGTTAAATGCACTCTCGCTCGTATTTCAATTCATCATCACACCGTTGGTTTTACGGGGCGTTTCCAAACGCGCAGTGCAGTTGATGATCCCGTCGTTACACATCTTCACGGCAATACTTTTTATTGTGCGCCCTGGAATCGAAACAGCCGCCATCGCCTTTGCTCTCTTCAAAAGCATTGATTACTCGCTGTTTAGAAGCAGCAAAGAATTGCTCTATCTCCCGCTCTCATTCGACGCGCGATACCGCGCCAAGGAATGGATCGATGTGGTGGGCTATCGCATTAGCAAGGGCGGAACTTCGCTAGGCCTAGTGGTGCTCCAAAAGATTGGCCTCATGGGACCCAATGGTTTGCCATTCGTGGCCTTCGGCGCATGCGCAGCGTGGCTCTATGTGGCGGGCAAGCTAACAAAAACAAAGGGCGAATCAACGGCAGCGCCGCTAATCCACCCCGCCTGATAATTCTTCAGCCTTGAGCCTTTATCCGTGGTTAGGATTTGCGCTTCAGCGTGAATTTTACTGTTTGGGCTTTTTTGCCGTTCTCCCAATTCTGCCACTCATGCGTCAGCGTGTTCGGATCATCCAGCGTCAACGTGATTCCATGCATATGAGTCTCTTTCATGCTGCTCACGCCTTGAGGCTTGGTCATTTCAAACACCATGCTCTTAGCATCCGCTTTTTTCATCATCATGTGCGGCTGATTGCCCATCGCGCAGTAGTGGGTCATGCCGAGAGTCTCGCCGTCTTTGTGATACACGGAGACCATTTCGTGTGGAGTGCCAGCACCTAGGGTTTCGGTAATAGCTGTCCCACCCGAAGTGAGTTTGTAATCGACGGTAGCTTTCTCTTCTTTGCCATCGTGTGTAGTGGTGCCTTCCCAATGGCCGACGAGTCCTTTTAAGGTATCAAATTCCTTAGGCATGGTCGGGGCTTCGTGGTGGCCAGCGCCAGCAAACGCTAATTGCGCAGTGAATACGAGCGCGGATGTCAGTGCAGTGATTCGTAGAGTCATGGTGTTCTCCAGTTGTTTGAAAAGAAAAAGAAAATGGTAACTGAGAGAACGAGCGAATGCTAACTCGGCTGGAGCACGGTATCGGAGGCCGCTATTTCCACGCCGACGGTTTTGTGAACCAATCGACGAATCACGAGCAGAGCCAAGGCAATGTTCAGTACTAAGAAGCCCAAGAGCGCACCAACGCTGCCCGCGACAAATTCAAACGGCGCATTTGCCAGGTAAATATTGCGAAAGCTCGTGACGAAATAGGTCATTGGCAAAAGCTGACCCAGGAAACGCGGAAACCAAGTCATTCCTGAAACCGGCCATGTAAAGCCAGACAGCACAAAGCTAGGCATCGCTACAAACATCAGCGCTTGCGTTGCAAAAAGTCGAGTGCGGCAAAGTCCACTGACCCACATGCCCCAAGTCACGACCGTCATCACGAACAGGAATGTGAATGGAATAGCGACGAGCCAACTGCCTTCCATCGGGATGTCATTGAGCGGAAACAACACTCGCAGGTAAAATTCTGCGACCACGGCGTTGATCAAGAAATACGGCAGCGCCTTGCCCATCATCAGTACAAATGGCGAGCGCGAGATGGCGAACAACTCAGGCAATGTACCTTTCTCTTTTTCGCCGGTCCAAGAAAGCGCAATTCCTAGCAAGATTACTTGCTGAAGAATCGCAATCAAAAGCCCAGGTACCATAAAATTTGAGTAATTAAACGACGGATTAAAAAGCGATCGCAGATCGAGCTTCACTGGCATAAACCGCTCCATCGCGGATTCCAGTCGCTCACCTTTTTTCATCAGCGTCTTGATCTCAACGCCGGCAGAGAAGGTCTGCACCACTTCGTTAATCGCTTTGGCAGCGGTATTGGCTGACACCATCGATGCTGCATTCACATAAGCAGTGACATGGACATCGTGGCCACGCTTGAGCTGGCGCGCAAAATCATCGGGAATAATCACTGCTGCGTCGACAGATTGGTCGTGAATAAGACTCTTTAATTCTTCTGCGGAATAAACCGTGCGGGCAATGTGTAGCTTAGGAGACATCTCCAACATGCGCACGAGAGTCCGAGCGGGAGCCGAGGTATCGCCTTGCACCACCGCGATCGGCAATTCGGTTAGCGTGTGCTTGGCATAGACCAGGCAAAACAGCCCAGCGTAGAGAAACGGCGCAAAGAGTACGACGCTGCGTAAGCGTGGGTCGGTCCAGATGCCAAGTAATTCGCGTTTAGCGATTTCGGCGATTTGTCTTAAAGCTTCCATTATTTTTTATCCGGAATCAGCGCTGTCATACCTGGGCGTAAAGTTGGCAATGGCTCGGTGAAGCTCAAACGCAGCTCAAAAGTTTTTAAGTCAAATGTGCCGCGGTCCTGAGTGGAGGTTTGATTGGCAAATCCAGCGGCCGGCGCAATGTAAGTGACTTCCGTATTTGCCTTTTGCTTATCGAGTCCTGGAATTTGGATTTCGATTTTCTTGCCCATCTCAAACTCTTTGAGTTTGGTTTCCGGCACGTGGAAGGTGACCCAAGGTTTATCGACTTTAACGAGGGTAATAACGGGGTAACCCGCTGGCACCAACTCGCCTTCGTGATTGAGAATTTGAAACACTTCTCCGTCGACAGGTGAGGTAAGCGTCATGTCCTTGCCGTACGAATCTACTTCCGCAAGGCCGTTTCTAGCTTGGTCTACCAAGGCCTGAGCGCCGGCTTTTTCTTCCGCGCGTGCGCCCACCGTTGCCATGCGCTGCTTGGCCGTCGTGGCATTGTAATTTTCCAACGACGCTTGGTATTTAAATTCCACTTCGTCCAGGTTTTGCTGCGAAATCGCGCCTTCATTAAATGCCGATCGCGAACGCGCCAAGCTAGTCTTAGCGAAATCGAGCTGCTTCTTCGCAGCCGATACAGCGGCTTTTAATTGGTCCTTTTCTTCGGGGCGAACGGCGTTCTCGGCAATGTTCTTCTTGCTCTCTGCGGCTGCTACCAAGGCCTCTGCTTGTTTGCGCTTAGCTGCAATCACATCGTCCTCAAACGACACTAGAGCGTCTCCGGCTTTTACTTTTTGTCCCGGCTGGACGTGGATTTTGATCACGCGAGCAGCGATGCGAGAGGCGACGTCGATTTCGTCGGCTTCGATTTGCCCGTAAATTGATTTAGCGGCGGTTGATTGTTGGTTGCAGCTGATTAAGCCCGGAGCTAAAGAACACAGTGCAAAGAGGCCAGTTACCAATCGATTTCTCATTTTGCATTCCCCACATAAAGATCAACGAACGGACGCACATCACCGGCGGCGCCGTATAGTTCTAACAACTTGCGATTAAATTCTTCGGTAATTTGCGCGAGCTTGATTTGGGCGGTTTCCCAATCTGTGCTGGCGCGCAATACCTCGAGCACCGATCCATTGCCGCTCTTGAAACGAACTTCGGCGAGGCGCAGTCCTTCCTTTGACAGCCCCACGGCTTCTTCCATGGCGCGGTAGCTGGCGTCACTAGCGCGTAACTCTGCGTAGATTTTGTCGACGAGTAATGGGATTTCTTGCTTGGCGCGTTCGGATTGGATTTCGACTTTTTCCGACAGTCGCAGGGCTTCTTGCCGCTCGGGAATTGTCTCAAACGCCGCGGTGATAGGAACATCGAGCACCACACCGACCACCCAATTTGGAGTGAGCAGCGGCATATTGGTCGTTGTTAATTGGTAGCTGCCGACAGCGTAGAGCGCTGGGAGCATTTTACCAAACGTTGCACTGCGAAGCGCGTCGACCTGTTCGCCTTTGGCTTTTAAAATTTTAAACTCTGCTCGTTGCTGCAATGCCGCCATCTTAAATAGGTCAGGCTTCGGTGGCAGCGGCGCCTTTTTCATTGGCGTTTCGTAAACCACTTCGTCTAACTGTGGTTTGCCAATTGATACTTTAAAAGCCAAGTCTGCGACTTCGGCTTTGCCAGTTGCTTCTGCAGCTCTCGAGGCTAAATCGGCTTCTGCGACCTTGATTTGCATCACCGAAAACTTGGTACCCAATCCGCTTTTCAATAAAGATTCGGCAATGCCGCGAATGCGTTGCAAGTCGCGGCCCATGGTTTTCAAAGTATCCGTCACGTTGCGAGCCAGCTTCACGCCAAAATACCGGGTAAGCGCTTCGCGCGTTTTTTCGTCGGTAATCTTAGTATGCTCAGCGCGGGCTTCATCGCGCTTTGCTTGCGCTGCCGACACGCCAGCAGTGATTCGACCGCCAGTGAAGAGTGGCATTTTCAATTGAATGCTGGAGAGAAAAACATCGCGCTTGTGCAGCGTAATCGGTGGCGGTAAAAACGAAATCGTTCCAAGAGAACCGCTAATTCCTTGTGCAGGGAACTGCAGGCGAATGTCGTCGCCCAAATGGATCAAGGTGTTGTGCAAATTGAGCGTCGGATAATACCGAGAGCGAGCGGCCCAAATCGCGTGCCCGGCGGCTTGGACATCTTTTTCAGAAGAGAGAACTTCGTGATTGTGGGTGCTGACGAGAGCGGGGATTTCTTTGATTCCCAGACCAAAACTAGTCGACCCCACGAGAAGCAGCAGAACCGCTAACCAGCCCTTGATAACCCAGCCCTGCGTAACGCTACGTTCCATAGGTCGGGAAAACTACCTGATCCGCAATATCGAAGCAACAGTGCCTGGGACGGCCAAAAGGGCAGGGTAAGTATCAGAAATCACAAGCGGAACTTCGCTCTTCACTACCAGCTTCCGACGGCGCCCCAAACTTCCGATAAGCATTTCGATGAGTTCTAAGGTTCTCCATATGGAACAGCGGTCGGTGATTGAATCGCCGCCACAGGTCGTTTGGGACATTTTGAGTGATACCGATCACTTAAATCGGTTTCTCAAACTACCCCGCGTCCAATACCAAGCCGCCGATCAGAAATCGGGCGCGATCTTTCGCGTTGCGACCGCATCTTTGGGTATGGGGCTGCAACTGCGCTGGAAAGAATTTCCTTTTGAATGGGTTCGCGGCGAATCCTACAACGTTACTCGTAAATTCTTAGGTGGCCCGATTGAAGAAATGCGAGTGGGTATTCGCACTTCGCCCCATCCAAAAGGTTGCGAGCTACTAGTGTTTGTCGACGCAACCGCGCGATGGGCATGGTTGCGTCCGTTCTTGCCGCTTGTTGGCCGCAACACGCTGAATGGTTTTCTGCAGTACTGCAAAAAGAGTATCGCACGCGCCAATGAGCAACCCACGCCGCTGTACGCACCTCTGCCCGTCACGAAGCCGAAAAATCCGGAACACGTGCATAGTTTAATCGCCGACATCTCTGATAAATTTAAGACTCGCTTTAGTGAAGACGTGAATTGGTCCAAGCAGCTTTCGGAATATCTTTGCGAAGGCTCGGATCGACAGGTCTTGAACCTGCGGCCGTTTGAATTGGCGCGCAACTGGAATCTCGCTAAGGACCAGGCAATTAGATTTTTTCTCTTCGCTACTGAGAGAGGTGCGTTTGAATTAGATTGGCAGCTTCAGTGCACCAATTGCCGTGTGTCGAAAGATCGCACTTCCTCTTTGCGTACCTTGGTAAATTCTTTTCACTGCGATTTGTGCGGAATTGATTTTGAAACAGATTTGGCTGAATCCGTGGAGCTGCGCTTCCGCATTCACCCACGACTCCGCAATGCGCACGACGAAGCTTACTGTTTGATGGGGCCCTATCAGAGTCGGCATATTCGCAAACAAGTAAATCTTGCTCCGGGCGCGCGGGCACCGATTCTGGCGCTCAATGATTCAAATTTGCGCGTTCGCGTGATTGGTAGGCAAGAGAAGGCGACGAAAACATCCACGCCGCTCACTGGTTCGCAGATGCGATGGAATGGCATCGAATGGGCAACCCAGAGTTCCGCGCAGTCTGAAATCATCAACGATGGCCCGAAGGCCGTGACCGTTGTCGTCGAAGAAGTGCAGCGCGATCCAGACATTGTCTCCGCGGCCTACGTCACGAGCTTGCAAAGCTTTCGCAAACTATTCGGCGCAGAAGTCCTCAGCGTCGGCGCCACCGTTGCTGTAAAGCATCTGTCTTTTCTCTTTAGCGATCTGAAAGACTCCACAGCGCTCTACCAAAAAGTGGGCGACGCCGTCGCGTTTTCGCGCGTGCAAAAACATTTTGGCTATCTCGAGGCCCATCTCGACCGATTCGAAGGCGCTTTGGTAAAGACCATGGGCGACGCGATCATGGCGGTATTCTCCGATCCCGCGCGCGCACTCGAATGCGCGCTGGCGATGCAAGAAGAATTATACCGTTTCAATTCGCAGGAGAAAATCGACCCGCCCATCATCCTCAAACTCGGTCTGCATTGCGGTCCTTCGATTGCAATTGAGAACGAGGGCAGGATTGATTACTTCGGTGCTACTGTTAACTATTCCGCTCGCGTACAGGCACAAAGTACGGGTGGAGATATCGTTCTGAGTTCCGATTTTGTACAAGTGGCGATGGGCCTGTTCACTGTCGGCAAGCATTGGAATCAAAGTTCGTTCGTCACTGAGTTAAAAGGTATTGGGCGCGAGCAGTGCGTGCGCCTAGCACCCTCATCCGCCACGCTCCCTCTCCGCAAAGCCTCCTAACCGAGTTCTTGACCCCTTGGAAATGCAGCGTTAACCATGTGAACATTGTTGGGGGTTTTATGGTCCGTTCTCTTCTATTTTCCGTATTCCTATCTATTGGCGCCTTAAGCACTAGTTTGAGCGCAGTTGAACTCGAACAAGTGGGAACGCTTCCTGTCTCGCTGTTTGGCGCTACGGTGAACGGCCGAGTCCTAGTAAAGGGAGCAGGTAAACCACACGTTTTTTTGTGGGAGCCAGCGGAAAAAAATTGGAACCTGATTTACCAACCCGACGGCGTGGGTCCAATCGCTGAAGGTTTTGGTTACGCCACCACACGCTCTGGCTTGCGTCTGCTGGTTCAAGAAAAATACCGCGTCACCCGTGGCACCGAGAACCTAGCAACTGGTTTAAAAGTCGTAGACCTCTCCGCACCCAAGCCTAAGGCTGTAACCATTCCCGAAACGCGTGACCATCAAACGATGCCGGTGGTTTCCCCGGATGATTCCGAATTCCTCTTTTTCACCGCTCAACTATTTCAGAAGCCCGTTTGGAAATTCCCTTTGGCCGAATTTTTATTTGATGTCGAACAAGGCAGTGCTCAGCCGACTGGTTTTTACCTAAATGAAATTCCCGAGCTATCGACTTTGCGCGCGGTGGTCACGGGTTCCTATTCGCCAGACGGCACCAAAGTAGCTTTGGTCGAAGGCGTAGTAAGCATGATCAATACTCGTCGCAATATTGACGATGACTACGGCGATTACGATGAAGATGGCGAGGATGACGACGAGCGGTACGGTGGATATGGCGGGTACGGCGGCTACGGTGGTTATGGCCGCGCCACTCCTCCAGGTCGCACCATAAAGATTTTCGATTTCACCACACGTAAGCTCACTGAGCTTCCAGTGAAAGACATGATCGGAGAAATTTACTGGCCGCAAGACGACACCTTGATTGCTGTGACCAAAGGCTACAGTTCAAATGGCTCAATCGTTCGCATTAAGATTTCGACCAAAGAACAAGAGACAATCGAGAAAGACTCCAGCGCGATTAGCGAAGTCTCTCCCGACGGCAAATGGGTTACGTTCCGCAAAGAAGGCGGCTACCGCAACGACCCAAGCGAAACCCAGTACCTCTATAATATTGAGCACCGCTCGCGTTACGAATTTAAGAACGCTTCGCTCGCAGTCTTTAATCCCAGCTCCAGCGAATTGGTTTTGCAGACGCTCCTGGGACCTGAGAAATTATTGGCCCGCGTGGATTTAACTCCTTATATAGAGGGCACGGCAGCTGCCTCGGTGGATATAAAGCAGCCAGAAGTGGCCAAGCTCGGCGCGGAAATTCCCGTGTACAAAGCGCCAGAAGATGCCAAGGACTTGGCTGAGACTTTTGAATTTATCGAGCCTGGTTTGAACTTCGGGGGTAGCCACTACATGCCGCTGTTTCGCTTGCAGGTGAAGTTGCGCTCTAAATCTACGAAGTTCTTAGAGCTCAAAGCATCGAAGAACAACGGCATCACGGTGGAACTCAGAGATCCGCTCGGTGCTGTGATTGAACTCGAGCCTCCTGGTCCGTCGCAGCGTCCGCCTTTTATTTTAGGCCCAGGCGAAGCCACGGAGTTTACCTACATCTTGCGTGCGAAGGCCGGCGCTTTGCCCCCCGCATTCACGGGCAAACTCAAGGTGGTGCTCGATGGCTACGATTTCTCGAGAGAGTTCACTCTTAAGTAGTAATTGTCCGCAGCGATTAGCGTTTAGAGCCCATCATCCAAGGGCAGCTTTTAGATTTTATCTTGATTCCTTCCGGCGTGAATAAACGTCGGAAGCGGTCGGCCCGGGCAGTGCCGTACTGTCCCGCCAAAATCAACGAAGCAAATTCCTTATTCAGAGTCGGCACGCTATCGCCTAATACTCCGCGCAGTCTGAGATAGAGCGCGCCATTTAAAGGCAATTGGCCAAGTGTGGCAGCTGCTACCCAATTAATCGGCGTGCGGTAGTGAACGATTGCGTCTAGCGCATCGAATTTGGTCGAAGTGCAATTCGAACTGCGAAAGCCCATGCGAAATAACCAGTAGGCCTGTGAATGGCCAGCACGTTCGGAATCCTCAAGCAATTTTACCAATCCCGCTGTCCGTTCTTCAGGGGCGAGATCCACCTCTACCTGCTGAAGGACTTCACCTTCGAGAATGATGCGATCCATAACCACTTGTTCGGTGGAGAGAAACCGATGCGCGTTGACTAAGTTTCCAAACAACGCATCCTTGAAATTAAAGCCAACGCCTACCGGGCCGGTTGCTTCCACTGACGAAACAAAATCATGAATGATCGGGCCAGCGCTTCCATCTGCAGCCTTTAACTCAATGCCTTTGTCGAAATCCATGAGGAATCGCGCCTGCACATGATTGATCGGTGCTCGACCGGTCATCGAAAAATTAAATTGCTGCCCGATGACAGCGCGGACGCCGGAAACATCAATCGTCGCGTGCCAGAATTTGCCATCGTGGTAAAAATTATCGATGCCGTACTGGTGCCCAAATTGTTCAGTAATGTGAATCGAGCGGCGACTGCGCTGGTCGATTTCCAGTCCTTTGTATTTACCAAAATCAAAAGTTGGCTCTGCCATCACCAGCGCAGGCAGAGTTAAAGCGGCGAACAAAAATCGAGCAATTGAGTTCTTTTGCATCTGGCCTCTATAGTGGGTTGGTGCTGCTGTTGCAATTGGTAAGGTTAGTAAGGTGAAGTAAGCGCTTCGCATGCAGCCACCAAGAAAAGTAGTCTAATAATTTCCATGTTTCCGTCAGCCGCAAGTTGGATGGAAGTGGTGACGGACACGGTTTTTAGCTCAGAATTACTCCACAAGTTCCAGTCGGGGAATCCAAGCGCATTCACCGGCGCGTGCCAGGTGTCGAGCAAGAGATCACGAGTTTGTGCAATGGCGCCGTCATGGAATCGCATTGGGCCGATTTCGTTCAAGCGCGCTCTAGCCTTGTCCTTAATTTCCCTGATTTCCGAAGGCGTACGGTAGGTATCAAAACCCGAAAGGATCTGAATAATCTCGGGAGCGGTATAGGTTTGGCGAATAATAAAAAATGCGTCGAACCCCAAAGTAGGCGTTGGCTCTCGGAAAGTAGGCAATATGATTTCTTTTAAAATAAAATCGCGTCGTAGGCGCGTACGGGATCGCGGAGCCTGCGCTAGTGCGGGGGCCATCTGAAGGATTCTTCCCTTCGTCGCGGCATCGCCCGTTTTCATTTTTTCCTTAATAGCCTCTTCTACTTTTTCTAAAATTCGACTTAACGCCTCAGTATTCGCTACAGCCTGTACGCGCTGTTCTTCGGAGACATATGCTTGCTGGAGGACGCGTTGATGTGCGGTTTCCAAGTCGGCAAACCGAATGATCGTGGCCACAGCTGGCATGAACTTTTTGGGATCATCTGATTCGATGCTGTCGATAATCGGTTTCCAAACCGGAAGTGCCTCTGGCCCAAAGCTTCGATAGTCCGATCGTGCTGGAATAAGAATTCGGCCCTGGAAATAAGCGGGGGGGATCGGCTTTGAAAGCGTGGCCTCGTAGATCTGTCGATTGGTTTGGTCCCAGCCCGTGGGTGATTGATACAACGGCGTCCAGTTAACGCCATCCACGTGGATCTTTGGGGCATCTTCATCCGTATCGAACTTCACTACTTGGCCATCGCGTCGGTAGTCTCGAAGCGGCTGAAATCCAATTGGCAGGTAGAGCGACATCGATCGGCGATCCGCGTAGGTATGAAAAGTGCGGCCGTAGTAATTCAATCCGTCGTCAGGAAAATCAAAGGCAAAGCGCAGAAGATGAACACCCAATTCCGCCGCGACTTGCTCTCGCATTAGATTGGGCAATGTTTCATCCACAACATACAGACCGAGTTCGATGTCGACACCTTGCGGATATTGGCCGCCGCCGGGGCTCCAAACGCGGTGAGGAAGTTCGATCCCCAAGTGAAGTGCCTCTGGCAATAGGCGCGGAGGCATTGGCGCTTCGTTTTCAGGCTGAATTTCGTACGGCTCGCGAAAGCGGGGGAAAGAATCAAAGTAGTATGTTTGTACTGCCTTGCCCGTCGCGACTTTCTCTTTTCCCAAAAGCGCATAAGGGGCGGTGATGAAGCGCATGCAACCAACCGTCTGGCGAGTTACCCGGTGTATCACTTCAACGTAAACCGTATCGTTGATATAGGGCCGCGAAAGAGCTGCTATTTCGGCGATAAATTTTTCGGTCCAAGCTTCTCTGCGACCAGCAATTCGGGTGCGGCGGCGGCGGTATTTGTCCGTGGCGAACTTAATTATGTGGTCCACCTGAGCATAATGCCAATCAGCACCCAGTGGATTGTGGTTCATGATGTCGTGCAACTTGGGATTTCCCCAGCGCGTTTCTCGACGATAGACTCGGGCAGATAGTTCAATTCCGGGAAACTCAGTCACCGACAAAACTTCATAAAATGGTCGATGACTGCGAGGGTGCTCTCTGAGCAGGTAGTCGCCGACTGGAAGTCCATTCGAAAACTTTTTTAACCATTGACCACAAGTTTTTGGTATTGGGTCGTGCACCGTCGTGACGATGTGGTTGTGTGGCAGCGGCGGATCGAGCGGCGGCGCGAACGCTTTCAACGAGAAGGCAAACGCTATGAGCACCAAAGCCGAGGTTACGATCGGCTGGCCGAGCAAAGTATGGTAATGAGAGCGTCGAGCCATCATAGCGAATGTATAAGGAACCCAATTCGGGACGTTAGATGAAGAAAACAGAAGCCGACATTCGATACGCCGTTTTGTCAGAGCTTTTTCCTGCTGCGCCTTCTAAGTCCCAAAAAACGACCCTTTCTATCATCGAAGGGGCCATAAAGTGTTACGGAACTTACGGAATCGAAGGTGCTACTTACGAAAAAATCGCGAAGTTCGCTAAGGTCAGTCGCCCCCTCGTACAGCATTATTTTAAGAGCCGCGAAGCGCTTTTTGAGCTGGCCGTAAAATACATTCGAGTTCAATTTCAACAACTTGTCGTCGATTTCATGAAGAAAGAGACCGGGGTTAAGGATCAAGTCGAGGCTTACATCCGCAGCACTTTCACTTGGGCGGACAAGTACCCTCACCACGGTAGGGTGTGGATTTTGTTCTATTTTGAGTGCTCGGTGAATAAGAAGATGAAGGCACTCAATACCGAATTGGTGCAATTAGGACGGGCCCGCATCCAAGCGCTGATTGAAGCGGGCAATCAACAAGGCGTTTTCAAATGCGCTAATCCCGCCGACAGCGCTTACATGATTCAAACCATGATCACCGGTGCGTTAGTTTCTGTTGGAACCGAAACACATCCGGGCTCTTCGCTCGATTTTGCTCAGCGCATCGTAGATGATTGCATGACTCGGCTCGGCGCGAGCAAGCGTTAAGACCTTGATTCTATTGGTTTTGCTCTAGCACCCCACACGACTAAGATCTTCCTCAATGGGTAATTGGGGGCTTCTATGTTTCGTTCTTTATCAGTAGTGAAGCGCGGAGTGCTCGCGGTTGCACTCGTCGTTGTTCTCGTTCAGTGCGGGCGCGCGACAGAATTTATCTACCATCTCAAAACACAACAAACCGAACCTCAGTTAGTTCGTCGCAAAGTTAAAGAGATGAACGGCACTGACAAGCTCGATGTGCTGTGGGTGATCGATAACAGCGGCAGTATGAGCGAGCATCAGAAGGCCGTTATCGCAAATACCAAAGATTTTATGGATGCTTTTACGACGAAAAAGCATCTCGATTGGAAGATGGGACTCGTCTCTACTCACACAGGCGATCAGCCATTTGTCGGGTTTAATACGACGGATGCACTCGATAAAACTTCCAAAGATCCCGTTGGAGATTTCCAAAAAGCCGTCGCTAAGTTGGGATTGAACAAGGGTTGCCCAGAGTTGGTGTTTGAGCCGGTGATGAACCACCTCACGGCGTTTCCCACGTTCTCGCGTAACCGTGCCATTCTCACCATCATTGCTCTTACCGACACGATGGAAGAAGGACCTGGTCTGCAAGCGCAGTTCGAAAAATATCTCATCGCTGCAAAGAACGATCTGAGATACGTGCGGTTCTACGGCACGTTTGCGGGGCAGAGTTTTGGCTGCCCGTCTAGCGAGCCACCCTGGTTGTATCCAAAGAGTCCGTTTGAATACTTCATCAATCTCACGGGTGGGAAAGTGTTTTCGCTTTGCGGAAAAGATTTCGGCAAAGATTTAGCAAAGGTTGGAGAAGAGATCGCAAGCTCTGTGACGTATTCGAAGTTCCAGTTAAAAGATCGGCCTCTGTCCGAAACTTTGAGGGTCAGTTACAAGGGTAAGGAACTCACAGGCGGAACAGCGCGAGACGGCCTTTGGTACTACGACTTCGATGCAAACGCGGTTACTTTCTACAATCTCGATTTCACGGCTGACGACGAGGATGAGATCGAAATCACGTACGACAAGTTAAAGCCTGAAGTCCGGTAAAAACTGGCCCACCTGTCTGTTGGTGGGGTGGATTGCGCGCCCCTCAATCTCTGTTCAATTGGGTCCTTTAACGCCATTTAATGGGCGTGAATCTCAGATGCCCACAATCGAGATGCCCGTGCAGTTCGGCGGACCGACCATTTATCCGCCACGGCAGTTTCTATCGTTCCTCTGACTCGCGCACGATTTACCGTTGGCGTTGTAAA
>Ga0163144_10000382_pt1 | contig 101573 bp, 88 predicted proteins | sample OliLak19BULKMAT1_FD_123175 | JGI IMG/M metagenome (GOLD analysis project Ga0163144, IMG submission 123175) | Freshwater microbial mat bacterial communities from Lake Vanda, McMurdo Dry Valleys, Antarctica - Oligotrophic Lake LV.19.BULKMAT1 | ecosystem: Environmental > Aquatic > Freshwater >...
ATCGGATCGCTCAGCAGGTTCCGGGCGGAGAGCCAAAGCACGAAGCCGATTCCGGAAATCTTCAGAAAATCGACCACGCCGTGCACGGCGGTCGTCTTGGAGAATATTCGCTGCAGACCAGCGACCACGTCGAGTCTCTCCAGTTTGAAGCCGAGCGCCTTCGGGGAAAGGTGAAACCCGGTCTGCAACCCACCCGCGAGCAGCGAGGCCCCGACCGCGGTCAAAGCGATCGGAAGGAGAACACGCATGAACAGGAGGCCGATTTCGCCGAGCTGTTGCGGGACTGTGACGAAGTCGATCCTCGCGGTCCCTAAATCACTCCAGATCAGGGTGGCCAACGATGCAACATCCCGGGCGCTCGAGGAAACCGTGAGGCTGAAGGCGCCCAGGGCACCGGCGATCATCGCCACGACCTGCAGCTCCGGAGCACGCGCAAACTGTCCGCGCTCCATCGCATCCGTCAACCGCTTGCCGGTCGGCAGTTCGGTTTTTGAGTCGTTATCGGTGTCGTCCATGCGGGCTCCCCACCCCTTATGCAGGGCGGGTGCCATCAGCGCCTCTTGTCCGATTAATTATTTTAGATCAACGAGTTATACTTATCCTAAATAACTCGCCGGCGATGGCGGCAAAATCTGCAGTCCCCAACTCAATCTGTCCGCGGTCGCCGGGATCCCGCGGCGCATGTCCAGGCCATCAATTGACCGGAGGCAGCAGCTCAAGGAGGCGAAACGGCAAACCATCAAATTCAACCCAAAGATAGCGTGCCACCAGCGCACCGGCCCCGCTGAACAAACCGAACCCGGCGAGGAGTCGCACCGAATAACTGAGGATGAACACATTCATTCGCGGCACAGCGCGACCCAGGACCGAGAAGGCGAGGTTGATCAGAAAGTTGAGGCCGATGAACGGAGCCGCGATCCGGAAGCCAAGCTCGATCACCCGCCCGGTCTCCTTGACCATGAGGAGCATCGACCCTTCCCCCAAATTGGGCAGTCCCGCGGGCGACAGGTCAAAACTCCGGGCAAATGCCGACAGCACGCCAAAATGCGCTCCGAATACGAAGAAGAGCACCCCCGCAAACATCGACATCAGGGCGGCGACGGGTTCCTGCGCAGGTTGTGGCGCGTCGAACCCGGGCGCTGCGGTCAACCCGATCTCATTCGCAATCAATCGGCCGCCCAACTCGACCGCCGCAAAGGCCAGGCGACCGACAAACCCGAAGACCAACCCCAAAATCACCTCCCCGGCTGCCGCGGCGATCAATCCACCGTGCGTGACCGGAATCGATCCATGCGGAACAAGGCCGTAAAAGAGCGAGGCCAGACAGGCCGACAGCGCCACCCGCACCATCGCGGGCAGAGTTCTCCCCGCGAGCGTGGGGAACAGCAAAATCACCCCAAGCCCTCGCAGGAAGACCATCAACCAGGCGTATCCAAGCTCGATCGGCATGGTCCGACCCCCACCCTCATTGACCCAAGGTCGCGATTCGCGCGATCGACGACGAGGCGAACTCCGTCATCGACCTGAAGAGCCATGGGGCCAGCGCCACCAGCAGTCCCGCCAATGCGAGAAGCTTGGGGGCAAACATGAGGGTCTGCTCCTGGATACTGGTGACGGATTGGAAGAGACTGATGACGAATCCCACCAGCAGCAAGACCCCGAGGAAGGGCGCCACGATGTAGAGCGCGAAGACAATCACACCCTTGAAAATATCGATCGCAAGTTCTGGATTCATTGAAGCCGGGAGTTGGGTGGCCTGCAGGCGGAGACGCCACGCGTCAGACGCGGAAACTTTCGATCAGGCTCTTCACGACCAGGTGCCAGCCATCGACGAGCACAAAGAGCAGCAATTTGAAGGGAAGCGAAACGATCGCGGGCGGCATCATCATCATGCCGAGCGCCATCAGTACCGTGCCGACGAGAAAATCGACCACCAGAAACGGGAGAAAGAGCATGAATCCCATCTGAAAGGCAGTCTGCAACTCACTGATCACGAATGCTGGAATCACCACTCGCATCGGCAGTTCCTCCACCCGCGTAGGCGGAAAACGTCCCAGTTGGAGAAAGAACTCCAGATCGCGGGTACGCGTCTGCTTGAGCATGAACTCACGCAGCGGAACTGCCGCCTTCTCGAAAGCCTGACTCGAATTCACCTGACCCGACAAATACGGCTGCAGCGCTTCGCCGTTGATCCGGTCAAAGACCGGCCCCATGAGGAAAAACGTCAGAAAAAGCGACAGCCCGACGATGATCTGATTCGACGGTGCCGAGGGCACGCCAATCGCCGTCCGGACAAAACCGAGCACGATGACGATCCGGGTGAAACTCGTCATCAAAATCACCATCGATGGTGCAAGCGTCAGCAGGGTCATCACGACCACCAACTGAATCGCCACACTGACATCTCCAGGTTTCCCCGATCCTTCCAAACCGATGTTCAATCGCAGTGGATTCGACGGAGACGTTGAACCGGGCGCAACCGCCACACCTGAGGCGGGGGGCGCTGTCGTCGCCGAACCTTCCGGCGTGACGACCGCAGGCAACCCCGGTACCGAGGGTTCGGCCGGAGTCTGCGCTCCGATATCCACTGGAGTCAGCAACCACCCCAGACTGCAAAGAAACAGCAGGCAAACCCGGCGAAGTCCCTGCCTGGTGGAGTTGAACGCAAGAGCCTTCACGTTTCCTCCCGGGACGGATCCAGAGGCGCAAGCATCTGAATCTGACCAGGGGTGACCCCGATCAGAAATTTCTTTCCCTCATATCCGGCGACGACGAGGTACTGCCGGTTGCCGAGGGAGCGACTCTCCTCGATGACGATTTTGCGCTCGCTCCGTCCGGGAAGGAATCCGCCGGGCCCACGCCGTTTGATCATAAACCAAGCGCCGCCACCTGCGAGCATCAGCGCGCCCATCAACAGGGTCCAGGATCGGGTTCCACCTTTCTCGACGCCGGCAGGCATCCCAGTGCGTTCCGGGATCGCCTGCGGATAAATGACGGTGCCGGGTGCCCGGGGAATCGCTTCCTCCGTCGCCGCTGCACTCACCGGCTGCGCCGTCTCCAAAACGACGCAGCCGATTACCACTAGCAGCCAGCGGGTGACGCTGGTAAGTAAATAGGGGGCGGACCTCATCAAGGACGAGCACCCTTAAAGCGGTTTCCGTGCCAGCCCGAACAAAGTCGCATTAACCAGCTATCAAACAAAGCTTTATGTCCAATTTAATAAACACAGAAAACTGGCCACGTTTGCGTTGAAGACAAACTCGGACCTCCGGCAATTTTTGCCGGGAAGAGTCAACCCTACCCCGAGGTCGCTGGAAACGAGGTTCTCCGCGACAAGGCAGATCGCGACCGCGACACGCGCACGATTTCGAAAGGCCGGGAAGCCGACGCGGTCGCGCACTCCCAGTCCTGGAAGGGACCTTGGGGCCGCTGAGCGACACTCTCCCCAGGACATGGGGTGGTGCCCCAGCGGGCCCGGTTCCCACACGAACGAGGCTCGACCAGCGTCGGGTCGAATGCCCTACGCTAAATCAGCGTCCACCAGAGTGAGTCCCGAACGATCAGCCCGACGGACGACTCCCGACCAATTCCGTGATCTTGATTCCGAAGCTATCCTCCACCACCACGACCTCGCCATAGGCAACCAGCTTGTCGTTCACGTAAAGTCCGACGGGATCACTCGCCTGCTGGTTGAGCTGCACCACCGTGCCCGCGGCGAGTTCCAGGACTTCGCGCATGGAGAGCTGGCACGATCCAAGTTGGACCGTCACCTTGACTTTGACGTCCAAGACCAAATCCAACGTTTTATCTTCCATGGCGGAGGACCGGAACCGTGTTTTCCGGCAGAATCTTTTTTCCGAGCTTAACGACCACCCGGTCGCTATCGAGACCAACGGTCCCGGTGAATTTTGGGGTGCCGTTCAACGTGATCGTTGTTTGATCGACGATCTCCGGCGGCATCTCGATCACATCTCCCACCCGCAACTCGGTGAGTTCGCGGAGAGTAAGCTCAAAGGCACTCCACTCGGCGCGCACCGGCATGGAGATGTGTTCGTAAATCGGTTTCCATTCGGCCTTGGCCGGCACCGTGGCCGGAGTCGTATCCCGATCCCGGTTCAGTTGCATCGCCTTGACCAGCGGTTCTATCGTGTAGTACGGGATGCCGATCTGCATCTGCTCTGAACAGTCTCCGAAAACCACCTCCATGCTCAGCGCGAGCATCACGGAATCCTTCGGTGACGTCTGGAGGAACCGGCCGTTGTTCTCGTGGCCGATGACCGCGGGATGCAGTTCCTTCTCCGTTTTCCACTGAGCGCACCATTCCTCGAGCACGATACGAATGATGTCCTCGAGCAGCGCGACCTCGATCTCGGTCAGGTAACGTTCGAGTTTCACCGAGTGCCCGTGACCGCCCAGCATCCGGTCAACCAGGGTCAGCGCGAGCCGCGGATTGACATCAAGGATTCCCACCCCGAGCAAAGGTTCGGTCTTGAACAGGCAAAGATGCGTGGGACTGGAAAGCGACTCGGTGAACTTTGCGTACGCGAGTGTCGTCAGCTTCGACATCTTCAGCGTGAACTCCATGCGCAGGAACAGGGAAAGCCGCGCGGAAAGATAACGGATGAAATCCTCGTGCAACAGACGAAGGCGTCGCAATTCAACCTCGGTCAGGAAAACAGGATTGCGAAAGTCGTAAACCTCGATCTTGGGGCTCTCCCCCAGATCCATCCGTTGACCATCGGCGCGATAAACCCTCTGCTTCGGCGGCTCGATCGCCTGGGCAAACAAACGGTCGATCTCACTCTGGTCGAGGATATCGGAGATGGAATTGGAGTCATCGCTCGCCATGTGCGTGCGTCAGGATCACTGAACCACAAAGTCGGAGAAGTAAATCTGCTCGGCGACCTTCCGCCCGAGCGCCTGATTGTAGGCGGCTCCGAGTTTCTCCCGAATGATGTTCTTGGCACCCGCCTCCTCCAGATCGGAGATGGTCAAGGCTGAGAGCACGTTCAGCGAGACATCGAGCATCTTCGGTTTGTTGGACTCGAACTGCGCCCGCAGCGTCGCATCGGCGCCCGTGACCATGAAGGAGGTCTTGAGGTAGCGCGTCCCCATGGTCCCGGCGAGATTCACCACCAGGTTCTCGAAGGTGTAGGTATTTCCGGCACCGGCACTCGCCTCGCCCTTTTTGCCATGTCCACCCTCTTTCTCCGGCTTCGCGGCACCATGACCACCGCCTCCGGCGGCAGGCTCCGCATGCTCCTCCACCGGCGCCGAGAGTCCTTTGCGCAACTGGGGTACGATCACGAACTGGGCCACCGCCCACGAGATCGCGGGCGCGAGCACGATCACCACCACCACCGGGATGAGCGTGGCCATCATGCCACCGGATTTCTTCGCGCCCGCCGCGGCATCCGCGGGTGCGGCGGCGACGGCCGGAGGGGCTTCGGGTTTTGCGGCCATGGCTGAAAGTCAGTCGACGGAGTCCAGTGGATCAACGCTTCAGGTTGACGATGTCTTCAAGCACGCTGTCGGAAACCGTCACCAGTCGTGAACTGGCCTGGAAGGACCGCTGCATCGTGATCATGTTCGCGAACTCCTCGGTCAGATCGACGTTGGAAAGCTCCAGCGTGCCAGACTCAATCGAGCCCAGACCATTTTTCCCCGGCGCGTTGTTCGCTGCCGTCAGCGCCGCTCCACCGATCGGGCCCGCGGTGGCCATGCCGGTGTACATGTTGTCACCCGCCTTGGTCAGCGCGCTCGGATCGGCGAAATTCTGCATCAGCACGCGATTGGTTGTCGCCGAGGTGCCATCCGAATAAAATTCAATCAGATTGCCCGCCCGATCCACCGTGATCGACTGCAGCTGCGTGCCGACGGGCGCGGTGCCCAGTTGGATGTCGCCCACTGCCGCCGGAGGTGCCAGAATGGTTCCGCCCGTCAGGCCTTGAACGCGGTACCCCTGCGCGGTGACGAGAAAGCCCGTGTCGTCGATGCGGAAGGCACCCGCGCGGGTCACGTACTCCTGCGAATCCGCCGGATTCAACACCCGGAAGAAGCCGTTGCCGGAGATGCCAAGATCGGTCGTGACACCGGTCGTGTTCAAAGCTCCCTGGTTGAATTTTGCAGTGATGCCGCTGAGCTTCACACCCGTGCCCACCTGCGTCGCCGAGGTGTTGGAGGTGGTGGCGGTCGACGGAGCCGAGCTGCGCAGCATGTTGCTGAAACTGTCGGCGAACGTTGCCCGGGAGCCCTTGAAGCCAATCGTATTGACGTTGGCGATATTGTTGCCAATGACCTCGAGGCCCTTGGTGAAACTGCGGAGGGCGCTGACGCCGGAAGTGAGAGTACCGATGAGTGACATGACGCGGACGTTGGATTGACGGACGTTAGTGAATCAAGACGGGTTGGTTTCGAAAGCGTTCAAGCGGCCGGCAAGGGTTCCGGAACCGGGGCGAGTTCGACCTTGGTGACGGCCGAGTAAGGGTAAAGGACTCCATCAATCAGCAGGCGCGGGGAGGATGCAGTGCTGTCGATCGCAGAAACGAGTCCTTTGATGGCCTCGCCCCCGCTCGTCAGCACGGTCACCTGGCGCCCCAGCATCGCGCCGGCGGAGTTCATCTCACCGGTCGCCCGCACGGAGGCGAATTCGCGGGCGAGCTGCGTCGTTTGCTCCAGACTGGTGAACTGCGCCATCTGCGCAATGAACGCCGTGTCTTCCATTGGCTTCAGGGGATCCTGACTGGCGAGCTGGACCGTGATGAGTTTGAGAAAGTCCTCCTGTCCAAGAACCTGTCTGGGAACCCGGCTCAGGCCGGAATCCTTCTGGACCGCGGCGTAGGGATCGGGGGCTGTGGAAGAGTTGATTTGCATGGCTCAGGCGAAGGCGTGAAGGCGGGCGTTGGTTCCCGGCAGCACCGCCGGACGGGTTTCGGCAAACGGTGCCGGCACCGTCGTCGACCGCATCGAGGGGGAACCCGGTAAGGGGTTCGCCGTCTCGGAGTGGCGCGACTGGGCGAATTGGCGCGCGGTGTCACCGCCCGCAGACTGATCTTGGGCGGATGAGAACCCGCCGGAGAATGAATTCGAAGAGGAGGGCGGAGAGGTGAAGACCGGATCGGACAGGCGGTAAGGCTTCTGATCGGCGACACCCGCCGCCTGAACCTGCCAGGCAGCCGTCAGGCGCTCGCGCAACTCCGCCGAGTCGGCCTGGAAGATCGCAGTGATCGCGCCATCGCGGTATTCAACCCGCACCGCCACTCCAACGTCGTCAAATTTGAGCTTGAGATCCATCCCCGGGCGTTCTGTCGCCCAGACGGAATCCGCGGCCTCCATGACCCGTCGGATCGCCTGCACGGCCGAGGAAGACACCGCCGTTTCCGCCGGTTCCATCACCGATGGCCGCCCGATCGAGCCACTCACCATCGACGTCGCCGCCGCGGCGGATACGGAGGAAAAACTTTCCTCGGAGGTCGGGACGGCACGTGCCGCACGAAAATCCTGGTGCATGGGAGAAACCCGAGTTGCAGCTTCGGTGCCAAGCGCGGACTCACCATTCCTTAGCCGTTTCTGATCAGCATCTAATGAACTTTTTTTATACCCGTTCCTCGAAACTCCGCGCTCGCCCGGGGCCGTCGCCAGCGTCTCGGCTGGCCCAGCGGCAAATTTTTCCGCGATCACCGTTCCTGAAATCGCCCCCGCTCTTACGTCGGCTGTAAGACCGAAGTTACCCGCCACGGGGCTCGCCGAGGTCGCTGTATTCGCGGCCGGCAGACCGGGAACCTGTTCGAGCGATCCAGCAAAGGAAGGCGGCGAAACGACGGTCGCGGCCGGCTGCGGCGTGATCCACGGGCTCCCGGCGGCGGTGTTCCGCGATGGTACCGCGAGTGCCGGAACCGGGTGCGCGAAACGGGTCTGCTCTTCCCTGCCAAGGAAACGGCCCAAGTGCCACCCCGCTTCGAATGCGGGCTCAGTCGCCTGACTCGCGTTTTCCGCCGAGGCCTTCGCATCCAGCGATCCGTTGGGAGTCGGCCGGGTCGCACCAGCACTCCACGTGGGAAGGTGGGTCACCACCACCCCCCGTGACGGCGTCTGCTCCTGGATCATGGTTGCAACGCTCGGGTCGATCACGTCGATCTCACGGACCGCAGCCAAGCCGCTTCCGACTTCTTTGGACGTTCCAACGGGTACCGCGGTCACGGCGCGAGAATCCGCTGCACGACTACCCGGTTCAGAACTTGCGGAGCCCCCCAGTGCAGGCGAAACGTTCGGATCGACCCCATCCCCTTCGCTCAATGCCACCCGGTCGCTTCCGACACTTTTGGACGTTCCCAAAGAAGGCGCGTTTGCCGCGCGAGGAGCCGACACCCGCGCAACCGGTTCGGAAGCAGGGGTCTCCCCCGCCGCCGAGGTCGTCGGCACAAAGGCTCGGCCTCGCTCAAGAGCGCGGTCGGATGCGTGCTCGCCTGCGTGGGTCAAAGCCCCCGAAGTCACTGGCATCTTTTCTTTCCGACTCACCGCTGCGGGAAGGTCCTTGGAAGGTAGGTCGGAAACCACCGATGTCTTCCGGGCGGGTGAACCGGCAGATCCGAAAGCATCCACCGGCGGTGCCTCCACGTCTCTGGGCTTGAGCGCCTTCCCGACAGCCATCGCTCGCTCCGGGTGGTTATCCTGCAGGCGGGTTGCCTCCCGCCCACGCGCTTCTCCGGAAACGTCGGCCTCGTTCGCCACCGCGAGGCGCGTTCCGCGGGAGGCGCCGTCAACCTCTCGCGATCCCAGCAAATCGGTCTCGGCTCCACCTTCCGGGGAATCCGTGGTCGAGGGATCGGACAAAATCGTCGGAGTCAGACCGGCCGACGCGACCAGCAACGCCACCGCTGCCGGCGTCGGCGTCGGCGCGACGAGCGGGATCACGACGATTTCGGCCGCCGGCGAATCCACGCCGGGTGAAATGAGGTCGGCAAGGTTTTCTCCTTCGTCCGACCGGACCGGCATTGATCGCGGTTCAACCTCATTCCTTTCCTCGCGATTCGCGGCCACCAAGATCGAAACGTCGCCTTCCGACTCTTTCGTTGACGCAAAATCCGCGACTGACCGCCCAAACGCGGATGGGTGGGCCGCTGGATACGACTGAATGCGGGAAGGAAACGGCCTGTCGGTCACCGGTCCACGGCCGGGATGTTCGCTCGAGGTCAGTGAGAGCACTGCCTCCTCAGACGCCGAGCCAGGCAGGATTGAAACGGGCGGACCCATTCTCCAGCGCTCCGGGATGCTCACTGCATCCTCACACGCCGAACCGGGCGGGCTTGAAACCACACTCTCTCCGTCTTCGCCTTGGGCAACCACGCTCAGACAGCCGGTCTCACCGTGCGGCCCGACCGCGGGCTGAATCCGTGCGCCCGCTTGCGCGGGAGAGGCCCCGGCGAGCAGGGAGGCGAAACTCAGGAAAACCTCACCCGACACCCCCGATGCGGGGCCGGCAATCCCAGCGGACGGATCCGTGCGGGGAGCCTGGAAGGACGAATCAGATGGAAGGAAAGGAGCGGAGATAGGCATGGGAGCACTCCGTCCTTGGGTGCGACACGCGCCGTCCTTGGCGCGTCGGTTTGGGTTGAAAATCAGGGTGTGGCGACGGTGCGCGCAGCCTTCAGCAGGCGCATGCGATCAGAAAGGATGGCGGCGCGTTTGATCATGGACGGATCGGGCGACTTGCCCATTTCCTCAAAGAGGGCGCCGACTTCGTCGGTCTTCATCAGCGACAGGACTTTCACGACCGTCAATTGATCCATTTCGCCAAGAATGCTCACGGCCGCCCTCGGCGAGAGACCGCGAAACGTATTCGAAAGGGTCTTCAGATTCTTCGCCTCGTCGGCCTTGACCTCAATCATCTTGTCGCCGATCTCCGCCCGGAGGGCCTCGACCTGCCTGCGTGTCTTGGCGAGTTCCTTCTGCTCAGCGGCCAAGCGCGACTCGCGCAATGCGATCGCGTCCGCCCGCTGCTTGAGTGCGGCCTTCGCCTCCTTCAGCTCCGAGGCGAGACCCTCGATCTCGATCGTCCAGAAATCCCAGGGCTGTTCCGGTCGTTCGGGTTTGTCCGCCTTGGCGCGTTTGGCCGCCAGTTCCTGCACCAGCGGCTGTGCCGCGGTCCAGACTACGCCGACACTGGTGCCGACGCCCATGAGCAGACCAAGCGCGATCAAGACGACGGGGTTGGCGAGAATTTTCATGATTTCAAGATGCGTCAGGCGGCCGCGCCCGATCCCCAGCCCCCGCCAGAAGGTGCACGATCATCCAGCATGCGCTGGGTCTCGCGATCCTCCTCGATCCGGTACTCCTGCCTCGCGGTCTGTTCTAGTTTCTCAATCAGTCGAAGATCCCGACGCGAACCGAGCCACTCGGTCCGCCGCAACTCACGCTCGACCACCGTTCTTTCGACGTCCGCGACCGCTCCGCGTTCCCGGACGAGAAGGATCTGGTGAGCGTGCAAAAAGGCCACTTGATCCGCCGGTCGGAAGGCCCGTACCCGTTCGGCGATCATGCCACGTTCAAATTCAGCCTGCTCGCGACGGATCCTCGCAAGCGCCTGTTCCGCCTCGACCACGGCGCGCAACGCCACGCTGAAGGCTTCGCGCAGACGCAGTTCACGGGCTTGGCGCACGATGCCGACGGACTTCAGGGAGAAGGTGAATTTCTTCATCGTCGTTCACGTTCACCCCAGAATCTGCGTCAGTTGCGCGAAACTCTTCGCACGTTCGATCCGCTCGTGCATCGGCTGCCGAAGAAAGGCCCTCAGGGGTTCATGCAGCGCCACCGCCTGGTCGAGCAAGGCATTGGTTCCCTTCTGATAGGCGCCAATGGTGATCAGATCTTCATTCTTTCGATAGCTGGCCAGATGCTCGCGCCCACGTCCCGACACCGCCGTCTCCTCGGGCGAGCAGACATCCCGCGTCAGACGGGAAACACTCTCCAACACGTCAATCGCCGGGTAATGATTCGCGTGCGCCAATGAGCGCGAGAGCACGATGTGCCCATCAAGAATGCCTCGAACGGCGTCCGCCACCGGTTCGTTCATGTCGTCACCCTCCACCAGCACGGTGTACAGTGCGGTGATCGTGCCGTGCTCACCGGAACCGGCGCGCTCGAGCAGTCGCGGGAGCAGGGCAAAGACGCTGGGCGTGTAGCCCCGGGTCGCCGGCGGCTCGCCCACCGCGAGTCCGATCTCACGCTGGGCCATGGCAAAACGGGTGACGCTGTCCATCAACAAAAGCACATTTGCCCCCGCGTCGCGGTAGGCTTCGGCGATGGCCGTCGCAGTGTAGGCCGCACGCATCCGCAAGGGGGCGGGTGTATCGCTCGTGGAGCACACAATGACCGAGCGGGCCAATCCGGTTTCGCCCAGATCCTTCTCCAGGAACTCTCGCAGCTCGCGTCCGCGTTCACCCACCAATCCCACCACCACCACGTCGGCCTCCGCGCCACGGGCAATCATCGACAGCAGGGTTGACTTGCCAACGCCGGAACCGGCAAACAGCCCGACGCGCTGACCACGCCCGAGCGGGACAAAGGTGTCGATCGCCCGCACACCGGTGACAAAGGGTTCCTTGATCCGGCGACGCCGCAGCGGATGGGGGGGCTTCGAAGCCGTGACATCACCCCGCTGCGTCGGCACCGGTCCCAATCCGTCAATCGGACGCCCGAGTGCATCGAGCACGCGACCCAGAAGATGCAGGCCCGGCGTGGGCAAAGGAGGAAGGTCACACGCCATGACCTCGGTACCGGCGTGCAGGCCGGTCATCTCGCCCAACGGCATCAGCAGCACATGCTGTCCGCGAAAGCCCACCACCTCGGCAAGGCAGTCGAACTCTCCGCGATCGGACCGCAGTTTGCACAACTCGCCGAGGCCGACATTGGGTCCTTCGCTCTCGATGATCAGGCCCGTCACTCCCGTGACCCGTCCGACCCGACGGACCGCGGGAATCGCGCGAACCTGAGCGCGAAGGCCTTCGATGAGTTGGGGAACGGTGGGTGCCACGGCGAGGTAAGGACGATGACCCGGGGCTCAGGTGACGTTGAACTCGTTCCTGAGGGTATCGAGTTTCGAGGAAAGGCGGGCATCGGTCAGACCGAAACGGCTGCGCACCTGGCAGTCACCGGGGCTGAGCGCCGCCGAAGCCGTGATCCGCAGACCGGTGTACCGAGTTCTCCATGACGGAGTGACCTTCTCCAGGGCCTCGGCGTCGCGCGCACACACCAAAAGCTCAAGGTTGTCGGTCTCGGGGTAAAGTTGCTCGAGTGTCTGCACGCAGAGTTTTTCCACCGCCTCCGGAGGTGGTTCGAAGCCGCCAAGCAAGCGCCGGGCGATTTCAAGGACGAGGCTGGGTAGGGAAGCCTGCAATTGGGAAACCACCAGGGCGTCGGCGGGCGCGAGCCGCTGAAAGAGCCCCTCCTGCAGATCCTGGACTTCCGCGCGAAACTCAACCAGCTGCTGGTCGGCGAACAGGCGGGCAGCGTCGGTTCCCTTCTGATACGCATCGACCCGGATCGCGGCGACCTCGCTCTCGCTGTAAAAGCGGGTGGATCGACCGGGAATCGTCGCCCCGGAAAGCGGGCGGTCAAAGGCAACCAAGGTGGTCTGGGTACGCATGGCGGTGAAGGTCAGGCCACCACGTCGGCGGAATCGCCATCGAGGGTGATGGCACCCTCCTCCTCGAGGCGCCGGACCACTTGGATGATCGCGTCCTGCGCCGTCTCGACGTCCTTGAGGCGGACGGGCCCGAGCATCGAAATTTCGTCGCGCAGACTCTCCGCTGCGCGTTTGGAGATGGAGCCGTAGAGTCTGTCCTTGAGCGACTCGCTGGCCGACTTCATGGAGACGGCGAGGTTCGCCGAATCCACTTCGCGCAGCACGCGCTGCAGATCCGCCGGTTGCAGACGGCTGAGGTCCTCGAAGCTGAACATCTTCTTGCGGATCGCCGCGCCAAGCGTGCTGTTGCGCTCCTCGAGCCGGGCCAGCAGGCCCTTGGAGGTGTCCTTGTCCAGCCCGTTGAGCAGATCCGCGACGGCGCGCACGCCGCCACTGGCGTGATAGGTCGGACGAACCTTGGCGTCGAAATGCTTGCCGAGGCTGCGGACAATCTTGCCGACCAGGTCCAGTGAAGTGCTGTCGATCGTGCCCAGACGCTCCACGACCTCCTCGCGCAGTTCAGGGCCGAGCAGAAGGAAGATCTCCGCGGATTTCTCTGGGCCAAGGTACGAAAGCACGAACGCGATGGTCTGCGGCTGCTCACCCTTGATCAGATTGAAAATCTGCCGACTGTCCATCTCGGCGATGTCGTCGACGACATCGAGCGAGCTCTCTCCCTGGGAATGACCCACTCGACCGAGGATCGAGTTGGCCTTGTAATCGCCCCGGGCGCGTTCGACCAGCCGCCGGGCGTAATCGAGTCCTCCCATGGTCGAGCCCAAGCTTTCTCCAATGATTGGGGCGAGCTCCTCAAGGACCAGAACCCGGATGGACTCCGGGACCATCGTGAACTGGCCCATGTCGCGGCAAAGCATCTCAATCTGCACGTCGTCGAACGTGCGCATGACCTCGGCGGCCGCTTCGGGGCCAACCACGATGAGAAAGAGCGCGAGCTTCTGCATGCGCCCAAGCTTGGGATAGTCGATGAAGCCGACAGGCGCGGGGGCGGGGACTTCAGTCGCGGAGGTGGACATGACGGTGGGGGACGGAAACGGAGCGCGGGGAAACTTCAGCTCAGGCCTTCTTGACGGCGACCCAGTCCTTCAGAGCGGTGCCGATATTGACCGGTTTCTGGCGGATAAGCTCATTGAGCAGTTCGGGCGTGAGTGCGCCGGAATTCTGCATCTGCCGCTGGGTTTCGCGGGGCGATGCGGTCAGCAACTCGACCGGAACGGACTCCGGTTTCTGCCGGCCGAGCATGCGCCAGAAAACGAACAGCACCGCTAGGGCGACGGCCATGGCGATGTACCGGCTGGCACCGTCGATCCATCCCTGAACCCGGGTGGCGGACTGGATCTCCTCGATCTTGTCGGAAATGGGTTCAACCTGGAAGGACACCTCCTGCAAACTGACCAGAGAGTCGAGTGTCTGCCCGGGGGTTGGGCGCAATCCGAGCGCATTGATCACGACTTGGCGGAGCGCCTGCAGTTCCTCGGGGGTGCGTGGCAGAGGCGCGGCAGCCACCGGGGCCGCGGCGGGCGCATTCGCCGTCGCATCGGCCGCTGCCGCGGGCGCGGGCGCGGCAGCCGGAGCCTTGCGCATGCCAACGAAGACCGAGGCAGTGACATTCTTCAACGAGCCGGGCTGTCGGGTGACATTGGTGATTGAGCGGTTGATTTCGTAGGTCGTCGTACGGTTCTTCCGGTTGGTCTCGGTGACGTTTGCGGGACGGGCCCCGTCGGCGTTCGTCGCACCGGGTTTGTCGGGCGTATTCGCCGTCACGCCGACGACTCCGCCTGCGCGCTGTTCGGATGAATTGGAAGTGTCGTCGGTCGAGGTTAGGGAACGGACCACCTGGCCATCCGGGTCGTACTTTTCCTGGACCAAGGTGGTGGCCTCGGTCTCGATCTCCGCGGACACGCGAACGACCGCGTTACCCACGCCGACCACGGGGATCAGCATGGTTTCGACCTTGCGGGCGAGATAGTCCTCGATCTGCTGACGATAGCGCATCTGCGAGGATGCGGTGCTGAGCATGGGATCCTGCCGCAGATCCTCGGAGAGCACCCTGCCCTTCTGATCAACCACGGCCACTTGGTCGGTGTTGAGGCCCTGGACGGCATTGGCCACGAGATGGCGGATGCTGTTCACGGCTTCGGAATCCAGCCGGTTGCCAGCCAGCTCGACGAAGACGGACGCGGTCGGCTTGACGCCCTGACCGGTGAGCAGGAGCCGGTTTTCGGGTTGCACGATCATCACCCGGGCACTGCGCACACCATCGAGCTGGCCGATCGTCCGGCCCAGCTCGCCCTGGAGCGCGCGGAGGTAGTTGGTCCTTTGAACGAAGTCGGAGAGCCCAAACTGACCCTTGTCGAAAATCTCGAAGCCCACCCCATCACCGGTGGGAACACCCTTGCCGGCCAGTTCCATGCGCAGGCGATGCACCTGGTCCGCGGGAACGTAGACGGTGGCGCCGCCGTTCGCGATTTTGTGGGGAACATTCTGGGTTTGGAGCGAGCTGATGATCTGGGAGGCATCCTTTTCGGACAGACGTCCGTAAAGGAGCTGGAAGTCGGGCTGCCGCGACCAGATGACCACCGCCGCGAGACTGCCGGCGACGGCGAGCGCGGCGACCACCAGCGAGACCCGCTGATTCAGACCGAGCTGCTGCCAAAGGCCAACGAGGGAGGAGAGAAACGGTTTCATGGGCTAGGCCTGGCCTCAGACGGGCATCCGCATCAGTTCCTGATACGAATCCACCAGTTTATTACGCACTTCGACCATGAGCTGGAAGGCGACTCCGGCTTCCTGCATGGCGATGACGCTCTGATGCAACTGATCATTCTGACCGAGAAGGACGTTGCGGGTGATCGCCTGGGCCTCGGTCTGTTTGGAATCGACCGCGGACACCAACTGCTCGAATACACTGCTGAAACTGGCCGGCGCGGAGCCGCCAAGCGCCTCCGGACCGTCCATCCGCGGAGCCAGGGGGCTCGCGGGAGCATCGATGCGACCGGCACCCGGAAGACGGGTGAGCATCGGACTTTGGACACCTCCAATGGAACTGAGAAGAGACATGGCGGGTGCTCGATTACTTGCCGATTTCCAGGGCCTTCATGGCCATCTGCCGTCCATTCTTGACGACTGAAAGGTTCGCCTCGTAGGCGCGCGAGGCGGTGATCAGATCGACCATCTCGTAGGCTAGATTCACGTTGGGCAGCTGCAACATTCCATCGGCCCCGGCGTCCGGATGCTGCGGATCATACACCCGCTGTCCGGCGGTCTTGTCCGGCACGATTTGCGCGACCCGCACACTTTGCAGCGATGCGCCCGGCAGACTTTGATTGCGCATCAACTCGCTCGCGAACGAAACCACCCGGCGCTGGTAGGGCTGGCCATCGGGGCCACGCGTGGTCTGGGCGTTGGCGATATTCTGCGCGACAATGTCGAGACGCGTTCTTTGCGCATTGAGCGCCCCGGCCGATACATCGATTCCGCTGATGAGATTCATGATCCGTAGGTCGAAGGATTGAATGAGGAAAACGTTTCAAGACTCGGGTTCAGCCGGCGCGTCCGGTGATCGCCATGCGCAATTGCTTGATGTTCCGGCTCACCAACTCAGTCAGGAAATCGTAGTCCACCGCATTCCGATTCATCTCGAGCAACTCGCGCTCGACTTCCACCGAGTTGCCATCGGGACGGACGCTGCGAGCCTTCGTGTCTTCCGTGAGCTTCGGAGTCAGCCCAAGGAGAGAGTCCTGGCCGGCACCGGCCGACACGCGAGCGCGGAGTTCACTGGCGAAGTCAGGGGCAAGATCGACGCGCCGGTATCCAGGCGTCTCCGCATTCGCGATGTTGGCCCCGATCGCGTTCTGCCTGAGCACGGATGCGTCGAGCAGCTTCCTCGCGAGCTGGTAATTGGACGATTGGAAGATCGGGTCGACCATGAGCCTCCCCATCTGCAATGCCTGTGCCATCCCCCGAGGTCGAAACGCATGTCCATGATTACACGGTGGATAAAGCGTCAGGGAAAATTCTACCCCGATCTTCCGCCGGCAAAGTCGGGACCCGAAGGCCGGACGCGGCAAATCTTGCCCATCGAAATCGGTCTGAGGTATCTCCCGTTTTTACCTTGTGGCCTTCATTCGCCGCAGAAAGCGCCGATATCCGCCCTGAATCAGCATGCTCGACCGCGACTATGAATTCATCCGCGAACTGGTTTACAGCCACAGTCGCATCAACCTCGGCCCCGATAAAAAAGAGCTTGTTTCCGCCCGTTTAGGCAAACGCCTCCGAGCGACCAACCTGACTTCGATCGGCGACTATTGCCGATTCCTCCAGGATGAAACCAGCGCCGAGGAGCTGTCTCACCTGATCGATGCGATTTCGACCAATCACACCTACTTTTTCCGAGAGCCCGCCCACTTCGACTTCCTGACTCAGAAGGCCATCCCCGAGATGATCGCACGGCGATCCAAGGAACGCTGGCCGACGTTCAACCTTTGGAGCGCGGCGTGCTCGACCGGAGAGGAACCGTACTCCGTCGCCATCACGCTCGAACAGCATCTCGGCGAAGCCTCACCGCCCTGGCCGTGGCGAATCGAGGCCACGGACATCTCCCATCGCGTCCTGCAACGCGCCCGCGTTGGCGTCTACAAGGAGGAAGCGGTCCGCAATGTTCCTCCCGCACTTCAGCGCAGTTGCTTCCAAAAGGGCTTCGGTCCTCAGGAGGGCAACTACCGGGTGAAGTCCAGCCTTCAGGGAAACGTCACGTTCCGGCAGCTCAACCTGCTCGAGGGCCCCCCCCCATTCCGCGATCCTTTCCACATCATTTTTTGCCGCAATGTGATGATCTATTTCGATCGGCCGACCCAGGAGGAACTCGTGCGCAAACTGGGACGGCTCCTCGTACCCGGCGGATATCTTTTCGTCGGCCATGCGGAGAGCCTCAGCGGCATCAAACACGAGCTCGAGCTGATCTCGACCGCCATCTACCGACGCCCTGCCTGAGCCCCGCCCTGCCATGTCACTTCGCAAAATCCGCGTTCTGATCGTGGATGACTCCGCCGTCGTCCGAAAGCTGGTCACCGAGGCGCTTTCGGTCGACTCGGAGATCGAAGTGGTCGGAACGGCGATGGATCCGTACCAGGCGCGCGACAAGATCGTCTCCCTCAAGCCGGACGTGATCACGCTCGATATCGAGATGCCGCGGATGGACGGACTGACGTTCCTGCGAATCATCATGACCGAGCGTCCGATGCCGGTGATCATCATGAGCTCGCTGACCCAGGCGGGTTCCCAGCATGCCTTCGAGGCCCTCCGACTGGGAGCGGTGGATGTGCTTGGCAAACCGAACGGAGCCTACTCCTTCGGCGACCTCGGGCCACAACTGCGCGAGCGCATCAAGGGTGCCGCGATCGCCCGCATCCGCGGCGTCCCTCGCACGGACCGTCCCGACCTGCGGCCCTCCATCGCGACGGCCAAACTTGCGCCGGCCACTCCTCCCGCCGTCGCCCCGGGCACCCTCCCCCACGCGCTCCGCGCACTCGCTCCTGTCCGCCGCCATCATCCCCGCCGCCTGATCCTTCTGGGCGCTTCGACCGGCGGCACCGAGGCCCTCCGGGAAGTCCTGACCCATCTCCCGGCGGACATGCCGCCGATCGCCATCGTCCAGCACATCCCGGCGGTCTTCTCCCTCGCCTTCGCCCAGCGGCTCGATGCCCAGTGCAATCTCGAAGTCCGGGAGGCAGTCGACGGCGACAAACTGGTACCCGGTCTGGCACTGATTGCCCCCGGCAACTTTCACCTTCTGGTCCAGTGGTCCGGAGACTGTTATCGCGCCCGGGTCACGACCGGTCCGCAGGTCTGGCATCAACGCCCTGCCGTCGATCTCCTCTTCAAATCAGCGGTGGATAGCGCCGGCGCCCACGCCATCGCCGGCGTCTTCACCGGCATGGGCAAGGACGGAGCGGAGGGCCTCGCCAAGCTCAGGGCCAAGGGAGCCCTGACCTTCTCTCAGGACGAAGAAAGCTCCGTCGTCTACGGCATGCCCAAAGCGGCCTGGGAACAGGGCGGTTCACAAAGGCAGGTGGCTCTCGAAGACGCCGCCGACCACCTCATTGCCTTGTCCGAGTCCGCGGTCACCAGCGCCAGCCTGACCGTCTAGCCCGCCGCCTCACCGACGCCTTTCACCCCCCACCGCGTATGTCCCTTGCTGAACCCACCGTGGCCATCCTGACCGACGACCCTCCCGCCACACAACCTGCACGCGGACGACCAAGCCAAGGCAGTCCATGGCCCGTGGAGCCGCTGCGCCAAGCCCCCCGGGGACCGACTCAGTGCGCCCAGTTCACGATCGACTCCGGAGATCGAATCCTGGCTCACCGCATCGCCACCTGCGACCTTCACTTTGCCCGCGCCGGCGAGATTCACGGCCAATCGCTGCGTCAGTTGCTGGCCGACCTGACCCCGGATTGGGCGCGCGAACTCCCGGCCGTCTTGTTCACGTCCGAGGACTCGATCTTTCTCCCCGAACTCGCGCCTGGAGTGCCAGGTCTGGGCCTCGGACTCCATCGACTGCGCAGCGGCGAATCCATGAGTGTGACGCTCGTCCCGGAGCTGGCGCCCAGTGCCCAATTGAAGCGGGCAGGGCTGGCCGACTTCACCCCCGACGCCTCGTCGTTCGCCAAACTCTTCCTGCGGCTGCGCGCGGCCGAGTTCCGGCTCGATCAAACTCTGACCCTGCTTCCGGGGGTGGTCTTCAACCAACGCACGGACTTCTCGTTCGCCTTCATCGGACCCGGTTTCGAGACCCTGCTGGGCGTGCCTTCCCAACCCTTGGCCAAGAACGGCCAGCCTTTCCTGCGACTGATCCACGAGAACGACGAACGCTCGTTCCATGCCGAACTCGAGCGAAACACGGGCGCCACCCGACCGTTTTCCAATGTCTACCGGGTGCTCAATCCACTTAGCGGGACCTACCTGTATCTGCTCGATATCCGCACCGTGGTCCGGACGCCAGGCGGCCTCGTGCTCGGCTACGAGGGCATCTGGCTCGACATCACCCGACAGAAGATCGCCGAGCACCGCCTCAGCAGCCGCGCTTGGAAGGAATCCCTCTCCACCCTCACCAGTGGTCTGCTGCACGACTTCAGCAACGTGATGACCGGCATCTTCTCCCTGAGCGAGATGTACCACAACACGCTGCCGATGAGACATCCCCTGAGAGATGGGCTCGGTCTGATCAAGGAAAACGCCGGACAGGCGCAGCGGCTGGTACGCAAGATCCTCGATCTCAATCGTGAAACCTCGGGGGAAAAGACGTACCTCAACCTTGGCCGGCTCGTTCGGGAGCAATTGGATCTACTCAAGGTCATTCTCCCTCGCGGCACCCAACTCTCCGGGCCACCCGAGGATGGGGATTGGCCGGTCTTCCTCGACGAAACCGCCTTCCGCCAGACCATGGTCAACCTCGCGATGAACGCCCGGGACGCCATCCGCGGCCAGGGTGATATTCGCATCGTGCTCCGTCTTCTGGCGATCGGCGAAGCCGGTGCCATTGGTTCGTTGCCGGCCACTCCCGGTCTCAGTTCACCGGCGGTCGAACTCTCGTTCTCCGACAATGGCGCCGGGATCTCTCCCACCCATCTCGAACGGGTCTTCGATCCCTTTTTCACCACCAAGGACGCTTCCAGAGGCTCCGGTCTCGGACTTTATCATGCCCGGCTTTTCGTCGAAAGCTGCGGTGGACACATCGCCGCCCGGAGCATCCATGGTCGGGGGACGGACATCGTCCTCGTGCTTCCGCTCGCGGATCTCGATCGCAACACTCCCCCGGCTCCTGGCGATGCCGTCATTCGGCGGACGGTCCGGGGATTGTACTTCGAACGCGACATGACGGACGAAGGTCCTCTCGTCGATGCCTTGCGCTCCCGCGACTGGATGGTCCGCACAATCGCCACCCTCGAACACGCCCGGAGGCATCTCCGGGAGGAGGGTGCCCGACTCGACTTTGTGCTCATTCGTCAGTCCGAACCGGACACCTCTCTGCGCGTCTTCCTCGCGGAGCTCCGTCGCGATCATCCCGGCCTGCGCGTAGCCCTCAATCTCACCGGCGCAGCCGATGAAGGTGCCAGCGGAGTGCGCGCACAGGTTGACCTCTTCCTTCCAACCGGACTCACTGAGACCGACGCAGCCGACGCACTCGCGAAACTGCTTCGTCTTCCATGACGCCTGTTCTTCCTTCCTCCGCGCCCTCCCTGCTGATCGTCGATGATGAGCCGATTGTACTCGCAGCCCTGAAAGAGACGCTTGAGCGGGAAAAGTACCACGTCGTCGCCACCACCAATCCGCTCAAGGCGCTGGAGATTCTGCGCACCCAGGAGTTTGCCGTCATCATTTCGGATCAGCGGATGCCCGAGATGATGGGGCTCGATTTCCTGATTGAGTCGAAAAAACTCAATCCGCTGTCCTCCCGTATTCTGATTACGGCGGTGCTCTCTCTCCCCACGATCGTCGATGCGATCAACAAGGGGGAAATTTTCCGTTTTGTGGCGAAACCCTGGTTGCGCGAAGAGCTCACCACGACGGTCAAGAACGCCATTTCCCGCTACCAGCTGGTCACCGAGAACGAACGGCTGACCGCCGAGACTCGCCGGCTGAACGAGAAGCTCAGCGCGGCCAATGCCACGCTGGCCGCCCAAGTCAGGGACCTCGAGGCCCAAAAAGCCGCACTCGACTCCGCCAACCGCGACCTGGCCACCAGCTACGAACACTCGCTCGAACTGTGCAGCCGCATTCTCAGCACCTACGATCCCTATCTTGCGGGCCAGACCAAGGCGATGGTCGAGATCGCGCGGAAAATGGGCGAGACCGAACACTTTTCTCCCGCCGAACGCCACACGCTCAAGGCCAGCGCCTGGCTGTGTGACTTGGGGCTGATCGGCATTCCGCGCGAGTTGCTTCGCCAATTCCGCGCCAACCCGGACCGGTTGAGTGATCCCGATCGGTTGACGATCAACAGCCATCCGATCTACAGCCAAACTCTCGGATCGTACGTCGACGCCCACCCCGAGGTCGGTGAGACGATCCGCGCCCATCACGAGCGTTTTGACGGCAAGGGGTTTCCGGACGGACTCTCCGGTCAGAACATCCCATGGGCCGCGCGTTGCCTGGCAGTGGCTGTCTGGTTCGTGGAGTGCGGGTTGCCCAAGGACCAGGCCATCGAGTCGGTCATGGCCGAATCCGGCCAAGCGCTCGATCCGGAGGCGGTGCGCCTCTTTCTTAAAGTCACTCACTTACTCCAGTTGCCGCGCCAGGTCCGCGAGATTCTGCTGGATGAGCTGGAGCCCGGCATGGTCCTCGCCAACGGGCTCTACAGTCCTCACGGTCTGCTGCTCGTGGGTGAGGGGCAGATGCTCAGCTCGGCCACCATCTCGAAGATCCGGAATCACAACCTGATGAATCCGATCAGCCAGCGCTTGCTGGTCTATTCTTGAGCCTCTGTCAGGACCTGAAACGGGTCCTGACACGTCAGTCGAGAGGCCACGCGCCCGGGAGGAAACTCGACCGTTTCCGCGATTAACTGGCAACCTAAGAAAATTACCTAACTAGTCGGCCTGCTCATTTTTGCGTCGAGGCCCGACGTCACTCAAGTTCCCCGGGGCGGATCCGTTGTTAACGCAGATCGCCGCTCTCGGCGCGACTATGCCGCCTGCACCCATCTTGCCCTGCTCTGAACGCCCTGAATTCTTCAAGGAATGGGACTGACCATGGCCGGAGCACCCACTATTTCCGCTCTGTTTGCGCAGCGCGTGATCATCGGCGTTGGGGACATGGCGGTTTCAAACCATCCCCAGGTTACCCTGAGCACCTACGCGCTGGGGTCCTGTGTCGGCATCATCGCCTTCGATCCGGTCAGCCGGGCGGGCGGCATCCTTCACATCATGCTCCCGGACTCCCTGATCTCCCCGGACAAGGCCTCCAAGCAGCCTGCCATGTTTGCCGACACCGGATTGCCGTTCTTCTTTCGAGCCCTCGTCGGCGTCAAAGTCGAGCGGACCCGACTCCGGATCTTTCTCGCGGGGGGCGCCAGCGTGCTCAATGGCACCGATCCTTTCAAAATCGGCGAACGCAACGCCGCCGCCGTCAAAAAGATCCTCAACGTCTACAAATTTCCCATCTGCGGGGAGGATCTCGCCGGAACCGTCAATCGCACTGTCCATCTGGAACTCGCCTCGGCGACCTTGACCCTCAAGATGCCGGATCGCACCGAACAGTATTCGCTGATGTGACCGGTCGCACGGAGCGACCCGCACGGGGATCAACTGTTCTGTCTCGCAAACATCACACTCTTCGGCGGCTTGCACGCTGGCTGCGCCGGTACCACGGAAACAGCATGGCGACCCCACTTTGGCTGGAGCCGGTGATTTTACTGATGCCCGGCTTTTTCCTCGTGAATCAAGCCGAGGAAGTGGAGCGCGAGTGCTTCCAAGCCCGGATCGCACCGGCGCACACCTACCCAACGGACGGCCCTCGGTCTCCAGCACTGGAAAGACCACGAAGCGGTCCTTAGCCGGTTGTATCACGGTACGTCTTCGCCGGATTCGAACCCGAACATCCGAGCGACCACGTCCGGAGTGTCGGCCGCGCCACCCGCGGGTGGACGGCACGACCCTTCTCCCAGAGGGTGTTGTAAACGCCAAAACCGGCCGAGCATTTATCTGCCCGGCCGGTTGGCCACACAAACACACACTACGAAACAAACCTTGGGGGGACATTCCGGGTCCTGAACCGGAACATCCTGCAAGGCTATCCCCTCAATCGACACAGGGCGCTTGCAGCTTTAACCACAGCACCGTGAGAACTTGGCCAAGATGATCTTCTCTCCGGTGAAGGCGATCCCGCCTCCGTCCTCCGCGTTCTCATCGCGATGCCCATCCCCGCGGCCTCAGTCCCGCGTACGCGGGGCCGCCGACAACGGCACCCCTTCCACCGTCGCGATGTGAATCCGCTGGCTACAACCGCAGGGCCCCGTGCGTCAGATTCTCCTGAAGCAGGCGGCTGGAACGTGCGAGGACCTCCGGCAATGCACTCTCGAGGATCGTCGTCGTGAAGCCCCACTCCATCAGCAGCGGCGCGTTCAGCTCAAAGAGAAAACCGTCCTCGGCCACGCCGGCACCCATCGAAGTAGCCAGGTATTTGGCCGCGTGCACATGGACCAACAGGCCCATGCACTCGGCCGGCGCACGGGAGGTGGGCGGATTGTACGTTGCAACCGCCACCAGCGTCGCCGGAAACTTCCAACGCGTCAGAAGTTCGGACCCGGCCTCGGCATAGTTGAATCCGAGCACCTTTTTCTCGGCCTCCAGCCAGATGCAACCCGTCCCGCGCTGGTGCTCTCGGATCGCCGCGAAATGCTCCCCGCACGAATACGCCACCGCCAGCTTGCCGATTTCATGCACCAAACCCGCGGTGTACGCGACACGCGGATCAACCTGGTTCATCTGCTCGGCCAGGTACTCCGCCGCCACGGCGGTCACCAGCGCCATCCGGCAGAAGTCACCCGCCTCCCAGCGATAGCCGTCTCCCGCGGTCGTCATCCAGCGCCCGGCGATCGAGAGCGCGGCGAGGCGGTAGATTTCCTTCAGGCCGAGGCGCTGAATGGCTTCCTCGAGGCGCTCCACCTGGCTGTCGCTCGACGAAAAATAGGCAGAATTGGCCAGCCGCAGCGTCGAGCTCGCAAGCACCGGATCAAGCCGGATGACTCGTTCAAGTTCGTCGACGGAGACGTCGTCACGGGCAATGACCTCGATGATCCGCGGCAACAACAGGGGGGAACAGGGAAGGCGTAGCGCCTTTTCGCAGACCTCGGCGAGTGTAATCATAATGCAGTGACGGACAATCAGGCGGCAAAAAGGGAGGTGGGGTCGAGGATCAGGGCAATGTTCCCGTCGCCGAGAATGGCACCTCCCGCGATGCCCGGCAGATTCGAAAGCAAACCACCGAGATTCTTGATCACGACCTCCTGTTTGCTGACCATCTCGTCCACCAGCAGCGCCGTCAGGCGATCGGAGGTTTCCACCAGGACAATGATTCCATCGGTGGGGTTCTCGATGCCGCCGGGGATCTGAAACCGCCGATTGAGCCGGTGGATCGGAAGGATCCGACCCCGGTGCTCCAACACCTCGCCCCGACCATGCACCGTCGTGATGGCGGAGGCCGCGGGACGGAGTGCCATCTGGACGCTCGTGCTCGGGAGGATGAATCGATCCGCGCCCACGCGGACCACCAGCCCGTCGATGATCGCCATCGTCAGGGGCAGTTTGATCCGGAAAATCGTCCCCCGGCCCACCTGCGTGTCGATCTCGACCTTGCCCCGAAGCTTTTCGATGTTCCGTCGGACCACGTCCATGCCGACGCCGCGCCCGGAGACCGAGGTGACTTTTTCCGCAGTGGAGAAACCGGGGGCGAAAATCAACGCGAGAACCTCATCGCGGGACATCTGGGTGCCCGCCGGAATCACCCCTTTTTCAACGGCCTTGGTGTAAATTCGTTCGTGGTCAATGCCTTTGCCGTCGTCGCTCAGTTCGATGTGAATATTGGACCCCTGATGGAAGGCCTTCAGGGTCACGGTGCCCTGCTCCGGCTTGCCACAGGCGACGCGCGCCTCCGGTTTTTCCAGGCCATGATCCATCGAGTTCCGCACCATGTGGACCAAGGGATCGGAGATCTCCTCGATCACCGTGCGGTCCACTTCGGTATCCTCCCCGCTCGTCTGGAAATTGACCTTCTTCCCGCAGTCCCGTGCGAGATCGCGGACGAGCCGCTCCATCTTCTGGAACGTCGGCTTGATCGGGATCAGCCGGACGGACATCGCATTGTGCTGCAGCTCCTTCGTGATGCGTCCGAGCTGGGCGATGTTGCGCGCCAGGTGCGAGTTTTCATTGCCAATGGAACGGGCCGACTCGGCGATCTGGCTCTGGACGATCACCAGCTCACCGACCACATCCATCATGGCATCGAGTTTGTCCGTATTGACCCGGACGGTACTGGAGGATCCCGTGCCCTTGGCTTCACCGGTGGAGGACGGCGGTTTCTTCTCCGCCGGTTTCCCGCCAGCCGCAGGCTCGAAAGGAATCACCCTGCCGTCATTCGCGGCCGGAGCCTCGGCGCGAGCGCCGGCGGTCGGAAGCGGAACAGGCGTCGACTCCACCGCAACCGGAGCCGGAGACGCAACCGGAGCCGGGGCCGGCCGCACCGGGGCGTCCTCCGCCGCGCCCGGGGCGGTCGCGATGACGGCGTCCGGATTGGCGACGAGCCGCTTCACGAGCGCGATCAATTCATCCACCGGCACGATCGTGCTCGGCAGCTGGCTCTGCTCCAGGGCAAGCGTGATCTGCCCGACCATCGTCTGCACCGCATCACGGCTCTGCAGGACGGCGGTGATGATCGTGGAATTGAGCCGCAGTTTGCCGTTCCGGGCGAGATCAAGGAGCGATTCCACCTCGTGCGTCAGCGTCTGCATCGGCGTCAAGTGGAGAAATCCGGATACACCTTTGATCGTGTGGAACGACCGGAAAATCTGATTCAGGGCATCCCGATTCTCCGGCTCACCGTCAAGCACGAGCAAGGACGACTCGATGTAAGCGAGGTGATCGAGCGCCTCGGCATGAAATTCGAGCAGGAGATCCCGGTTTTCGTCGAGGTTCAGCTCCAGCACCTGGTCGAAACGAACCGCCGGCGTCAGGGAGGCCGGGGCGGTGGAACCCGACGGACCGCTGGACGGGCCGGCGGAGTCGCCATGGGGCGCCACGACCGGCCTGCCTTGTCGGGCAGCCTCCACGGCCTTGGCCAGCCACTCAACGAACCGCCGAAGGGTGGCCAAAATTTCGTCATCGAAGGGCTTGGCGTTATCCAGCAACCGGTCGAGGACTGCCCTCACGCGGAGCGTTTCATCATGCAGGACCGACTCCGCCTCCGTGGCCTCGGCCAGTTCACTGAGCAGGCTGTAGGAGGGGATCAACCCGTCGTCCCTGCCCGCCTGAGCCAGGATGGATTCACCCGCCAGACGGTTGAGGGTATCTTCAATGGCCGCAAAAGAGGACGATGGAATGGGCATGACCGCAAAGAGGGTTGGGGGAACTGTGGTTTTCTCCCTATTCGACCCAAACGCCCTGAAGCGTAGGCGTATCGGGGAATTCCTTAGACCATGAACCTGAAGGCATTTGCCCTAAAGTAGCCTGCACTTGGTACGAAGAGAGTTGGAGAATAGAAAACCCTGGCCTCGACCCATCCTCTATGAGCACCACTCAGCTTGCACCCGCGACGACCACCGTCCAATCCGCCGGAAAGTACCTGACCGTTTCACTCGACAATGAGTCCTACGGCATCGCCGTCCTGAAAGTCCGGGAGATCATCCGGATGCAAAAGATCACGCCCGTTCCGCAGATGCCCGAATTCGTTCGCGGGGTCCTCAACCTGCGCGGCCGCGTCATTCCGGTGGTCGATCTTCGCGTCAAATTTTGCCTGAAGGCTGACTTCGCCGATCGCACGTGCATCGTCGTGGTGCAAGTCAAGCTGCCCACCGGTCAACTGGTGCAGATGGGACTGATCGTCGATAGCGTCGAGGAAGTCGTCAACCTGACCGGGGCCGAAATCGAGCCCACACCGGATTTCGGTGCGCGGATCGACACCAGCTACATCCTCGGCATGGCCAAGGTCAAAGGCCAGGTGAAGACTCTCCTCGATATCGACCGCGTGGTCGCACCGGAAACGGTCGAGCACCTCGTCCAAGCGTCCTAAGGCGCTCCGGCAGCACCCGGAAACTCCGGGCTTTCATCGCAACGCCGTGGGTCTAACGTGACCCCATGCGGATTCTTATCACCGGCGTCTGCGGTTTTGTCGGAAACGCGATTGCGCGCACCCTGAGGGAACACCTCGGGGAAAACGCGACATTGGTCGGACTCGACAACTTTATTCGCCCCGGCAGCGAAACCAACCGGGAGGGCCTGAAAAACCACGGCATCAAACTGCATCATGGCGACCTGCGCGCCGCCAGCGACTTGGAGTCCGTGCCCACCGTGGATTGGGTGATCGATGCGGCGGCCAACCCCAGCGTGCTCGCCGGGATGGATGGCCTCACCAGTTCCCGACAGCTCATCGAGCACAATCTCGGCGGCACCCTCAATCTGCTGGAGTTTTGCAAAAAGCATCACGCCGGACTTATTCTGCTGAGCACCAGTCGGGTTTACTCGATCGCCGCCTTAACCCAATTGCCCGTCACCGCAGTCGACGGGGCTTACCGTCTCGATCCCGCCGCGGTTGCCGGGACGCAATTGCCCGTGGGCGTCTCGGAAAACGGAATCGCCGAGACCTTTTCCAACGCCACGCCGATCTCGCTCTACGGTGCGACCAAGCTCGCGAGCGAGACGCTCGCATTGGAGTACGGTGAATCGTTCCAGTTCCCCGTCTTCATCAACCGCTGCGGTGTGCTCGCGGGTGCGGGTCAGTTCGGCCGGGCCGACCAAGGAATCTTCGCCTACTGGGTGAACAGTTACCTGCGACGCCGCCCTCTTCGGTACATCGGATTCGGCGGCCAAGGGCATCAGGTGCGGGACTGCCTGCACCCCCAAGATCTCGCGGCACTGATCCTGAAGCAGCTGACCACCGCGACGCTCGCGGCAGCCGATCGCATCATTAACGTGGCCGGTGGTCGCGAATCGGCACGCTCACTGCTACAACTGAGCCACTGGTGCGCATCACGCTACGGTGCACACCCCGTCTCGCCCGATCTCTCGTCCAGACCCTTCGACTTGCCTTGGGTGGTCTTGGACGCTTCTCGAGCCGAACGCCTCTGGTCATGGAAACCGACAATCCCAACCGAAAAAATTCTTGAGGAGATCGCCACGCATGCCGAGGCGCATCCGGATTGGCTCGAACTCTCTGCTCCGCTTTGATTCATCCATAACGGACACGGACAACCGATCGAGGCCCAGCCAAGGCAATTACTCTACAAAAGAAATTAAACCGCACAAAATCCATGCAATCCGAATGCACGTTTTCGTTCGTCCTATAAACCCGGCGATTTCCGCAAGGATCCTGCTTAAACGTCCAAGGCAAACGAACCCCCATTGGCCTGAACAAGCCGTATCCGGCAAAAGGCTCTCGATTTGACATCGCGGGCCGGTGGTCCGCTTCAAGTCCTGCTTTAGCAAATCGACCACGAATCCGCCATCTGACACCCAAAGGTCACACTTATCGGTGTAATCTGAACTCGACCCTGTCCCGGGAATTCGCGATCACCAAGCCTCATTATTTCCCAGATCCAACGACCGAACAAACTATGAAAACACTGATCGACCCTCGTAAGGCCAAATACTGTTGGCTAGCGGTTTTGAGCTTCGTCGCGGCATTTCTCGCCGTACCGGAAATTGCTGCCCAAGGCGTGACCACCGCTGGTATCGGCGGATTCGTCACAGACAAGTCTCGCAGCCCGGTCGCCGGGGCCACGGTCGTGGCGGTGCATGTTCCTTCCGGGACGCGCTCCACCACCGTCACCCGAGCCAACGGCCAATACGGCTTCTCCGGTTTGCGCGTCGGCGGTCCCTACACCGTGACCGTTTCCTCGCCTGCCATCGCAGCCCAGGAAACGAACGAAATTTACCTGGAGCTGGCCAGCAACGCCGACGTCTCGTTTTCGGTCAGCAGCGACGTCATCACCTTGGAGGCCGTCGGGGTTTCGGTTGAGCGCGACCTGACATTCGGTACCGGAAAGATGGGAACCAGCACCACGTTCGACGCGGATGCGATCACGAACACCGCAACCGTGCGCAATACGGTGCAGGACATTGCCCGCCTCGATTCGCGCTTTTTCCTCGGCTCCCTCGACCAAGGAGGACAACTCAGCGCGCAAGGGCAGAATTTCCGCTTCAACTCGTTCCTGATCGATGGCGTCCAGGCCGGTGACCCCTACGGGCTGAACTCGAATGGATTTTCCTCCCTGGCCGGCCCTGTCCCGCTGGAGGCGCTCGAAACCATCAGTATCCAGCTTAATCCCTACGATGTCCGTTATGCCGGCTTTACGGGTGCAGTCATCAACGCGGTGATCAAGTCGGGTGGCAACAAATTCCGCGGCAGCGCCTACTACCAGTTCAGCAATGAGAACATGCGGGCGAAGAATCCGCTCAACGGAAGGAAAGAGGCCTTCGACGAAAAGAACATCGGCTTCACCTTCAATGGCCCGATCATCAGGGACACCCTTTTCTTCTCGTTCGCCTACGACAAATTTGAGCGCGAAACCGTCGCCCCTCAGGCGAATTTTGTTCCAGACACGGCCGGCCTCGCCCAGGTCAACGCCATCATCGCCCGAGCCTCCGTCCTCGGTTACGCCGCCGGGTCCCTCGAAGGCCCGAGCAGCAACCTCGCGGAACAGGAGACTTACATCGGCAAGCTTGACTGGAACATTTCCGAGAATCACCGGCTGGCGGCGACATATCGTCGCAACTACGGACAAACCAGCAACTTCGCCAACTACACCAACGCCACCCAAACCTCGGTGAGCAACCATTGGTTCGACCAACCGCGAAACACAGACAGCTACACTGCCCAATTGAACAGTCAGTGGACGTCGAATTTCCGCACGGAGGCCACCTACTCCTACACCGAATATGACGGTACTCCGGCCAATCGAGGCACGCCGTTTCCGATGGTGGAGGTGCAAGGCATCAGCGGCCGGCGGCTCGACACGGGTGCGACCATCGCCTCCGGCTCAATCACATTCGGCACGGAGAACAGTCGCCAGCTCAACCTGATCAATACCGAAGAGACTCAGATCAAACTCAGCGGCGATTACACCTTCGGTGATCATACGCTCACGTTCGGCGGCGAGGAAGTCTCCACCAGCTACGCCAACGCGTTTGTGCAGAATACGATGGGTAACTACCGGTTCGCCACACCGACGACATTTCTCGCTGGCACGCCTCCATCCCAGTTCATTCTTCAAAGGCCGTTTCCCGGCTTTGTGATCGACGATGCCGTGGCCCGTTGGAGCTACGATGCTTACGCATTGTTCATCCAGGACACGTGGAAGCCAACGGCCCAATTGACGCTCGTGGCGGGCATCCGCTACGACCTGCCCAATGTCGATGAAAATCCCAGGGTCGCCCCGGGTTTCGCCACCGCGGGTTTCCGCAGCGAAAGTGGACAAGCCGTGACGCGCAATGACACGACCAGCGACGGCAACGCGACCTTCGGGCCGCGTATCGGCTTCTCCTACGAACTCGCTGAGGACAAGAAAACCCAGGTCCGCGGCGGAATCGGTCTTTTCCAAGGTAAGAATCCGGCCGTTTGGATCTCGAACGCCTACTCCAACGCTGGCGCGGTCTACAACTACACCTCACCCGCGGTGGACCTGCCCTTGATCACCTTCAACCCCAATCCAAATACTCAGACAGTACCCGGCAGCGCCAATCCTCCGCCGAACATCAACATCACCGACGGAGACTTCAAACAGCCCGGTCTCTGGAAGTCGAACATCGCGATCGACCGCGAGCTGCCCTTCGGCGGCCTCACCCTCACCGCGGAGTACTACCATCATGAAGTTGAAACCGGAGTGCAGACGGAATTCCTCAATTACCGCGTGGCCACAGACGGCAACGGCAGCGGCCTGGCACCCGACGGCCGTATCCGCTACGGCACGGCCACCAGCATCGTCAATGCGACCTTTGGCAGCACGGCCGGACGGCGCCGGGTTCCGACCTTTGCCGATGTGTTCTATCTGACCAACACCGGCAAAGGCAGCAGCCGCGGATTCACCCTCAGTCTCAACCGGGCGATGAAGAACAACTGGGCCTGGTCGCTCGCCTGGACCAACGGCAAGGCCACGGAGGTCAGCCCGAGCACGTCTTCCACGGCGTCCTCGAACTACTCCCTTCGCGCCACTTTCAACCCGAACGAAGACGTAGCCTCGATCGCCAATACCAGCATCGCCGACACGGTGGTGCTCTCGCTGACGCGGCGCTTCGAGTTCATCAAGAAGGCCCCGACGACCGTCAATCTCACCTACATCGGCCGCACCGGTCGTCCGTACTCGTGGGTCTTCTACGGCGACGCGAATGGCGACGGCTACACCTTCAACGATCTCCTCTACGTGCCGACCGGCCCGAACGATCCGAGGGCGGTCTGGGCAAGCACGACGCAGCGCGATGAATTCTTTGCCTTCGTCGACTCGTCCACCCTGAAGAATTACAAGGGTTCCAATGCCCCACGCAACAGCGAGACCTCCCCTTGGCTGCAAACGGTTGACTTGAAGCTGACGCAGGCGATTCCGATCTTCAAATCCGTGCGCGCCGAGATCTTCGCGAACGTGTTGAACTTCGCCAATCTGTTCAATGACGAGTGGGGCATCCAGGAGGAAGTCCCGTTCTCGTTCCGTCGCGCGGTCGCGGCCACGACCTTCAATCCCGCCGGCAACGGCGGTCAGGGGGCTTGGAACTACGTCTTTAACACGACGACCCTCAACGGTGTCCCCGTAACGGCCGACGACACCCCGATCTCCCGTTGGCAGGCCCAGGTCGGCATGCGCATCAAGTTCTAACAAACTCGACGCACTCTTTTGAGTCTCGAGGCGGCTGCATCCGTGCAGCCGCCTCTTTTTTTTGCCCCGAAACCAAAATGTCCGCTCCGGCTGCATGACGGCCCGAGTTCACCGAACCGCGAAGGTGTTTTGAGCCGGGCGAGAGGACGAAAGCTCTCCCGCATGAATCCTGCATCCGACAGCCTCCATTACCCGTAACACCTGCGTAGAAAATCCCCGAACGCGCATTGCCTCCCTCACCACGGTCGACAGACTCCACCCTAAATCATTGCGCATGAAGTCCTGCTTGTATGAGTGCCAAGTGATGCACGCCCGGTCCGCGCCGCGCAGGCATCGCTTCGTGTACCGGATCTTCCTCTTCGCGTTGGATTTGGATGAGATTCCATTTCTCGACCGCAAGTTGCATCTCTTCTCTGCTGAACACGGCAATCTGTACTCCTTCCGGGATAAGGACTTCCTTCCAACGCCGGCGCCCGACGGCTCCACGCTCAAACAGCGGGTCCTGAGCCAGCTCTCCCACCACGGGATCCCCACCGAGGGGCTGCGCGTGCTCCTCATCGCCCTGCCCCGCGTCGCCGGGTACCTCTTCAACCCGGTTTCGTTTTACTTCTGCATCCGGCCCGACGGCACCCCGGTCGCCGCCTTGCCCGAGGTCACCAACACCTTCAAGGAGGTGAAGCCTTTCCTTCTCGGTCCCGAAACCCGCCAGCCCGACGGACGCTTCCATCTGCGAATCCCGAAGCATTTCTATGTTTCCCCTTTCTCCGATGTGGATGTGGCCTTCGACTTCCAACTCCAGCTCCCCGGCGAACGGCTCTCGATCCAGATCGACGACTACGTCGGGACCGAACGCACCCTGACCAGCGTCCTTTCAGGCACCGCCCATCCACTGACCGACGGACGCCTCGCCTGGTTCACCCTGCTTTACCCCCTGATCACCCTCCGGATCATTGCCCTGATCCATTGGCAGGCGCTCCGTCTCTACCTCAAATCCGTGCCTTGGTTCCGCAAAGCCGCCCGCCCCGGCGATCAGCGGGGTCTTTACCGTCCCCACGGCTCACCTCTTCAGCCCAAGACGTCCGACGCATGAGTTCACCGTCCTCCTCCACCTCCGTCTCGCCCGCCGCCACGGTCTTCGCACCCGCCGCGGAACCGTCGTTCCACCGACGCGCCCTCTTCGGAGCCTTTCGGGAAATGCGCCGGGGTCTTCTCCGCTTGGAGTTGCCGGAGGGTGGGCACATTGATTTTGGGGACCCCGCCCAGCAAACCCCTCCGCAACTGCCTCTCGGGCTCTCCTCTGTCGCCACCTTGCGCGTCCGTCGCGACTCCTTTTTCAGCCGCTGCGTGCTGGCAGGCGACATCGGCTTCGCTGAAGCCTACATCGATGGCGATTGGGAAACCCCGGACCTGAGCTCCCTCCTCGCGTGGTTCCTGCTCAATGTCGACCAGGCTCCGACGCTCTCCGGCTCAGCCCGCAAACACGCACAGTCCTGGATGCTCAACATCCTGCGTTTCGCCCACCGGTTGGAACACGTCTTCCAGCCCAACTCGCGCCGCACCGCCCGCCGCAATATCGCCCGGCACTACGATCTTTCCAACGACTTCTTCGCGCTCTTTCTCGATCCTTCGATGATGTACTCGGCGGCCAAGTACACCTCGCCCGACCTGACGCTCTCCGAGGCCCAGCTCGCCAAGAATGGCGCCCTCTGTCGCAGCCTGCATCTGACCCCGGAGGACCGGGTCCTCGAGGTTGGCACCGGCTGGGGAGGATGGGCCGTTCATGCCGCATCCACCTACGGCTGCCATGTCACCTCCGTGACCATCTCCCGGCAGCAATACGAGATGGCCCGCCAGCGTGTCGCCGCGGCCGGACTGCAGGACCGCATCGACGTGAGACTCCAAGACTACCGCGATATCACCGGGGAATTCGACAAGATTGTTTCCATCGAGATGATGGAGGCCATCGGCCATTCCTACCTGCCCGGGTTCTGCCGCCGCCTTGACCAGTTGCTCAAACCCGACGGTCTGCTCGCCCTGCAGTTCATCACCTGCCCCGACGCCCGCTACGCGGAGCTCCGGAGCGGGGTCGATTTCATCCAAAAGCACATTTTCCCCGGATCGCTCCTGCTCTCCCTGAACCGCGTCAATCACCTGCTCAGCGAGGCCGGGGGATTCATCCTTCACCAGATCGACGACCTCGGGCACGACTACGCACGCACCCTGAAGGTCTGGCGGGAGAACTTCCATGCGCGTCTCGACCAGGTCCGGTCTCTCGGATTCGACGACCGTTTTGTCCGCAAGTGGACGTACTACCTCTGCTACTGCGAAGCTGCCTTCGCCATGCGCAACATCTCCGTGGTTCAAACCCTGCACACCCGATCGAACAACCTGACCTTCTAGCCTTGTAGGTGGCCTCGCCGAGGCCGCGACGCGTCTCCGGCGCGCCTTTCCCTCCCCCACCCCCCCGTCCCCCTGCACTCTGCTCCTTCCTCCCCGCTCCCCGCCCCCTGCGCCACCCGATCCATGATTTTCTTCCTCCGCACCTTTTTCCTCGTCGTCCTCGCTTCGATGCTCTGGGTCACCACGTGGGCCTCCCTCGGTCAGTCCCTGCCCGATTTCATCCGGGGCCCGGTCTCCGGGGATCGCTGGTTCATCGCCACGCTCTTCGACGCCTACTGGGGATTCCTGACGTTCTACATTTGGGTCGCCTACAAGGAAACCGGTGGGCTCGCCCGAATCCTCTGGCTGATCGGAATCCTGCTGCTGGGCAATATCGCGATGGCGTTCTATTGCCTGCTGCAGCTCTTCCGCGTTCGAGCGGACGCGCCGCTCTCCGACGTACTCCTGCGGCGGCCTTCTCCGTGATCGACGCTTCTCCGCTGCCATCCGCCCCGGTTCCGGAACCGGCAATCCCCCATCGGTCATTCTGGCAACGCCGCATCACCGATCCGGTGCTGGCCCTGCTCACGCAGGGTGTGACCGCGGATCGGGTCGCTTTCACCCTCGCGCTCGGCACCGGTCTCTCCCTGTTTCCCTTTTTCGGTTTCACCACACTGCTCAACCTGGGGGTCGGCATCTGGTTGCGGTTGAATCAACCGATTCTCCATACGCTCAACCAGGTGCTTGGGCCGGTCCATCTGGTCATGATTGTCGTCTACGTCCGGATCGGAGAAACGATTTGGAACGCGGAACGCATCCCCCTCTCGGTCTCCGTGCTTCTGCAGACCTTTCGGGATGAGACCTTCGTCGGATTTCTCCAGCGATTCGGCTGGGCTGGCGTCCACGCCTTCACTGCGTGGTTGATCACGCTGCCACTGCTCGTGTTGGGCCTTCAGGCGATCGTTCGTCCGATTGTCCGCCACGCCGCACAAAGGATCACCCGCCCTCCTCAAGTCTCCCCACCATGACGCTCCTTCCGCTGCTCCTGATCGCGCTCGGTGTCTGCTCCGTCGCCTTCTCCCTCATCTTCCTGCTCGCCCGGAAAATCGACAACTATGGCATTGTCGACATCGCTTGGTCTTACGCCTTCGGCGGTCTCGCGCTGCTCTATGCCGGTCTCGCTCAGGGTTGGCCGCTGCGCCGGGTGCTGATCGCCGCGCTCGTGGTTCTCTGGAGCGTCCGTCTCGGCACCCACCTCTATCGTCGCGTCATGGGACACCACCCCGAGGAGGACGGTCGTTATCGAGAGATGCGCCAGCGCTGGCAGGCCAATTTCACCTGGGAAATGTTCAAGTTCTACCAGCTCCAAGCTCTGTCCCTCGTCATTCTTGGCCTGCCGTTCGTCCTCATCTGCCTCAATCCGGCCCGCGAACTGCACCTGCTCGAGTTGGCCGGCGCCACCCTTTGGTTCATCGCCCTCTGCGGCGAAACCTTGGCCGACGCCCAGTTGGCCGCCTTCAAACGCAAACCGGAGAACCGCGGCAAGGTCTGCGCGATCGGCCTCTGGCGGTACAGCCGTCATCCGAATTACTTCTTCGAATGGCTGATCTGGGTCGCCTATTTCGTCTTCGCCTGCGCCTCCCCTTGGGGCTGGGTTTCAATCATCTGCCCCGTCAGCATGCTTTACCTGCTGCTGCGCGTCACCGGCATTCCCCTGACTGAGGAACAAAGCGTGCGCAACCGCGGCGAGGCCTACCGCCGCTACCAACAGACCACCAGCGCCTTCATCCCGTGGTTTCCCAAAAAGCCGAATCTCTGAGATCCCCTGATCATCAAAACCCGAAATTCGTTCCGAATTCCGCTACTCGTTCTCCCCATCCGTCCCCCCTCGCGTCCGACCTTCGCGTCTTCGCGCTTCACTCCGTCCTCCCATGATCGACACCCTCCTCGAGAAAAACCTCCTCCCGGATTGGCTCATCCGGATCGGTATCCGCCGCTTGCTCGCTCAGCGCATCCGGGACGAATCCTCATCCTACGATGCCGCGAGCTACATCGCGGATCTGAAGACCCGCCCGATCGCGGAGGACACCCGAGCCGCCAACGATCAGCACTACGAGGTCCCGACCCCTTTTTATCAATACTGTCTCGGACGCCGTCTGAAGTACTCGGGCTGTCTCTACCCCCAGGGGAACGAGTCCCTCGACGAGGCCGAGGAGCACATGCTAGCGCTCTACGTTGAACGCGCCCGGATCACGGCGGGACAGTCAATCCTCGAACTCGGCTGCGGCTGGGGCTCGCTCTCCCTCTATCTCGCCGAGAAATTCCCGACGTCACGCATCACAGGGGTCTCCAACTCCCGGACCCAAAAGGAGCACATCGACACCGAGGCGCGAAAGCGGGGCCTCACCAACCTGCGGATCATCACGGCCGACATGAACACCTTCGACATCGCCGGGGCCGCGTTCGACCGGGTCGTCTCGATCGAGATGTTCGAACACATGAAAAACTACCGGCGGCTTCTGGAAAACGTCCACCGCTGGCTCAAACCCGACGGCCTCCTCTTCGTCCATATCTTCACCCACCATCGCTTCAGTTACCATTTTGTCGCCCGGAACGCTTCCGACTGGATGGCGCGATATTTCTTCACCGGCGGTCAAATGCCCGCCCACGACCTGCTGCCTGCCTTTCAGGAGCACCTGACGATCCTGCAGGACTGGAAAGTCAACGGCCGGCATTACCAACAGACGGCGGAACACTGGCTGCAGAACATGGACCGCCATCGGAACAAAATCCTGCCCTTGTTCGCCGACACCTACGGTTCGGCCGCTGCAACCAAATGGTGGGTCTACTGGCGGGTATTCTACCTAAGTTGCGCGGAGCTCTGGGGATATCGCAAAGGCGAGGAGTGGCTGGTGAGTCACTACCTCTTCCGAAACAAACCGTGACATCCATCGCGGGGGCTGGATCGTAGAATAGACATGATAAGCCAAGGTACCAGCGCCCCTGAATCGATCGCCCCCGCCTTCCGCGTCGGCCGTTCCCTTGGTCGCGTGACCTGCGCCCTCTTCCTCCTGGTCGGTGCGCTCGCGGCTTCCGGAGCCGATGCGACCAGCACCGACGAGCTCATCAAACAAGGCTTGGAAGCCGAGCGTCGGATGGAGCCCAAGGCGGCATTGGAGCTGTTTGAGCGGGCAAACGCCCTGCGGCCCAACGACCCCTTTATCCTCCAGAAGATTTCACGCCAGTTCTCCGACAGCACCGTCCTGACCGCGTCCCCCGATGAGAAGCGACGGCTCGCCGAGAAGGCGCTGGCGTATTCCCAAAGCGCCTATGAGCAGGCGCCGAAGGATCCGGTGAACGTACTCTCGCTGGCAATCTGTTACGGCAAGCTGGGCCTTTACGGTGGTGCAGAGGAAAAGGTGAAGAACGCCCGCATGATCAAAAAGTACGCCGAGGAGGCGCTGTCACTGGACTCTGACTACGACTGGGCCCACCACGTGCTCGGCCGCTGGCACCACGAAGTCGCGGAACTGGGGGGGACGAAACGGTTCCTTGTGAAACTCTTCTACGGTGGACTGCCGACCGCCTCCTTCGAGGAGTCGATCAAACACCTTCAGCGCGCGGTCGAACTCGCCCCGGAAACGGTCGGACACCGAATCGAACTCGGTTTTGCCTACCGGGCTGCCGGCCGCCTCGATGAGGCGCGCGCCGAACTCGAACGCGGGCTCGCCCTCCCCACGCGCGAAATTCACGACGAACCCGCCAAACGCCGTGCCCGCGAAGCGCTGGCCGCAATGGCAGCCCTTCAGTCCGCCTGAAGGTGGACATACAGGGCCACAGGGATTGGCCTCGCGCCCCCTTCCGCCCCCAGCGGGACGCCGCCATCCATTTCAAATCTCAAATTTCAAATCTCAGATCCCAGAGCCGTCCCCCGCCACCTCGGCGAGAGCCCCCCCCCTGCGCCGACAGAAGGAGAAAAGCTTACCAAAACCCCTCCGCCACCGCGTCCCAGGATCGAGCCTCGTTCAGGCCAGGAATAAGCCCGAGGCAATCGTGCAGGTCGGCCACCGGGTGTGGCAACGTATAGGCCATCAACTGCGGTCGTAGTTGCTCCAGCGTTGACGACTGCCAACCCATATCCTTCGAGGAAACAGCGGACGATGGTCCGGTCCCCAGGGGCCATCAGCACGGTCGGCGCGATGAAGTCGAAGGGAGCATCTCCGCCAAAGGCGTTCTCACGCACCCCGGGCAACCAGACCTCCATCCGGTCAAACGGCAGTCCCGCATACTCCCGCTTCGACGCCAGCGAGGGTAAGAAAAGTGCCATGCTCCTCTTTTCCTCAAGGCTCACCGCCGTGCCAAGGACAGACTTCGCGATCCTGATCCGGCCTGATCAATGCCCCGAGCCACCAGGCCCACCGGCGAACTTGACAACCACAGATTCTTATCGGAAATCCACAATTCCTGCAACCTTGCGCACGCTGCCGGGTATAGCGGCTACTCAATGACCGATGAAACCACTCCTCTACGCCCTCTTGGTCATTACTCTGGTGCTTCCGCTCGCTGCCCAGAACGTCAACCCGTTCGACTACGTCTACCGTCAGACGACGTTCGACGAGGCTGCGGCAACCCGGCAGCTGGAGGCCGGCACGTCCTCGATCCGCGGAACCGTCTTCGCCAAAGACAGCAAGGCGCTCGTCAAGGCATTCAACCTCAGTAAAAACCACGCGGCCTACAAAGGCACCATCGTCACGTTAATCCCGTACAGCACCTACCTCGCAGAGTGGCTGGCGCTGCAAACAAAAGTCCAAAAGAAAGCCAGCCTCCAAAAGGCGGCACTCTCACACGAGGCGTCCTCCTATCGTATCCAAACCAAGGTGATCGACGAGAAGGGCAATTTTGAGTTCCGGGATCTCAAGCCCGGGAAATACTATCTCTACGCCGAGGTGCTCTTCATGAAAGCAGGCACCATCCTGCACCAAACGGGTTCGATCGACACTGTCCATGCCGCCAGCGGCCAAATCCTCGCCTCCACCCCCACGTACACCGGTGAGGGTTACGCCGTCGATGTCACCAAAGCCACGTCCACCATCGTCGAAATCACCGGCGAGGGCCAGGTCGTCGTCGCCAAAGTCACCGGTCAGTAAGCCTCCCGAGTCGCCGTCTCCGCCTTCGACACTTGCGATGAATCTCCGACTTCTCCTCACCGCGGTTTGCGTCCTGACCGCCACGCTCGCCAGCTCGGCCGCCACGATCCGGATTCCCGATCCCGCGCTGCTCAATCGCCTTCTCGCCTTGGGCTTCGACCTCGATGGCGACGGCCGGATCCAGACCGGCGAGGCGGCCAAGGTCACCAAACTCCACCTCAGTGAACTCGGCATCATCAACGCCGAGGGCCTGAACCACTTCACGAACCTCGCCCTGCTCGACCTGCGCGGCAACGAGCTCACGTCCATCGATCTCACAGGCATGTCCGGTCTTCGCGAAGTCCTCCTCGCGAACAACCGGATCAGCCAGATCCGGCTCCACGGACTCACCCGCCTTGAAGAACTCCAGCTCGACGGCAACCCGATCAAAGCCCCCCCTCGATCTCACCTCGCTGACCAGCCTGAAGAGTTTCTACGCGTTCAACTGCGGTCTGACAGGAATCAAGGTCAGCGGTCTGACCCGGATGGTGAATTTGATGGTGCTCCACAACGCGATCCCGGAGCTCGACCTCGCGGGCATGCATTCTCTCAGGGACCTGCGCATCGAAAGGAACCGCTTCACCCGTCTCGATCTCACCGGTCTGTCCGGATTGCAGAGCGTCTGGGCCGCCGACAACAACATCAGTGAACTGAAATTGGAGGGCGCTACCGCCCTCCAGCATCTCCGTCTGGGAAACAACCAGGTCGTCCGAGTCGACTGCACCGGCGCACCTCAACTCAAGGCCATCGACTTCACGAACAATCCGCTCGTCGAGATCAATGTCCGCGGACTGCGCCACCTTGAGTCGTTTGCCTGCATCGGCTCGCAACTCACCCAGCTCAATCTCAGCGGCACTCGCAGTCTCAGAAACGTTCAGTGGTAGTCTGCGGAACCGATGGAGCCGCCGAGACCGAGGCGGAGCCGGCGGACTCAAGGTCGCCACGAAGCGCAGTCACCGAAAACGCATAGGCACGGTGGTCATCGAGGTCTGAGAGAATCACGGGGCCCGGCGCCGCCGCCTGAATCCACCGGACTTCATTCGCGCCTGTTCCCCACCGGAGCCCATACGACGTCGCCTTGGGCACGGCCGCAAAACGCACCGCGATCGTTCCTCGACCGCGAACGACCGCAGAGATCACGGGAGCGGGGGGTGGGAGCCCACCGTCGGGTACCACGACAAATTCGGGGGACCAGTCGCTCGGCGCACGGCCTGCAGAGTGGGGGCCCGTAGGCTCGCGACGTAGCCGGGCATGGTAGGTGCGACCGTTTTCCAATCCCGCTACCGCCAGCGCTCCCTTGAGCGTAACGGTGGTGGTGGTCGTGAATACTCCCGGCGCGGTTCCATAGGCGATCGAAAAGCCCGTGTCGTCAGGCTGGGTGGAGTAACCGACCATGAAGCCGCCATCGAGCGGGTGCACATGAACGATCGAGGGAGCCGATTGCGCGGTGGGGCGCGAGAGCGGCGAGAGCGAAGCCGACTCGCGTGAGGTCGTCTCGTGCACCCCGTAACCTGTTGGACTAACCAGAGTGACGACAAGGGTCTCAAACGTGGCCGGCTTGCCTGTCAATGGAATCGTCTGTTCAGGCGATCCCGGCAACAAGTCCGGCAGCCGGATGACTCCGCCCTCCGAAGCCAGGCCTTCCCGATTGCGCCATTCCCAAACCAGGTGGTAACCACGAAGTGCGAAGGCCGGGAACTCGTCAGTGCCGCGCGGCAGGATCCGCGCGGTTTCTCCTGAGATCCGGAGGCGCCGGATCGGGCTGTGCAGGCGTGCAATGTCACGGGCCGCCTCCTTGGGTTGACGCCAAAGATCGACGATGCCCCATGACCGCAATTCTCCCGGTTCCGAATTGCGATAATTGCTCCGATAATCGTTGAAGGTCCAAAGCGCCGTGCCGATGACCTGGGGCCTTGCCGCCAGCGCATCCCAGCGTTCATCGAGGCCGGGGATCCGTGAGGTCAGTTCCTCGCCGAACTGCCGGGCTCCGAACTCGGACAGGAAGACGGGCCGCCCGGGCCATTTTTTCTCCAGGATGTCCACCACCCGGCCCGGATCCGGGCCGTAACTGTTGTAGAGAATGATATCAGATACGCTGATCGGATCGTTGGCGGGTCCATACTCGTCACGTCCGCCGCTGAAACTGACGTAGGCATGCAGCCGGTGCGGATCGAGCTCCGTTCGCGCGTAGTCGATCATCGACTTCACATAGGCGTGGTGCTGAAGCAGCTCATTGCCCGGACTCCAGCCAATGATGCAGGGATGATTGTAGTCCCGGTCGATCATTTCCTTCAACCAACCGCGCGTGCGGGGATTATCCGGGATGACGTTGGGGTCATCGCCGCCCCAAACGGGGATCTCTGCGAAGATCATGACGCCCTTCTCATCGAGGTAATCGAGGAGGTTGGGCGACGTGGGTGCGTGCATCAGCCGCATGAAATGCGCGCCGTAACGTTTCATCAGATCGACATCGAGTCGGATAAGATGCTCGGGCTCGGTATTGCCATAAGCGCGGTGGTCGTGGACCCGGTTGAACCCGACCATGCGCACCCGTTCTCCGTTGAGATAAAGTCCGTCTGCCTTGACTTCCACTTTCCGGATACCGAAGCGGTCACGCTTTTCGTGCTGCACCACCTTGCCACTGCGGAGACGACTATGGGCGTGGTAGAGGAGCGGGTGTTCGACATGCCACAGATGAACAGATTCCGGCTTCAGATCCAATTCGCCACGCACCGTGACCGTGCCGCCGGCGGGCACCGCGGTGGAGCGCGACCACGTTCCAACGGAGGTCACTCCCCACGTCGCGTCGCCCTGAACTTCGACCTCCGCCGCCGTCTGGCCGGCATTTTCAACCAGCACCTCCCAGAAGATCCGGGCGCGTCCGGAAGCAAGATCCGGTTCAGCGCGGACCTTTTGACGGACAATCCGGACATCGCGATAGGCGGTCAGGGCCACACTCCGGCTGATGCCGCCCCACGCCCACCATGCTCCCCGGCGAAACGTGTTGTCGGCGCAAACGGTGAGCGTGTTGGGCCGGTCCCGGAGAACGCGGGAAGTCACGTCGAAGTCAAAGGGGGTGTAGCCTCCCTCGTGCCGCCCGAGCCTCTCGCCGTTGAGAAAGACCTCGGCAGTCTCATAGACCGCATCGAAGTGCAGTCGCAGACGACGGCCCTCCCAACCCGCAGGGACCGTGAAGGTGCGGCGGTACCAGCCCTTGCCGACATGATGCGCGTAAAGGTTGGTGGTGTCCCAGTTGCCCGGCACCCGCAACCGATCCCACTCGGAATCAGGTTGCACCAACTTGGTCTCGTCGATGGTGAAGGACCAGACGCCGTCGAGTGAAAGTCGATCCTCGCCGGCAACGGGTGCCGCCCGCAAAGAACCAGCCGCGCTTAAGGCCAAGGCGGAACAAAGCATCAGAAAACGCAGACAATCGAGGTGCAGGAATTCTTGCCTGGGGTCGCGTGAAGGAAGCATTGGGCGGTGTAGAAGCTATCGTGGGGAAGACCGTGACACAAATTCCACACAGTGGCGCACCGATGTCTTTAAGCGAAGCATCAAGTTGGTTAAATCCTTCACCTGCCGATCCGTCATCGGGCTCGTGGCGTTGTGGCGAGATCCCGGGCAAGTCGGATGAGCGCGCGCGGTAGTTCCTCATGGACCCGTCGGTAAGGGATCTCTCCGCACATCAGCGGCACAAAGTCGCCTGAATAGCCCGCCTTGGTCACCGCCTCCAGATCGGGAGCGTAACCCATGCCACCGACGAGGCTCACGAGCCAGGTGTGGCGGTGCGGCGACGCCGCCGCGATCGGGGCCTGCAGGCTGGCATAGAGTTCAAGCCCGCAGCCGAGGATCGCCACCGGCCCGAGCCGCAGACCGTGCAGACAAACCGGGGGATTCGGCGCCCGGCTCCCGCGCCAGCGATCCCGCAGCGACCGCAACCCTTGCAGGCGCGCCAGTTCCATGCCGTTGGTCAGCAGGGGTGGCTGTCCACCCGTGTGTGGGAAGTCCGTGATGCCAGCGACCACGAAAATCCGTTCCAGTTCGTCGATACGCTGCTCCACCCGATGCCGCGTCCATCGCTGGCGCTGAAAGACCGCCTGCCGATGAATCGTCCGCACGGGCCGGACTGGAATCACTTCGGCGGATCGCATCGCCCCACTCACCGCCGCCGCATACAGCCGCGTGATCGCCCTCAGTGCCTTGAGCGACTCAGCCGGCGGCCGGTGGTTGAGCTTCGGATTGATGTCTCCCAGCGCCCCGGGAAGGAAGATCGCCACACTCCCGGGTTTGGACTTCTCCAGCTGTCGCGCCGCCATCCCCGCATAGTCTCCATGAATCGCAGCGGTCTGTTCGCCGTACACCACGGGATGACATCCGAAGTGATGCAGCAATCCCACCAACCGTCCATTCGCGTAGGCGGCGAGGACCCGCACGATCGGATCGGTCCGTTGGGGAAACTGCGGCCGCCACGAGGGATCCATCCGTTCGGCAAAGTCCGCGTAACGCGCAAAGCCTTGATCGGACTCGCGGTTGACCGCAACCCCTTCGCACGGTCCGACTCCATGCCTCCATTCAACCTCACCGAGCGCCTCCAACGCCCGGCCCGCGGCCTCCGCGGCGCGGACCGGCAGTGTCTCAACGTACATCATGTCGGCCTCGCCCCAGCCAAACATCCCGCCGACCGCCGGCGCGCTGTGCGTGTGTGTGACCGAAAGAAACACGTCGCGTTCCCGGCACCCCACCCGGGCCGCCGTCACCCGCCGAATCTTCTCCGCGAGATCGCGGGGCGTGCCGCAGAGTTCGAGGCTGAGCAGCACCGTCAGGCGCCGACCCGCGCTCAGCACGAGCGCGCGGGCCGAAAGCGGCGCGACGATCTCCCGGGCGGCGCGATTGCGGTAGGGGCCGTAACCGGCCAGCTGCACGCCGAGACGCGGCGTAATGTCGCTGATTCCAAACCCGGCCTTCATCAGCGCCGAGCCGGAGCGGCGGCACCGGCGTTGCGTTCATGATCGCGCAGCGCTCCGATGTTGGCCTCCACCTTGTGGATGATCTCCAGCATGCGGCCGACCTTGTCTTCGCGCGGATCGACGAAATCAAAACGCGTTTCGATCGAGTTGGCCACGCGCCAGCGGCACTCCGGCAAAGCCATGCCCCGGTAGTCCACCTTCGCAGCCTCCAGCGCGGAGAGCCACGAAACCCGCGGACCCCGGTAGTCCTGCCAGTGCAGGCGGGGCCAGTCGGGAATCGGCGACGGCACGTATCCAAACGCGAGCATCCCCTCGGCCTTGATCGCGGCCGCAAAGGTGTCGCGCGAGACGCCGGCTGCCGCCGCATCAAAATTCATCGTCAGCAGGTGATAGACCGGCTTCATGTCGGCAGAATACCCGGGCATCCGCAGAAACCGGACATCCGAAAGGCCGGCGCGGAAGAGGTCGGCATGGCGGCGTCGCTCGGAAACCCAGTGGTCGATACGACCAAACTGCTCCGTCAGGAGAACCGCGTTCAGCGGCGTCACCCGATAGGTGTAGACCAACGAGTCCACCCACGGCCTGAGGTCGTCAGGGAAATCCGCTTCCGGCGAACGCCCCATGTGCTGACCGATCATGGCCGCCTTCCAGAACACCTTTTCGTGCGGGGTAACCAAATACCCGGCCTCGGTGGTCGGCAGGACCTTGCCACCCATGCAGGAAAACCCGGCGGCATCGCCCACGTCCCCCACCCGCCTCCCGGCGATTTCCGCGCCGTGCGCTTGGCTGCCATCCTCGATCAGATACAGTCCGTGCCGGTCGGCGATCGCCCGCAACCGGGGGAGATTCGCCGGTTGTCCAAAGAGGTGCACCGCGAGGATGGCCTTGGTCCGCGGCGTGATCGCCGCCTCGACGGCCTCCGGATCCATCAGGCCCGTGTCGCGGTCAATATCCACGAATACCGGAATCGCGTTCTGGTGCAGGATGCAGGAGATCGAGGCGCCCCAGGTGTACGGCGTGGTGATGACTTCATCGCCACTGCAGATTTCCAGCCCGGCCAGCGCGCCTTGGAGCGCCGCGTGACCCGAACTGCACGCGAGCACGTGGCGCCCGCCGTGGTAGCGGGAAATGGTCGCTTCCGCCTCCGCGATCTCGGGCGAATGAAACCGTCCCAACCCCACGGCCTTGCCGGCTCTCAGCACGTCCGCGACCCGCGCAATCGCCTGTTCCGAAAAGTGCGGAAACGGGGAATAGGTGACATCGCCAACAGGTGTCCCGCCCAGCAAGGCGAGTTTGGCGGCAGAAGGGGCAAGGGGTGCACTCATGGAGCAGGAAATTACAACAACTGACGGATCTGTTTCTTGCAAACCAACCGACCCCTGTCAGCTCCAAAATCCGTCGTGCTGGAAACGGGATTGAAGCACGAATCAGGCGCATCCAACAACCCCGCCCACGCCGGAATGCCATTCGATTGCGACGACTCGGAGGTCAAAAACAGGATTCGCGACTCAGCTGAAACTCTATCCTTCTTCGATCTCGGCATCGTCGCCACGGCGGCGGATCTCGGCGCCCAGGGAGACTGGCCGAGTCACCCCGCCCTGCTGGACTGGCTCGCGGTGGAGTTTGTCGAAAGCGGATGGAACGTGAAGCACCTCATCCGGCTGATCGTCCTGAGCGAAACCTACCGCCAGTCGGCGGTGGCGTCCCCGGCTTTGCAGGAACGCGACCCGCAAAACCGGCTCCTCGCCCGGGGGCCGCGCTTCCGGCTGCAGGCGGAACTGGTCCGCGACGTCACGCTCCAAGTCGCCGGCCTGCTGGTACCACGGGTGGGTGGACCGAGCGTCAATCCTTACACCCCCGGCGATCTCTGGCGCGAGGTCAGCCACTACGGCAGCACCCCGGCCACGGCCCAGACTTTCGTCCAGGATCACGGTGAGAAATTGTATCGACGTTCGCTCTACACCTATTGGAAGCGCACCGCGCCTCCACCGAACATGGCCGCGTTCGACGCCCCCAATCGCGAGGTCTGCACCGTACGCGGCGAACCCGGCTGCGGCGCTCGCCTTCCTCGCGGTCGGGGAATCACCCCGCGACACCCGTCTGCCGCCCGCCGAACACGCGGCCTGGTCCCAGGTGGGGGCCCTGCTGCTCAACTTGAGCGAAACCATCACCCGCAACTGACCATGCAACCCGCGCACGACTATCTCCGTCACCTCACCCGCCGCACATTCCTGGGGCAGGCGGCGCGTGGCATCGGGGGCATCGTCTTGGGCTCGCTGCTCTCGTCCACGCTGGCTCGCGCCGTCGCGGACACCGGAGGCCTCCCCGGAAAGGCCCGGGGCCTCTCCGGCCTTCCCCACTTCGCGCCGAAGGCAAAGCGGGTGCTCTGCCTCTTCCAAAGCGGCGGTCTCTCGCACGTCGACCTGTTCGATGACAAGCCGATGCTGCACAAGTACGCCGGTCTGGAGATCCCTGCGTCGGTCAAGGGCACGCAACGTCTGACCGGCATGACCAGCGGCCAGACGGCCTACCCCGTCGTCCCGCCGCTCGAACGGGGCCAGCTCTGCGGGCGTCACGGCACCTGGATCAGCAACCTGCTGCCGAACATGCAGTCGATCGCCGACGATATCTGCATCATCAAGAGCCTGCACACCGAGGCGATCAACCATGACCCGGCCGTGACCTACATGAACACGGGAAATCAACTTCCAGGATACGCCAGCATGGGCGCGTGGGCCAGCTATGGACTCGGCACCGAAAACGCAAATCTGCCCGCGTTCATCGCCATGGTCTCCCAGTGCACGGGCAAGAACCCGGGGCAACCGATCTTCTCGCGTCTCTGGGGCAGCGGATTCCTGCCGGCGTCCCGCCAGGGCGTTGGCCTGCGCCCCGGCGCTCATCCGGTCCTCTACCTGAAAAACCCGCCGGGTGTCGGTGCGGACCAGCGGCGTGCATTGCTTGACGATCTGGCGGCGCTCAATCACCAGCGAGCCGCTGAGACGGCCGATGCCGAAACCATCGCACGCATCGACGCCTACGAAATGGCCTTCCGCATGCAGACCTCCGTTCCCGACCTGGCGGACATCAGCCAGGAGTCTGCGGACACCCTCAGCGCCTAAGGTCCGGAGGTGCGGCGCCCCGGGAGCTACGCCGCCAACTGTCTGCTTGCGCGACGCCTGCTGGAACGCGATGTCCGCTTTGTGCAGCTCTTCCACCGGGGATGGGACCAACACATCGCGATCGCCCGGCAACTGCCCAACCAATGCCGCGACATCGACCAGCCGACCGCCGCGCTGGTCAAGGACTTGAAGCAGCGCGGGCTGCTCGATGACACCCTCGTGGTCTTCGCCACGGAATTCAGCCGCACGGTGTTCAGCCAGGGAAAGCTCGGCGATCCCGGAATGGGTCGCGACCACCATGGACGCGCCTTCACGGTGTGGCTGGCGGGCGGCGGGATTCGCGGGGGCATGGAGTAGGGCGCAACCGACGACTTCTGCTACAACATCACCCAAAATCCGGTGCACCTGCGTGACTTGCACGCGACCATCCTGCACTGTCTGGGCATCGACCATGCCCGCTTCAGCTACAAGTTCCGCGGGCTCAACGTGCGCCTCACCGGCGTCGAGGAAGCCCACGTGGTGAAGGCCATTCTCGTCTGAGTCCACCCGCCGTCATCCCGCCCTGAGACCGGAAAACTCCTGCCGCCGCCGCCGGGGTGCCGATGTAGGTGGCCTCGCCGAGGCCGCAGGGAATGGCGCCGTCGTGGAGATTGTCGTCGCGTATTCCCCGCGGCCTCGGCGAGGCCACCTACATCGGAGGCAGGCAAACCGTCGGCAGATCTTCAGTTCTTCGCAAGGGTGCGCGAGGAGGTTGACGGTCAAACCGCTCCTCAGCGCAAAAAGCCTTCGTGCAATCCACCGTCCACCGCAAGGATCAGCCCGGTGGTCTTCGATAGCCGCGAGCCCACGAGGAGGAGATAGGCTTCCGCCTGATCGGCGGGCGTGATCGGCGACTTGGTCAGCGTCCGATCCGCATAGAACTGCGCCAATTTGCCGACCAGGCTCTCCGTGGCTTCATCCTCCGTGTAAGGGATGTGATACTTTCCCAGCGAGCTCATCACCCGGTCCCGCGGGAACATCGTCGAGCCTTTGACCACGGTCGCCGGCGCCACTCCGTTCACGCGCACGAGCGGTGCCAGCTCCACCGCCAGCTCCCGCACAAGGTGATTCGCCGCCGCCTTCGAGGCATCGTAGGCGATCGAACCCTTCTTCGCCACCACCGCATTGGCCGAGGTTGTCAGCACCAGACTTCCGGGAAGACCCTGCTGTTTCCACGTCTTGGCCGCCTCGTCGCCGACGATGTAGCTGCCCGTGACATTGATCGCAAAGGTCAGCGCCCATTTGTCGTCCGGGATGTGGCCGGTCTTGTTGCTGGGGAAAAAAACGCCCGCCGTCACGCAGATGGAATCGAAGCCGCCATAGGCCAGTGCCACCTGATCCAGCATCCGGCGCACACTCGCCCGATCCGTGATGTTCGCCGCGAGGCCGATGGCCGGTCCGCAATTGGAGAGTCCTGTACCCGCCACTCCGATACCCAGACCATGCCGGTCGGTGATCTCCCTCGCCGTCGCCTGCGCCGCCGCCTCATTGAGGTCAACGCAGACCAGGTGCGCGCCCTCCCTGACCAGCCGGTGCGCTGTTTCCTTGCCAATGCCGGCACCGGCCCCGACGACCACGATCACCTGGCGCGCCAACTCCTTTTCCGCGGGCATGCGCTTCAGTTTCGCCTCCTCAAGCAGCCAATACTCGATGTCAAAGGCCTCCTGCAGCGGCAGGGCGATGTAGCGGTCGATCGCCTCCGCACCGCGCATGACCTCGATCGCACAGGTGTAAAACTCCGCGGTGACCCGGGATTCCGACTTGTCCTTGCCCCAGGCGATCAGCCCCAGCCCCGGAATCAGCACCACAGTCGGGCTCGGATCACGCATCGCCGGCGAGTTGGCCTGCCGGCACTTCGCGTAGTAGGCCGCGTAGTCTTCACGATACCGCCCAATGCCGGCCGCAAGCTTGGTCTTGAGGACGGAGACGTCCTCCGACTGCGGGTTCCAGTCCACGTACAACGGCTTGATTTTCGTCCGCAGGAAGTGATCGGGACAGGAGGTCCCGAGTTCGGCCAGTCGGTCCGCATCGTTCGAGTTCACAAAGCGCAGGGTCTTCTCGTCGTCCTGAACGGTGCCGATGAAGCGCTTCTCACGCGACACCTGACCGCGCAGCCACGGAAGGATGGCGGCAAACGCGCCCGCGCGCTGCTCCCCAGTGAGGGTGATGTACTTGGCACCGCCAAAGGCAGCCGCGTCTCCACCCTTCGTCCGATACTTTTCCTCGATGTAGGCGGCTGCTTTCTCGATCATGTCGAGGGTCAGGGTGTAGCAGGCCTGGTCATCGTCCGCCCAGGAGATGAACCCGTGCTGGCCCATCATGATCGCCCGCACGGCGGGCTGCTCGCGGGCGATGTGCGCCATCGCCAGCCCCAGCTCAAATCCCGGCCGCATCCAGGGGACATAGGCCATGGCACCCCCAAAGATCTCCTCGGTCAGCTTCGCGCAATTCGCCGAGGCGGCGATCGCGATGATCGCGTTCGGATGCATGTGATCGACCTGCTTGCCCGGCAAAAACGCATGCAAGGGCGTGTCGATCGAGGACGCGCGGGGATTGAGGTTGAAGGTGGTGTGCGTGTACATGCCCACCATGTCGTCCTCGGCCGACGATTTGAGCCCCTTGTCAGCGCGCTTCGCGTACAGGCCCCGCAGGCCAAGCAGCTTGTCCTGGTAAAGGGACGCAAAATTCTCCTGCGTGCTCGTCCGCAGATCGCCGCCAGAGCCTTTCACCCAGAGCACGTCGACCGGCTCACCGGTCAGCGGATCCTTCCCGATGATTTTCGCCGAGGTGTTTCCCCCGCCGGTGTTCGTGATCCGCTGGTCGCTGCCGAGCAGATTGGAACGATAGATCAGGCGCGCGACCGGATCGAGCGAGCCGGCTTTGGCCGGATCCCAAAGACAACTGACGTGGCGATAGGTTTTCATGCGGGAGATTGCTAGCTAGTGATAGATTTTGAAGTAATTCAATCAGAATCTACCAAATGTTAGGGAATTACTCACCGAATTACTCGTGTCGGATACCGCATTCCTGGACGTATCGTGAGGCTGCCAATTCTATAAATATTTAATTATTATATACAAATTAGCTAAATTAAGGTTCTTTGCCCTTTTCGGTGGACACCAAGGGCTGTGCCACCCGACGCCGGTTGCGATCTGGGTGGAGGCGTTGCCCTCCTCCACATATAACCGTACACGCGGTTTTCCCGCACACGGCTTACCGAGCCCCGTTCTTTCGGTTTGATTTCAACGGAGCTCATTGCGTCCAAGCCGCTTTCAGCGGCCAGCGCTACAGCTTGGATTGGCCTTCCAGTCTGGTAAGTTCCTCAGGCAAGAACCGATCTCCTCTGAGTTTCACCGCCCCGAAACTGCGGAACTCGGGCTAAGGCTGTGGGCATCCAGGTCGATTAACGGAGGATGTCCGCACTCGTCCACGAACGACCTGCCGCCCGTTTTCCTCGGGCAGAAACGGACCTCCAGCGGGGATCGCCGGGAACCGTGCCACCGAGAAGAAACGGCACCAGTTTTCACTTCCGGCTGATCGCCTTTGCTCTTGCCCTCATGGGGGTCGCAGTCGGGATTTCCTCATTTATCGCCTATAGACTTAAGAAACAATCGCTCGAGGAAAGTCTCGCGCGCGAATTACTCGCGATCGTCAAGAGTGTGGCGCCGTTGATCGATGGTGAAGCGCATGATCGGGTGCAAACGGTTGGATCCGGTTCGGCGTCCGAATCGGACGATTTCATGCGGGTGCGGGAACTCTTGGTACAGGTGAAGGCCAGCAATGCCCTGCTCAGCCGCGGCAGTCCGCTCTACACCCTGCGAAAGCCCGATGACTTCGTCATCAGTGCGGAGCTGGAATTCGTGGTCATGACGGATCCGGACGAATCCGGCCGCTATTTTACCGGCGCGCGTTACCATGTCCAACCGCATCTTCTGACCGCGCTGGGAGGAGTGGCGTCGTCAACGGGAGTCTATAGTGACGACGAGGGCGTTTGGATTTCAGCGGCAGCTCCAATTCGCAACGACGCCGGTCGTGTGGTGGCAGTGGTTCAAGCTGACCGGCCCGTTGACTTCTACTATGCCGAGGCCCGGAGTGTCGCGCTCAAAATTTTTGTTGGTGCCGCCTCAAGTCTGACCATCGGCGCGGCGCTGGCGTTCTTTTTTGCCCGGAGTTTGACGGGCCCCATCCGTCGTCTGGCAAAGGCGACGGAGGCGGTTGCAGGCGGCAATTTTGGATACCGCGTGCCTGAAAGTCGCACCGACGAACTGGGTGATCTGGCGAGGAGCTTCAACGCAATGGCGTGTGAGCTGACACTGGGGCGTGAACGGGAAGGCTACCAAACGCAGGAGCTGATGGAGGCGAATCGGCGAACCGAGGCTGTGAATCGCCAGCTCGCAGAGGCGAATCACGAGCTGCAAACGGCCGTGGAAGAAGCCCAGCGGCTCGAAGAGGAGGCCCGGGCGGGAGAACTGGCGAAGACGGAGTTTTTAGCCACGATGAGCCACGAGCTGCGTACGCCACTCAATGGTATCTTTGGTTTCACTCAGCTCATGGAGTCGACGGAGTTGTCGGAGGAGCAAGTCGGTTGTGTGGGCTCGATCCAGCAGAGCGCGGACCGGCTGCTCAAAACGATCTCCGCGGTGCTGGAGTACTCTCAGTTGGACCGTGGCAAGCGACCGCGGGAATGGGGAAACGTGACGCTCCGCCCGCTCTTGACCGCAGCCGCGGCAGTCCATCGCAGCGCGGCATTGAGCAAGGGACTTGAATTCTCCTCCTTCGTTTCACCGGACATTCCCACGACCATCCGGGCCGATGGACCCGCGCTGCAGCGAGTCGTCGATGTGCTTCTCTCGAACGCGGTCAAATTTGCCGTCGCAGGAACAGTCAGTGTCACAGTGACCGCCGAACGGGCAGCCGGTCCGACCTCACGCACCGCGGGTGTACTGGGGTCGGAAATCGACGCCGATCTTCACGTTGTGGTGGCCGACACGGGGATCGGAATTTCATCCGCCGGCCGCTCGCGACTCTTTCTTCCTTTTGTCCAAGGCGATGCGTCCCTGTCCCGCGCGCACGAGGGCATCGGCTTGGGTCTGGCGATCGCCCACAAGCTGGCCCGCAGTGCTGGCGGCGATCTCACGTTCGTTTCCGGAGGAAACCGCGGTGCGACCTTTGAACTCGTTTTGCCAGCCCGGTGTTGAGGGATGGCGGCGTCGTTCTCTCGTTAATGAAATTCTCCGGGTGCCCACTCATCTGTGCCCAGAGGAGCGCAATCTCGACGATCAGCTTGCGTCAGTTGCGATCTGGATATGCTGGAGCGGCCATTGCCTGAACCCATGAGACGCATCGCGCTCCTTGTCGCACTCACATTGATTTCGATGGTGTCAGTCTCCGCTTCCGGGAGTTATGTACCTCGACCACCCAGAAAACTGGCCAAGGCGGATAAAGCGGGGGTGGCCATCGATCCCGAACGTTATGGTTTGGGGCGGACCCTGGTGCTCCGAACCGGTGTGGTGCGTTTGCCGACGGCACCCGATGAAACGGTGAAGGCACCGCAGGCGGAAAAACTGCGTGCAGTGGAGGCGAGGCTTCCAGCCGAAGTGCGAGGAAAGGCAAAGCTGGGGACACTGGCGGGCCGTTTGACAACCGCGGAATTGGACGCGGTGATTTATTACCTCAGTGTTCGTTTTCCTGTACCATGAACCGTTGCCGTACTCGTTTGCGACTAGGCTGCATCCTGACGCTGATCGGCCTGGGCAGTCTTCAGGCTCAGTTTTCGCCTTACCTCCCAAGTCCGGGCCGTACCGAACTGACAGTCAGCCACACGATCGTCAGCTTTGATGCGTTCTGGGCGGGTAAGGTAAGATTGGGAACGCAGGCGGCGCTGGGCAGCTCGGGCAAGGATCAATCCACCCGTTTATTGTCCATCGAACACGGGCTTTCCGAGCGATGGGCGGCGGATCTGACTTTGGGTCACAGCCGAGTCAAGATGGGTTCGTTCCCCAAGGACTCCGGCTGGGTCGACAGTCTGGCGGGAATTCGGTACCTTGTGCTCGACGAGACGGAGTCGTTCAATAGGTACGCGCCCACCGTGGCTCTGCGCGTAGGAGGAATACTCGCCGGGAACTACGACGAAGGGCTGCCCTTCTCCTCGGGTGATGGCGCTTCAGGAGTCGAAGTTTCCGCTTTGATGGGCCGCTCGCTCAACCGGACGTTTACCCTGCTGGCCGACCTGGGTTACCGCTGGCGCGAACACGGAGTACCTGAGGACATCTTTGGCTCGGTCGGACTCGCTGCGGGTTGGAGGCGGTACATCGTCTCGGCGGCCTGGCGCTACGACGGAGCCGTTTCCGGTTTGGCGATCCTCGGCCCAGGCTTCGGAACCGTCGGCGGATTTCCTCAGGTTCGTGAGCGGAACACGAGCGTGCAAGTCGGGTTGGGGGGGGCGCTGACCGACCGGTTCTTTCTTCAGACCTACGCCGCCTGGACCGTTGCGGGTGAAAATACCGGGGATAAGACCGCTTTGGGCGGATCGATCACCACTTCCTTCTAGGGTTCCTAAAGAGGGCGCAGCGAACACCGGTGATGACCTCGCCAAAATGGGCAGAAGAGTCCGTCTGCGATGGAATAAAGGGCCGGCTGCACCGTCTCATCCGCTGATGCACCCCATTCTCCCCCCCGTCGTCGGCGCGGCGAATTTTCTCTCGTGCACCGCGGTCGTCATTCCCGCGCTCAACGAGGCCCCGTGCATCGAGGGCACGGTGGCCTATTGGCGCGGCCGGGGCGCGCGCCTCGTGCGTGTGGTGGACAATGGCAGCGACGACGACACCGGCGGACGCGCCCTCGCCGCCGGAGCCGATGTGCTCCGCGAACCGCGCCGAGGCTACGGTGCCGCTGCCTGGACGGGCACGCTGGATCTGCCGCCCGCCATTGAATGGATCGTGTTCAGTTCCGCCGACGGCAGCGACCGACTCGACGAGGCGGAGCAGGCCGCGTTTCAAGTCGCGATCGATCGCGGGGCCGACCTCGTGCTCGGCGAGCGCGTGACCGCGCCCGAGTCGCGGAGGTGCCTTACGCCCACGCAGCGCTTCGGCAACGCGCTCTGCTGTGCCCTCATCGCGCTCGGCTGGGGCCGCCGTTTTTGCGACATGGCCTCGCTCCGCGCGATCCGCCGCGACCGATTCGAAGCCTTGGAGCTCGTTGACCGCGGTTTTGGCTGGAACGTCGAAATGCAGGTGCGTGCCGTGGAGCACGGCCTGCGGATCGCGGAGGTGTCGGTGTGCTTTCATCCGCGCATCGCCGGCGAATCGAAAATCTCCGGCAACCTCGCCGGCATCGTCCTCGCCGGCTGGGGCATCGTCAGCATGGTCGGAAAACTCTACGCGGGCCGCCGTACCCGGTGCGGTGCCGCGCTCCGACCCGCGCTGCGAGTGCCCTGACTCCCAGTGGAGTGGAATGTCCTCCCCGGCCCAACGCTCCCGCTTTCCCTATGATCATTGCACGACTTTGGTTAGGTGCGCTCGCTCTGCTCGCTGCCGCACTGTTTTCAACCGGCTGCACCGGCGTCTCCGCCGCGCAACAGCGCCTCGTCTCACGGCCCGGGATGATTTTCTCCGATGCACCGCACCTCTCATCGCGCAGCACCCTCGCCGCGCAAGTCGAGCCCGGTCGCGCCGCCGGCGGGGCGCAGGCCGCCGGTTGCACCGCTTGCCGATGAGACCTGTCGTCGCCCTCGCCATGCTCTGCGTGGTTATCAACGCGCAGTCGGCCGAGCTTGGCCGGCGTGTCTTCGGCGCGGCGGCCGTCGCCGAATTCGGCTACGAGGTGCTTCACGCTTCCGACATCGCGCTCACGCAAGCCGCCGACACCCTGCGCCTCGACTGGGGGAAAACGGACGCCGCGCTCTCCCTCGGTCTCGGCACGCTCGCGATCGACTACGCGCCAGTGTCGTTCGATTTTCTGGGGAGCGCACTCGGCAGGAGGGAAACCGCGGTCTCGGCACAGCTCGCCGTGCGCCACCGGGCTGATCCGCAGCTCGAGTTACGTGGCAGCATCGGGGCGAGAGACGGCTTTGACTCCTACCGCGCGCTCTGGCTCGACGAATTTTTTCGCCAGCGCTTCGAGGGCCGGCCTGGCTACCAACGCGCCGAGCCGTGGGGCATGGCGTTTTCAGGCGGTGCGCGCTGGGAGTATCAGCCGGCCTCCGGTTTCGCGCAGCTCGGCTACGCGCGGTCGCAAGACGACGTCGCGCCGGGCTACGAGATCGACTTCGCCGGCCTGCGCCGCGGCGCGGAGACGCTCGTCACTGATACGGTCACGCTGGGATTCGAAAATGTCCCCACGCCGCGCCTTCGGACGCGCGCCGAGTTCCGTCTGTCCACGACCTCCGGGCGCGAGCCGCGCTACGGGTCTGAGATTTCCGCCCGCTTCTCCGTCGGCGAGCGCTGGATCATCCGCGCCGACGCTGGCGCGAGCGACGAGCGGCCGACCTTTCGCGCGCACTATGGCGGTGTGGAGCTGGAATTCGCAGCGACCGAATCGCTCGCGGTCTTCCTCGGCGGGCAGCTCTACCGCGACACCGGCGAGGTCGAAAACGCCCTGCTCTTCACGAGCGCTGCGCCCGGCCTGCGTTCGGGGCAGGCCGCCCTCGGCCTGCGCCACGACGGCGAACGTCTGGCGTGGCGTGTCTCCGTCGGCACGGTTGCGGGCGACTTTGCCGCGACGAATCGCAACACCGATTTTTTCCAAAACCTCTACCGCGACCGCCACTGGCTCGCCCTGCGCGCTGCCGGCTCGTGGAAATTCTGACAACGCAGATCCTCTCACCTTATGAAACGCTCCCGCGCCTTTTTCGCTCTCGTGACTGTCAGCGTCCTTGTTCTTTCCTCCTCGCCCATCCGCGCCGCAATTTACCGCGCTGGTGAGACCGTGGAAAACTTCACCCTCACCGATCGCGCGACCGGCCTGCCCGTGAACCTCACCGACTTCGCCGGCAAAATTGTCTTCCTCGAGTGGTTCGCCTGGTGGTGCCCGTTTTGCCAGGCTGCAGCACCACAGGTACGTTCCGGCATTTCGGACTACTACGCGGCGCGCGGCGGCAATCCGGCCGGATTCCCTGTTCTCCACGTCGCTCTCAATCTTCAGCCGGGTCAGGAAGCGGATACGCAACGATTCATCACCGCCTACGGCCTCGGTCTGACGCTCAATGATTTCAACCGCGCCGTGGCCGACCGCTTCCAGCCCGGCGGCCAACCCATCTTCGCGATCATCAACGGCGTCGAAGGCTCCGCCAGCCACCGGCAATGGGAACTCATCTTCACGCAGCTCGGCTACGCCTCGACGCAGGCACCGATCACCGATTTCCGTCGCGCCATCGACGGCATCCGCGCCGCCACCGTGGTTGCACCGCCTGTCGTGACTCCGCCGTTGGTCGTACCCCCGGTCGTCACACCACCGGTTGCCGTCGCCGCGCCGTTGCTCGCTGCGGGTCCGCGCGATCTCACCGTGCGCCCCGGACAGCTCGCGCAGTTCTTTGCCGTAAACACCGGTGGCACCGCCGCGCACGAGTGGCACCGCAACGGCACCCTCGTTCCCGGAGCCACCGGCGACGTGCTCACTCTCGCCAATGTCGGCCCGGCCGAAGCCGGCCGCTACACGGTCACGCTGACCAACGCCACCGGCAGTGTCACGAGCGCGGTCGCCACCTTGGCCGTCGATGCCACCGCCGAGTCGAGCCTCGCCAATGTCGCGACGCGCGCCAGCGCCGGCACTGGCGCGGAATCGCTCATTCCCGGTTTCGTGATTTCCGGCGGGCCGAAAACCGTGCTCGTGCGCGCCGCCGGGCCGGCCCTCGCGGCCTTCGGCTTGTCTGGCGTGCTGGCCGATCCACAGCTCAAATTATTCTCCGGGGAGACGGTGATCGCGGCCAACGACGATTGGTCATCCGTGTCCAACGCCGCCGAAGTCGCCGCGGCATCCGCCCGCCTCGGTGCGTTTGCGTTCGCCCCCGGCACCCGCGATGCCGCGCTCCTCGCGACCCTGGCCCCCGGGAGCTACACCGTGCACGCCAGCGGAGCAGGCTCGACCACCGGCGTTGCCCTCGTCGAACTCTACGACGCCGATCTGCCCGGTGCCTCCGGTCGCGGCAGCTTCGTCAACCTCGCCACCCGTGGTTTCGTGGGGACGGGAGCGAATGTCATGATCCCGGGCTACGTGATCTCCGGCACTGCCGCGAAGACGCTGCTCATCCGCGCCGTCGGCCCCGCTCTCGCGAGTTTCGGCGTCACCGGCATCCTCGCCGACCCTGTGCTCACGCTCTTCTCCGGCTCGCAGCCGATTCTAGGGAACGACAACTGGTCCGACGCCCCGAATGTTGCCCAACTCCGCAGCGCGACCACGCGTGTCGGTGCCTTCCCCCTCGCCGAGGGGAGCAAGGATGCCGTGCTCCTCGTGACGCTGCCGCCCGGCAGCTACACCGTGCAAGCCGCCGGCGCGGGCGACACAACCGGGGTCGCGCTCGTGGAAATTTACGAGGTGCCATGAGCCGGCGACGCTGCTGCGCCGTCGGCGGGCCGCCTACTGCCTGCCCTCTTCGATATCGTACACGTCGAACCACACGCGCACCGGGCGGTTCTTGGGGATAAACTGAGGGATATAGCCTTCGAGAAATTCCTGCAGCGGCAGCGGCATCTCGCTGAGACGCATATCGCGCATCTTATTGTTCCACGCCACGACCGCACCGCGCCCCTTCACCTGCGAGTGGGCCATGATCCATTCGGCTATCGCGGCGTCGTCAGCTCCGGTGGCGACGAAGGTCTTGAACGCCTCCGCGTCGATACCGGTGAAGTCGAAGAGGTAGCGGTCGAGCGGACAATTGAAGTGGTAGTCGCCGGCGATGCCGGCGACGACAGCGCGGCATTTGTCGGTCATGCGAGCGGCGTGGATGTAGCCGGCGAGCGTTTCGCGCGGACTGCGCGGGAATTCCTTGGTGAGGTCTTTGGCAATGATGGGAGTGGACATGGAAAAATTACCTGAGGCCCGCGGCGGCGGCGATGATTTCAGCGCTCTCCGGTCTCTCGCGGTAGCCGTCTCGCATGAGTTTCGCGTGGATCATGCCGGTGCGATCCACAATGAAGACCGCCGGATGCGGCACGCCCACGGCCTTGCCCTTGGCCTCGGTGTTGCGGATCCCGTAGGCGTCGATGACCTTGCTGCCAGGGTCGGATAGCAGCGGGAAGGTGAGGCCGAGCTTGGCCGTCGCGGCGGCGTTGGTCGAGGCCGAGTCGTAACTGAGCGCAATGAGCTGGACACCGGCCGCCGCGAGGGTGGAAAGGTCTTTCTGCAAGTCCTGAAGTTGCCGGCGGCAGAACGGGCACCAGTCGGCCGATCGGACAAACACGAGCGCTACGGGGCCATTCTTGACCAGGTCGCTGAGGGACACATCGGCACCGGCGGAATTCTTGAGCGTGAAGGCGGCGGCATGGTCGCCGACCTTGAGACCGGGCATCATGGTCGCGGCATTCCCCTCCGCGGCCGGTAAGACGGCGGCGAGCAAAAGCGGGACGAAAGCGAGGATATATCTTTTCATGGTGGAAAGGAGCGTAAACGTAGGAAAGCTACTCAAGGGCCGAGCTGCAACTGCTGCCCGAGCCCGCCGTGCAGGCGAGGCGATGGCCTATCTCGATGATATCGATGGAGATGATTTCCAAATTGCGGTGGTGGTATCCGATCGGGCTGCAGTGAACGACCTCCGGGGCAAGGGCCAACCCGGCGTAGCGTTCGGTGCGAATGGGGGGAGGAACCAGCTAGAGGAGCTGTTTCAAGCGGTCGGCCGGAAAATCTCCGGCGAGATGGTAGATTTTTCCGTCACGCTGCCACGTGGCCGTGATGAAAGGACCGTCGACCGCGAAACGCGGCGCTGTACTCAGCGAAGCGCCGGGCAGGTCAGCGGCATTCACGACGAAGATGTCGGCGTGGCCGCCATCGAATTTCATGCACAGCAACGTGACGCGATGCCCCTGCCACTCGACAATCTTGCACCCCATCACGCCGTGTTCGGCCAGCTTCGGTGGCAGCACGAAATCGGGATGGCCGCGGTGTTCGGTGAGCCACTGTTTAAGTTCGGGGGCATCCATGCCAAACGCCTCCACATGCGGGCTCATATCGAGCGCGGCGCTGGCCATCGCGACGCGAAACTCGCCGAATTGGGCTTCGCTGCGGTCTTTCCTCTGCCGCCAGCTGCCGAACGCGAGCAGCAGCCCGACTGACGCGGCGGCGGCCAGCCACAAAGGCTGCCGCCACCAGGCACGCCGGGCGATGGTCGCACGCGCGAGCAGGAGCTGGGCCTTCAAATCGGAGGGCAGCGATCGGGCGCGGAGTTTGGATGCGAAGGCGGCATCCATCGCCTGCTCGTCGGCAAACCACCGCGCGAGCACCGGGTCCTGACGGGCCAGCGCGAGCGCTTCGGCAAACTGCGGGTCGTGGGCGTCCTCGCTCTTGGGTTGATAGGCTTGGAGGACGAATTGGGCTTCTTCTCGATTCATGAGCTTTTGGAAAAGGGAGTGCGCTGAGGATTGAGCGGAACCACGTTGGAAACGCCGGTGTTGGTCACTCGCGCGGTGACGCCGGCCCGGAGCGCGGCTTTAGCGCGCGAGAGCCGCGACATGACGGTGCCGACGGGGACGTCGAGCATCTCCGCCATTTGACGGTAGGAAAGGCTCTGAAGATAGAACAGGACGAGCGGCGTCCGATGGTGTTCGTCAATTTGCTGCAACGCCTCCAAGACCACACCGACATCCATTTTCTCGACCGCTTCGGGAGTGAGCATCGGGATTTCGTGTTCTACACCAGCGAGTTCGAGGTGAGGAAAGCGTTGCTCATGCCGTTTCCAGCCGAGAAAGATGCGATACAGTGTCGTGAACAGCCAGGATTTGACCTTGGATTTGTCGCGCACCTGCCCGCTTTTGGAGAGCAGTCGACAGTAGGACTCCTGGGTCAGATCTCGCGCGTCGTCCGGATTGCGCGCGAGGCTGAGCGCGAACCGGTGCAGGTCCTCGTGATACAGCGCCACGGCTTGTTCGTAGTCCACTTCATCCATGTAAAGTATGACTGACGGGGAGCCGTTCTATTCCGCTCCGCGCCGCGATTTCTCCCCTGAACCGATGGAATAATACTCAAAACGCCCCGTCTCATCCGTGCGTCTCAGAAGAAACACCCAAACAACGCAGCCGTGCTGAAACGGTCATGGGCGGAGTTTTCGCCTCCCGATCTGCCAAGCTGCAACGAGCGCTATCGCGCCAAACTCCACCGGCCTCAGCCACACGGGATGCCCGAAATTACCGAGCGACGCGTCGCCGAGATTCAAGCCCGTGACATACGCGAGACTCACGGCCGCGAGCGCCGCGATGCCTGTCGGCGACGGGCGCACCGCGACAAATGGCCACAACCAAAGGCAATACCAGGGATTTGCCACGGCCGACAACAGGAGAAACGCGCCGAAGATCCACTCGCCCGGCGGCAACGATTCCCCGGAGGTCAGCGACCAGCGGCGGAAAATCGCCAGCCACACGCTGATAAAGATCAACCCACAAAGGACCCGCGCCATGGCCGGCGAGGTCACGGCCGCCACGACCGCGTGCATACTGGAGTTGAACTCCCATTCCACGGCCATCGCCCTCAGCCCCTGCAAATCCGCCGCGCTGCCGCGCAGCCAAAACGGCAGGTAGAGTGTGACCACGGCCACTCCGGCCGCGAACCAAGCGCGCCGCCCAAGCCGCCAGAGCACGAATGGCGCGAGCAGAAGTGCGAACACCTTGGCCGCCAGCGCGAGCCCCACCGCCACTCCGGCCAGAACAAGTCGTTCGCGCCGCCCAAACCACCACGCCGCGAGGAGGAGTGCGATCGCCAGTGCATCAGGATGCGCATTAAAGCCTGTCTCGAAGATCGCGAGCGGACACCAAACGAGCAGAAGCCGTCCGCCCACCGGCAGGCCGCGCCACAACAGCGCGATCACCACGAACTCGGCCGCGAACAAAATGAGTTTCCATGGCCATAGCTTCCCCGGCGCGACCGCATGACTCAGTCGAAACGCCCATTCGAACACCGGCCCGTAGATTGTCGGCACATCGGGATGATTGATGTGGTTGAGAACTTCCTGAAAGGCGGGCGGCACCGTGGGATCGTTGAAACTCTCGAGCGGCGCGCCCGCGTAGGGATTTCCGGTCAGTGCAAATCGATAACCGTCCCAGAGGAAACGGTAGTGGTCGTCTTCCATCACCGGTTGCGCCGCGAACGCGACGATCCGAAATCCGATTCCGAAAACGAGCAGGCTCGTCCCGTCGCGCGGCGAGGCCCGGACCATCGCCCAGATCACGGCCGCCCATGCCACGGCCATCGTCGCGAGCGTGCCGCCGAGCATCGCCTCTTCGCCCTGTGATCGCCACGCCAGCACGCCCCACGCTCCAAGTGTAACCCCACCGGCGAGCGCGACGGAGATACTCGGCGGAGTGAAACGGTCGGAATGAGTCATTGGGATAGGAACGACTTAGCCGCGGCCTATTCCGCACCCGGCCCCGCATGATGGCGAACTTGCCGCGCCGCAAACAGCGGAGCGTTGAGGTTCGGTAACGGCCTGGCCGGTTCAGGAGACATGCAAAGATCGCGGGCTCTGCAACGGGGGGAGAAGATCGTGCCTTTCTCCGGGAGGTGCAGAGCCGCCCGGAGGGTCGCAGGATCGGCCGGGTGGGCGCTGAACAAATCGAATTTCACTGATTTCTCGTGCCCAAGGTGGAGGACGGTGGCCGCGCCCACCGGAAGTGCCCTCTCCCCCGAAACCGCGCGAGTCGTTTCCTTCATCTACCGAGCCCGCGGTTGGAGCAGGCCCAATCCGCGCATGGTCGCATCGGTCACCGAGCGATAGCTCCAAGTTCCCGCCCAATCGCGGTGCATCAGTTGATCGAGTCGATCAGACCCGCCGGAAACCGCCACCGTCTGCAGCAAGGACGTGCCCGTCGCCTCCAACAAGGGCAGACGCTCGGCGCTGGCTTGCGTCAATCCCTCGATGATCGCCGAAAGCAAATCGTGCCGCGTCGTCGCCAAGGTCAATCCGGTGAACGCGCCTTGTCGCTGCTCGAGGCTGGTGCGCTCGCCGGCCATGTAGGGCTCGAACCGCGCACTATTCCCTGGCCGCCGTCCCTTGCCGCTCATCCGCCTGAATTCGGCCCGAAAGTCGTCGACCGACATCTCCGGGAAAAATTGCTCCCGCGCCCAATAGATCGAAGACGCCATGGCCGCCAGGGTGCTGACTTGCAGCCACTTGCCCTGAACTCCGAGGGCCCGCGTGAGCAGCCGTGGGTGCGGGCGGGGTCGATCGGTGCACAATGCCAGGACATCGGTCGATCCCACGACATTGAACAATTGTCCCACTTTGGCTCCAGCCAGGAGCATGCCTGCGCTCCCATCCATCATGCCGGTCATCATCGGCGTACCCGCGCGCAGGCCAAAGCGCCCCGCCGCTTCCGGGCTCAGGTTCCCGCCAATGACATCGGCCTCAACCACGTCGGGCAACAACGCGCGGCTGATGCCCAGATTTTCACAGAGCGCGTCGCTCCAGCCATCGAGTCCGAGCGTGTGGTACAGCCCGGTAAATGAGGCGTTGGACGGATCCGTCACCCGCGCACCCGTCATCTGGCGGTGCAGGAAGGTGTTGAGGTGCCCGACGAGATCCGCCCGGCGCAAGGCAGATGGGCGATGGGCCTGGTACCACGCCCAGGTGGTCGAGCTGATTCCTCCCGGGAAGGGCCGGCAACCGCACAGCGCCAGATGCTGCTCAGCGCCCATCCGCGTTTCGATTTCACGCGCCTCCACCACGCTGCGTCGATCCTGGTGGGTCACAATCGGGGTCAGGGGTCGACCTTTCTTGTCCATCGCCACCCAGGCCGGAGCCATCGTCGCCAGCGCGATCGCATCCACGCGCTTGGCTTCCGGTCCGAGCCCGGCAATCGCCGTCGCCACGGCCGACAACAACACCTCGGGATCCACTTCAACCGAGGACCCGTCGTGACGGGACTTGAAAAAAGCTCGGGGCGACTCCGCCAGCACCCGGGTGCCGCGGAGCAAGCCGGCGATCACCGACGAGGATCCAATATCAAGGCCAAGGCAGGTGGACATCGGATCGCAACCTTGGCCACCCCCGGTTCACTGGCAACCCTCGGAAATACGAAGGTGAATGCCGGGGCATAGGAACTTCCCTTACCCGCGACTCCGCGACGCCTTCGCGCGTTCTCCTGAGCCCCGGTCACCCGGGTTCAGCGGTTCAAACGGGCCATCGCGCGATCATCGGCGTTGACCAGCGCATAGCCGCCCGCCGCGCGCTCGCGCTGGCGCTCTTCCCGAACATAGGCTGGCTCCGAGGGACCGAGCAGCCGGTCGCGGTGCTGCCAGAGGCGGGAAAACATCCAAGCTCCGGAGATGGAGAAGAGCACGAGGCTCATCACGCCAAGCCAGAGGGCGCGCGTTCCTGCCGGCTCCACCTCAACGATGGACGGCAACCCAAGAGGCAGGATCTTCATCAACAACCCAAGCGTCGCCAAGCCAAGCGCATTGTTAAGGTTCATGCCGTCGCTGATTGCCAGAGTCGTGCCACTCCGCCGGCTCCTTCTTAACTATTTTTCAACAAACAGGTTAAAAGATAACCAGTCAGGCTCGGAGCGATTTCCTCGTGCAGTTCGCAAGATCCCGACCCGCGCGTCATGCAACCCGCAAGCCGCCCTCAAGCCACCCCTTCGCAAAGGGAAATCAAAGATCCCCGGCTTGCGGGCGGAGCACGATCTCCTCGACAACCGTGCGCCGGGTCATCCGGTAAACCTCAACGAAGGCCCGCGCCACATCCTCGGCGGGCATCATCCGCTCTTCAGGAACACCACTTCCGGCCCACGCCGGCGAAACCGTCGCCCCAGGATAAACCGTGCAGACACGCACGCCCTTGTCCCGCAGGTCCGCCCGCATGACTTTGGAAAGTCCGGTGACCCCAAACTTCGCCGCGCAGTACCCCGCACTGGACGGGTAGGCGGCGAGCCCGGCGATCGAGCTCATGTTGAACACATCGCCCACCCCACGGGCGACCATCCCAGGCACGAAGGCCCGCGAAACCAGAAACACGCTGCGGAGGTTGGTCGCCACCATCGCATCAAAATCCGCCACCGAAGACTCGAGGAAGGTGCCCGGGCGAAAACTCCCCGCGTTGTTCACCAGCACATCCACCCCGCCAAACTTCCTGCCCACCGCCACCGCCAGCGCGGCCACAGCCGCTTCATCGCTGACGTCGGCTTGGAAGACGTGCGCCTCCGCCCCCCGCTCCTTGCAGGCCCGGGCCACCGCCCGGAGCTTTCCCGCCTGACGGGCGACCAGGGCCAGTCGCACGCCCCGAATTTCGCCGGCAAACGCCCGCGCAATCCCCGCTCCGATTCCCTGCGATGCTCCGGTGATGAGCACGACAGGCTGCTGGGCCGACGTGGACTGATGCGAGCGCGGACTTTTTTTCATGGGAAAAGAGGGCGTGGGTGGACCGGGCCGCCCCACCGGGGGCCCGGGGCGTCCTCAGCAGACCAGCGACGCAAAATCCGTGAAGTCGGCGCTGTATCCACCGGGCACTCCTTTGCAGATGACACTGACGGCGTCATGGGAATGCAGCGACTCCAGGTGGGAACAGGCGACTTGGAAATCGGCGATGCGACGATCGCCGTGCAGTTCGGCAAAGATCAGGCGCGCGGCATCCTCGACGAACTTGATGTAAGCCCCGTTGAGCTCCGCGAAGGCCTGCTCATCCTCCCGCTTGACCATCACCTGCGTCTCGGTTTTGAGCGCGGCCAGGCAATGGGCCTGCAGGTCCTCGATGCGCAGCCGGGCACCTTCCGCCACCTCGACTTTAACCCGCGCCTTCGAGCGCTGATTGTGCGGGATCGCGTAGGTGCCACGGATGTCGCGCGCATGCTCGGACAACTCCGCGCTGCACGGGCACGAGCTCGAATAGACGAAATCGAGCTCCATGAACTTCCGAAAACGCCCCGTCGCGTCGATCGTGCCCTCGAACGTCACCGAGTAGTACTGATAACCTTCCAGCCCGCTCCGCAGACTCTGCTGCACAATCGGATAGGAGAACTTCAGCCGCACGCGCGCCGCGAGTGACTGCACTTTGCGCTGATACTTCACAAGGATCGTGCGCAGCCGTTCGAGCGAGAACACTTCGTCGCGGTGCTCGTAAAACGAACGGACGATCCGGCTCATGTTGATCCCCTTGAGCGTCGCCTCGAGCGAGACGGTCCCCATGATCGAGGTCTCGAGGGTCAGGATTTCACCGGACTTCGTCCGATAGCGCAACGGGAGGTGAAAATTCGACACGCCGACCTGCTGGATCGGCACCGCCGCCCCTTGGATCGCATCCTGCGCCTCCATCATGTCCGGCAAGGATTCCTGATACGACTGCGACATCTTGAAGCGCGCATCATAACCCCGGACGATCGCCGGCGGATTACCATCCGGCCCGCGATGCAGGTACATTTTCTTCGAGGAGGTTTTCTTCTTCATGGTCGTTTTTTGAACTGTGGTCGTCGTGACGCCGGTTGGTGACGATAACAACCGGACGCAGGTCCCAAGGGAGGATGAGCGGGATCTCAACGCGGTTCGGGACCGCGATATTCGGCAAAATTGCGGGGAGTCTCGAAGAGTCGCACGCTATGGAGTCGTCCACCGACGATCTCAGGTTCGATCTCATTCCAAAACGCGATTACGAGGTTTTCCGTCGAAGGGATGATCCGCTTGAGAAAGGGGACTTGGGTGTTGAGGTTGCGATGATCACAGGGTCCCACAATCGTCTTTTCGAGGATTGTCCTGAGCGCTCCAAGATCGATCACGTAACCCGTTTCCGGGTCAGGCTGACCGCACACGGTCACCTCCAGCACATAATTGTGCCCGTGCCAGCCCTCGTTGTTGCAAAGCCCAAACTTCTCCTCGTTCCAGCGGGCGCTCCTGGTGGGGTTGTTCAGGCGATGCGCCGCGTTGAAATGCACCTGACGCGTCACATACACCGTCCCCTGCAAAGGGCGCACGGACTCCTTGGAGGATGGGGTGGAAGGTCGGGAACGCGCCATGAGGACTCAGTAGATAGCTCAAAGAGGCCTTGGGTCAACCCCGAGGAGCAAACGGCCCGACCAGAGGGAAATGCATCATTCGACTCCGCGCGACCGACGACCATTCCGCCGCGCATCCGTGCCGCCGTCGTCGGTTCTCGCTTGCCGGTTGCCCGCGAGAGGCGTTGAACCGCGTCCATGGTGATGCGGTTTCGAATCCTCGGCAGCGGCAGTTCGGGCAATTGTGCCCTTCTCCAAACCGAGCAAGCCCGCGTGCTCATCGACGCCGGGTTCTCCGTCCGAAAAACCCGCGAACTGCTCGCCGAGGCCGGGCTGAAACTCGAGCAGATCGACGCAATCTTTCTCACCCACGAACACGGCGACCATTCCGCCGGCATCAGCAGTTTCTCCAAGGCTGCTCACATCAAGATCTTCTCCAACGCCGCAACGGCCCGCGCAGTCCAGGAAAAACTGGAACATCGACCCGACTGGCAGATTTTTGAAACGGGCTCGCGCTTCCACTTTCGCGACCTCGAAGTCGACACGTTTTCCGTCCCTCACGACGCCCACGATCCCGTCGGTTTCCGGTTCAACTGCGGTTTTGAAGGCGATCTGCTTTCACCCCGCCGGTCCCTCGCCTGGCTGACTGACTTGGGGCACGTACCCCAGCATGTGCGCGAGCGACTCCGCGATTGCGATTCCATCGTGGTCGAGTCGAACCACTGCCCGGACATGTTGAAGGCCGACATCAAACGACCCTGGTCGACCAAACAACGGATCAGCGGGCGTCACGGCCATCTCTCAAACGAAGGCACCCGCGAGCTGCTCGCCGGCGTCGCCAGTCCCCGCTGGAGGCACGTTTTCCTGACCCACCTGTCCCGCGACTGCAACAGCCTTGCGGCCGTGGAACGAATGCTCGCAACCCTCCGACCTCAGCTCACCTGCGAGTTCCGCATCGTTGCCCCCGGCGGCGGCACTCCGTTTTGCGATTTGGGTTGATCGCCTCCCCTTGCCGCTCAGTCAAATAAATGAATGACAAACAATATTTTATAGCCCGAAGTCTGGTGCATTGACGGTCACTCGCAGCCACTCAGTATCCGGCATTGCGCAGCGGCACGATTCCAGCAGAACGTGTCCTCGTATGAACGTTCCACATCCTCTCGAACAGTTTCGCCGCACGAAGATCGTCTTCACGTTGGGGCCGTCCACCGAAAGCGAAGCCACGCTCGAAGCCATCATCCGCGCGGGTGCCGATGTCGCTCGCCTGAACATGGCCCACGCCAAACACGACTGGACACGCGCCGTCATCCGGCGGATTCGCGCCGTCTCCGCCAAGGTGGGTCGTGAGATCGCGATCATGATGGACATCAAGGGACCCGAGATCCGCACCGGCGACCTTGAGCACCCGATCGAGCTTCGTCCGGGGGAGACCTTTGATTTCACGGTCAAACCCGGCGGGGGAGCTGACCGCGCGAACGCCGAGGAAGTGCGTTCGGTCGACGTGAACTACAAGGATCTGATCACCGACATCCGGGTGGGCGACACCGTCCTCGTCGACAACGGCCTGATCCGTCTCGAAGTGCTCGAAAAGCGGGACGCCCACATTCGCTGTCGGGTTTTGGTACCCGGCGAACTAAGATCCCGGCGCCACATCAATCTTCCGGGGGTGAAGGTAAATCTCCCCGCCTTCACCGAGAAGGATCGCGCCGATACGATGGTCGGCATCGAAGAGGGCATCGACTTCGTCGCCTTGTCGTTCGTCCGCGAAGCCCAGGATATCGAGTCCCTGCGCGAGTTTCTTCGCCTGAACGACTCGCCGGCGCGCATCATCGCCAAGATCGAGGATCAGTCGGCGATCACCAACCTCGACGAAATCGTCCGCGCCTGCGACGCCCTCATGGTCGCGCGGGGCGACCTCGGCATCGAGTGCCCGTTCGAGGAACTTCCGGTGATTCAGCGACGGGCCGTCCAAGTCTGCTACGACTACGGTCGCCCCGTCATCATCGCGACGCACATGCTCGAGTCGATGATCTCCTCGCCGATGCCGACTCGCGCCGAAATCACCGATGTGGCCAACGCGGTTTTCGAAAGGGCCGACTGCGTCATGCTGTCCGGCGAAACCACGATCGGAAAATATCCCTTGGAATGCGTTGAAATCCTCAAGAAGATCGCTGCGCGGATCGAGCAGGAGGTGCCTCCCCTGACCAACGAGCCCCGCCATCTCGACGGAGACAAGATCAAGCTGCTCCGCTCGGCCGTAAAGATGGCCAACGAGATTCCAGGAAGCACGATCCTCACGTTCACCCGCCAGGGTTTCATGGCCGGCGGGCTCGCTGCCATGCGCCCGATCTCCGCGCCGATCTTCGCCTTCACCCCGCTGCCCGAGACATTCCGGTTGTTGCGCCTGCTCCGCGCCGTTGAACCGGTCCTGATGCCTTTCGACTCCGATCCGGACATCTCCATCAGCCGTGCCATCGGCCACTTGGTCCGCGATGGCAAACTGCGGCTGGGCGACAAACTGGTCATCGCGACCGACATCCTCTCCTCGAACCGTCTCGTCGACAGCATCCAGCTCCGCACCATCCGTTAGGTCCGGCGGCACCGGCCGGAGGAGGGACGGATCCGGCGAAACTTTTCGCGCTTCCGTCCCGCGGGTTCTCACCCCACCGTCACTCAGCATGCAGTTGACCAAACACTGGGCGGCCGCCCTCGATGACTATGTGATCGACCTGAACTGGTCGCCCGACGGCGCCCAACTGGCCGCCGCATCGTCCGCCGGGCCGGTGTGCCTCTACGCCTCCGCCGACGGCTCCCTCCGCCACTCCCTCGCCGGCCACGACAATGGCACGAATGCCCTGTCGTGGCACCCGCAGGGACAGGTGCTGACCACCGGCGGTCAGGATGGCATGGTCAAATTCTGGGATCCCCGAGCCGGCCAGCACATCTCGAGCACCCATCTGGGCAACGCCTGGGTGGACCATCTTGCGTGGAGGCCCGCCGCCGCAGCCGCCGGTTCCGGCGAGTCTCCCGCCCTGCTCGCCGCGACCGCCGGACGTGGGCTGACGCTGCTCGGACCCGATGGCTCGGTCCGCCACGCCTTCGCTCCCGCACCCAAGACGATCACCGCCCTCGCCTGGGAACCCCAGGGTGGCGCCGCCGCCATCGCCTACTTCGGCGGGGTCTGCCTCTGGGACGCCGATGACCATGTCGCCCAACGCACCTACGCCTACACCAACGGGATCCACGCACTGGTCTGGTCCCCCGACGGCCGCTGGCTTGTATCCGGAAATCAAGATCCAAGCGTCCATCTCTGGCTGCCGCAGGAGGACGAGGAGCTCCACATGAGCGGCTACGAGGGAAAAGTGAAGGAACTTTCCTTCGATCGGACAAGCCGGTGGCTGGCCACCGGCGGCGGACGCGACGCCTGCGTCTGGGACTGCCAGGGCAAGGGCCCCGAGGGTCGCGAGCCCGTCATGCTGCCTCACGATGCCAAGGTCTGCGCCGTCACCTTCCAGCACGAGCACGGCCTGCTCGCGACGGCGAGCGAGGATGGAGCCCTCATGCTCTGGAGCCCGGAGCGGGCCCAACCCCTCCGCGCAACCGTCCGGATGCCTTCGCAACCGACGCGTCTCGCCTGGTCGTTCGACGATCGGTACCTCGCGGTCGGCAGCGCCAAGGGCGCCGTCTACGTCCTTCGCTGCGAAGCCTAGTCAACGATCCCGTTCCAGGCTTTCCGCATCGCGATCCGCGGTTCGAACTCCGTTTTCCTGCGCATGCATTCTTTTGTCCCTCCCACGGACGGCACCGGCACCGGTATCGATCCCTCCCATACGGAGGCGATCAAACGCTGGACCTCCGAGATCCTGCGCCTGCCGGATGACGCCGTGGTGACCGTGCACGAAGTCGCCTGCGCGGATCCCGGCTGTCCGCTCGTTGAAACCCAGGTGATCGTGCTGACCGATCACCCTCCCGTTCAACGCTGGCGTTTTACCCGGCCACGCGCCGCGATCACGCGCTGGGTGCTGCAACAGGTGCTCGGCTCACCGCCCAGAATCGGGGTCACGCCCTGATCCAGGGCATCAGGCGCCGTCGTCCGCCAAACACGCGTCCAACGCGGTCTTCACCGCCGACTCGACCAATCCCACCCCGATCAGGACCAACTCCTGACGTCGGTCGCCGTGCGGTTCAACCCAGAGCGCCCGAATCATTTCCGGACGATCCGTGAGCGCCGCCCGGCCGTTCTCGACCAGCGCCGCCCACCAATAATTCAAGGTCTCGAACCGCACCTGATCACCCGCAACCGAGAGGAAGCACATCTCGTCCGGTTGCTCCGCGAGCCAGTAAAATCCCTTCGCCCGGACCACTCCCAAGAGGCCGGATCGCACGAGGGTCTCAAATCGCTCCCGGCGAAAGGCACGTCTCGCTTGGTAAACGACGCTGCGCAACCCATAGCGCTGCTCAAAGCCCCGCTCGTGCGCGCCGGTCGCCGCGCCGCCGGTCGCTGGAGTCGCCACCGGCCGTTGCACCGCGGACCTTGCCGGCACGCGTCCCGCGGCGATCGGAGCCAGCGCGTTCAAGGCGCGCAGCCAACTCGCCCCACCGAGTGTCTCCCGCGGATCGAAACGCAACCGGTCAATCACAACTTCCCTCGGCACCTGACCCTGCTCCGCGCGGACCCGCTCCGCCCGCCCATTCAACCCCTGGATCACCTGCTCCAAGGTGTCGCGCTCCTCAACCGAAATCAGGTCGCACTTGTTCAGCACCACCAAATCCGACACCTCCACCTGCTCCAAGAGGAGTTCAAAAATCGGACGCGGTCCGGAAACCGCGGCTGAACGCGTCGCTCCGGTCGTCAGGGGACCATGGGCGCGCCAAAGACGGGCGAAGTGGGCCGCATCAACCACCGTGACCAGACTGCTGAGTTGTGCCAGGTCCCCAAGCGACTTCCCAAAGGGATTCCGCTGGGTGAAGAGCAGCGCGATCCCCCGGGGTTCGGCGACTCCGGTAGTCTCAACAATGATGTGATCAAACGGCAGACCGGGCGGTCCCCCAGGGCGACCCGTCAACGCCAGGCGCGCCAGCGTCTCGGCAAGTTCATCCTTGATCGAACAGCAGACACAGCCGTTGCCCAATTCGATCACCGCCTGCTCGGCCGCGCCCGCCCCCCGCGCAATCTCCGCCGCCTGCGCCGCCACCCGGCGCGCATCGATGTTGATCGCCCCGACATCATTGACCACCAGCGCCCAGCGGTCGCCATCCGCCTGGGTCAAAAGGTGGTTCAAGAGCGTGGTCTTGCCGGCACCGAGGAATCCGCAAAGTACGGTGACCAAGGGTCGATCGGATGGGGAGGAAGCGTTCACCAGAAAGGGGACCGGCTCAGGGTTGCGCGAAACCGTTCCGGACGATGCGTCATTCAATCGGCGGCCTTATCCACCGGCGAAGACCGGACGAAATCCCGCCTCAACCAAGACCTCCGCCACCACGTCCCGTTGGTCGCCTTGAATCTCGATCCGACCCTCCTTCACCGTGCCTCCACAGCCACAACGTCGCTGCATCTTTTTGGAGAGGAACTCCTTCTCCGGAAGACCGAGCCCGACAAAGCCTTGCACCACCGTCACCGTCTTTCCACCCCGTCCGGCCGTCGAACGAAGGATGTCGACCCGCCCTCGGTTTTTGGCCGGTGAGGCCGCCGCAGCCGGTTCCCGAGTCGACGGGCACACCGGTTTTGCTGCTGCGGGGAGCGACGCGGGATCGATCCTGGTGCCCGCCACCGCTCCGCCCAAGGCTGCGAACGGGTTCTGTCCGAGGGGACGTCCGCCCTCCGTCGGGAGCTTCTTCGAGGGGCTCATGTCATCCCTTACTTTTTCCCCCGCAATTACCTGCAGGAATTCCACCCTCGCCCCCAAGCCAAGCCACCGCCTTGGCGTAGCTCCGGCCTTCCAAATAGTGAACCAACTGCGGATGAAGCCTGCCCCGCCCCGCAGTCAGGTAGTTGTCCAGTTGACCGAGCTGGACGCCAATCTGCGCGCCATCAGCGCGCTTGATGCTGTCGAGCAGGGCTATTAGCGTTTCTTTGATCTCGTTCTCCATGATGAGGTGACCCCGACCTAATGGTCATTCCGCTGGAAGTAAGCGAGTATTCAATCGGCTCTCAAGACGCCCGGGGGTGCTTGCCAGCTTGGGCGTTTCCCGCAAGCGTGACAAAAGCTCTGCTTGTGACGTGCCCAGCAGCCCAGGCTTTCCGCCTGTGTTCGCTGGGTTTGTTTTCAAATCTCAATCCATGAACTCCCTCACGTTGCCTACCCGGGCGAACGCCGACGTCATCGACGCGGCCTATTCCGCGTGGCTCCAAGATCCCAACTCGGTCGATCCGACCTGGCATGCCTTCTTCCAAGGCTTTTCCCTCGGCAGCAGTGGCCACGGGGGCGCGCCTTCGGCTGTGAAGGATGTTCCAGGATCCGCGGATCTTCCCGCGACTGACGCGAGCCTGAAACAATCGCAGGTCCACAGCCTGATCTATCACTACCGGGCGATCGGTCATACGCAGGCGCATTTGGATCCTCTGACGCCGCCACCGGGGCCATCCCCGCGGCTGGCGTTGAGCGAATTCAATCTCACGGACGCTGACTTGGATCGGACGTTCGACGTCGGTCACTACCTCAATCTCCGGCAGATGAAACTGCGGGATATGATCGCGAGTCTGAGCCAGACCTACTGCGGCCGCACCGGCGTCGAGTACATCCACATCCAGGACACCGAGATTCGCCGCTGGCTGCAGGAGCGCATGGAGTCGACCCGCAACCAGCCGGGCTTCAACAAGGAGCAGAAGACCCGCATCCTGCGCCGCCTGCACAAGGCCGAGCTCTTCGAGAAATTCCTCCACACCAAGTACGTCGGCCAGAAGCGTTTTTCCCTCGAGGGCGGCGAAACCTTCATCGCCGCCCTCGATACGGTGGTCGAGTGTTCACCGGAACTTGGCGTCGAGGAAATTGTCATGGGCATGGCCCACCGCGGCCGGCTCAACGTGCTCACGTCGATCCTGCGCAAGCCGTTCGAGGTGCTCTTCGAGCAGTTCTCAGAAAATTACATCCCCGAAACGGTCGCCGGTGACGGCGATGTGAAGTATCATCTCGGATACGAATCGGTGCTCGACACCGCCTCGGGAAAGAAGGTCGAGGTCCGCCTCGCCTCCAATCCGTCCCACCTTGAGATCGTCAACCCGGTCGTCGAGGGCAAGGTCCGCGCCCGGCAGCGCATCCGGGGCGACACCGAGCGCCGTCGCGTCATGCCGCTGCTGGTGCACGGCGACGCCGCCTTTGCCGGGCAGGGCGTGGTCGCGGAGACGCTCAATTTTTCACAGCTCCCCGGCTACCGCACCGGCGGCACGCTCCACATCGTGATCAACAACCAGATCGGTTTCACCACGCTGCCGAGCGACGCCCGTTCGACGCGCTACTGCACCGACGTGGCCAAGATGATCGAAGCGCCGATCTTCCACGTGAACGGCGACGATCCCGAGGCCGTCTGCATGGTCGCCCGGCTCGCGCTGGAGTTCCGCGTCAAGTTCCAGCGCGACGTCGTCATCGACATGTATTGTTTCCGCCGCCACGGACACAACGAGGCCGACGAGCCGGCGTTCACCCAACCGATCCTCTACAAGACAATCGCGGCCCACCCGCTCGTCTCAACCCTCTACACGGGCAAGCTCATCTCCGAGGGCAGCCATACAGCCGCCGAGTGCGATGCGATCAGGGCCGAATACCTTGCGGCACTTGAGGCGAACCTCGAGAAGGCCAAGGTCCGCGAGGCCGAGAAGACCGCCAAGCGGAAGGCCAAGGCTGCCAATCCCCAGTCCCGTTTCGCCGGCTCCAACGCCGTCTTCCAGCCCGCCTACAGCCACGCCCCCGTGCCAACCGGCGTCCCCGCCGAACTGATCGCCAAGGCCGTTCGTGGTCTCACCACCCTTCCGGCCGGTTTCAAGGTCAACCCTAAGATCAAGCGCTTCCTCGATGGACGGGCCCTGGCGCTGAAAGACGGCGGCCCGGTCGACTGGTCGCTCGGCGAGGCCCTCGCCCACGCCACGCTCCTGCTCGAGGGCACTCCCGTCCGCCTCAGCGGCCAGGACTGCGAACGCGGCACTTTCAGCCATCGTCACGCCGTCCTCCACGACTACGAGACCCGCGAGCGTTTCACGCCGCTCAATCATCTCGATGACGGGAAACAGGCTCGCTTCTGCGTTTACAACTCCCTGCTCTCCGAGGCCGCGGTCCTCGCTTTCGACTACGGCTACTCGCTCGACTACCCCCAGATGCTTCTGATCTGGGAGGCTCAGTTCGGCGATTTCGCCAACGGTGCCCAGGTGGTGATCGACCAGTTCATCGTCAGCGCCGAATCGAAGTGGCAGCGGACGTCCGGCATCGTGCTGCTGCTTCCACACGGCTACGAGGGCCAGGGTCCCGAGCACTCTTCTGCCCGCCTCGAGCGTTTTCTCCAGCTCTGCGCGGAAAACAATATCCAGGTGGCCAACATCACCACACCGGCCAATCTCTTTCACGCGCTCCGCCGGCAGATGCGGCGGGATTTCCTCAAGCCGCTGATCATCATGTCACCCAAGTCGCTGCTACGGCATCCGGGTGCCGTCTCGCGGATCGACGAACTCACCAGTGGTTCCTTCCAGGAAATCATCGATGATCCGAGCGACCCGAAAGAGGCCGCCCGTCTCCTGCTCTGCTCCGGCAAGGTCTACTACGACCTCCTCGAGTATCGCGAGAAGCACAACGTCACCGACACCGCGATCGTGCGGGTCGAGCAGCTTTACCCGCTCCACTCCGATCGCCTCGCTGAGCTCGCCCGGCAGCATGCCGGCACCAAACTCTTCTGGGTCCAGGAGGAACCCCAGAACATGGGTGCCTGGTCGTACATCTCCCCTTCGCTCGAGGAGATCTTCGGACGCAAGGCGATCTATGCCGGACGCGACGCCGCCGCGTCACCCGCCGTCGGTGCGCTCGCTCTGCACCGGCTCGAACTCGCCGACTTCCTCAAGTTCGCTTTCACTTCCTGATCCCTCCCTGCCCCGGCGTCGCCTTTACGGCTCCGGGGAAACCGCTCCCGCTCTTCCCTCTCCGACTTTCTTCACCATGGCTCTCATCGACGTCAAAATCCCGCCTCTGGGCGAATCGATCGTTTCCGGCGTCCTCGCCAAATGGCACGTGGCGGAAGGTGCCATCGTCAAAAAGGACCAGCCTCTCTTCGAACTCGAAACCGACAAGATCACCTCCGAGGGCACCGCCGAGGTCGCCGGTCGCATCTCGCTCAAGGTCCAGCCGGGAACAGAGGTCAAGATCGGTCAGGTGGTCGCCGTTCTCCACACCGAAGTTTCCGCCGCCGTCGGAACTGCCCCCGCCACGCCTGCGTCGGGCACCACCACCGAGGCCAAATCTGCCGCCTCCGCCCCGTCCACCACGTCCCATCCTTCATCTCCCGCAGTTCGCCGCGTCGCCGAGGAAACCGGCATCGATCCTTCCACCATTCCCGGATCGGGCAAGGGAGGTCGGGTCACCAAGGGTGATGTGCTTGCCGCCGCCGAGGCCCCCAAGCCCGAGGACAAACGCGACGAGAAACCTGCCGCGCCGTCCTTCCCTGCGGCCGCGTTGCCTTCTGCGCCGGCGACCGTGTCCTCACCGGCAGCCAGCGGTCGACAGTCACGGCGCAAGCTCACCCCGCTGCGCAAGCGCATCGCCGAGCGTCTGGTCCAAGCCCAGCACGAGGCCGCCATGCTGACCACGTTCAACGAGGTCGACATGTCCGCCGTCATGGGTCTGCGCGCAAAATACCAGGACGACTTCGTCAAGAAGAACGGTCTCAAGCTGGGCTTCATGTCGTTCTTCACCAAGGCCGTCGTCCAGGCCTTGAAGGAGGTTCCCGCAATCAATGCCCAGTTCGCCGGCGACGAGATCATCCAGAACCACTACTTCGACATCGGCGTTGCTGTATCCACCGAAAGAGGTCTGATGGTCCCGGTGATCCGCAACGCCGACCAGCTCGGCATGGCGGACATCGAGAAGGCCATCGGCGACGCCGCCAAGAAGGCCCGCGACGGCAAGATCACCCTCGCCGATCTCGAGGGAGGGGTCTTCACCATCACCAATGGCGGAGTTTTCGGTTCGATGCTCTCAACCCCGATCCTGAATTCGCCGCAAAGCGCCATCCTCGGCCTGCACGCGATCAACGACCGTCCGGTCGCGGTCAATGGTCAGGTGGTCATCCGCCCGATGATGTACCTCGCCCTGAGCTACGACCATCGCCTGGTCGACGGCAAGGAGGCAGTCACCTTCCTCGTCAAGGTCAAGCAGGCCATCGAGGACCCTGCCCGGCTCCTCCTCGCCATCTAGTGCCACGGTAGCCCAAAAGGTTCTGGATCCGTCCTCCGCCCTCCGTCCTCCGCGTCTCACTCGTCCGTCGTTCGTCATCCCCGCCTCCCGGCGGGCCTTCCCATTCCATGGATACTTTCGATGTCATTGTCATCGGTGCCGGTCCCGGCGGTTATGTCTGCGCGTTTCGCGCCGCCCAGCTCGGCCTCAAGGTCGCCCTGGTCGACAAACGCGGAACCCTCGGCGGCACCTGCTTGAATGTCGGCTGCATTCCAAGCAAGGCCCTGCTCCACTCCAGCGAACAGTTCGTTTTCGCCCGCGGACACGCGGCGGAGCACGGGATCAAGCTGTCCGGCATCGAGCTCGACCTCACCGCCCTGTTGAAACGCAAGGACGCGGTGGTCTCCAAACTGGTCGGTGGCGTGGCCGCCCTCGCCAAGGGACGCAAGGTCACCGTCCTGACCGGCGCCGCTTCCTTCATCAACGCCTCGACCGTCGCGATCGCGGGCGAAGGCGGCACCATCACCCAAGTCACCGCCAAGAACATCGTCATCGCCACCGGCTCCGCTCCGGTCGAGCTGCCGTTCATGAAGTTTGACGGTCAGGCGATCGTCTCAAGCGACGACGCCATCGCCTTCTCCGAGGTGCCAAAGCGGCTCGTCGTCGTCGGCGGCGGCGCCATCGGTCTGGAACTGGGTTCGGTCTGGGCCCGGCTCGGCAGCGAGGTCACGGTGGTCGAATTCCTCCCCAAGATCATCGCCACGTACGACGACGATGTCATCCGGGCGTTCACTCGCTTGCTCCAAAAGCAGGGACTGAAGATCGAGGTCGGCGCCAAGGTCACGGGATTTGCCCAAGGTGTGCTCACCGCCGAACGCGAGGGACAAAAGCTGGAGTTCCCCGCGGACAAGGTCCTGGTGGCCGTGGGACGACGGCCCTTCACCGACACTCTCGGGCTCGAAAAGGCCGGTGTGGTCCTCGATGAAAAGAAACGGATCACGGTCGACGCGCACCTGCGCACCTCCACGCCAGGGATCTGGGCCATCGGCGATGTCATCGCCGGTCCGATGCTCGCCCACAAGGCCGAGGAGGACGGCGTGGCCGTTGCCGAATGGATCGCCGGCAAGGCCGGCCATGTCGACTGGAACCTCGTGCCGGGTGTCGTCTACACCTCTCCGGAAGTGGCGTCCGTCGGTCTCGGTGAGGATGCCGCCAAGGCCCAAGGCCTCACGGTCGCCATCGGCAAATTCAACTTCGCCGCCAATGGCCGCGCGATTTCCGCCGCGGCCACCGATGGGTTCGTCAAGATCATCGCGGATGCCAAGACCGATCGGATCCTCGGCGCCCAAATCCTCGGACACAACGCCGGGGAACTCATTTCCGAGGTCGTGACCCACATGGTCTACGGCGGCAGCGCCGAGGACCTCGGCCGGACGATCCATGCACACCCGACGATGAGCGAGTCGGTCAAGGAAGCCGGTCTCGCGGTGAGCAGGAGCGCGATTCACGCACTCTGACCGGAACCGGTCGCGGCAATCCTCCGCAGGCAGGCAAAGCCTTCCTCGGAGGACCCGGCACCATCAGGGCCGATGAGCCCGCGCTTTCACCGGCCGATGTCGCCGAGGAAGGCCGACATCGTGGTGTAGCGCGACAGCAGCGTCCGCGCGGCCGCACAGCGCTCGGCGGCCACCAGGCCCGTCGCCTCGGCGAGAAACACGATGTAGGAGGCGACGTTCCGAGCGTAGTTGAGACGCCCCTGCTCGCTGATCGTGTAGAATCGGGCGCGTTGCCGGTAGCCCGCGGGAGAGTGATCGCCCAGCGCGGATTTCTCCGCCCGCCCATCGGCCGCGAGCACAAAGAGGAAATTGTATTCAAACCAAAACATCTGTTCCGGACTCGGGGACAGTGTCTCCAGCGCCGCGCGGGTCGCCGCCTCGGAACCGTACGGCTCCGACTGCGCCGCGCCGCTCTTGGCCAGAGCGTCGGAAATGAAAACCCGGGCCATCCTGCACTCGGTCGCATCCGCGCTGAAGGCCCCCTTCAACGCCAATTCGAGCGTGAACCGGTACCAATCCCGCCAGAGCGCCTGATCGGCGGCATCACTGGACGCAGCCAGCGCCCGGCCCATCTCATACGTGTACCGTCCGCTCGTCTTGATCTCCAGGCGCTGCCCCGTGACGTCGCCCATCACCTGGTAGTTCTCCGCCGATTTGCCCGAGCCGGAGTGGAAGCCGATGCTGACGCCAAACTGCCGGCAGACCGCCCATTGTTTCTCGATCAATCCGCGCAGCGCCGCGTTGTCCGGGTAGGGCATGTTCTTCTGGAAACCGAAGGCCGGGGCCACGAAATGGATCTTCATCCCAAGCTCCTCGCAGAGCGCGAGCATGATCGCCGTCGTCTCCTGGGTGGTCAGGCCCGGGAGTTCGTCAATCGAGAGTTCCCGGAGATAGGCCCGGCCGACCTCCGTGCTGAAAAGCCGCTCGCGCGCCGCCGCGTACTTCTCGTCACGCCGCTTCATCTTCTGCAGGGGTGTCCAGACGGTCGCAAGCAACCGGGTGAACGCGGCATCGTCGAGCACCAGGCCGGCTGACGCCACCCGTCCACGCACCTCCGCAATCAGGGTCGGATCGATCGTGCGAACATCCGCCGGTTGGTTGAGGGCCAGTTCCGGCGACAGATCGAACGTGATGTAACTCGCCAGCACGCAGCCCTCGACCAGCGCATCTTCGCGCACGTCAAACTTGCCGCCGATCGGCTGATGGTCCGCGTTGAAGCTCCAAGCGAGTCCAAGGTGGTGAAATCCATGCCGGAGCTTGGAGAGCACGCAGCCATGGCTCATGCCTTCCACACTCTGCCCTTGATGCCCCTCGGGCACGTTCGTCCCGATAAAGGGAAACGGCACTGTATCCAACCGGCCTGCCAGCATCGCGTCCACGTCATACACAAGCTCCCGGGGGATTGAGTTCTGATTCGCGGTCACCCCAATGCCGAGCGCACTCATCGCCCATTCGACCGCCGGCCAGTGCAGCGTCGTGAACCGGGCCCCAATGCCCAGCGTGCTCCGCCCCAATCGTTCCGCCGCCGAGGGAAAAATCGTCGAGACCGGAGAATGGGACTGCACGAGGTTCTTCAACCGAAGCAGGTTCTCCCAAGAGGCAGGATACACCGTGTTCGCACCCAACTCGGCGCCTTCCGCCAGTTCCGCTCCTCCAGCGCCACTCCCGCCACCATTCCGCTCCATCTGCCAGGCACAGTCACCCGTCACCCGGTCTTCCAACAAGGTCCATTGACCGGCCGCCGTGCGGAAGACGCTTCGCGGCCAGGCCTGCACCGAATCCTCCCCGGCCCGCAGGCGCGCGAGCATCGACGGCCAATCAAGGCAAAAGTCCGGGCTGATGCACGGATTTCCAACAATACGAAGGTTGTTCTCAACAAGGAATCGATTGATCGGGCGCATGGAAGTTCCCGTTTAAATCAATTCCCTCCAGCCCGTGCCAGCCCACAAGCGTTGAGCGTTAACACTGCACTTTTACTACTTAAGAAGTTCAACAAAAATTACTTACCTAAAAAATCGAGTCATTTGAGCTTCTGTTGCAGCGGGTGCGCACCGCGACCGCGTCACGAGTGCTCCTGTTGAATCTCCACGACTTTCTCCCCGCGGAACACCACTCGAAAACGTTCCCGCTCCCGCCGGCTCGAGACATCGAGATAGTAGGGATAAAACGGGTCACGATAGGAATAATAGCGGTGATACCATCCCCGATAGAGATAAACCCCGTTGGGTCCCTGATAGGTCGTGTAACTCCAGACTTCACTGACGCCGTCCGCATCCGTGCGGGTCAGTAGACGGTCGGGTTCACCAAGGGCGAGTTGCACCATCTCCTTGTCAAAGGAAAGGCCAACCTCCCCTCGTTTGATCATCTCCTGCTGAGCCGGTGTGAGCCGCGCAAACGCCTCGGGGTTTCGCCGAATGCGCGCTTCCGAAGTTGAGCAACCGATGGCTAAAAACGTCGCCAGAATGGCCGGGAGCAGAAGGAGAAGTGAGGGTGTTTTCATCGTATTGCCTTTTGCTTTCCGACACTTTGGCTCGCCTCATGTGCCATCAATCCGGGAGAATTGTCGGACCTTGGCCAATTCCTCATCCGCTCCCCTGCTTCTTCTCTGGGACATCGACGGCACAATCCTCGCCTCCGGCGGCGCCGGCATGAAGGCCCTGAAAACGGCTCTGAACACGCACTTCGGGATCGATGGTTCCCTCGACGACATCGATTTTGGAGGACGCACAGATCAGTGGATCATGCGGCAGATCTTCGACAAGTTCGGACTGCCCGCCGAGGAGTCCGCCTTCACGCGCTACTTCGACGGGTACATCGCTGCCCTACCCGGCGAGCTCGCGCGCTCCGCCGCTCATGTCCTGCCCGGGGTCCGAACCTTGCTCGATCAAGCCACCGCACGCACCCATGTCTCCCAGGGGCTGCTCACCGGAAACCGGCGGCGGGGAGCGGAGGTCAAACTCGCCTTTCATGGTCTCTGGGACTACTTCCCGTTCGGAGCGTTCGCGGATGACCACGAGATCCGCAACGAACTCGGACCCCACGCCGTCCGCCGGGCGATAGAGCATTGTGGATACGCGTTCTCCCCTGCCCGGACCTGGATCATCGGCGACACGCCCCACGACATTGCCTGCGGACGCGCGATCGGGGCCCGCACCCTCGCGGTGGCCACCGGCCACGCCACCGAAACCGCGCTCCGGACCCACCAGCCGGATGCCTTTCTCCCGGATCTTTCAGATCACGCCGCCTTCTGGCGTATCATCGAGTCCTGACCTCCGCCACCGCCAGCCCGGTCCCCTGACCTCGCTTCTCTCCGCCTCTCCGCACGCCCACCGGCGCCGGATGGTGTTCGATCGCGATCACCCGATCACCGTCAAACGTGATCCGCACCCAGGGTTTCTCCGCCTGCGCGCCGACCGCTCTCCCCGGAACCGGACCGGAACTCGATCGCGGGGCCCGGTGGAAGTAACTCCAGATTGTCCGCTCTGCCGGTTCCGTCGTTACCCAGACGACCCCATGGGGATCACCGAGCACCTGACGTACCTGGTCTCGCGTAAAACCGACCTGCACCTGTTCAGCCCGGCGCTGGGTCCGGATTTCTTCCGGCGACAACGATCGCCGATCCGCTTCGTCCGTCGAACGCGGATCCAGCGTGGAACAGCCCGTGAGGGTTGCCACCAAGAGCCCGGCCGAAAGGAGGAGAATGCAGCGGATCATGTTTTGGCTTTGCGCGCTCGCGTGAGCGTGTGACGATCAAAAACGCCAATCGAACCGGTAGTTCAAACCTTCTCGGTCCAGCTTCCTCCGGTTTGATCGGCTCCCCATTGATCATGAAGACGTTTTCCATCGCCATCGGCTCCGACCACGCCGGTTTTCGCTACAAGGAGGCCATCAAGGCCATGCTTCTATGCGAGGGGCACACCGTGCATGATTTCGGCACCCATTCCGATGTCAGTTGCGACTACCCTGACTTCATCCGCCCCGTCGCCGAGGCAGTCGCCGCCGGCGATTACGAACGCGGCATCGTTCTCGGTGGTTCGGGCAACGGCGAGGCCATCGTCGCCAATCGCATTCGCGGGGTCCGCTGCGGACTGTGCTGGAACGAACAGGTCGCAGTCTGGAATCGCTCGCATAATGACGGCAACTGCCTGTCGATCGGCGAGCGGACCGTCAGCGAAGAAGAAGCCCTGAAAATCGTCCGGATCTGGTTGATCACGGAGTTTGAGGGGGGGCGGCATCTCGCCCGGATCCAGAAGATTGATCGTTGATCTCGGCGCTCCCTGGAGTCCGCTTCCGAGCCGGATCTGACCCAAGGATACGCTATTGCAAATTAGCGGGTCCGACCCACATTACGCCATGCTCCGTCGTCCGTGGTTTGTTCTGATCTTGTTTCTGGTCGCTTCCGTGCTGGTCAGCGTCATTGGGGGACTGGCCACCGCCTCAAGCGTCGAAACGTGGTATCTCACACTCGCCAAGCCCTCTTGGAACCCACCGAGTCAGGTCTTCGGGCCCGCGTGGACCCTTCTGTATGGTCTGATGGCCATCGCAGCTTGGCGAATCTGGCTTCGGCGCGATCGCCCCGAAGCCCGAACCGCACTCTGGGTCTACGCCGCGCAACTAGTGCTGAATGTCGGTTGGTCCATCCTCTTCTTCGGGCTGCGCAATCCCGGAGCCGCACTGATCGAGATCGTTCTTCTCTGGTCCACTCTCGTCTGGCTCCTGTTCCGCTTCTGGAAAATCGATCGGGTCGCGGGCATACTCTGGCTGCCGTACGTGCTTTGGGTGACGTTCGCCACCAGCTTGAACGCGGCCATCTGGAGTCTCAACTAAGCGTAGAAATTCCGTTGGCGAACTGCCCATTGGATCGCGAATCGACACAAATTCAGGGTACGCAACGGCGGCGTGGTGCTCTCTGCCACCGCACGAAGCAGGGGGCAGGTTGCCCCCGGACTTTGGGGACTTTGGCAGATTCCTTGATTCGTATTACTCCTGTCCATTTGCGGTGAACGGCAGGGCTCCGGCCAAGAAACGCAGCGGCATGGCGGGAGTGATCGTGACCCACATCACCTTCATCGCGCAGGAAAATTGCGGCTTCCCCGTTCCCGAAAATTCATTTAATAGTCATTAAATTCAATTTATGACCCCGCAACCGAACGCTCGACTGCTTGGAAAACGCGCCCTCGTCACCGCCGGGGCTCAAGGGATTGGAGAAGCCGTCAGCCGCGCGCTCCTCACCGCCGGCTGCGAGGTCTTCATCCACTATCACCAGAGCGCCGCCTCAGCCCAAGCCCTCGTTGATCAGGGCCGGCAGTCGGGCGTTCGCTGCGGGTGCGGGGCGGCGGACTTGACGGCAACGGGTGAGAGCGAACGGCTCGTCGAAGCGGCAGTGAGCGTCCTCGGTGGGCTCGACATCGTGATCAACAACGCCGGCTCGCTCGTGGCGCGCCGCGGTTTGGAGGAAGCTGACGATGCTTTTTGGGACGAGGTGATGCGGCTCAATCTGACGACCATGCGCCGCGTCACGCGCGCCGCCGCCCCTCATCTCGTCGCCGCCGCCGTCCAATCCGGAGGCGCCAGCATCGTCAACCTCGCTTCTCTGGCCGGCCGCAAAGGCGGCCACACCGGCTCCCTCGCTTACTCGACCGCCAAGGGTGCCGTTCTGACGTTCACCCGAGCCCTCGCCAACGAACTCGGCCCCAAGGGCGTTCGCGTCAACGCCGTCGCCCCCGGCCTCATCCTCGGCACGTCCTTCCACACCACCCACACCACCTCCGAATCGGCCCGCGCAACCATCGCGGGAATCCCGCTCCTGCGCGCAGGCACCCCCGAAGACGTGGCCCGCGCGGTCGTTTTTCTCGCCAGCGAGCTCGACGGTTTCATCACCGGTGCCACCCTCGACATCAACGGCGGCGTCTACTCCGCCTAACCTGCCCTCTCCCGCCCCCCGGCACCCCCGCGCAAGTAACCTATTGGGTTGCCGCCAGTTGATCGCAGACATGCAGTCCGCGAGTAACCCAATAGGTTACTCCCAGAGGCATCGCGTCGCGGAACGCGCGGGCATGGGAGGTCGTTCCCCCGTCCCTTCCGCTGCCGGAGGGATTGAGCGGCAATGTCATCCATTGGATGACATCCACCTTCCGCGGGAGGACGGCGGAGGGGAGGGGATTTGAGGTGACGGATGGGCTCGATCCGGCGCAAGATCTGCGTAGGGTCCGGCAAGCGCTGCGTTTTTCTTTTGTCGTGCGCCCGCTATTCTGAGGGGACAGTCACTTTCCTTCATTCCATGCCATTCCCACTGCTCACTGCCGACGAGGCCGCCGCGCTCATCAACGATCGCGACATCATTGGATTCAGCGGATTCACCCCCGCCGGTGCTGCGAAGGCGATTCCTCGCGCGATCGCCGCCCGCGCACGGGTCGAACACGCCGCCGGTCGTCCCTTCAAGGTGGGAGTGATCACCGGGGCGTCGACGGGTCCTTCCCTCGATGGCGAGCTGGCTCGTGCGGAGGCGGTCCTCTTCCGGACGCCGTACCAAGCCGATCCTGAATTGCGCAAACGGATCAATGCCGGGGAGGTGCAGTTCTTCGACATGCACCTTTCAATGCTTCCGCAGGCGGTACGCTATGGTTTTCTCGGGAAAATGAAATGGGCGATCGTCGAGGCCTGTGAAGTCTATCCGGGAGGTGAGATCGTTCTGACAACCTCCGTCGGTGCGAGCCCGACCTTCTGTCACACCGCCGACAAGGTCATCATCGAACTCAATCGTCATCACTCTCCGGCCCTGCGCGGGCTGCACGACATTTACGAGCCCTTCGATCCGCCGCGCCGCCGCGAAATTCCGCTTTTTGACGTTCGGGACCGCATTGGGTCGCCGGTGGTCAAGATCGACCCGGCCAAGATTGTCGGCATCGTCGAAACCAATCAGGCCGACGAATGCGGGATGTTCGAAGCCCCGAACGAGGCCATGCTGCGAATCGGCTGGAATGTCGCGGAGTTTCTCGCAAGCGAACGCCGGCGCGGGACCATTCCCACCGGGTTCCTTCCGATCCAGTCGGGTGTCGGCGATATCGCCAACGCCGTGCTTGGCGCGATGGGCGAGCATCCGGAAATTCCTCCCTTCCAGATGTACTCGGAGGTGCTTCAGGACGCCGTGTTCAAACTCCTCCAGTCCGGCAAACTGACCTTCGCCAGCACCACCGCGGTCACCGTCAGCCCCGGAATGCACCACGAGTTCACCAGCAATCTCGATTTCTATCGTTCACGGATTGTGATGCGGCCGCAGGAAATTTCGAATCACCCCGAAGTGGTGCGACGTCTCGGGATCATCTCGATCAACGCCGCCATCGAGTCCGATCTCTTCGGCAATATCAACTCCACCCATGTTCTCGGGAAAAGCTTGATGAACGGCATTGGCGGCTCGGGTGACTTTACGCGCAACGCCTTCATTTCCATCTTCGTGTGCCCATCCCTGCAAAAGGGAGGGAAAATCTCGACGATCGTTCCGCTCGTCTCACACGCCGATCACAGCGAACATTCGGTCCAGGTGATCATCACGGACCAAGGCATCGCCGATCTGCGCGGCAAATCCCCCCACGAGCGCGCTCAATTGATCACCGAAAAGTGCGCCCACCCGGAATTCCGCGGCGCCCTCCGCGCCTACGTTGAGCGCACCAAGGACGGCCAAACTCCACAGACCCTCGGCGAGGCCTTCGCCTTCCACCAGCAGTACATGCGAACGGGTGACATGCGAGGCGTGACGTTCTCCTGATTCCCTCCAGCCGAGTAAATGCCGCCGGCAGCACACAAGCACCTTGGGAATCCAATCCGTTCGCCCAAGGATCGGGTTGGATCGATCGAACTCGATGACAGGCTCTCGCTTGCGGGAGAATAATCGAACCTTGATCCAAAGCACAGTTGCCAAGGCGAAGTCCGGGTGAATACGTTGGGGTCTTCACCCCACGCACACCCGCTATGGCAACTCAATCACATGTCTGGAAGTTTCTTCGTATCGGCGGGCTCGATCAAGTCGCGATCGAGTCGGCGGCCGACCTCCTGAATCTCAAGGATCTCGACCAAAAACTTTGGGTGGCGCTGAGCTGTCCAGTCAAGGGGCTCGAACTTGACGAGAGGACCCTCGCGATGATCGACGCCGACAAAGACGGACGCATCCGTGTCCCGGAATTGCTGGCAGCAATCGCATGGAGTGCCTCGTGCCTGCGGGACGTGGGTGACCTGCTGAAGGCGACGGACACTCTGCCGCTCGCGGCGCTGAATGAAGGTACCGCCGAAGGGAAGTCAGTCCTCGCGGCAGCCAAGGAAATGCTCTCCGGACTCGGCCAGGCGTCGGCGACGGAAATCTCCCTGAGTCAGGCCATGAGCATCGCGAAGGCCTTTACCGCGACCACGTTCAATGGCGACGGAGTCATCGTGGCGGATTCCGCCACCGAGGCTCCCCTGAAGCTGGTCATTGCCGACATTCTTTCCACGATCGGGGGCACCCCTGACCGCTCCGGCGCCGCCGGCATCGATCAAGCCCGGATTGACACGTTCTACGCCGACCTCGCGGCCTTCGCCGCATGGAGCGAAAAGAACACCACTCCCGAAGTGCTCGCCCTCGGAGCCGGCACGGCGGCCGCAAGCGCCGCGATCAAAGCGGTGCGCGGCAAGGTTGACGATTTCTTCGCCCGGACCCGGCTCGCCGCGTTCGACCCTCGCGCGCTCGGTGCGCTCAACCGTTCCGAAACCGAATACGTGGCCCTTGCAACCAAGGACCTTTCCCTGACGGCCGAAGAGGTATCCGGTTTTCCACTCTCCCGGATCGAGGCCGGCCGGGCCCTTCCCCTCACGGAGGGAGTGAACCCCGCCTGGGCCGCCGGACTCGCGGCACTTCACCGGGATGCCGTGGCACCGCTTTTTGGACCGGCTAAAACCACCCTGACTGAGGACGAATGGAGCCTGCTCAAGACGAAGGTGGCCGCCTACGATGCGCATAACTCCGGCAAGGGAGGCACCTCCGTCGAAAAACTCGGGCTCGATCGCGTCAAGGCCCTGATGACCGTGGACCAGAAGGCCGCGCTGACCGCGCTGGTCGTCAAGGACAACGACCTCGCCGATGAGTTCGCCGCCGTTTCCAGCCTCGAGCAATTGCTCCGCTACACCCGCGATTTCCGGGTGCTGCTGGCGAACTTTGTCAACTTCACCGATTTCTACTCGCCTGAACGCTGGGCCATTTTCCAGGCCGGCACCTTATACTTGGATACACGCAGCACCGAATTCTGCATCCGGGTCGACGGACCCAATGCATTGGCCCCCATGAGCAAAGCCTACATCGTTTATTGCGACCTCAAGCGGCTCGGCGAAACGACAAAAATCGCCGCGTGCTTTACCCAAGGGGACAGCGATTACCTCTTTGTCGGCCGCAATGGCATCTTCTACGACCGCAAGGGTCGCGACTGGGACGCCTCGATCACGAGCATCGTCGACAATCCCATCAGCATCCGGCAGGCGATTCTCTCCCCGTACAAAAAGTTCCTTCGAATGATTGAGGAACAGGTGGCCAAGCGCGCAGCCGCAGCCGACGCCGCGTCCAGCGCCAAGATGGCCGCCGCAGCCGACAAGACGGCCAATCTCGACAAAGCCAAGCCGGCCGAACCGCCGAAGAAAGTTGATATCGGGACCGTGGCGGCAATCGGCGTCGCGGTGGCCGGCGCAGTCAGTGTGCTGACTCTGATCCTCGGCTACGTCTTCGGGATGAAGCTGTGGCAGTATCCATTGGTCATCATCGGGATTGTCCTGATCATTTCCGGACCTTCGATGCTCATCGCTTGGTTGAAGCTACGCCAGCGCACCCTTGGACCTCTTCTCGAAGGCAATGGCTGGGCAATCAACGGGCGCGTGAAGATCAACATTCCGTTCGGTACCCGCCTCACCCAACGTGCCACGCTGCCCCCAGGCGCGAAGCGTTCACTCGATGATCCGTACGAAGACAAGGACGCGGCCAGCCGTCGTCGGCGCGCTTACCTGATCCTCATCCTCCTGGCTGCGGCGGCCATCTGGACGCGCATCGACCATAACAGGCACGGTCACTATTTCTGGCAGAAACCAGAGCCGGTGATGGTGCCCGTCGAAACGGTCCCGGCCGTCCCAGCAGCGGTGCCCACGCCCGCGAGCTGAGCCACGGACAGGCGAGTATCCGTTTCCCAAGGGAGCCTGTCATGGGCTCCCTTTTTTGTGGGCCGCTCTGGCGGCTGGGGGAGGCCCGGGAAGAGGGAACGAAGGACCTGCGGGAGCTCATCGACCCAGGGACCTCAGCTCCGCGCGGGCGGCAGATCCCGGAAATCACGGAATCAGATAGAAAGGATTCGGGATCTTGAAGACGCGTTCCGCGTGACCACCCTGCAGATCGCTCCACTGATCACCGATGCTGGCAATGACGACGTAGCCCTCACGTTCCAGCGCGGCCCGCGCACGCCGCTTCCGCTCCGCCGTGGGCACCCCCTTGTCCGCGGCCTGGGAAAGGACCAGACGGAGATAAGTACCCATGCCTTCCGCACGCAGGTTTCGCTCAGTCCCGGGCCGATCCGCCGGGTCCCGGCGGCCGGTCACAAAAACCACCTGCACACCGAGCCGGATCGCCTCGTCGTAGACTCCACGGAAGGAAGGGATCGCCGCCGCCGTCCCCTTGTCGACCCAGACGTTCCAAAGGTCAGGCACGTAACCAAAATCCTGTTCGCGCATGTGCGGCAGGTTGGAAAGCACGGTCTCATCAATGTCGAAGACCACCACCAGACGTTCACCTGGTTTTGCCCGCGCCGCCCGCTGCCGGATCCAGGAACCTGCCAATGCGGCCACTTCCGCCGTCTCCCGATCATAGCTTCCCGATTCAACGTAGCTGCGCACGGCTTGCTTGGCCTCGGTCAGGTTGACCGGTTCCCGTGACGGCTGCCGGGTGACACAGCCAGCCAGGATCGAGGCCAGAACGAGCATGACCACCCACCGGCAGGGAAAACCGAACGAACTTCCCCCGGGGATCATTGGGTGTTCGTCTTCAGAGTCGTCCATGGGTGCTATCTGCTGATTTTTCGGAAACGGATAAACCTCAGGCCCGTCTTACCTGACGGATGGGCCACTGGGTCACGGTCACACCCTTGGCTCCGCGCTGCCCAACCGTCAGGTCCGACAGATCGAACTCGAACTCCTTGACGCGCGCGGCGCAGCGGCCGCTCAGGGTGACCGTCACCTTCTGCGTTGTCGTCGCCTCAGCCTTGGCCGCATCGAAAAAGACCACGCGGGAACCTTCGCTGGGAACCAGTGAGTAGAGTTTTTCGCGGGTGACGCCTCCGATCTGAAACTTCTTCGCAAAGGCCTTCCCGCTCTCCTTGTCCTGATAGATCATGGTGTAGAAGGGGCCATGGCCCTCCTTGGGAACGAGGGCGACGTGAAGGATCTCCCGCCCCATGAAAAGTTTGTCCGCAACGCGGGCCACCTTCATCGTGCCGTCGGCCATGAAGCAGACGACATCGTCGAGGATGGTGCATTCGGTGAGGAATTCGTGTTGCCGCCAGTTCAATCCAATGAACCCCTCCTCCCGATTGACATAGAGTCGCTGGTTGACCGAGACGACTTCGGCCGCGCTGATCTGTTCGATCTCATCGTAGGTTGTCCGGCGCTTGTGCCCCTTACCGTGTTTTTCCTGCAGGCGCTCGAACCACGAGATCGCATACGGCGTCAGGTGCTTGAGATGATGTTTCGTCTCCTTGATCTCCACCTCGATTTTTTTCATCGCCTCGTCCGCCTGAAAACGGTTGTAGGCCGAGATGCGTTTGATCCGGATCTCGGTCAAACGGGTGATGTCATCGGTCGTCACCTCGCGTCGCAGGTTCTTCACGAAGGGTTTGAGACCCTCGCGGATCTCCTCCAGCACGCTTTCCCACGTCTGCGATTTTTCGATCCGGCGGTAGATCTTCTCCTCGATGAAAATGCGCTCGAGGGAGTCCCAGTGCCATTGCTGTTCGAGCTCCTCCAGCCGGATCTCCAGCTCGCGCTTCAGGAGCAGAACCGTCTTGTCGACCGAGCGCCGCAGGATTTCCGATACACCTAAAAACAGCGGCTTGTCGTGATCGATCACACAGGCGGCGGGTGAAATCGAGACCTCGCAGTCCGAAAAGACATAGAGCTGCCGGACCAGCTGGTCGGTGTCCGCCCCCTGGGGCAGATGCACGAGGATCTCGACGCTCTCGGACGTGTTGTCGTCGACGTGCTTGACCTTGAGTTTTCCCTTCGCGTTTGCGGCGAGGATTGACTCGATCAGGGCCTCGGTGGTCCGCCCGTAGGGCAGCTCCGTGATCGCCAGCAGGTACTTGGAGCGCACTTCGATCTTCGCCCGGACCTTCACCCTGCCCCCGCGCTCGCCGTCGTTGTACTCGGAGAAGTCCGCAATGCCAGCGGTGGGAAAGTCCGGGAAGATCCGGAAACGTTTCCCCTGAAGATGATTGATCGCGGCCCGGCAGAGATCGTTGAAGTTGTGCGGGAGGATCCGGGTGGAAAGTCCGACCGCGATGCCTTCGGCTCCGTCAAGCAGCACCAGGGGGAACTTTGCCGGCAAGGTCACCGGTTCCTTCGCACGACCGTCGTAGCTCAACTGCCAGACGGTCGTCTTCGGATTGAACACCACTTCACGGGCGAACGCGGTCAGGCGCGCCTCGATGTAGCGCGGTGCGGCCGCCTCGTCGCCGGTGAGCATGTTGCCGAAATTGCCCTGCGGTTCGACGAGGAATCCGCGCTGGCCCATGCCCACGAGCGCCGCGCCGATCGACGCATCGCCATGGGGATGGAAACGCATGCAGGCGCCGACGATGTTGGCCACCTTGTGAAAGCGGCCGTCATCCTGCTCCCAAAACGTGTGCAGGATCCGGCGCTGCACCGGCTTGAGTCCGTCGTCGATGTGAGGCACCGCACGATCGAGAATGACGTAGCTGGCGTATTCAAGAAACCACTTGCGATACGACTGCGCCAGGGGCGCCTCGGGACCGCCAGCCGACGGCGGTTCCGCCGAAGATTGGGGCGGAGGGGGCGGCGGCAAAGCGGGCTCCGCGGGCACCAGGGAGGTCTCCGGGACACTCGCGGGCGCGCTGCTCAACGGCAGTTCCGGTTGGTCATCCTGTTTGGTCTTGCGAGGTGGCATGCCTAATAATCCGTCCGAGTTTTTGTCCTGGGTGTCCGGCGGTCGATTTCAGTCCGTAAATCGGTGATCCGCTCAAACCTCAACCAGGTCCTTCTCGACCCTGAGGTTACCGATGATGAATTCCTGCCGCTCAGGCGTGTTCTTGCCCATGAAAAAGGTCAGTAATTGGTTGCTGTTGTGCAAATGAGCCAGACTGACCGGCTCCGCACGCATGCCTTCACCAATGAACCCCTTGAACTCCCCGGGGGAAACCTCGCCCAAGCCCTTGAACCGGGTGATCTCCGCCGACTGCCCAAGCTTGTGCAGCGCCGACTGCTTCTCCGCCTCGGAATAACAGTAGATCGTCAGCTTCTTGTTACGCACGCGGAACAGCGGCGTTTCAAGGATGAAAAGATGCCCCTGGGTGATCAACTCGGGGAAGAACTGGAGAAAGAACGACAGGAGAAGCAGCCGAATGTGCATCCCGTCGACGTCGGCATCGGTCGCGACCACAACCTTGTTGTAACGCAGTCCGTCAAGGCTTTCCTCGATGTTCAGGGCGCTCTGCAGGAGGTGGAATTCCTCATTCTCGTAGATCACCTTCTTCGTCAAACCAAAGGTGTTGAGCGGCTTGCCCTTGAGCGCGAACACCGCCTGGGTTTGCACGTCGCGGCAGGCGGTGAGCGAACCGGCCGCACTGTCGCCTTCCACGATGAAAAGGGTGCTGTCCTCGGCCCGCTTGTCCTTGGTATCGAGATGCACCCGACAGTCGCGCAGCTTGCGATTGTGCAACGAGGCCTTTTTCGCCCGCTCCCGGGCGAGGTTGCGGATGCCTGAGAGTTCCTTGCGCTCGCGCTCGCTGTCGTCGATCTTCCGCTTCAGCGTCTCAGCGGCTTCCGGATTGCGGTGCAGCCAGTTGTCGAGGTTCTGCTGGAGGAAATTGCCGATGAACTGGCGGATCGACGGGCCTTTCGGACCCATGTCGTTCGAGCCGAGCTTGGTCTTGGTCTGCGATTCAAAGACTGGCTCGATCACCCGGATGCTGACCGCGGCCACAATCGACTGCCGGATGTCCGCCGCGTCGTAGTCCTTCTTGAAGAAGTTCCGCACCGTCTGCACGAGACCCTCGCGAAACGACGCCAGGTGCGTGCCTCCCATCGTCGTGTGCTGGCCGTTGACGAACGAGTAATACTCCTCGCCGTAGTGTCCGCCGTGGGTCATCGCGACCTCGATGTCGTCCGCCTCGATGTGGATGATCGGGTAGAGCGTCTCGCCGGTCAGCTTGCGACCAAGCAAATCCTTGAGGCCGTTTTCCGACCGGTAGGACTTGCCGTTGAAGGTAAGCGTAAGGCCACGGTTGAGAAAGGCGTAGTTCCAGAGCATCTCCTCGATGAACTCCGGACGGTATCTGAAATCCTTTCCGAAGAGCGCCTCGTCAGGCATGAAGTCGATGATCGTTCCATTCCGTTCGTCGGTTTTGGCGACCCGGTGCTCCTTCTTCAACTTGCCTTGGACAAACTCCACGACCTTGGAATCGCCCTCGCGGATCGCCTGGGCCCGATACGTGTAAGAAAGGGCGTTGACCGCCTTTTGGCCAACACCGTTCAGCCCCACGGCCTTTTGAAAGGTTTCGCTGTCGTACTTCGCCCCCGTGTTGATGATCGACACGCAATCGATCAATTTGCCCAGCGGAATGCCACGCCCATAATCCCGCACCCGCAGAGTCCGGTCCGTGAGCTCGATTTCGATCTTCTTGCCGAAACCCATGGTGAATTCGTCGATCGAATTATCGATCGTCTCCTTCAGCAGCACGTAGATGCCATCCTCCGCGTGAATTCCGCTGCCGAGCCGGCCGATGTACATGCCGGGGCGGAGGCGAATGTGCTCGAGGGGGGAAAGGGTCTTGATGCTGGCTTCAGTATAAGCGGTGGCCATGGGCGAACGAAACAAGGTGTGTCGGCGCTACCCTCTGGCCGCATTCGGCGGGCGCAAGCCACATTTTTTCATTTTTCTCCGCCGAATCCGCCCGGCCATCGCCACGAAACCGTGCGATCCCGACCCATCGGATCAATCCGGTAAAACCACGAATGGACGCAATCTCCCTCCCTCCACTGAGCGCGCGGTTCGCGCGTCGCGGCCTCGACGAGGCCACCTGCAACGATTCTCGGCTTCCGCCGGCAACTGGCAAATAGGAGCCCAGGGGGAAATCGCCCGTTGACATGACTGCTCCCAGTGTTTTCGTTCTTCTCTCTTTTTCCATGAGCACCAACGAACAGACCCAGCGCAGCCTCACTCCTCCGGAAATCCCATTCACGACTCCGCAGGCCATGGTCCGCTACGTCACCGACACGGGTAAGATCCTCCCGCGCAAGTACACCGGCTTCTCCGCGAAGCACCAGCGCGCGGTCACCCGCACCATCAAGCACTCCCGCAACAATCTGCTCACGCAGTAACTTGCGGCGGACAAATCGTCCGTCAGGTCCCTCTGAGCAAGCCGTCCCAATTTCAGGGACGGCTTTTTTGTGCGCAGGCCCGTCCAGCCGCCGCCTCTCGGCCACTCGGCGGTCGCGGGTATTCGGGCCGGGGTGCCAGGGGGCGAAGGACCCTTGATCGCGCCAAGGACGTCGCGTTCCCTCTTGCGCCAAACCACCTCGTTCCCGAGGGTCTCGGTCTTTACTCTTCCCCATGAAGGTCAACGGCATCCCTTACCGCTCACTCTGGCTGGACTCCGATGGATGGACCGTCTGCCTCATCGATCAAACCTGTCTGCCCCACGCGTTTGTCATCGCACGGGCACAATCCCCGGCGGACATGGCCCGGGCGATCGTCACGATGCAAGTTCGCGGTGCACCGCTGATCGGCGTCGCCGGTGCCTACGGTCTCGCCCTCGCGCTCCATCACGACCCGAGCGATCAATCGCTCCACTCCTCAGCATCACATCGGGTTGCAAGGACGAGTTTCCAAAAAGAACATTGAGCAACTGCGCCGGATCATCGGCCGTCGCACTCCGCGGCTGCGCGAGGGTCACACGATAATCCCCTTCTCCCATACACTCCGTCCCCAGGACTGAGCCCACCGCCAGCGCTCTCGCCGTTTCATCCTGCAATGCCCGGCGGGGAAGCTCCACCGTCTGCTCGAGCAGCAGCGCTTCGGTCAGGGCCTCCACGTCTTCGGGCCGGGATTGGATGCGGTAAACCACTTCAAGGTGAGTGTCGCTCATCACGGAGGCCTCCTTGTTATCCTTCCGGCGATCGATGTCGAATCCACTCAACGCATTGCTTCCCCGAGCGGATTCCCTTTCCTCTCCTTACGTGTCCACACCCGATTCCTGCCGCTTCGGCTTTGAAACGCGCGAACAGCAGCAACTCTATCAGGATCCGCTCGTCATCCAGCGACTGCTGCGCAAGGCTCGCACGATCGCGGTCGTGGGCTTGTCCACCGACACCCAACGGGCCAGCTGGATCGTGGCGAATTACCTCCAGCAGGCGGGTTATCGGATTATTCCGGTGAACCCGAAGGCGACTGAAATTCTCGGGCAGAAGGTCTATCCGGATCTTGCGTCGATTCCCGAGCCCGTGGACTTGGTGAACGTGTTTCGTCGCCCTGCCGAGTGCCTTGCGGCGGCGGAGCAGGCGGTGGCGATCCATGCGCCCGCGCTCTGGCTGCAGCTGGGCGTGATCAACCTCGACGCCGCCGAACGGGCCCGTCTGGCGGGGCTGACCGTGGTGATGGATCGCTGCATCGAAATCGAGCACGCCCGCTATTTCGGGGCGACTGCGCCTTGAGGGTATGAATACCGAGATCATTACCGCGCGCAAAGCGCGGCTAGTCTGACTTTCGCTTTCCATGGCCCTGCCCTCCCACGTCAAACCCGCCACCGCGGTCGCCCAAGCGCTCGGATTCCTCGATCGCACCACCGGAGCGGTGGTTCCGCCGATCCATCCCTCCACGACCTACGAGCGCGACACCGACAATCGCCTCCTGTCCGGCAGGCTTTATTCCCGTGCGGACAACCCGAACTACGAACTGGTCGAGGCGCTCGTGACCCACCTCGAAGAGGGTGCCGCCTCAGCCGTATTCAGTTCAGGCATGTCGGCCGCGACCGCCGTCTTTCAAGCGCTCCGCCCGGGGGATCATGTCCTCGTTCCCGAGGTGTTTTACTGGGCCCTGCGCAACTGGCTGGTCGGGTGGGCCACCGACTGGGGCCTGCAGATCGAACGGGTCGACATGACCGACCCCGCACGCTTGGCCGCGGCGGTTCGTCCCGGGCAGACCAAACTCATCTGGATCGAGACGCCCGCCAATCCCACGCTGGCCGTGACCGACATCGCCTGCCTCGCAGGCATCGCCCACGGCGCTGGTGCCCGGCTCGCGGTCGATTCAACCTTCGCAACCCCGGTCCTGACCCGCCCCCTGTGCCTGCACGCGGACGTGGTGATGCATTCAGCCACCAAGTACCTCAACGGTCACTCCGATGTCGTCGCCGGCACGCTGACAGTGCGGGAAAAGGACGATTTCTGGCAGCGAATCCTTCGCGTCCGCGTCCAAAGTGGGAGTGTGCTCGGCCCCTTCGAAGCCTGGCTCCTGCTGCGCGGCCTGCGCACCCTCCACCTCCGGGTCGCCGCCCAGTGCCGAACCGCCCTCGCGGTGGCGAGCCGGTTCGAGTCGCACCCGCGCGTGGTGGCGAGCCTGTATCCAGGTCTCGAATCCTTCTCCGGCCACGCGATCGCGGCGCTGCAGATGGAAGGCGGCTTCGGCGGGATGCTGTCCCTTCGTGTCCAGGGGGGTGCCGAGGGCGCGCTGGCCACGATCGGCCGGCTCCGCCTGTGGAAGCGGGCAACGTCCCTGGGCGGAGTGGAAAGTCTGGTGGAACACCGCGCCAGCATCGAAGGCCCCGAAAGCTCGACCCCGCCTGATCTTCTCCGGCTGTCCACGGGATTGGAGGATGCGGGAGATCTGATCGCCGACCTCGAAGAAGCGCTGCAATGAGGAGGGCGTCCCTCCGCGGCGATCAAGCGACCGCCGCCGGAGGGACAGACACCCGGGCTGGGGCGAACGAGAATCAGAGCTGCGACTTTAATTCGCGCGCCAGCTCGAGCGCCTCGTCGGTCGACGAACCAAGGACCGTGAAGTGGCCCATCTTCCGACCGATCCGCGGGGCGGACTTGCCGTACAGATGCAACTTTGCCCGGGGGCAGCGCAAGATTGCCGACCAATTGGGGGCACCGGGAGCAGGACCGTTTGGATTCTTCCACGCGTCGCCGAGGATGTTGACCATCACCGAAGGCTCCCGAACCGCCGGATCCCCCAGCGGCAGGCCGCAGATTGCACGGACATGCTGTTCAAACTGACTGGTACGGGCGCCGTCCAAGGACCAATGCCCACTGTTGTGCGGGCGGGGCGCCAATTCGTTGACCATCAGTTCGCCGCGGTCACTCAGGAACAGCTCAACCGCCAGCAAACCGACCACACCGAGACGCTCGCTGATGGCCACCGCCAACGACTCGGCCTCCTTGGCAACCGCTGGAGGGATCCGCGCCGGCACGATGCTGAAGTCGAGGATGTGTTTGGTGTGGATATTCTCCGCCACGGGAAACACCCGGGTTTCGCCGGCCTCGTTTCGAGCCACGATCACGGACAACTCACATTTGAAATCCACGTAACGCTCGACCACCGCCCGGGTGCCGGCGAACGCGGCCACCGCGGCAGTCAAGGAAGCGTCGTCCGTGATCTTGTGCTGCCCCTTGCCGTCGTAACCAAAGTCGGCTGTCTTGGCGACGCAGGGAAGACCGACGCGGCGCGCGGCGGCGGCGAGATCGCCGTTGATCTCGACTTCGGCAAAAGGGACGTGAGGAAACGCGTGTTTCTTCAGCCAGAGTTTCTCCCGCAGCCGGTTCTGGCAGGTCTCAAGCACACCCGAGGCCGGGAGGAGACGGGTGAGGTTCTCCATTTTCCACAAGGGCTCGACCGGAACATTCTCGAACTCGTAAGTCACGACGGCACAACTCCGGGCGAACGCCTGCAACTCGGCTTCATTCCGGTACTCGGCGGTGAACGTCCGATTCGCGACCGCGCTCGCCGGACAGTCAGCAGACGGCTCAAACACATGCACCCGATAGCCCAAGGATTGCGCCGCTTGGCCGAACATCCGGCCCAGCTGCCCACCCCCAAGCACGCCCAAGGTACTACCCGGTAAAATCATGAAGGCCGATCTGACAGCGTGGGTGCCAAGGCGGCAAGCCCGACTTGCGCCAGCCTGCCGAACCCGGAAGAGAATTGGCTAGTGCTTTCCACCTCACCCCCGATACTCCCCGCCGATGTCCGCCAATACGTACGACGAAGTGCCGTACCCCAGCGCCTCCTTTCCGCAGTCGCATCCGGTCCGCTTGGCGACGATGGCGCAACTTTTTGGGCTTTCACCGACGCCCCCCGATCACAGCCACGTGCTCGAACTGGGCTGCGCCGACGGAGCCAACCTCATCCCCTTGGCGCAGTCCTACCCGTTGAGCACGTTCGTCGGACTGGACCTCTCCGCCCGCCAGATCGAGTCAGGACAGCAGGTCATTCGCGAGGTCAGGCTGGCGAATATCGAGCTCCGGCAAGCGGACATCCGCCTCTTCGATGCGGGCGATCGTCAGTTCGATTACATCATCGTTCACGGCATCTTCAGCTGGGTCCCCGACGACGTTCGCGAAAGCATTCTCACGCTCTGCAACCGGGCGCTGGCACCCCAAGGGGTGGCCTACATCAGTTACAATACGCTGCCCGGCTGGCATATGCGCGGCATGATCCGGCAGATGATGCTCTATCACACGTCCGAACTCGGCACGACGGCCGGGCGGATCGAGCAATCACGAGCCTTGGTGCGGTTCCTCGCTGAGTCGGTGCCCACGGAGGGCAATCCTTACGGGCAATTCCTGCGATCGGAACTCGCCGCGATGGAGACTTGGCAGGATGGCTATCTCCGGCACGACCTGCTCGAAGACGACAACCGGGCGTTCTACTTCCACGACTTCGTCGCTCAAGCCGGACGCCACGGCCTGCAGTACCTGTCCGAACCGGATCTGAGCTCGATGCTGGCAGGGAATCTTACTCCGGCCGTTCAGTCCACGCTGGCGGGAATCTCCCGCGATCTGATCGCGATGGAGCAGTACATGGACTTTCTGCGCAACCGCTCGTTCCGCATGACCTTGCTCGTGCGCCAGGGCATCCGGCTGGAGCGCGGACTCGATCCCCGAAAGGTCCGCTCCTGCTGGTTTGGCGCCACGGCACAACCCCTCTCGCCCACCCCGGATCCGCGCGCCGGCGTTCGGGAGACTTTCCGCCTCGCCAATGGGGCGACCTTTTCCTCGGAAAGCGCGCTCTTCAAGGCCGTGCTTTGCTCCCTGCACGATGCCCTGCCCAATGGCCTTCACTATGACGAACTGGTCACGCTCGTGCGGGCACGGCTGGCGTCCCTGTCCGCACCGTCGGTATCCGCCATCGGCCACGACCGCGAAGAGGAAGCCATCTGCCAGCAGCTTCTGATGCAGTATGGCAGCGGATTGATCGATCTGACATCCGTGCCGTGGGTGCCGTGCGGCCGGCATGGCGACTCCGCTCCGGCGACCACTCCGCTGATGCGCCACCAAGCGCGCCATGACCCACGGCACGTGACGAACCTGCGTCATCTGTGCGTACCCATTGACGGGTTCTCACGGCAGGTGATTGACCTGCTGGACGGCTCACGGCGCACCGTCGACGTGGCGGCAGTCCTCGCTCGGAGAATTCAGGATGGGGAATTCCAGATCCAAGACAGTGGCGGCGAATCCATCGCGACCGAACCGGAACTCATTCGTTTCCTGATTCCAAAGGTCGATTCAGTGCTCAGGACGCTCGCGCAGCGGCATTTCCTTGTCGCCCCCTCTGCCCCGGACATCCGCCCGCAACCGTGAAAATCGCCATCGTCGAAGATCACCTTCTGCACGTCGGTCGTGAGCGCGGCCGCCTCGCGACTCAAAGCAATCCCAACAAAGTCGCGTCCCGGGTGAGCGAAAACGCCCGCCGGATTTCGGCAAAGGATTCGAGCAGTTCGCGTGGAGAACCCGCGCGCGGGAATTCGATCGCAAGTGTTGAGCCCGTGCAGCGAACCACGGCGTCCACTTCGGGCACCGCGAGCACGCATTCACTGCAATCGGACGGATAGGTCACCGTCATGCCCGTCGACCGCTCCCCGGGGATATTCTCAATCGCATCGACCACCGCTTCGACCGACACGCCCTTCGAGAGCATGAAGACCACCGAGCTGAAACAGCCTGCGAGGAGCTGGTCGAACTCGGGCAAGTCGACCAGACCGGCAGAACGCAGACTGTGGAGCGTACGGACCACATCGTAGCGGGAGGGATCGAGCGCTGAGAGCGTGTAGGCCATCTCCATGGTGAAATCGCGGGCGGTCAAGACGGCCATCGCCGGCGCCAGATCGAGGGACAGGTCCTTTCGTTTGTAGGCCATCGCGGTGCGTGTCCGCTGGAAGAGGGCTTCCGCTTCGTCGCGCAGTTCGGTCTCACAAAGTTTGCCGAGAAAAGCCTGGGTCGTCGCATTCGCGGCATCGGGTACGCTATGGCGATCCTTGCGGAAGCCGCTCAACCCCTTGACGGCGCCCTCGGAGCGTCCGACCAGACTCACCCCCGCCAGCGTCGATGCCGAAAATTCCGTCGCCATGAATCCCCGGAGCTAGGGCCACGCCCCCGGGCTCGGCAAGCCCGGGATTGGACGGACGAACCGACCGGTTGAAAACCGCGACTATACCGTCCGCGTGTTCGAACGACGGACGAATGCGATGATGCCCACGACCGCGAGGACGGGCAGCCATAACGGCGAAAGGACCAGCGCCACCACCAGCGCGACCGCCAGCAAGGCCGAGAGGAGGGCAAAAGCCCCACCCAAGGTCAGACCCAGAAGTCCGCCTCCGATTGAAAGCGCCAAACCCATGGCGCCGAGAATAAAGGCCACCACCGGCCAGAGTTTGATGGCGAGGAGCAGGACCGCCACGACGAGGAGGAAATGAACGAACGTTCTCATACCTCCAGCACCCCGAGACCGTGGAAAAGTTGCACGGACCGCCTTCCAATTCCCTTTCTTGCAACGCGGTACCCTTCGGTGGCATCACCTGCGCGGTGACCTCCGCTGCTTCGCCCCTCGCTGTCGTTTGCGCTCTGATCGAGCGCGAGGGACGAGTACTGATCGCTCAACGTCCAGCGCACAAACACCTTGCGCTCGCCTGGGAGTTTCCTGGGGGCAAGATTGAAGCCGGTGAGTCGCCGGAGGCTGCGCTTTGTCGGGAAATCGGAGAAGAGCTCAACTGCCAGATCATTGTCGGACAAGCACTTCCAACGTCGCTGTACACCTACGCGACGATC
>Ga0163144_10000383_pt1 | contig 101533 bp, 87 predicted proteins | sample OliLak19BULKMAT1_FD_123175 | JGI IMG/M metagenome (GOLD analysis project Ga0163144, IMG submission 123175) | Freshwater microbial mat bacterial communities from Lake Vanda, McMurdo Dry Valleys, Antarctica - Oligotrophic Lake LV.19.BULKMAT1 | ecosystem: Environmental > Aquatic > Freshwater >...
CGTCCCCGCCGCCGCCAGCACCCGCGTGATCGCCGCCGTCAACGTCGTCTTCCCGTGGTCAATGTGCCCGATCGTCCCAATGTTGCAGTGCGGCTTCGTCCGCTCAAACTTCGCCTTCGCCATCGCCTGATGTCCTTTGGGTCTATGCCTGTTGTCAGAGGGGAATGAGAGCCCAGGAGCGGAATCGAACCGCCGACCTCGTCCTTACCAAGGACGTGCTCTAGCCGACTGAGCTACCTGGGCCTGGCGAACCGCCAAAGCTCCGGCCACACACGCGCCACACAGCGAAATGGAGCGGGAAACGGGATTCGAACCCGCGACCCTCAGCTTGGAAGGCTGATGCTCTAACCAACTGAGCTACTCCCGCGTCGTTCATGATTGCCTGCACCGTCATCGTGGACAGAGTGAAGAGACAAAGTGGAGAGGGAAGGATTCGAACCTTCGAAGGCAAACGCCGGCAGATTTACAGTCTGCTCCCTTTGGCCACTCGGGCACCTCTCCCCAGCATGGAGCCGATGGCCAGAATCGAACTGGCAACCTACTGATTACAAGTCAGTCGCTCTACCCTTGAGCTACACCGGCTCACGTAGCACTCGAAGAAATTTGCTTGGATCCAGGGAACACGCTGGCCCCTGGCGCGAAACCTGCTCCCTACCAGCGTCGGCTATAACGTGTCAAGCCGCTGCAACCTCCGGCAGACCTCATACATGGCAATCGCGCCAGCCACCGAGGCATTGAGCGATTCCACCCCCCGGCGTTGAGGGATCGACGCCTGCAGGTCGCAGGTGCCCTCCACGAGCGGCCGGAGCCCAGTCTCTCCGCCCAGGACGAGTACCGGCCGGAAGGGGAGATCGATGGAGAAGAGGCTCTGGCCGCCCCGCGGGGTCAGCGCAATGCTCCAGCAGCCGACCCTTTGGAGGCCGAGAAGGAGACGGTGCAGGTTGGCCACCTGGCAGATTGGGACGTCGACGACTGCGCCGGCGGCAACCTTCTCGACGGCAGCCGTGACTCTGGCCGCTCCGTGCCGGGGAATGACGACTGCCGCCATGCCAACCGACGCGGCGGTACGGATAAGCGCCCCGAGGTTATTGGGATCCTGCACCTGATCGAGAACCAAGAGCGGCCCGGTGTCGGTGGCAAGGATCGCCTCGATATCAGCGTAAGCAAAGACTGGCACCAGCGCAGCCACGCCTTGGTGCTCCAACGACCCAGTCAGTCGTTCGAGCGTGGACGCATCCGCCTCCCGCACCGGAATCCCGGCTGCTTCCGCGGCGCCCGACAGTCGCGGACGCCGCCCGCCGAGTGCAGGAACCATTCGAACTTCACGCACTGTGTGCGGTTGCGCCACGAGTCGACGTTCGACTGCGTTCACGCCGTAGATCCAGCGCGCTGCGTCGTCACGCTGCCAGCCGCGCGCGTTTACATCCCGCCGCCGCTTCACTACTGTCGCTCCGTAGTGAAAATCCTGGACCGGTACCTCGTGCGCGAGATGCTCGTGCCCTTCCTGCTCGGCCTCTGCATATTCACGTCCATCCTGCTCATCGTCCGCATACTCAAGTTGGTCGAACTGGTCGTGAACCGAGGCGTACCGCTCGGCCAGATGCTGCGCGTGTTCTCGTACATTCTGCCAGCGTTCCTGGAAGTCACCGTACCCATGGCGCTTTTGCTGGCGATTCTCGTCGCGTTCGGGCGCCTGTCCTCCGACAGCGAAATCGTCGCTCTCCGTGCCGCCGGCGTGAGCCTGTATCGCCTGCTCGTGCCTGTCGGCGTCTTTGCAGTCGCCGTGGCGGCCCTGACCCTCTGGCTCTCGCTCACCGCTCGGCCGTGGGGCAACAGCCATCTGCGCACGGGCCTGTATGAGATCGTCAAGACCCGCGCCGCTGCGGGCATCAAGGCGAAGGTGTTCAACGACGACTTCAAGGATCTGGTCATCTATGTCGAACGCATTCGAGCCGCGAGCGACATCCTAGAGGGCATCCTGATCTCCGACACGCGTGACGCCTCGTTGCAGAACACCGTCTACGCCGAGCGGGGCCGGCTGGTCACCAACGAAGCGGGAAGCAGCTTGACCCTGCGCCTCGAACACGGCGGGATCTACAGCACCGGGCGTGACGACGGCTACCAGGACACCCGCTTCGAGACCTACGACATCACCCTGGACCTGAACGCAGCGCTTGCCCAGCTTCGCAACCGAGACAAGGACGCGAGCGAGATGACGCTCATCGAGTTGCGCGCCGCGATCGCCGCAAAAACATCGCGTGGCGAACCTGCCTTCATTGAGCGGGTCGAGGCCCAGCGCAAGTTCTCGATTCCCTTTGCCTGCCTGGTCTTTGCCGCGGTCGGCGTTCCACTGGGCATCCAGCCCTCGCGATCGGTCCATTCGCGCGGATTCTCACTCAGTCTCGGACTGATTTTCCTCTACTACATGCTGCTCACGTTTGGTCAGAACCTTGGCGAACGCGGCGCCGTACCGCCGATCGTCGCTGTGTGGGTGCCCAATGTCGTCCTCGCGGCCGTCGCGACGGTACTGCTCGGCCGCGCGGCGCGCGAGACGACGAGCGGACGCCCTCCACTCTGGGACAGGGTAGCTGCGGCCCTGCGGCGCCGGCGCCCCTTCGGCGGCACGCCTACGGGATGACATGGCATTCTCTTCCCAACCGAGCTTCGTCATTCACCGCTACATCGCACGCCAGTTCCTCGGGCTCCTCCTACCAATCCTAGTCAGCTTCGTAATGCTCTATATCATCATCGACCTTTTTGACCGCCTCGACATCCTGCTCCGCCACGAGGCGAGCCTCGGTGCCGCAACGCGGTACTTCTTGTTCAAGATTCCCCTGATGCTCACGCAGATCACTCCCCCGGCAGTCATCACGGCCACCCTTCTGACCTTCGGCCTGATGGGACGCCGCAACGAGATCATCGCCCTGCGCGCAGGCGGCGTCAGCCTCATGCAGACTGCGATGCCTCTCCTCGCTATCGCGGCGGCCATCAGCCTCGCCGCGCTGGTTTGGAACGAAACGGTCGTTCCCTATTGCTCTCGCCAGTTCGAGTATGTGAACAATATCGAGATTCGCAAGCGTGCGCTGCGCGGAGTCCTGAGCGAGCGGGCTATCTGGTACCATGGGTCGGAAGGTTTCTATCACGTCGACTACGTGGACCGCGCCCAACAAGCGGTTTTCGATCTTACGATCTATCGCTTGGACGACTCGTTTCGCCTGCGCAGCGTCGTCCATGTCCCCAAAGCGCAGTGGACGGCGGGGCGATGGGTTGCACACGGCGCGTTTGAACACCGGATCGACGACGGCGGGTTCGTCACCGTGCCGGTACCGGCCGACGGCCTAAGGATCGCCGAGACCCTCGATGACTTCAAGGAGGTCCAACGCGAGCCTGAGGAACTGAGTTTCGCCGCCCTCAGCGACCGCATCGAGGGGCTGACGCGCAAGGGGATCGACGCATCGCACTACCTCGTCGATCTGTACCTGAAGCTGGCGCTGCCCCTGGCCAGCTTCGTACTGGCCCTAGTCGCCGCACCCATCGCCGGTCGTCTGCAACGGCACGCAAGTATCGCCGCCGTCGTCGGCATAGGTACCGCTGTCGGCTTCGGGTACTGGGTGCTGCTGGGGCTTGCAACGTCGCTGGGCCAGAGCGGCGCGCTCCCGCCGTTCCTCGCTGCCTGGACCGCGAACGCCTTCTACGCACTACTCGGCGTTGGGCTACTCTTGTCGAACGAGTAGCGCGCCGATCAACGCTTCGAATACTGAGGCCGCTTGCGCGCCTTGTGCCGGCCGTACTTCTTGCGCTCTACCTCGCGGGGATCACGGGTGACGAAGCCCGCCTTCTTCAGGCCCGGGCGGAAGTCAGGATTGAGCCCCATCAACGCGCGCGTGATGCCGTGCCGAATCGCCGAGGCCTGCGCCGAGACCCCACCTCCGGCAACGTTGACTGTGACGTCATAGGTTCCCTTGGTACTGGTGAGCTCGAACGGCTGATTGACGATCATGCGGAGCGTCGGCCGCCCGAAGTACTCATCGAGGCTGCGACGGTTCACAGTGACCTTGCCATCGCCAGGCAGAAGCCGGACGCGCGCCACTGCAGTCTTGCGCCTGCCAGTAGCGGCATGGTTCGCGGTGCGATCAGCCATGATTGAACATCCTCTCAGGCGCGCCGGGCGACGGCGATCTGAACTGGGGCCGGCTGCTGCGCCACGTGCGGATGCTCGGGCCCAGCATAGATCTTCAATTTGGTCGCCAACTGGCGGCCAAGGCGGTTCTTCGGGAGCATCCCGGTCACAGCAAATCGCAAAAGGCGCTCGGGATGACCCGCGCGAAGCTTCTCCGCAGTGACAGAACGAATTCCCCCGGGAAAGCCCGTGTGCCGATAGTACACCTTACTCTGATCCTTGAGGCCCGTCAGTTTGACCTGCTCCGCATTGACGATCACAACGAAATCACCGCAATCGACATGCGGCGTAAACCCAGGATTCATCTTGCCCCGCAGCAGGTTGGCAGCAGCTGACGCGACGCGGCCGAGCACCTTTTCTCTCGCGTCGATGACGAACCACCGGCGGGCGGCCAGCGCCTCCTCGCGGGTGAGCATATGTGTCGACTTCATACGTGACTCCGATGGATGCCCAAAAATGGCGGGGTGGACGGGACTTGAACCCGCGACCTCCGACGTGACAGGCCGGCGTTCTAACCGAACTGAACTACCACCCCGATGCTGTATAAATTCGTAATCTCGGAAGTCTGGTGGGCGGTATCCGATTTGAACGGATGACCCCCGGCTTGTAAGGCCGATGCTCTCCCGCTGAGCTAACCGCCCCAGAGGAAGCCGCGCCGACCCCTCGCGCCTACTTGCTCCCGTCGTTTATCTCGTCTTTCAGCGTCTTTCCGGGCTTGAACTTAGCCGCCCGCGACGCCGCAATCTCGATGCTCTCTCCGGTCTTAGGATTTCGTCCGGTGCGGGCCTTTCTGGCCGACACCGAGAAGGTTCCAAAACCGGAGATATTGACCTTGTCCCCTTGACGGAGCGCGGTCACCATCTCCTCGAACATCGTGTTTACCGCCCGCTCGGCGGTAGCACGGGGCAGATCTACTTTGCTGGCAACAGATTCGATTAATTCGGCTTTGGTCATTCCGCCCCCCGGGTTGGTCGCGGCGTTGAGGGTAACCCCGGCGCTATACCAGCGGCCTCCGGGCTAGTCAACCGATCAGGATCGCGAGGCCGGAACGGTCAGTGAGCGACGACGTCCGGAGTCGGAGTGGCTTCACCGAATGAGGGTGGCTGCACCGGTGCAACCGGGGCCGCCTTGCGGAACAGCGAGTCGGGATCAGCGAGGACGAGCGCCCTGCGTAGCACTTGGTCAATATGGTCGACCATGACCAGATTGACGGTCCGCAGCACGTTGGCCGGTATGTCGAGGATGTCCTTCTCGTTCTCGGCCGGAATCAACACGGTCTTGATGCCGGCTCGGTGGGCCGCCAGCACCTTCTCTTTCAGTCCTCCGATCGGCAGCACCCGCCCGCGCAGGGTCACTTCGCCAGTCATCGCAAGATCGTGCCGGACAGGAGCCTTGGTCAATGCCGATACCAGCGCCGTCGCCATCGTGATGCCGGCGGACGGTCCATCTTTGGGAATCGCGCCCTCGGGGACGTGAATGTGCAGATCGATCTTCTGATAGAAATCCCGCTCTAGCCCCAGTTCGTCGGCGCGGGACCGCACGTAACTGAGCGCCGCTTGGGCAGACTCCTGCATGACGTTCCCGAGCCGCCCCGTAATGATGAGCTTGCCCTTTCCGGGCATGACGGTAACCTCAGTCAAGAGGAGCTCCCCGCCGAGTTCGGTCCACGCCAGTCCGGTGGCCATACCGACCCGGCTGTCCTCTTCGGCCTTGCCATAGCGGAACTTCGGCGGGCCGAGGAACTTCGACAGCGCCTTGCCGTTGACGCGCACCCGCGCACCGCGGTCTGTCTTCACCACCTCTACGGCGACCTTGCGACAGATCGAGGCGATCTCTCGCTCGAGATTTCTGACGCCGGCCTCCTTGGTGTAGTGGCGAATCACGCCGAGCAACGCGTTGTCGGAAATCTCGACGTTCTCGTCCTTCAGGCCGTTCGCTTCACGCTGCTTGCGCACCAGGTACCGGCTGGCAATGTGCTGCTTCTCGACTTCGGTGTACCCGGCGATGCGAATGATCTCCATGCGGTCCTGCAAGGGACGTGGAATCCCCTCCAGCGTGTTCGCGGTCGTGATGAACATCACCCGAGACAGGTCGTAATCCACGTCGAGGTAGTGGTCGTTGAAGCTGGAGTTCTGCTCCGGATCGAGTACTTCGAGTAACGCCGAGGACGGATCACCACGGAAGTCCGTCGACATCTTGTCAACTTCGTCGAGCAGGAACACTGGGTTGCTCGACGCCGCCTTCTTCATCGACTGAATGATCTTGCCCGGCAACGCACCGATGTAGGTACGTCGATGGCCACGGATCTCCGCCTCGTCCCGTACTCCCCCGAGCGAAATGCGCACGAACTTCCGACCAGTGGAGCGGGCGATCGACTTACCGAGCGACGTCTTGCCGACTCCCGGCGGGCCCACCAAGCACAGGATCGGCCCCTTCATCTGACCCGCTAGAGACTGCACAGCCAGGTACTCTAGAATACGTTGCTTCACCTTCTCGAGCCCGTAGTGGTCTTCTTCGAGAACCTTCTCCGCCTCAACGATGTCCAGCTTGTCGTCGGTAAATTCGCCCCAGGGCAGGGAGATGAGCCAGTCGATGTAGTTCCTGACGACAGTCGCCTCGGCCGACATTGGAGACATCATTTTGAGCTTCTTCATCTCCTTTTCGACCTTCTCGCGCGCCTCGGCCGACATCTTCTTCTGCTTGATCTTCTCCTCGAGCTCCTGGATCTCGTTCTTGAATTCGTCCTTCTCACCGAGTTCCTTCTGGATCGCCCGCATCTGCTCGTTGAGGTAGTACTCCTTCTGGGTCTTCTCCATTTGCTTCTTGACCCGCGTGCGGATGCGCTTCTCCACCTCGAGGATCTCAATCTCCGACCGCATGTTGCCCAACACCCGCTCGAGGCGCTCCGCGGGGTTCTCAATCTCCAACAGAGCCTGCTTGTCCTCGAGCTTGACGCCGAGGTGCGCCACGATCGTGTCCGCGAGCCTCGCCGGATCGTCGATCGACGCGACCGACATGATCATCTCAGGCGGAATCTTCTTGTTGAGCTTCACGTAGTGCTCGAAGGTCGAGTTGATCGACCGCGTGAGCGCCTCGATCTCGGTGTTCTTGGGACACACCTCCTCAATCTCTTCTGCCTCGACAAGGAAATAATCGGACTGGTCGACGTACCGCAGCACGCGCGCCCTCTTCTTGCCCTCAACCAGCACCTTCACCGTGCCGTCCGGAAGACGCAGGAGCTGGACAACCGACCCCAGCGTGCCAACGCTGTAAATGTCCTCCTCTCCAGGGTCGTTGGTCTTCGCTTCGCGCTGCGCCGCGAGAAGGATGAACTTCTGCTTGTTCATGGCCTCTTCGAGCGCCTTGATCGACTTCTGACGCCCGACGAACAGCGGCACCACCATGTGCGGGAACACGATGATGTCGCGCAGCGGAAGCAGCGGGACGCGCAGAACGTTCCCACCTGGCCCGTCGTCGCGATCCTTCTTTTCGTTGCGAAAGAGCATGCAGAACCCTCAGGCCGTCTCAGCCGTCTTCTGGTACAGGACGATAGGCTGTTCGCGCTTGGTAATGACTTCCTCGGCGATCAGCACTTCCTTGATGTTGGGCTGGGACGGGATGTCGTACATGACGTCGAGCATCACGTCCTCTAGGATTGCACGCAAGCCGCGCGCACCGGACTTCCGGCGCAGGGCCTCGCGCGCGATTGCCACCAATGCCCCATCGGTGAATTTGAGGTGCACGCCCTCCATCTCGAAGAGCTTCTGGTACTGGCGGGTGAGCGCGTTCTTCGGCTCCTTGAGGATCCGTACGAGGTCGTGCTCCTGCAACTCGTCCAGCGTCGCGATCACCGGCAGACGACCGATGAACTCCGGGATCAGGCCAAACTTGAGCAAATCCTCGGTTTGGACCTCATGCAGCAGATTGCGCTGCAGCCCCTGCTCGCGGGCGCGGATTTCGACCCCAAAACCGATCCCCTTCATGCCGATTCGGCGACGGATGATGTCCTCGAGGCCGACAAACGCGCCGCCGCATATGAAGAGGATGTTCGCCGTATCGACTTGGAGGAACTCCTGCTGTGGGTGCTTGCGCCCGCCCTTCGGCGGCACGCTGGCCGTGGTCCCTTCGATGATCTTGAGCAGGGCCTGCTGAACGCCTTCGCCAGACACGTCTCGGGTGATCGAGGGATTGTCGCCCTTGCGCGAGATCTTGTCGATCTCGTCGATGTAGACGATTCCGCGCTGCGCCTTCTCGACATCGTAGTCGGCGTTCTGCAGCAAACTAAGGATGATGTTCTCGACATCCTCTCCGACGTAGCCGGCCTCTGTAAGGCTGGTTGCGTCGGCAATGGTGAACGGCACCTGGAGGAAGCGCGCCAACGTCTGCGCGAGCAGGGTCTTACCGGATCCGGTCGGCCCCACCAGCAGAATGTTCGACTTCTGCAACTCAACGTCACCGGTGACGAGTTGCGAGTCGATCCGCTTGTAATGGTTGTGTACCGCGACCGCGAGCACCCGCTTGGCGCGCTCCTGGCCGATGACATACTGGTCGAGAACCTTCTTGATGTCGGATGGCTTAGGAACCGCCGAGGTCGAGGTAAGCCCTTCTTCCTGATCGCATTCCTCGGCGATGATGTCGTTGCAGAGGTCGATGCACTCGTCGCAAATATAGACCGTCGGACCGGCGATGAGCTTCCGGACTTCGTCCTGACTCTTGCCGCAGAACGAACAGACCAAGTTGCCGCCCCGATCGTCACCGTGCTTCGCCATACACCACCGCTCACACTTTCTTGATCGACCGGCTGACGATCACCTCGTCCACCAGCCCGTACTCGACGGCCTGCTTGCCGGTCATGAACAGATCGCGATCTGTGTCCTTCTCGATCTTCTTAAGGCTCTGCCCCGTGTGTTTCACAAGAACGTTGTTGAGCTGCTCGCGCAAGCGGAGGATCTCGCGCGCCTGGATGTCGATGTCCACCGCTTGGCCCTGCACACCACCGAGTGGCTGGTGAATCATGATCCGTGCGTGCGGGAGCGTGTAACGCTTGCCCCGCGCCCCCGACGCGAGCAACCACGCCGCCATGCTGGCGGCCTGCCCGAGGCACAGCGTCGACACCTCGCAGCGGATGTACTGCATCGTGTCGTAGATCGCGAGGCCCGCCGTCACCGAGCCGCCCGGTGAGTTGATGTAAAAATGGATGTCGCGCTCCGGATCCTCAGACTCGAGGAAGAGCAGCTGCGCGGTGATGAGGTTTGAGACGTCGTCGTTAATCGGAGAACCGAGGAACACGATGCGGTCCTTCAGAAGACGCGAGAAGATGTCGAAGGCGCGCTCGCCACGACCGGTCTGCTCGATGACGATGGGGACGAGATTCATTGCGTGGCGATTCTCCCAAGCCGAAGCCTAGCCGTTTCCAGGCACCCCAGCAACGCCCGATGGGCGTTCCACATTCGTAATCACCGCGCGTTCGACAAGCAACTCAAGGGCGCGATCCTGCAACAATCGCATGCGCAGCCCAGCGCGCGCTCCGGCATCCTGGTAGAGCGCGCGCACCCGATCCCTCGACCGCCCGGCCGATTCGGCGAGCCGATCGACATGTGCGTCGATGGCATCGTCGTCGACCGTCAGGTGCTCCTGCTCGGCGACCGCGTCGAGGATCAGCGCAGCCTTGACCTGATTGCGTGCCTGTTCGTGTAGGTCGCGCTGCAGGTGCGCCCGCACGTCCGCTTCGCGGCTAGCGGGCGGCCGGCGAGGCCCCAGCTCCTCCAGCACCTCCTCGGCCATCACTGCCGCGCGACGCTCGATCATCGCCGACGGTACTTCGAACTCATGCGCGCCGACCAGCCGTGTGACCAGCGAGGCGCGCACCGCCGCATCGGCCTCGCGCTGCATGGCCGCCTCGAGCTGCTCGCGTACGCGCTGACGCAACTCCTCGACGGATGCGAATTGCGCTTGTACAGCGAACGCCTCGTCGAGCGGCGGCACGTCACGCTGCGCCAGCGCCGTCACGGTGGCATGGAACGTGACCGTCTGACCTGCCAATTCGGCGTTCTCGTGATCGGCCGGATAGGGGACCTCGAAGGTCGTCGCTTCGCCGACGCGCACGCCCTCGAGGCGCGCACCGGGACCATCCGCGGGGTCCGGGCCGATCTCGACGAGGCGCTGGTCCCCTTTGCCAACCAAGCGACCCGCGACGCGTGCCTCGTAGTCGAGCGTCCCGATATCGCCTCGCTGGGCCACGACGCGATCACTGATCGGCCGCAGCGTCGCGCGCCGTTCACGCAGTGTGGTGATGAACCGCTCCACGTCGCCGTCGTCGATCGTGCGCATCGGTCGCTCGGCGGGGAGCCCCGTGTAGTTGGCGACCGTGATGGTCGGCCGCACTTCGACTGTTGCCGAGTACCGCAGCGGCGCGCCGGGCGCGGCACTCTCTGTGACGATCTGCGGCGCGCTAACCGGCTGCAGGTTCTGCGTGCGGACGGCGTCCGCAAAGGACTCCTGCACGAGTCGCCCAAACACGTCGGCGCGCACCTGCTCCCCGTACAACTGCTCCAGCACCGCGCGCGGCGCGCGACCGGGCCGGAAGCCGGGCACGCGCGCACGGCGGCGCAGGGCCTCGTACGCGCGCTCGATCTCGGCGGTTACGTCGCCGGCCGGCACCTCGACCGCGAGCCGTCGACGCACGTCGTCGACGGCCTCCATATCCACTTTCGTCATCAGGACCGCTCCATGAGTAACGGGATCACCCCGGTGTTTCAAGAAAACTTCGCTGCTGCGGGCGTGGAGCGAGTGCGAGAGGGGGGACTCGAACCCCCACGGGTCGCCCCACTAGATCCTAAGTCTAGCGCGTCTACCAGTTCCGCCACTCTCGCTCGCCCGCGGAAACCTGGCCAACTGATCGTGTAGCAGGCGCTGTGACACTGCCGCAATAACGGGTCTCGCACCTGGTGCCCGACGATCTTGCCCGGGCGCGGTAATCATCGTAATGCCGGGGCGTCCGCAAGAATCCGCGCCCCGCCCACGGCGCGAGGAGGATCGATCACCATGACGCACATTGGAGACCTGCTCGGCACCGCAGCCGAGTCCCTGCTCACCCACCGCTGCACGACGATCGACCGCACCCTGCTCCATCTGCCTGGGCCGGACTACGTCGACCGAGTCCTCGCCGCGAGCGATCGCAGCATCCCCGTCCTGCGCAACCTGCAGGCGATCTTCGATCACGGTCGTCTCGGCGGGACAGGCTACCTGTCGATCCTGCCGGTCGATCAGGGCATCGAACACAGCGCCGGCGCGTCGTTCGCCCCCAACCCGCTGTACTTCGACCCCGAGAACATCGTGCGCCTGGCCATCGCGGGCGGCTGCAACGCGGTGGCGACGACGCTCGGCGTGCTCGGGGCGGTGGCGCGCAAGTACGCGCACAAGATCCCCTTCCTCATGAAGCTCAACCACAACGAATTGCTGACCTACCCGAACAAGTTCGACCAGATCATGTTCGCGCACGTCGAACAGGCAGCGGACATGGGCTGCGCTGCCGTCGGCGCCACGATCTACTTCGGCTCCGAGGAGTCCGCACGCCAGCTCCAGGAAGTCGCGCAGGCCTTCCATCACGCCCACGAACTCGGCATGGCAACGGTGCTGTGGTGCTACCTACGCAACAACGCCTTTAAGAAGGACGGCGTCGACTACCATGTCGCATCCGACCTCACGAGCCAGGCGAACCACCTCGGCGTGACGATCGAGGCGGACATCATCAAGCAGAAGGCGGCGGAGACCAACGGCGGGTTCACGGCACTGAACTTCGGCAAAACCAGCAAGCTCGTGTACGAGAAGCTGACCAGCCCGCACCCGATCGACCTGACCCGCTATCAGGTGGCCGGCTGCTACATGGGGCGCATGGGGCTGATCAACTCGGGTGGCGCGTCCGAGGGGGCCAGCGACTTCGAGGACGCGGCGCGAACCGCCGTCATCAACAAGCGCGCGGGCGGCATGGGTCTGATCTCCGGACGCAAGGCCTTCCAGCGGCCAATGGACGAAGGCGTCAAGCTGCTGAATCTGATTCAGGACATCTACCTCGATCCCGCGATCACCGTCGCCTGAGTGCGCACGCGTTCACGCCCGGCGCAGTCTCCCATGCTGACGTCCGTCGCGTTCGTCTTCCCCGGCCAGGGCTCGCAGGTCGTCGGCATGGGGGCGGATCTGTGCGCCCGATCCGCGATCGCGCGCGAATTGTTTTCCGAAGCCGACGCGGCCCTTGGATTCGCGCTGTCTCGCATCGTCCTCGAAGGTCCGGAGGAGACGCTGCGGCAGACCGCCTTCACCCAACCGGCCATCCTGCTCGTCAGCATCGCTGCGTATCGCATCCTCGACCTCGAACCCGCCGTCGTCGCTGGCCACAGCCTTGGCGAGTACTCGGCCCTGGTTGCGGCTGGTTCATTGACCTTCCGCGATGCCATCCAGCTGGTTCACAAGCGGGGTCGCTATATGCAGGAGGCAGTCCCAGAGGGCGAGGGCGCCATGCTGGCCCTGATCGGCGCGGAATCCGCCGCCGTCGCCGCTGCCATCGCTGCTGACGGCGGCGCGGTCGACATCGCCAACGACAACGCTCCCGGCCAGGTCGTGATTGCCGGCGCCGCGGCGGCAGCTCGGCGGGTCGCCGCCGCAGCCGGAGCGCGGCAGGCAATCGAATTGCCCGTGAGCGCCCCATTCCATTGCCGCCTCATGGCGCCGGCCGAAGCCCGATTGCGTCTCGATCTCGACGCGCTCCCCATCGCCCCCCCGCGGCTGCCAGTGTACTGCAACGTGGACGCGGTGCGCGTCAGTACCGCCGCCGCCGTGCGCGACGCGCTGGCCCGCCAGGTGAGTCGGACGGTGCGCTGGACCGAGTTGGTGCGACGCATGATCACCGACGAGCAGCTCACGACCTGTGTCGAAGTCGGGCCTGGGGCAGTGCTGAGCGGCCTGATCCGCCGCATTGACCGCAGCGTCCAGCGTCTGCAGGTGGCGGACGCGGCGACCATCGATGCGGTACGGACCCAGCTCACCGCCTGACGCCGCCGCGGCTTGCACCAACGACACCACCCGTCCAGCCTGACGCCGTGGACCTCCCCTTCCTTCGCGCGCTCTGCGCGGCCGGCCTGCTCGCCGCGCAGAGCGGGGCGGCGATGCCGTGTCCACCGACTGGCGCCGACTTGACGGTGGCTCTTGCTCCGCCAGCCGGCGCCCGAGCAGGCAACGCCGTGTTCTGGGGGACGCTGACGGAGGCATCCTGCGATGATCCCGTGCTCCGCCCCGGTTATCTCGTCGCCGCGACATGCGACCCCGCAACGCCTGGGTCGTGCGCAGCAAGCCTGTCCGGCCTGCGGCCCGGGCGCTGGACCCATCGCGTATACGTCGACACCGGCGATGCGGCCGGGCAGCTCCAGTCCCGCCCCGCCCTCCTGCTGGCCCGTGCGGCCGGGGGGCAATCGCTGACGTGGCCGATGTTCGCCAGCGTGCACACCGTCGACACGTTGCTCGATGCCCCGGGATGCGTCGGCTGCCTGCGGGCCGCCATATCCGGGGCGAACAGCGCGGCGAAGCCGGCGCTCGTTCAGTTCATGCCCGACCTGGCGGGGAGCGTCGTGCTGGCCGCTGCCCTCCCACCGCTCTCCGGCGGGGCGGTGACGCTTGACGGCTTCGACCTCGAAGGCCGCGCGCATACTCGCGCGATCGACGCCAACGGACTGAACAATGCGGCGCTGCGCATCACCAGCGCCGGCAATCGGCTCGCCGGTCTCTCCCTCGCCAACGTCGGCGGCGACAGCGACTCGCTCCTGATCGACGGTCCGGAGGCGAACGCGAATCAGCTCGAAGACGTGCTGGTCATCGGGCGGGCACAGGACACCTGCCAGGTCGGCGGCGAAACCGGCTGCCGGCTCGAGGGCGTCTGCCGTGTCCCATCCCCGAGCGCGCCGCGCGGCGTCTGCGGCGACGACGGAATCGCCATCCGCGACTTCGCAGGCGCCGGCGCCGCGAACGTCGTGCGTCGCAGCGAGGTGCGCGGAGCCCGCGACAAGGGCATCAAGGTGTCCGATGGTGGCGTCGCCGTCGTCGAGAACTCGCGCGCCGAGGACAACGCCGATGGCGGCATGCAGGCGACCCTCAGCGGCAGCCTGACAGCACGCGCAAACGTCGTCGCCTCCAACCGGGGCACCGCCACGGCGAGCGGCATCGCCGCGAACGGCGCCCGCCCCGGCACCCTCGACCCTGCCCGGCTCGAGACGCGCGGCAACCTGTGCCTCGACAACGCGCTGCGCGGCATATCCGTGCGCAGCCTGTCAGTGGCCACCCTGCGCGACGATTTCGTGTGCGGCAACGGCACCGCCGGGCGAGGCAACGGCGTCGGCCTCGCCGTGCTCGATGCCGCCGGTCGCAGCGCCCGCGTCGACGCGAACGGGCTCGCCATCGTCCACAACGTCGACGGCGGCGCGGTGGTCGGCGACACATCGGTCGGCGCCTTCGGCACCGCCGACGCGCCGGGCCGCAACGCCTTCGCCTTCAACGGGGACCTGGCCACCCTCGGCGCCTCAAACCTGCGCAACGAAACCGCCGGCCCGCTCTCGGCGGCGGGAAACGCATGGGAGCATTGCGCCGACACCGTGCCGTGCGACCTCGCCGCGGTCCGCGCCTTCGACATCTTCCGCGCCGGCGTCGGTTCGCGCGTCGCCGTGGCCCCGGCCATGAGCACGCCGCAACGTCACGCGCCACGCATCACGTCGATCGAACCGGCCTTCGCTGCCGCCGGCGACATGGTACGCATCTACGGCGAGGGGTTCGACGCCATCGGCGGCTCCGGCCAGGACTGCGCGAGCATCGCCGCGGCCAACACCTGCCGACCGGTGCGCGGCAACTGCGTGATGATCGACCGCTCGCCCGCCGAGGTGGTGGCCGCCACGCCGACGATGCTCGTCGTCCGCGCCCCGTTCACCTGCGTTTCGCCGGTGACGGTGGCGGCGCGCACGCGTTGGTCGCGCGGCTTTGGACGCGCCACATTCTGCCGAACGACGCCCCCATCCTGAAACTGCCTTGCACCCGCGCGCACGCTCGGGTAGCGAGGCGCGCATGATCGCTTGCCTCGACTTGGAGGGTGTCCTCGTCCCCGAGATCTGGATCAACGTCGCCGACGCCACCGGCATCGAGGCGCTGCGCATCACGACGCGCGACGAACCGGATTACGACAAGCTGATGCGGCACCGCATCGCCATCCTCGAGCAGCACAGGCTTGGCCTTCCCGATCTCCAGCAGGTGATCCGACGCATGGGGCCGCTCGACGGCGCGCGCGAGTTCCTCGCCTGGCTGCGCAGCGAGCACCAGGTGCTGATCCTCTCCGACACCTTCTACGAGTTTGCCGCCCCCTTGATGGAGCAGCTCGGTCACCCGACCCTCTTCTGTCACTCGCTGCTGCTCGACGCCGGGCAGCGCATCACCGGCTACCGCCTGCGTATCCAGGACGGCAAGAGGCGCGCGGTGATGGCGCTCAAACTACTCAACTTCGACGTCGTGGCGGCGGGCGATTCCTACAATGACACCTCCATGCTGGCCGAGGCGGATGCCGGCATTTTCTTCCGACCGCCCGACAACGTTGCGAAGGAGTTCCCGCAGTTCCCAGTCACTCGCACCTATGACGAGCTGCGCGCGGCAATCGAGCGCGGCGCGGCGCGGCGCTGAGGTCACCCAGCGGCGGCCACCGCCGCCAGATCGCGCAGCACCGTGTCCGCCGTGGCCGGGTCGGTACCGTGATAGTACCCGCGAATCTTCCCGGCCCCGTCGACTAGGACGAAGCGGTCGCTGTGCGCGATCAGCTCCCCACCGTCCGCGGCGGCCGCCTCCGGCGAGCGCTCGGCGACACTGAGCCGGAATCCACCGCCGATCAGTGCGTGCAGGGCGTCGCGCTCACCAGTGAGAAACACCCAGTCGTCGCCGTCGGCGCCGAAGCGCCGCGCGTATTCCTGCAACACGGCGGGTGTATCGTGGACGGGGTCGACGCTGAACGAGACGAAGCGCACCGCGATACCGGCCTCGCGGGCGCGGCGACGGATCTCCGCCATGCGTGTCGAGAGTGCCGGGCACATTCCCGTGCAGCGCGTGAAGACGAAATCGGCCACCCAGGGCGCGCCGTCGAGATCGGCCCGCGTCACCACCCGCCCCGACCGTTCCGTGAGCGAAAACGCGGGCACCTCCCCGAGCGCGGGCAGCGTCAAGGCCTGGCGCCCTGCCGAGAGATACGCGACGGCGCCGACCAGGACCATCACGGCGATCATCCCACCCCAGATGGCGCGCACCGCAGCTGGCGACGGTGGGCTCGTTCCGCTCATGGCGCCAAGCGCACAGCGGCGCGTCGCCACCACCAGATGATGCCGCCGACAATGGCGAACGGCAGCAACGACAGCAGGGCGGCGCTGACAAGGTACATGTACAGCACCCGCCCCTCGCTGGCGCCGAAGCAGGCGGGGCAGGCCGCGACGCGCTCGGCTCCAGTCACGGTCCAGACCGCGACCGTACAGATTGTCCGCCACCGACCGCTGCGCATCAGAGCAGGTAAACCAACAGATAGAGGAGGGGCCAGACGCTCACCACGAAGAGCCAATAGAGGTGCCCCACTTCAACGTCCGTCTGGCGCGCGACGCTGCACATGGCGCCGCGCGCCCGCCACAACACGGCGACCAGGACCAGCACCGCCACCAGGACGTGCGCCGCATGCATGCCGATGAGCGCGTAGAAGATCCCCCCGTACACTCCCGACGAGAGCCGCAACCCGAATCGCACCAACTGTGCCCACTCGCCGCCTTGGATGGAAAGAAATGTCACGCCGAGCACGAGGGTCACCACCAGCCAGCGCACACTGGTGGCCATGTCGGCGAGCCGCGCCGCGCCGCGCGCCCACCACATGGTGACACCGCTCAACAGCAGCACGGCGGTGTTGACGCCCGTCAGCGCGATCGGCAATCGAGGCTGACCGGGCGGCGGCCAGCTCTCCGCTCCGGCGCGCAGGACCAGGTAGGCACTGATCAGCGCCGCGAAGAGCATGACCTCGCTGCCCAGGAACACCAACATGCCGAGGACGGCGTTGCTGCGCTCCGGCGTCGCACGTTGCAGTCCGGGCGGACCGCCACCCCCGGAATAGGCGAGGCGAGGGAAGCGCATCGCCTCGGGCGAGGGTCGTGGGTGCGTATGTCGAGACGCCATCGTGCTGTCGCTCATCGCATTGTCGCCAGGTCCGGCGCCAGGACCAGCAGCAGCGCCGTGACCAAGACCAGCGGACCCGCCGCCAGGGCAACCGCCAGTATACGATCGGACCGCGCCACGCCGGCGCTGGCGACGGCCCCCGCCGCCAGGGCAGTGATCACGGCGCCGACGGCCGCGCGCGTGCTACCCAGGTACAGCAGCGCCACCAACGTCAGCCACACCGCGTCGATGAAGTGCCAGTACAGCGCCGCAGCACCGATCCGCCCAGCCGCTCCCGCCCCCAGGCCACAGCGGCCGACTCCAACCGCGAGTACTCCGGCCAATAGAACACCGGCGGCGACGTGCAACGCGTGCACCCCGGTCAGGGCGAAATAGAAGCCCCAGAACGGCCCGCTGCCGGGCCCCACTCCGGCCGCGAACTCGCGACCGTACTCGCCGCCCTTGATCGCCAGGAACACCACGCCCAACAGCGCCGCCGCCGTGAGGAGACGGGCCGCGGCGCCCACTCGCCCTGCGCGCGCCGCACCGTGCGCTCGTGCCATGATGGCACTGCCGGCCACCAGAACCGATGTATTGAGCAGCGCCAACCCGAGCTGGAGTTGCGCCGTTTCGTGCGCCCATCCGCCGCCGCCGTGCCGCACCAGGGCGAAGATGCCGAAGAGGCCGCCGAAGGTCGTCACCTCGGAGGCGAGGAACAGCCAGGTTCCCAGGCGCCCGTGCGTCAGACCCGCGCGGGTTGCAGCGGTGCCGCTCATGCGGCCCACGCCCCCTCCCCGCCCGCTTGCCCCTGAGGAAGCATGTCGTCCGCGGCGCCGGGAACGCTGTATTCGTATGGCCCGCGCACCACCACCGGCGGGGTCGAGAAGTTTCCATGCGGCGGGGGAGACGTCGTCGCCCACTCCAGGGTCGCGGCGCGCCAGGGGTTCGCCGGCGCACGCCGGCCGAGGAAGAAACTGCCGAAGAAGTTGAGCACGAAGGGCGCCTGCGACAGCAGGAGAACGACGGTGGCGATGGTCGCCACCCCGTGCAGAGGCATCAGCGGTCGCAGGAACTCGTAGGCGGTCGGGTCATAGATGCGCCGCATGTGCCCGCCAAGGCCGAGCACGAACATCGGCAGGAACACCGCATTGAACGCCAGCAGCGTCAGCCCAAAGTGCAATCGGCCAAGCCCTTCGTGCAGCATGCGGCCGAACATCTTCGGGTACCAGAAGGTGATCGCGGCGAAGCCGCCGAACACGACGGCGGGGAACAGGGCGAAGTGGAAATGGGCGACGACGAAGTAGGTGTCGTGAAAGTACATGTCGACCGCCGCGGAGCCGACAAAGATGCCGGTCAGGCCGCCGACCAGGAACGTCGTGATGAAACCGAGGGCCCACAACATCGGCGTCGGGAAGGACAACGAGCCGCGCCACAGGGTCGCCAGCATCGCGAAGAGGATGATCGCGAAGGGGACCGAGATGAGGATGGTCGTAACGCTGAACGGCGTCGCCAGTCGCGGATCGATACCGCTGAGGAACATGTGGTGCGCCCAGACGATGAAGCTGAGAACGCCGGCGGCAATGGTGGACCAGACGATGGCGCGGTAGCCGAACACCGGCTTGCGCGCGAACACCGGCAGGATCTCGAGCACCGCCCCAACGCCGGGCAACAGCAGCACGTAGACCTCCGGGTGACCGAAGAACCAGAACAGATGCTGCCACAGCAGTGGATCGCCGTCGGCGGGCACGAAGAAGGACGTGCCGGCGACACGATCGAGAAACAACATCAGCACTCCGGCGATCAGCGGCCCGACCGAGAGCATGAACAGCACCGCGGCGGTGAGCTGCATCCAGACCATCAACGGCAGACGCGAGAAACTGAGCCCCGGAGCACGCATGTTGACGGCTGTCACGATGAGGTTGATGCCGCCGAGCAGGAACGAGGCCAACTCAAGTCCAACCGCGATCAGCCAGATATTGATGCCCCACTCCACGCCCGTATACATCGGCCGCGCCGCCAACGGCGCGTAGCTCGTCCATCCCGCCGACGCGGCTCCGCCGGGAACGAGGAACGAGGCGAGCAGCAGGATCGACGCGCTGAAGAAGATCCAGAACGACAGCATGTTCAGGCGCGGAAAGGCCATGTCGGGCGCACCGATCATCAGCGGCACCAGGTAGTTGCCGAGGCCGCCCAGCAACAGGGGCATGGCGACGAAGAAGATCATGATCGTGCCATGCATGGTGACCAGCTGATTGTAGAAGGCGGGGTCAACGATGCCGCGGTACATGAAGGGCTCTGGCATCCAACCGGTCAGCGGCACTGCGGTCTCCGGCCACGCCAGCTGCCACCGCATCACGTACGCGGTCGCCCCGCCGACGACCGCCATGACCATCGCCATGACCATGTACTGGCGCCCGACCGTCTTGTGATCGATCGAGAAGACATACCGGCGCCAGAAGCCGGGGGCCGGCTCGTGCCCCAGCACGCGCGCAGTCTCACTCATCGCATGGCACCTACGCACCCGCGCTGGCGGGCGCTTGCGCCGCCATCCACTGATCGAATTCGGCAGCCGGATGTACGACCAGGCTTCCCTTCATGGTGTAGTGCCCGAAGCCGCACAACTCGGCGCAGGCGAGTTCATAACGGCCCGGCGTCGTGAGGTTGAACCAGACGTCGATGGCGCGACCCGGCACCGCATCCTGTTTAAGGCGGGCATTGGGCAGGAAGAACGAGTGCAGCACATCCGTCGAGCGCAGTGTCACCCGCACGTCGCGGCCGGCCGGGACATGCAGCTCCGAGAGGAGCGAGAAGTCGTCATCGGTGCCGAGCCGCCCATCGCGCCCCGGATAGGCAATCGTCCAGGCAAACTGCTTGGCGGTGACCGCCAGCTGCAGGTCGCCGGGCGGCATGTCGAGCTTCACCTTCCGCCAGACAACGTCGCTCGCCGCGTCGATGCTGAAGTCGAGCGCGAGCACCAGCGCCGCCGGTATAAGCAGCCAGGCCAGTTCGCCGCGCGACTCGCCGCGGGCATAAGTGGCCGTCGGATGGGCGCCGCGCCGATAGCGGATGACAAACCACAGCAACGCCCCCTGCAGGACGACAAACCATGCCCCGACGACGTAGTAGATGAGGTAGAAGAGCCGATCCACGTCGGCGCCGTACGTCGCGATGTTCTGCGGAAACCAGCCGTACATGCCCCGCCGTGGCGCGCCTGCTCAGTGCCCCGCGCGATCGACCGCCATCAACAGGAGCAGCGTGGGCAGGTAGATCAAGGACGCCACCAACAGCCACTTCGCGCCTGCTGCCGGGCCGACGGCGAAACCGACGGCGGCGGCGAAGAACAAGCCGCCCAGGATCACGGCGGCGACGAAATACAGCGGGCCCGCCATGCCGAGGAGTGTCGGCATGAGGCCGACGGCGACCAACGCGGCGGTGTAGCTGACTACCGCCCGTTCGGTTCGGCGGCTGTGCGGCTCGACCACCGGCAGCAGGCGGAACCCCGCGTCGGCATAATCGTTGGCATACAGGCGCGCGATCGCCAGCGAGTGCGGGATCTGCCAGAGGAACAAGATCGCGAAGAGGACCATCGCGCCGTCGCCGAACTCGCCGCGCGCGGCCACCCAGCCGGTCACCGGCGGCAGCGCCCCAGGAATCGCACCCACCAGCGTGGCGAGCGGCGAGACGCGCTTCAGCGGCGTATAGGCAAACAGGTAGACCGCCGAGGTCACCGCGGTAACGAGGCTGCTGAGCGGGTTCACCGCAATAAGGAGTTCGAGCAGACCGAGCACGGTCAGCGCCGCGCCGAACGCCAGCGCCGGCAACGGGTGTAGGCGCCCGGCCGGCAGCGGGCGCTTCCGCGTGCGGGCCATGCGGCCGTCGAGGTCGCGCTCCAGGTATTGGTTCAGGGCCAAGGCGCCGCCGGCGGCGAGCGCCGTGCCGAGCAGCGTGTGGAGCAGCCGAAGCGGATCGATCGCCGCCGGTGCACCCAAGTAGAAGCCGGCGGCGGTGGTCACGGCGACCATCAGCACCAGGCGCGGCTTGGTCAGCGCCACGTAGTCGGCCAGGGCATGCCCGGATGCCCGGGGGTCAGCACCCGCGGCTGCCTGGACGAGTCGATTCATGAGCGAAACCAGCCGCATCTTGTTCGACTCGGCGGCGCGGCGCAACCGGGGGGCCGGGCGCCACGGAAACTCATTTGGGCGGCAACGCGATGGGGAGAAAGATGTCGGCTCCGCCGGAAATGGTGACCGGTTGCACATGCTCGCCGAGTGTCTCGTGCCAGAGGTGCAGTTCGTAGTCGCCGGGCGGCACACCCGTGAGAGAGAAACCCCCCTGCGCGTCGCTCACCGCGTAGTAGGGGTGGTCCTGCACGACCACCCAGCCGCGCATCCAGGGATGCACGTCGCAGCGCACCTCGACGCGTTCCGGTTCGGCGAACCGCTGCGGCATCGCCTTGCGGACCTTCGGCTGGGCGCGGTTGACCGGCGCGTTGCGCGTGCTCGCCGTGCGCACGTTGTGCAAGATGCCGTCGGAATTGCGGATCTCGAGTTCGGCCCCGACCGGCACCAGCACCACGTGCGGTGCGTACTCACACCCCTTCTGGTCGAGGACCGGCGCGCCGGTCGCGAACGGTTTGCCGTGCGTCACGCCTCGCAGCGAGAGGACCGCCCATTGCACGCCGCCGTCCGGACCGACCACCAGGTCGGTGGACAGTTTGGGGGTGGCGCCGCAGACGGCGAGATCCTTGTTCACCGGCAGGGCAGCGCGCGGCGGCGCCGTGCCGATGAACCGCACCACCCCCGACAGCGTCCCGCCGTCCGCGACCGGACCGGCGTCATAGCCGTGCGCGGCGGCCGCGAGCACCAGCGCGAAGCCCGTCGCACCCGGCCAATAGCGTTGCAGGGGCGGCAGCACCATATGTGGTTGCGGACAGGCGGCGGCCGAGGAGTCAGTCGTGCCAGGGCGCGCCGCGATGAGTGGAGAGTTGCACGTACGCGCCGTCCCGATGCACGCGCATCGATGCACCTGCTCCGGCAGCACGCAGCTTGGCGCGAAAATCGGCAGGGTCGAGCACCGGTTCGTCGTCGATCTCCAGGATGATGTCACCACGCCGCAGGACCGCTTCGGACGCCGCTTCGGCCACGAGCACGCCGCCGACGTCCTCGGGCAGGTCGAAATGGCGCGACAACTCGGCCGACAGTGCTTGTACGGTCACGCCGTCGACGGTCGTCGTGGCGCCACCCGTCCCGCGCAGATCGACCAGTGCTTCGCGTCCGAACAGCGCCTGCCGGACGAAGATCGGTCGGCCGAAGCGCACGGCGAGGGCAATGGCGTCGCTCGGCCGGCTGTCGATCGCCACCTCCTGACCGTCCTGGTCAATGACGATCTCGGCCAGATACGTGTCGTCGCGCAGGTCGCGGATCACGACTCGACGCAGCGCCACCCCGAGGCGGTCGAGCATGGTCTTGATGAGATCATGCGTAAGTGGTCGCGCCGGCGTGTCCCCATCCAGGTGCATGGCAATGGCCTGCGCCTCCGCGGGACCGATCCAGATCGGCAGCGCGACGTTGCCGGCGCGATCCTCGAGCAGGATAACGGGGGATCGGGTGACGGGATCGAGCCCGACCTGCCGCACGCGCACCTCGACGTCGGTGGACTGGGATCGTCCGCAACCGGCGGTCAGCACCAGGACCAGCGCCAGCGCCGGCCTGTGCCACGCCCGGCGCCGGGGCGGGAAAGCGGAGCCTGTACCGATGCGCGTCACGCCCCCGCACCCTCGCCCGCCCCGATGGTCGTGTCAACGCGCACCGGCTGCGAGCTACCGGCCCGGCCGTCGCGGGCCGGCCCCATCCGCCTGGCTCAGCCGGAGACGACGCCAACGCCGATGCGACCCGCCAGCGCCGGCAGTTCCGCAAAGCGCGCCCCGCGCTCGACCTGCTTCTCCTTGCCCTTACCGGCACGCACCGCGATGCTTTCCAGTTCGGTAAACCGGCTGAACGCGTTGCCGATGATCACCGAGGAGTTCCCTTCCGGCTTGTGCACCTCACCTAGCAGCAGGCCGGCACGGTAGCGCTTCTGGGTCCGCTCGAGCAGGGCCTTGCGCGGCACCCCCGCCTCCGGCAGCTCGAGCAACGCCTGCGCCACGATCCAGTACGCTTCGCGGAAGTTGTCGAGCAACACGCGCACGGTCATGACGAACGGATGCGACGCGTCGAGCGCCCCGTCGTCGCCAAGCGCACCCTCGCCGCGCAGGTAGGCGTCAACCCGCTCGAGATTGGCGCTGAGATCCTGCCGCTCCGGCAGCGGAAACTCCCACCGGAACAGGTCGAGCCACCACCCCACGTCATCCTGCAGCGCCGCCCCCTGCACGCCGCGCCCGCGCGCGTCGAGCGCCAAAGCCGGAAGCAGGAAGAAATGGATCGCGTTGTTCTTGTAGAAATCCAGCGCCAGGCGCCGCTCGGGCGGCACGTGGATGACTCCGGCGCCCTCGCCGGCCACCCGTTGCACCAAGCCGCCGTTTTCGAGGAACGCGAGGTTCTCGCGGAACTCGTTCTCGACGTTCCGCTCCAGCGAAGCGGTAAACCGCGCCCCGCGCGCACGGAGAAACCGCGCCAGCGCTTGCGCGCGCACGACAAACTCCTCCAATCGACAGGCGGGATTCGGCAGGCCGAGCAGCACCGAGGCGGACACCGACGTGGCGCCGGCCACCGTCGCTTCGTTGACGTCGCGCAGCAGACGGAAGCCGAGCTTCTGCACGAAGCGGCGCTTCTGCTCGATCACCGCCGGCTCCGTCGGTTGACGAAAGGCCTCCTTGCGGTCGCCGAGCAGGGTGGCAAGCGAGATCGGATCGGCGAAGGTGATAGACACCGTGCCGTGACGGCGCCGCAGAACGCGCCGCGCCCGCACCAGCGCGCCGAGGGACTCGGGTTCCTTCTCGGCGCCACCGAGCTCGCGCTGGTACTCGTCCTCCTCGACCACGCGCCCGTAGTGGATCGACACTGGCACGAACTGCAGATCGCGCCGCGCCCCCTCGGTGAACGCGTCGACCAGCGCTGCCAGCATGCCGAGTTTCGGGGTGAGAATCTTCCCGGTGCGGCTGCGCCCGCCCTCGATGAAGAACTCCTGCGTGTACCCCTCACGAATGAGGAACTTCAGGTAGGAGCGGAAGACGGCCTTGTAGAGCGGATTGTCCTCGAAGCTGCGGCGGATGAAATACGCACCGGCGCCGCGAAACAGCGGGCCGAGCGGCCAGAACGAGAGATTGATGCCGGCCGCGATATGCGGCGGGCTGAGGTAGTTGATGTGGAAGAGGTACGAAATGATTATGTAGTCGAGGTGGCTGCGGTGGCAGGGAACCAGCACAACTGGGTGCTGCTTCATGGTCTCAGCGACGCGCTCGAGCCCACTGACCTCGAAGCCCTGGAAAAGCTTCGGCCAGATGCGGTTCAAGACGAACTCCCAGAAGGAGAAGTAGATGCCGTGGAAATTCGCCGCCATCTCGCCGAAGTAGCGCTCCGCCTGCCGCCAGAGCTGCGACTCGGGCGCACGCCCAGCAGCGGCGAGACTGCGGATGACGCCGCGGACCTCCTCGTCTTGCAGCGCTCGTTGCCGCACCTGGCGCTTCGCTAGCAGCATCGGCCCCCAGACGACGCGTTCCTCTCGATAGAGGAAGATCTGCAAGGCACGGGTCAGCCGGCGTACGACGCGCTCCTCGCCCTCGCGCTGGTACTCACGCGTGAACTGGCGCACGCCGACCTCGATGCCGACGCTGAGACTGGTGTCGTTCAGGTTCCACAGGAGGGAGATGAGCCGGCGTATCTCACCCGGCATCTCCTGCAGACTGTAGACCACCGTCGCCAGGCGCGACTCCTTCCGTCGCATGCCGCGGCCTCGCAGCACGGCCACCGGCACCAGCGACACCTCGGGGCCGCTCGAGGCCCAGAGGTGGTGGACGATCTCGCGCAGGTAGTCGGGTCCGGTACGCACGCTGAGAGCACGCTCTCGCCGCGGACGCGCGCCGACGCCCGGCACCCGTCCGCGCAGAAAGAGCAGCACCGGCCGGCCGGCGGCGACGAGGCGCTGGCACCGGCTGCGGTCGGCGAAGGCGCGCAGTTCACGCCCGAAGAGACGCGTCCGCTTCAGCCAGCGCCACACCGCCCGCACCATGTCCGGCAGCGGGCGGGCCCAGAACAGCGGCAGCTCGTTGACGAACTGCGGCGGCGGCAGGCCCTCGCGCTTCAGCACGAAGGTGACCAGCAGGTAGTCGATCCACGAGCGCTGCCGCATGACGTAGACGATGGGTCCGCGCGCGGCCAGGGTCCGGATATGCTCGACGGTGCTCGGCGCGATGCGGATGGCGGCGAACAGCCGCCGGCAGATCCACTCGACGAGGAGATTGAAACGCGGCTCCGCCCGGACCGGCGGCGCGGCGGAGGGTGGGACGGGATCGTCTGGTCGCAGGGCGGGTTGAGCCATAGCGGCTTTTCATCATGCGCTCCGAGGCGCGCGGACTCAACTCAGCCCAACCGACGCTGCCCGGCACGCGGCAGAGCCGCGACGATCCGGCGTACCTCCTGGGCGCGAGCGCGCGGGCAGACGAGCACGGCGTCTGGCGTCTCGACGACGACCAACCCCTCGACCCCGAGCACCGCGACCAGGCGGCTCCCCGAGTGCACGACCGAGTCCCGACAGTCCACCAACAGAGTAGCGCCGCGGCGGGCGTTCCCAGCCGCATCGGCACCCCAGAGCGACGGCATGGCGTCCCAACTGCCGACGTCGCTCCAGTCGAAGGTGGCCTCGACCACGGCGATGCGTGCGGCCCGCTCCATGACCACCACGTCCACAGGCGCCGGGGCCAGACGGCCGTACGCGCGCCGTGCGGCGACACCGCCGCCCCCGGCGAGCGCCGCGGCGACCCGCGCGACCTGTGGCGCGTGCCGCACCACCTCGGCGAGGAACGCGTCCACCCGCCAGGCGAACATGCCGGAATTCCAGCGCGCGTCGCCGCGCGCCAGCAGGCGCCGCGCCGCACGCGCGTCGGGCTTCTCGATGAAGCCCGCGGCGCGATGCGCCGGCGGACGGCCACGATCGATCCGCGCGCCGAGCCGCACGTAGCCGTAGCCGGTCTCGGGGTGGGTCGGCCGGATGCCGAAGGTGACCAACCAGCCCTCGGAGGCGACCTCGAAGGCGCGGGCCAGGCAGGAGCGAAAGGCGGCGCGGTCGGCGATGACGTGGTCGGCGGTGAGCACGGCCAGCAGCCCCTGAGGATCGCGCCGCGCAACGTGCGCAGCCGCCAGCGCCAGGCAGGCGGCGGTGCCGCGCGCCGCTGGTTCGCGCAGGAGGTTCTCCGCCGGCAGGGCCGGGAGTTGTTGCCTCACCAGGCCGGCCAGTGCCGGTGGGGCGACCACGAGCACGCGCCGCGGCGGCACGGCGCCGCGCAGGCGGGCAACCGCTTCCTGCAACATGGTGCGCGGACCGTCGAGGCGCAGGAACTGCTTTGGGTGGCGCTGTCGGCTGAGCGGCCAGAATCGGGTCCCCGCGCCGCCGGCCATGATGACAGCCCACGGGGCACGGCGGGTGCGCGTCGGCATGGCGCCGGCGTATCTCCGAAGTGGCGGCGAAAGGCAACCGCCGCCGTCACCCACGGTGGGCCCGCACCGCCGCCAGCACGCGCGCGACGTCGTCCGCGTCATTGTAAAAATGCGGCGCCAGCCGCACGCCGCCGAGCCGGCGTCGGCAGACGACGCCCGCCGCGGTCAGGGCTGCGTGGAGCGCGTCGGTGTCGCCGAGTACGAAGGTGAGAATGCTGGACGCGGCGCCGCCGTCGCGCGGACTGACGATGCCCGCGCCCAGGCCGCGAAGGCCCTCGGCCAGCAGGTCGGTTAATTCGAGTACGCGCGCTTCGATGGCGCGCGGACCAATCTCGAGCAGCAGATCGAGCGAGGCACCGAGGGCGCGGATGCCGAGGTGCATCTGCGTGCCCGGTTCGAGCTTCGCCGCATCGCGGCGCAGATCGAAGTGATACGGCAGGTAGGTGTCCCCGTCGTCGACGCTCTTCCAGCCGAGGAGCACCGGCTGCAGACGGTCGAGGACGCGCTCGGCCACGAACAGCAGCCCGCACCCCTCCGGCGCGAGCAGCCACTTGTGGCCGCCGGCCGCCAGGCAGTCGATGCCGCTGGCCTCGACGTCGATCGGCAGTGCCCCGAGCGCCTGGATCGCGTCGACGACGAGCAGCACGTCGCGGGCCCGGCAGAAGGTGCCGAGTGCCGCGAGATCGGCGCGGAAGCCCGACTGCCAGTCGACGGCGCTGACCGCAATCAGGCGGGTGCGCGCGTCGACCCGTGCGGCGATTTCCTCGACGCCAACGCGCGCGCCACGCCGCGCCGCCAGGCGCGTCTCCACCCCGTGACGTCGCAGGCCGAACCAGGGATAGACGTTGGAGGGGTACTCGTCGGCGACCGCGACGACGTTGTCGCCCTCGCGCCAGGGGAGCCCTGCGGCGATGAGCGAGAGCCCCTCGGCGGTGTTCTTGACGAAGGCGACTTCCGCCGGACGCGCCCCGAGCAATCGCGCCGCGTCGGCGCGCACCGTCTCCACGCCCCTCGTCCAGCCGGCGTACGCCGCCGGCGTGACGCGCTCCGCCTCATCAGCGAAGGCGCGGATCGCCGCCGCCGTGCGCCGCGGCAAGGGTGCCAGGCCGGCGTGGTTCATGTGCACCTGGTCGGCGGTGGAGGGGAACTCGGCGCGCCAGCGCCGCCAATCGATTGTCGTCACGCCCGATCTTCCTCTATATCCGCCGCGTGCCTGATCGCCCCGCCGTGGAGGTGCTGCGGTTCGTCTGCGACGCCGGCGGCGTCCGACTCGACCGCTTCGTGGCCGAGCACGCCGCCGGGATCGGCCGTCGGCGGGCGGCGGCCATCATCGCCGCGGGAGCGGTGTTGGTCAACAATCGGCCGGCGCGCAAGAGTCAGGGGCTGCACGCCGGCGACGTGGTGACGATCATCGCCGCCGCGGTCCGCCCGGAGCGCCCAGCGGCAGCGTCGGAGCTGGCGATTCCCGTTCTCTATGAAGACGAGGTGCTGATCGCGGTCGACAAACCCGCCGGGGTGGCGACCGTGGCGCTGCGTGCCAGCGACCGCGACACGGTGGCGAACTTCCTCGTCGCCCGCTATGCCGAGATGGCCGACGCCGGCGGTACGGCACTCGAAGCCGGCCTCGTTCATCGGCTCGACACCGGAACCTCCGGCGTCCTCGTGGCCGCCCGGACGCCCGCTGCCTGGCACGCCCTGCGCGAACAGTTCCGGCGCCGTGCCGTCGAAAAGCGCTACGTCGCACTGGTCGCAGGCACCGTCGGCGCAGCTCGCACGCTCCGCGATCCCATCGCGCACCACCCGACGCGAGCCAGCGCCATGCTCGTATGCGCCGACCCAATCCGCGCGCGTGCCCTCGGGGCGCGCCCAGCCCTCACCTCGATACGGCCGCTGCAGGAGCGCGGCGCGGAGACCCTGATTGCGATCTCCATCGCCACCGGCGTGCGCCACCAGATCCGCGCCCATCTCGCCGCGGCGGGCCACCCGGTTCGCGGCGACGAGGCGTACGGCGGTGCACCGGCCCCTCGCCTGATGCTGCACGCCGTGGCGCTCGGGTTCCGTCACCCGCTCACCGGCGCCGCCTTGCTGATCGAGAGCCCGCCACCGTCGCCCTGGGCCGGCGGCTGAGCGCAGCCGCGATTGGAGATCAGGCGGCCTTGCCCTTACCCTTCGCCTTCGCGCAGGTGCCGCACAGATTGTAGGCGTTGCTGGGGTCTTCCACCAAGCCGTCATCCATATTGTGGCAAACCTTCTTGCACTCGGCGCAGATGAAGTAGACGCCCTCGATGGTCTTGTTGATGCGCTCGCGATTGAGGATGCGGCCCTTCAACTTCTCGATGCGGATGCCGAGGAGCATCTCATACTGGCGCTTGATCTTGCGCCGCCCGGCCTCGTCTTTGGGAAGATCACTGTCTTCCTGGCCCTCAGCACCCTCGTTCGCCTCGAGGACGCTGAAGCTCTTTTTCCCCGAGGCGCCCTTGCCCTTCTTGCCAGCGGTTCGAGCCATCGCCCGGTCTCCTGTCGTCGCGCGTGCTGTCACTTCGTGCGGGCCATATAGCCGCAACCCTTGTCGCACACCCAGAAGAATCCCTTCTGCGGCCCAAACCCGGTGAAATAGGTGACGCGGCTGTCCGATCCGCAGCTCGGACAATTGTGCTTCGCCATCAATGCGCCCGGATTCTTCTGAGCGGTCTTTGCCTTTTTCTCGGCCATGGTGCGCTTCCTCCTTACGCGCTGATCGCAGCCCTATCTGTTCGGCAGACTCGGAGGACCGTGGCTGGGATGAATCACAACCACGAGGCCATGCGCGGAGAGGCGCACGGCGGGCCGGTGCTGCTCGACATCCTTGCGATATCGGATGCACCCGGATCAGTCAACGCAGGTCCCACCATCGCCGCAGGTCCCACCATCAACGCAGGTCCCACCATCAACGCAGGTCCCACCATCGCCGCGCATGGCCGCGCGTGCTAGGGCGCTGACGCCATGCCATCTGCGCCGCGCCGGGCCCGCCGCGCCGAGCCCGCCATGACGTACGGCGAGTTCGTCGACGACGCCCTCTTCCACCCATCCTGGGGCTATTACAGCACCGGGGGGGTCCGCTTCGGCGAGGGCGGACACTACGACACCTACCCCCTCGCCCTGTCGCCCTACTTCGGCCGCATGGTCGCCGGGCTCGCCGTCCGTACCTGGCGCCGACTGGGCTGCCCGGCGCGCTTCGAGATCTGCGAACTCGGCGCCGGCAACGGGCAGCTGTGCCTCGACACCCTATTGTGGATCGATGCACGCGCGACGCGGACCGCGACCTGGCGGCGCTTCGCCGCGGCGACGCGGTACCGGATCGTCGAGCGAAGCCGGGCATTGGCTGCGCGGCAACGTCTGCAGCTCGGGCCGCTGGCCCGCCGCGTGACCTGGATCGATGCCGACCTGGCGCAGCGGCCGCCGCGCCGCCGCTTCGGAGCGGCCGGGCTGCTGATCGCCAACGAAGTCCTGGACTGCCTGCCGCACGAGAAGATCCGCGCTGGATCCGCCGGCGAGCCCCGGGTGGGGGGCGTCGCCGCGACCCTCGCGGGGCGGAACCTGACGCGTGCCGCCCTGGCGCGGGCGATGGCGGCACCGACGACGCGGCGGCGGGTGCGCTGGCGTGAGACGTCGCTGCCGCTGGCCTCGCGTCCGGCCCTGGCGGCGTTCGTCGCGCAGTACTACGCGGAGTTGGCGGGCACTCACCGCGATCGTCCGCCGGTGTTCGTCGCGCCGCGCATGGCGACGCTGCTCGCCAACACCGCTCGCTGCTACGCGCGCGCCGAGGCGCTGTGGGTCGATTACGGCGACGCGCGCCCGTTCCATCTGGGCGCGTCGGAGGCGCGCAAGGCCTTCGCGGGGCCCCCAAGATCCGGACGCAGCGTGTTCGACGCACCAGGCGAGGACGATATCACCTTCATGGTCGACTTCACCCTCGCCATGCAGGCGGCCACCGCTGCGGGCTGGCGGGTCCTGGCGAGCGGCCCGCAGGGAGGCCTGGCACGACTCGCCGGCGTGCGCCTCGATGCAGCGACCGAGACGATCATTCGCCAGCGCGCCCTGACGTGGATGCTTGCGCTCGCCGGCGTCGGCCCGGAGCGCGACTGGCGGCGTGGCGCCGTAGGCTGGTCGCGCGGCGCCGCGCAGACGGGAACGGTACCGTTGCGCCGCTATGTCGAGCGCTCGTTGCGCGAGTTCGCGCGGCAGCGCGGCGCGACGTTCAAGCTCCTCCTGCTGAGCCGCTGACGCGTCTCAGGGCAGAATACGTACGACGAACGACGCCGGCGGCCCAGGCCGCCCGGTGTTGTCGCTGACGCGCACCGAGACCACCGTATCGCCGACAGCGAAGCCGAACGGCTCGGCAATCAGCGCGCAGAACTGCGTCGTGCTGGTCGGTGCCGCGAAGCCGAACTCGCCGTTGTCAAAGACGGTACAGGCCTCGGCCGCGCGGCGGCCGCCGGGCTCACCAGAGCCGTTGACGAAGCGGCAGGCGAGGTCGTTGATCGCGTCCGACACCGGTTGCATCTTCGCGAAGTCAGCCGACGCCGGGACACCGCCGATGAACGGCAGCATGTCGTCGCACACGTCGGGACTGCCGTTGCCGAGGGGGCGCGAGACGATGATCTCCAGATCCGGCCGCACGGCGGCGTCGTCAGGATTGCTGCGGAAGGCGTTGAGACCGACCGGACGCCGGCTCGGTCCGGGCTTGGCCTCGACCACGAGCGAGAACGAGAACCCAAAGGGCCGTTCGTAGATGGGCCATCCCTCGGGCGTGGTGCCGACCGGCTCGACGAGATCGTCGCTGGCGCGCGCCAGGCCGACATAGGTGACGTCGGCGCCGGGACGCGGGGTCACCGTGGGCGGCCGCGTCTGCGACGGGGTCGGCGTCACCGACGGCGTCAGCGTTTCAGTCGGTGTGCGGGTGATGGTCGGCGTGCGCGTGCCGGTGCGCGTCGTGGTGCCGGTCCGGGTGGGCGTCGGCGTCGCGCTCGCCGTGAACGTCCGGCTCGCCGTCGGCGCGCGAGTGATCGTCGCGGTCGCCGCCGAGGTCCGCGTGACCGTCACCGTCGCGGTCCGGGTCACCGTGCGCGTGGCGGAAGCAGCGAGCGTCGCGCTCGGGGTGCGGGTGATCGTCGCAGTGGCGGCCGCGGGCACCGTCCCGGTGATCGTCGCGGTGGGCGTCGCGCTACGGGTCCGGGTGTGGGTCACGGCGGGCGTCGCACTACGGGTCCGGGTGTGGGTCACCGTGGACGTCGCGACCGCGGTGGGCGTCCCGGTAAGGGTGCCGGCAGGCGTGCGCGTCTCCGTACGCGTCGCACTCGGCGTCGCGGAAATGACCGCGGTCGGAGTGCGCGTCGCGGTGAACGTCACCGTCGACGTACGCGTGACGCTGGCGGTACGCGTCGGCGTCCCCGTCGCCGTCGCCGGCTGCGTACCGGTGATCGTCGCGGTGCGCGTCGCGGTGGCGGGCGGAGTCGCCGTGCGCGTGCGGGTCGCCGAGGCCGTCGGGGTGACCGTCGGGGTGCCGGCCGGGGTCTGGGTCACTGTTGCCGTGCTCGGACGCGTGCGCGTGCTGGTCGCCGACGGCGTTGGCGAAGCCGTGCGGCTGGACGTCGGCGACACAACCATGGTGGGGGTGGCGGTCGGACTCGGGCCCGGCGTGTCCGAGCGCGTCCGCGTCGCGGTCGCGGTCGGGCGGCTGGGTGTGGCGGAGGCTGTGCGGCTGCCCGTGGTGCTGCGCGTGGCGGTGACGCTCGGCGTGGCAGTGACGCTGGCCGTGCTGCTGCGCGTGGCGGTGACGCTGGCCGTGCTGCTGCGAGTGCCCGTCGCGGTGGGGCTCGACGTCGCGGTGAAATCGGGCGTGGCGGTGCGGCTGAAGGTGCGTTCGGTCGTGGCGGTCGGCGTTGCCGAGCCGGTCGCGCTGCGACTCGGCGACGCCGTCGCACTGCTGGTCGGGCTGGGCAGGCGCGTGCCGGTCTCGGTCGGCCGCGGCGACGCGGTTGCCGACGGGCTCGGGGTCACCGATGCAGTTACCGATGCGGTTACCGTCGCCGACCGCGTCGGAGTGACGGTCGCCGTCTGCGGCGAACTGGGTGTCGCGCTCGGCGGCACGCTCGCTGCCGCCGTGGCAGTCGGACGCGGCGTGACCGTGACCAGCGGCTCGCCACCGACGCGTACGATGATCTGCTGCACCGCACCAGGAGTTCCGGCCTCATCGAGCACGCGGGCGGTGACGATCGTCGCGCCGGACCGGAAGACTTCGACCGACGAGACCGACAGGCAGAACTGCACGCGCGTCCGCGCATCGACGAAACGCGGCGCGCCGAAGGCGTCGACGGTGCAGGCGCGGAACGGGTTCGAGGCCACCTCGACGCGACAGCCGAGATCATTGAGCGCGTTGACTCCGGCGCGATCGAGATCGAACGACGGCGGCGCGATGGCGGGTACCCCGCCCTCGCCGCACACCGCCGGGTTGCCGTCACCGAGCGGACGGGTGACCTCCACCTGCAGGTCAGGGGCGGCACCGCCGGGGCGGAAGACCACCTGGCCCACCGGCAGGCCGGATGCCCCGGGCGCGGCTTCAATGACGAGGCGGAAGCCGAGTCCGCCAACCGACTGGTAGGTCGGCACCGGCACGTCGCCTGCCGGTTGTGTCGTCGTCCCGTCCGCCGACGCGATGCCGATGTACGTAATCCGCGGACCGAGCCCCGCGTCCGCGCCGCCGAGGACACGCCCGAGGGCGGAGAAGTCGGCGGCGGTGACGGCGCCATCGCCGTTCGCGTCGGCGCCGCTACAGCTCACAACGGCGCCGCCATCGACCGCCCCCGTCGCGGCGCCGTCGCCATCCGCCAGTTCGGCGGCGAGATGGACCAGGTCGGATTCGGTAACCAAGCCGTTGCAGTCGGCATCCCCTGGCAGCGAACGCGGCGCGGCAAGCGCGGCGCCCGCACAGCAGGCGAGCGCCGCCACGGCGAGTAGCCGGGCACTGACAATTCCACACACCATCCGCCTGCTCACGACCTCTCGACTGTTAGCCCGCCGCCTCAATTAGCGTCAACCGCTCTACCGGCCAGCTATCATCGCGAATTCGATGATTTGCGGCTCGGACACGGCGCCCTGCCGAGTCCGGCTTACGCAGCCGCTGTAGCGCGTGCGGAGCAAAGCGCCACGGCGTCGCCGGTGCGACGCTTTCTCGACAGGACTAGCGCATAGCACGGCGTCATATGGATCGACGAAATGTCGTCGATTCCCCTGGCATGTGCCGTGCTGAACACCGTCGCAACCCCAGGCGCAACTCGAGGAGGAGGACAACCCATGATGTCGAGCGACAGAATCAATCAGAACGGACCGACGATTTCCCAGCTCCGTCAGCGTCTCGCGATGACGCAGGAGGAGTTCGCGCACGCGATCGGCGTGACTGTGTCCACCGTCAATCGGTGGGAGAACGGACACATCGAGCCGAGCCGGCTGGCGCGCAAGGCCATGCAGGGGCTGGCAACGCAGGCGGCGATTCCGATCGACCTGGAGGCGATGTCGTCGCCCCTGATCGGGCACGTCAGCAAGAGCTTCTGAATCGGCACCGCGCCCGGGTGGCATGACGCCACCCGGGCCGCGGGTTCTCAGTCCTTCTTGCGGTCGAAGACGTAGATCACCCAGTCGCCACTGGGATTGTTTCCCGTCAGATCGGCCGTCGATTCCCAGACGACGAAGCGCCGCTTGCGAATGCGCGGCGTCTGGTTGGTACCGAAGCGCGAACGCGACAGCAGCAGCAGCTCTCCCTTGTTGCGATCGAACTGGAAGATACGCCGATTCGTCGCGCCGCTGAACGTCAGGTCGGCGGTCGACTCGAAGACCACGAAGCGCTGGCTCAGGTTGACGACCGGGTTGAGGCTCTCACCGCCCGCCGAGTGCGTGAGCTGCTCGAACCCGGCACTGCGGCGGTACCAGGTGTAGATCTCGCGGTTGCCGTCGGCGTTCTGAGCCGTCAGATTGGCGGTCGAGCTGAACGCCAGCAACGCACCGTTCGAGTCCAGGCTGCCGCTGAAGGACTCCGCTGGTGCGACGGTGTCGGTGATCTGGGTGATCTCGTTGCCCGAGGTCTTGACGCGCACCAAGAACAACTCACGGTTCCCGTCCGCGTTGTTGCGGCCCGGCACCTTCGGGTCATTGTGCAGATCGCCGGTTGAATCGAACGCGATGCGGCGTCCGTCGGTCGTCGCGGGACGTCGATTGCTCACCGGCGGCAGCGTGTTGGTGATCTGGATCCACTGCCCGCTGCGCGGCTTGTAGACGAAGATCTCCGTGTTGCCGTCCGGGTTTCCACCGGTTGGGTTCGCATTCGATTCGACGGCGACGGACTTCCCGTTCAGCGCCGGCGCCGGATTCTCGTACGACTCCCCAGGGGTTCCCGCCGAATACGGGAGCAGCGGCGGTGCGAGCTTCTCGAAGTCCTTCCGGCTCCAGCGCGCGATCTCGCGCGACCCGTCGGGGTTGCCGCCGCCAATGCCGTTGTCCGAATCGAAGACGATGCTCTTGGCGAGCCCCGTGAGCCGCGGACCGCGGCTGGCGGTGCCGCTGCCGCCGTCACTGAGCTGCGTGACGATCACGCACTCGCCGTTGAGCACGATCGGGTCGGCGCTCGGATCGCCCGGGCACTCCTTGCGACTGCGGCACGGCGTGCAGTTGATCAGGTCGGTGAAGTCACAGGGCTGAAGGCCGCCGAGACAGACGCCGGGCAGCTTCTTCTTGGGCCGGCGATTGAGCAGGAAGATCTCCTGGCTCGCGTCGCCATTGCTGTACGCCGTGCGCGCATCGACGTCCATGTCGGCGCTCGACTCGAACACGATGTAGCGCCCGAACGGATCGAGGTCCGGGGCCCGCCCCGGGAGCAGCTGCCGGAGCTCAGCCGTCTCCGTGCTGCAGGTGCCGAGCACGCTGGGGAAGCCCTGCGGGAATGGTTTGCAGAGGAATTCGATGAACTCCGTGCTCGAGCCCACGCCACGGTTGTCGATGCTGTCGCCGACGCCGGTGAACACGCCACTCGGCCCGGTCTGCGAATCCCACCAGTTCTGCGTCGCATCGACGGGACCGGCCCCCGACTCGTTGCCGAGACCGGTCTCGTTGTCGGTGATATTGTTGTCGTGAATCTCCGTTGCCTCGGCACCGGGACGAACCGTGATGCCGTCGCCGTCGTTGTCGGCGATCTTGTTCTCGATCACCTGGCTGCCCGCCGCCAGATTGGCGAGAACCAACCCGGCGTTGGCGGAGGCGGAGATGGTGTTCGCGGCGACAGTGACGCTGATGCCGGAGAGCGACACACCGGCGCCGCTCTGACCGCCACTGCTGACGATATTGCTGACGACGCCGACCAGCACCGCGGGCACCCCCTCCTGCTGGGCGATGGCAATGTGCGTCGCGTTGGCACTCATCGCATTGTCGACGATCTGGGCGCAATCGATCCGCCGCTGCCAACTGATCCCGACGGGACTGTCGGTAATGGTATTGCCTTCGATGGCGAGGTTGGAGCCGCGGCCCGGGCTGGCGCAACTCGCTTGACCGAGCGGGCAGATGGTATCCGCAACGATCGCGGCGCCGGCGTCGGCACGGATCATCAGGTTCTGGATGGCGACGCCGCTGCGCCGCACGTCGAAGGCGGTCGTCGCGGTGTGCATCGTCACGGTGCCGGCCGTGACCGCGCGAATGCGGACCTGCTTCGTCACCTGCACCGGCTGGGTGTAGGCCCCTGGGCAGACGGTAATGGTCTCGCCATCCGCGGCCGCATTCACCGCGGCCTGAATGTCGGGGTGACTCGGCGCGCCGCAGCCGCCGACAAAGCGCTCAGCACCCGGGTAGATGAGGCTGCACGCGGTGGACGGCGTGCAGCCAGACTCGCAGCCGTCGCCGTCGATCATGTTGCCGTCGTCGCAGGTCTCGCCGGGCCCGACGACGCCGTCGCCGCAGAACGGCACCGGCGTATCGGTCGCGGTCGGGGGCAGGGTCGCAGTCGGAGTCAGGGTGGCCGTGGCGGTCGGCGGCGCCGTGCCGGTTGGGGTGACACTCGGCGTCGGCGTCACAGTGGGCGTCGGCGTCGCCGTAACTGTCGCGATCGGCGTCAGCGTCGGCGTCGCCGTGCAGACAGCCCCGGTGCACCCCAGGCCCGGATCGCACACCTGGCAGGCGTCGCAGGTAATGGCGGTGTTCACGCACCCGCCGGCGCTGGCGTTCGGATTGCCAGGATCGCAGGTGTCGGTCGTGCACAGGGTGCCGTCGTTGCAGTCCGCGTTGGTCTGACACTGGTTGACGATCAGCGTGACAGAGCACTGGGCCTGCAGGCTGGCGCTGTCGGTGGCAGTGAAGGTCACCACCTGCGTCGTGCCGGCGTCGCCGCCGTCTGTGGTCCAGGCGAACGCACTGCTGACGGGATTCGCGGTCGTCGGCAGCGTCGGCGTCATCGTCGCTCCGGCCGGCAAGCCGACGCCGTTCAGCGTCACGGTCTGGCCGAAGTCCGTGTCCGAGGCCTGCACGGTGAACGATACCGTATCACCGGGGTTGACGGTAATGGCACTGCCGCACGCGGGCGTCGGCGGATGGTCGAAGACTGGCGGCACGCCGGCCTGCTGCACCAGCTGAATGAGGAAGTCGACGGCGATCTTGCTCTTCACCAGATTGCCGCCATCGCGATCCTCGATCGTGACCTGCGTCGAGTAGTACGTATTGCCGGCCCCTCCGAGATTGGCGCCGGTCGTATTCCAGGTGAACACGCCGCCGCTGCTGACGGTCGCCGCGTTCGGCGCATCGGGCGGGCCCGGCTGATCGAAGCCGCTCGCCGAGCCGCTCGCCTCGGTCGCTGTGGAGAGGCGGAAGGTCACGCTGTCGTTATCGGGGTCGGCGCCGGGGATCTGGAACACGCAGACGCCATTGCGCGGACACAGCACGATCGGCGGCATGGTACTGACCGGTGGCCGGTTGGCGCCGCCCGGCGTGACCCGTGTTTCGATGCGGTAGTTGCCGTCGGGGTTGTTGATGTGCTGGTTGCCGCCGGGATTGTTCGACACCCGACAGCAGTCCTGTATGAAGGCCGTGCGCGCGGTCGCGTCGGGATAGCTCTTGGCGATGGTGGTATCGATGCTTGGCAGACTGACGGGGTCGAGCGCCGTGGCGAACAGCCAATCGTTCGCTGGGTCGATCGAGGTCACCACATACAGGAGGGCGCCGAGGGGCGAGCCGATCGTGGCCCCTTCCCTGGGATCGAAGACGGTGCCGCCGAGGGACTCGACGATGACGTCGCCAACATCCGCGAAGGTGTCACTGCCGCTGCACGGCTTGCTGCCGAGCACAGGCGCAACCATGTCCGTGACGTCGCGGCAGCGCCCGTTGGCGGTGGTGTACGCACTGCGCCGCCAGGCGCCGGTAATCGTGAACTCAACTGAGTTGCCGCTCGTCGGCGCCCAAGTGATCAGCGCGGCGCGCGCGTGCGTCGCGTGCGCGGCGGTCGGCGCCAGACCGATGAGCAGGGCGACGGTCATCCCAGTCGCGGCGCGGATCAATCCAGTCCGCCCCCCGATGGCGCTCCGTTCGTTCATATCAGCTTCCCCCACCAGAGCTCTGCCCAGTCCCTGCATGCCAGTTATTGATGTCCCGGCCCCCCGAAGACCCCTGGCTGGCGCCGCCGACCCAAAAACCTGCGAATTGCCATCGGTCAGCGCACAGATGTTTCAACTGCATAAGCTGTGTGATTTGACGGCACCGTACCGACCCATTCGCAGCAATGTCAAGATAGATATTGCGGGATGTTGCGCGCTAATAATCCCCCGAGCTGCCGAAGTGGGTCCGGTGCGGCGGCCGTCGAATCGGCAGTCTCCAACGAAACCGTGCGGAGCGCCAAACGGCCGCACCAGACGGCGTGGCGCGCGAATCGGCATCGCCTCTGCTAAGTGCATTTCTCCCCCGTCGACCACAAACCGTGCGAAGTCTCGCGACTAGATCCGGCACATCTGACCGCTCGCCCGCCCCCCCGGCGCGACGACCGCCTCGCGCACTCCAACTGAATGCGTGCTGTACCTGCACGACTAGCGAGGCGCTGCAGTCTTTGTCAATTGAGAAATCCGGCCACGTCGCATGTCCCGAAGCGTGCCTAACTCGTCGAGTTAGATCAGTTTTATCGTACTGATCCAGGCACCTGGCACGGCATCCGCCATGCCAACCGGGGGACTCAGATGCCGGAGCCCTTCTCCTCGTAGCCAACGTGGATACCGCACTCGCGCTGATCCTCGTTCTCCCACCACCAGCGGCCGGCTCGCTCGTCCTCGCCGGGCTGAATGGAGCGTGTGCAGGGAACACACCCGACGCTCGGGTAGCCCTGGTCGTGCAGCCGGTTGATGGGCACGTGAAACCGCTCGACGTAGGCGAGCACCTGCTCGCGCGTCCAGGTGACCAGCGGATTGAGCTTGATGCGGCCGCCGTGCACCTCGTCGATCTCGACGGCGCGCACGTCGGCGCGGGTCACCGACTGCTCCGGACGCAGTCCGGCGATCCAGGCCTCGAGCCCGTCCAGCGCCCGCGCCAACGGCTCGACCTTGCGCACGCCGCAGCACTTTTTGCGCAGGTCCGTCGAGTCGTAAAAAAGGTTGAGACCGTGCTCGCGCACCATCGTCTGGACGGCTTCCGGGCGCGGGAAGAAGACTTCGACCTGGATGTCGTAGCGGGTGCGCACGCGGTCCATGAGATCGTAGGTCTCCTGGTGCAGGCGCCCGGTGTCGATGGTGAAGACGCGCGCGCGTTCCGGCGCCAACTTGTGCATCATGTCCAGCAGGACCATGCCCTCAGGCGAGCCGAAGCTCGCGGACAGGGCAATGCGCGGCGCGAAGGTGTCGAGCCCCCAGCGCAGGATGTCCTCCGGTGCGGCGGCGTCGAAGCGACGCGACTGCACCGTGTCGGTCACCGCGCGGTCGATGGCGACATTCATGACTGTGAACCCCTAGCGCAACCCCGGCGTCGGTTCCATCCGCCCGCTCAGGCGGACCGCTCGCCCAGGGCGGCAATCAGGTGCGCGCGCAGGCCCCCGAAGGCGCCGTTGGACATGAGCACGACGACGTCGCCCGCCGCCGCCTCGGCGGCGACCGCCGCGGCGATGGCGCGACTGTCGCCGATCGCGCGCGCCGCAACGCCGCGCGCGCCGAGATCCTCGACCAGTTGCTCGGGCGAGAAGAGCTCGCCGGCGGCGACGGCATCGGTCGGCTTCTGGAACACGCCACCGACGATGACCCGATCCGCCGTTGCCAGCGCGGCCACATACTCGCCCTGGAAGATGCGCCGCCGACTGGTGTTCGAGCGCGGCTCGAAGACGCCCCACTGGCGGCGGTCGGGATAGCGCGCGCGCAGCGCCGCCAGCGTCCCCGCCACCGCTGTCGGGTGATGCGCGAAGTCGTCGATGACGATGACACCGGCGAACTCGCCGACCACCTCCTGCCGGCGCGCCACGCCGGAGAAGCGCGCCAGACCGTCGGCGATGACGTCGTGCGCGAGCCCGAGTTCGCGCGCCAGGGCGTACACGCCGAGTCCGTTGAGCGCGTTCATCGCCCCCGGCACGCGCAGGCGCACGGCGCCCTCGCGGCGACCGTTGCGCGCCACGTCGAAGGCCAGCCAGCCGTCGCGGTCGCGCAGGTCGGTGAGCCGCCAGGTCGCGTCGGGCGAGGCGCCGAACGTCTGCAGGCGCGCCTGGTGCGCCGCGCCGCCGATCTCGACGGCATGCGGATAGGCGCTCGCGACGAGCAGCGGCGCGCCGGACGGCAGCAGCGCGACGAGTCGGCGAAAGGCGGCCTTCACCGCCTCGAGGTCGGGATAGATGTCGGCGTGGTCGAACTCGACCGCGGTGAGGATCAGTGCGTCCGGCCGGTAGTGGAGGAACTTCGGGCCCTTGTCGAAGAAGGCGCTGTCGTACTCGTCGCCCTCGACGACGAAGTGCGCCCCGGCGCCCAGCTTGAAATTGCCGCGGAAGTCGAGGCTCTCGCCGCCGACCATCAGGCTCGGGTCGCGGCCCGCGCACTCCAAGACCCAGGCGAGCATCGCCGTCGAGGTCGTCTTGCCGTGCGTGCCGGCAACCACCAACGACTGTCGCCCGGCGATGAAGAACGCACCGAGCGCCTCCGGAAGCGACAGGTACGGCAGTCCCGCGGCGAGCACCGCCTGCACCTCGGCATTGTCGCGCGAGACCTTGTTGCCGATGATCACCAGATCCGGGCGCGGCAGCAGATTCTGCGGCCCGTGGCCCTCGAGCACGGTGATGCCGAGGCGCGCCAGCAACGTGCTCATCGGCGGATAGACCGCTTCGTCGGACCCGGTGACGCGCAGGCCGCGCTGCTGCAGCATGCCGGCCAGCGCCGCCATGGCGACGCCACCGACGGCCACGAGGTGCACGTGCCGCACGTCCTTGAGCGCGATGCGCGGCCGCGCCGCGTCGATGGTCGTCATGCCCCTCCCCTACCCGTCCAGCGCCTCGTTGACGAGATCGTGCAGCTGCGGCCGGAACTCCTGGATGAGCTGATTATCGCGGCTCGGATGGACGCGGTTGCTGAGCAGCACGACGTGGCGATCGCGCTCCAGGTCCATCCACACCGAGGTGCCGGTGAAGCCAAGATGCCCGACGGTCGCGGGCGAGAAGCGCGTGCCGGACGACGAGTGGGTCGGCGACGGCGTGTCCCACCCCAGCGCCCAGGTCGAACCCGGCGTCGCGTCGCGCGTCCAGAACTCGCGCACCAGCGCCGCCGGCAGGAACGCGTTCTCGCCCGCCCAACACGCCCGCAACCGTACCAGCAGCGTGTCGACGTCGCGCGCCGAGGCGAACAGGCCGGCGTGCCCGGCGACGCCGCCCATGGCGTAGGCATTGTCGTCGTGCACGGCGCCGACCAGGACGCGCTTGCGCCACGGGCAGCGCTCGGTCGCGGCGATGAGGGCGGCGACCGGTTCGATGCGGCGCGCGCGCACCATGCCGAGATCGACGAACGCGGTGGCGCGCAGTCCGAGCGGCCCGAAGATGCGCTCGTGACAGAAACGGTCGAGGGTCGTGCCGCCGACCATCTCGACCAGCGCCCCGAGCAACATGAAGCCGAGGTCGCTGTACACCGCTTTCACGCCCGCCGGCGCGTCCGGCTTCTCGCGGCAGATCTCGCGGAAGACGTACTCCTTGGCGCCGTCGCTGCCGAGGAAGTTGACGCGTTCGCCGCGCTTCTCGAACTGCAGGATCTCTTTGTAGAAGGGCCGCCAGGCGGAGAGCCCGGAGGTGTGCGCAAGCAGGTGGTGGATGGTGACCGGCGCCTTGCCGTGCACGCCGAAGTTATGGAAGAACCGCGCCACGCGGTCATCGAGGCGCAGCTTGCCGTCGCGCACCAGCAGCATGATCGCGGTCGTCGTCGCCAGCGGCTTGGTCAGCGAGGCGAGGTCGAAAATGGTGTCCTCGCCCATCGGCGCTGGCTCCGGCTCGAGCTGGCGGCTGCCGACGGCGCGCAGGTAGAAGACCCGCGCCGCGTCGCGCACCAGTAGCACCGCGCCGGGAAAGACGCCGCGGCTGACGGCGGCGTCGAGCGCCTGCTCGACACGCGTGAAGTTGACGGGGTTCATTCCGCCAACGGCCCCTCGAGCAGGCTGAGGCGTTCGCCGGCCAACCGCGCGCGCACGCCAATCGGCAGCGTGACGACGCCGCCACCGTGACCGGTGGGCAGCCCGAAGACGACCGGATAGCGCGCCGCCGCGAAGGCCTCGCCGATGACGTCGCGGACGGTCACGACGTCGCCGGCGTGGCCGCAGCCGGTCATGTCGCCGAACACGACGCCCGCCAGCTCGTCGAGCTTGCCCGCCTGGCGCAACTGCGTGAGCATGCGGTCGACGCGGAACGGCTTCTCGTTGACGTCCTCGAGAAACAACAGACGGCCGCGCGTCTCGAGCGCATAGGGCGTGCCGAGGCCGGCGACGACGATCGACAGACAGCCGCCGACGATGACGCCCTCGCCGGTCCCCGGCTGGACGATCTCCCGCGCCTTGACGTTCCAACTCGACCGATCGCCGGCGAGCAGGCGCAGCAGCGCCGCCGCGCCGTTGGGGTTAGTGGGAAAATCGGTGAGCATCGGGCCATGGAAGGCGACCAGTCCGGCCTGCTGCACCAACTGGGTGAGCAAGAAGGTGAGATCGCTGTAGCCGACAACGATCTTGGGGTTGCGCCGGACCAGATCGAGGTCGAGGCGCGGCAGCAGCCGCCCGCTGCCGTAGCCGCCGCGCGCGGCGATGATGGCCCGCACCGCGGGGTCGGAGAACATCGTCCCCAGGTCCGCCAGGCGCTCGGCATCGGTACCCGCCAGATACCCGCTCTGCCGGCCGACCGCGGCACCGACGCGCACCCGGTAGCCGGCCTCCTCGAGCACCCGCACGCCGGCGTCGACGGCCGCGGGCTCGACCGCGGCGCCGGGCGCGACGACGCCGATCAGGTCGCCGGGGCGTAGCGGCGCCGGCTTACGCATGACGCGCGCCACGCCGCGCAACCCAATTGCCGCATCTCCGCGCGGCCCCTATAGTGACGGCAGTTCGCAACCGAGAGGGGCCCCGCATGACTCGATCGTATCGCACACTGCGCGTCGCGCTGATGGGCGCCGCTGCACTGGCGCTCCTCGCACAGGCGCCGGCTGCTGCGGCGCAGGGCTGCGCGGAAGCGCGGCGTTTACAGTCGCAGGGGCTGTCGCGCGACCAGATCGCCAGCGTCCTCGGCGCGCCGCTGCAGGCCGTGCACAATTGTTTCATGCCACAACGCCAGGTGATCGCCCCGGCGGGACGGCCGCCCGTCAGCGCCGTCGGCCCGGCGCCGTGGGGCGCCGCAGGCCCTGCCCCGTGGGGGGCCGCGGGCCCGGCGCCCCTCGGGGCCGCGGGTCCGGCGCCGATGGGTGCCGCGGCGCCGACGAACAAGTTGCAGCGTTGAGCCGGCATCGCCAGTCCAGTAGCAACCGACGCCGAGGCGGGCAACGCACCGTCTCCTGCGCCGTTTCGCCACTCTGGGGCGCGTGCTAGCCTTCGGGGACGAGATGCGTGAGCGTGCCGAAACGGAACGAGTCCTCGACGTCTTGCGCCCCTACGCCGCCAATTGGAGCGGCAGCCTCGGCCGCGGCGATCTCGTCGTACCGCAACGCGAGATCCCGCGCCTCATCAACGATCTGCTCGACGCCGTGGCCGCCAGCACAGGCGCCGAGGCGGAAGCGACCGATACCGAGTTGTTCCACCTCTTGGTCGACGCGCAGCGCCTAAGCTCGGTGCAGGATCAGGTCGCGCGCCTGCGCCACGCCTTCCGCATCCTCAAGCGCTGAGCCCCCCAGCCGCCTGTGCCGCCGCGTCGGCCACTTTCCTTCTGGGCCGGCGTTGGGCTCGGCCTCGCGGCAAGCCCGCTGCTGGTGCTCGCGCTGGCGCGCATCGTCACCGCGCTCTACGCGGGGCTCGACGGCGATGGCACCTACGGACTCGCCGTCACCGGCGCCCGCGATCTTGCCGCCGCACTCGACCGTCACCGCGGCCGGTACCACCGCATCCCCGATCCGCGTGACGGCCTCGCCAAGCTCGCCCCGGAGTTCATCCCGTGGGTGCCGAACGACCCGTGGGGGACGCCCTACGTCTACGAGCCGACCGGCCCGGAGTGGGCCGACGTGCTCAGCTACGGCGCCGACCGCAAGCCCGCCGGAGTCGGCGCCAACACCGACATCAGCGCCCGCTACGGCCGCCTCGGCCCGCGCCCGCCGACCTGGCTGCGCGCCCTCGCCACGCTAGTGTTGATCGGCGTGCCGCTCGCCGCGGCGCTGGCCGCCGAACGCGCCTGGTGTGCCGGCCTGCTCGCCGGCGCCAGCGCGTTCTGGGGTGCGTTGCTGATCGCCATGGTCGGCGCCTCGATGCACAGCCTGATGGCGCCGCTGGCGTTCGCCGCCGGCGTCGCCGGCCTGGTTGGCGCCGTCGCGGTCACCTGGCAACTCCCGTACGCGCAGATCGTCGCCTTCTTCGCCGTCGCGGCAGCGTACGGACTGGTGCTGCACCTGGTCTCGACGTGACCGCGCGACCGCCGCTCCAACATCGACCGCTCGACCTGACCGGTCGCGCGCGCTAGGGCCGGCGGATGTCGCTACGCGGACGCACCGCCATCGCCGGCCTCGGCATGACGCCGATGGGCAAAGTGTACGATCGCACGCCGCTCGGCTTCGCCGCGGCCGCGATTCATCTGGCCCTGGCGGACGCCGGACTGACACGCGCCGATCTCGACGGCCTGCTGCTCAATCCCGGCCTGTCCTGGGGCGACCTCGGCATGGGGTCGTTCCAGCTCCAGCAGGCGATGGGCCTGCGCGACCTGCGCCTGTCGTCGAGCATGAACTGCGGCGGCGCGACGGCCGGAACGATGATCCAGATCGCCGCCCAGGCAGTCGCGTCCGGGCAGTGCAAGGCCGTCGCCTGCGTCTTCTCCGACGCGCCACTGAAACCGCCGCGGCCGCAGGGCGAGGCGGGCGGCGGCGGCTCGGCCGGCGCCTACGGATTCGGGCGCGGCCTCGACGCGGCCTATGGACAGTATGGCGTCAACGCCATGTACGCCATGGTCGCGCAGCGCCACATGCACCTGTACGGGACGACCCACGATCAGCTCGGCGCCATCGCCGTCGCCGAACGCGCCTGGGCCGCCGGCAATCCGGCCGCCCAGTTTCACGACACGCCGCTGACGCTCGAGGACTATCGGCGCGCGCGCTGGGTGGTCGAACCCTTCCGCCTGTTCGACTGCTGCCTGGTATCGAACGGCGGCCTGGCCGTCATCGTCACCAGCGCCGAGCGCGCCCGCGACCTGCGCCGGCCGCCGGTCTACATCCTCGGCACGGGCCAGGGCCACCCCGGAGGAGATCCCGTCGAGACACTCGCCTCCGGCGCCCCGCTCGCCAAGGCGAGCGCCTTCGCCATGGCCGACATCACCTTGGCCGACATCGACGTGGTGCAACTATACGACTGCTACACCTTCACCGTCCTGGTGACGCTCGAGGACTACGGGTTCTGCGCCAAGGGGGAGGGCGGACCGTTCGTCGCCGACGGCCGCATCGCCCCCGGCGGCGCGCTGCCGCTCAACACCGGCGGCGGCCAGCTCTCGGCGTTCTACATGTGGGGCATGACACCGATCAGCGAGGCGGTGATCCAACTGCGCGGCGACGGCGGCACCCGTCAGGTGCCGGACGCGCACGTCGCCCTGGTGAGCGGCAACGGCGGCATCCTCTCGACGCACGCGACGCTGGTGCTGGGGAGCGAGGCCTGATGTCCGACGCACGACCGATCCCCGTCGTGACACCGGAGATGCGCCCCTTCTACGCGGGCGCCCAGCAGCGCGAGCTGCGCGTCCAACGCTGCCGCGCCTGCGGCGCGCTGCGTTTCCCGGCCCGCGCGCTGTGCTCGCACTGCCTCGCCACCGACGCCGAATGGGTGGCGGTGTCCGGCCGCGGCGAGGTGTACAGCTTCAACGTCATGCACCAAGTCTACCACCCCGGCTTCGCCGCCGAGGTGCCGTACGCGGTGGTGCTCGTGCAATTGGACGAGGGGCCGCGATTGATCTCCAACCTCGTCGGTCTCGCCGCCGACGCGATCCGCATCGACATGCCGGTGCGGGTGGTGTTCGAGGACGTCACCCCCGAGATCACGCTGCCGAAGTTTACGCCGGCGTAGCCACGATCGCGGATCCCCTGCAGGGCGCCCACCCTTGGGCGCCCGCTGCATAGGGTTTCCAGACCCCCATCCAACGGGCGGCCACGGGGGGCGCCCTCAGGAGCTACCGCCGCCGGCGCAGGGCCAGCGCGGCGATGCCGCTGAGCAGCAGGCCGGCCAGGCCCAGCGCGCCTCCACCCATCGCCGGAGCGGGGGCAGCGCGGTCGACACAGATGCCCGGCTGGTTCGGCGTATCGCAGTATTCGCCCGGGCCGTTGCAGACGCTGCCGCAGCAGACCCCGTCGACGCAGAAGCCGGAGGTACACTGCCCCGCGGCGGTGCAGTCGGCGCCGATCGGCGCCGGCGTCGGCGCGTTGGTCGGCGTGGCGGTGAAGTTCGGCGTGTTCGTCGGCGTAGTCGTCGGCGTCTGAGTGGCGGTGCCCGTAGCCGTCGCGGTCGCCGTCGCGGTCGCCGTCCCAGTCGCCGTCGCCGTCGCCGTGCCGGTCGCGGTGGCGGTCGCCGTCGCCGTCCCAGTCTGGGTCACCGTCGCGGTGCCGGTCTGCGTAACCGTCGGGGTCGCGGTCGCCGTCGCCGTCCCAGTCTGGGTCGCCGTCGCAGTGCCGGTCTGCGTGACCGTCGGGGTCGCGGCCGCCGTCGCCGTCCCAGTCTGGGTCGCCGTCCCAGTCTGGGTCGCCGTTCCGGTGTTGGTCGCGGTCCCGGTCGCGGTTGCCGTCGCCGTCGCGGTGCGCGTCGCCGTCGCCGTCCCGGTGCTGGTCGCCGTCCCGGTCGCCGTCGCCGTCGCCGTGCCGGTGCGGGTGGACGTCGCGGTGCCCGTGCTGGTCGCCGTCCCGGTCGCCGTCGGCGTCCCCGTCTCGGTGGCAGTGCTGGTCGCTGTGCCAGTCTCCGTGGCCGTGCCGGTCGCCGTCGCGGTGGCAGTTCCGGTGTTTGTCGGCGTGGCCGTGCCCGTCGCGGTGCGCGTGGCAGTGGCGGTGCGCGTCGCAGTCGCGGTACGCGTCGAGGTCGGGGTCGGGGTGATGGTCACCGTCGGCGTGCTGGGCACCTCGACGACCGAGATGAAGTAGAAGAAGAGGTCGCCGGACGGCATCGGATCGGCGTCGACGACGATCTTGTCGACGTCGGCCAGGTTGACGCCATTGGTGGAGAAGTCACTGAGATTGAACTGGACGAAGTATTCGCCCGCTGCGGTCAACGACTGGGTGACGGTGAAAGGGAAATTGGATCCGTCGGTCAGGGTGACCGCCAACGGCATGCCGCCGCCGCTAACCGCCGCGGCGTCGACCGAGATGCGGATGCGCAGCGCGACCAGAGTGGTCAGGTTCGCGTTCAGTCCGGCCCCGTTTGCGTCATAGGTGAGCGCGACGCGGCCGTCGTCATCGATGGCCGAGGTGTAGACGAAGACCTGCGAACCGGTCAGCACCTGCGCCCTCACCTCTGGAGCGGCGCCGGCGTTGGTCATCTCGAGGTCGATCCGGCGGGCGCCGCCGATGACGTTGGCCAGGCCGGTCAAGGTGTTGTTGGTGGACCCGACGGCATTCAGCGTCAGGGAGTCGGCACCCGCAGTGAAGAGGTCGATGTTGACGTCAGCCGCCTGTGCCCGCGGCGCTGCCAATGCCAGAACGGCCAACAGAATCGCGCATGACTGGGCCGCTCGCGCATCGATGGACACAGGTGGTGGCATAACAGACTACTCCTCAGCTTGGAGATGATAGTGGGAAAATCGAAGGCGTCCAGCGGAGATTGCGACATGGGCGAAGTTTCCGACCGGTAGGCGTAACATAACGGGCGGTGAGCGCATCCCCTGACGCGCGGATTGCGTCGATCAGCGGCGATGACTCAGGGCCCGGGCCGGCGTCGCGACCGACCCGTGGTTCAGTCGACACAGGCCAGCACGATGTGCACGCAGCAGCGCGGGTTGCGGCAGATGAGCTTGAACTTCTGCCATTCACCGCGCTCGTCGCAATTGTAGCAGAACTGGGACACGTCGGGTTCGCGGTCGCTGAGCCGCAAGGTACTGCCAACCTCCATCACCGCCACCTCAGCCGCGCGCAGGGTGCCGATCGGAGCGACTCAGGTCAAGCCCCCGCGGCGACGCGCGACCAGTTGGCGGCGATCCAGTGCGCGGTGCGGTCGGCGAGGGCGGCGGTGGAGATCTGCGGCGGGGCGCCGAGCGAGGTGGGGAAGACGCTCATGTCGCAGACGAACAGGTTCGGCACCTCGTGCGAACGGCCGTAGGAGTCGACGACGGCGCGGCGGCGGTCCTCGCCCATGGCGCAGGTGCTCTGCGGGTGGGTCGACGCGAGGGGGATCTCGCCCTGGCGGACGCCGCGCGTGGCGAAGACGTCGAGCGAGTCGCCGCGGTCGAGCAGCAGCGGGTCGGCGTAGGGGGCCAGCACCTGCGTGGCGCCGCTGGCGAAGAGGATCTCGGCGCAGTGGCGCATGCCCTCGGCCATCAGGCGCTGCTCGCGCGGATCGAGGGTGTAGGTGATCTGCGGGCGGCCGTGGCGATCGGCGTCGACCTGGCCGCTCGACTGGTCGTGCATCAGCACCAACAGGCCGACCATGCGGTGATAGTTGCGCATCATCGCGAAATGCGCCGGGCCGAAGCCGGGCAGTTGCGTCGCCGTCATGACCGGGAATCCGTACACCGGCATGAGCACGTAGCCGCTCTCGGGATCGCGCTCGAGGTCGATGAACTCGTCGACGTAATAGCTCTGCGGAATGCCGCGGTAGCCGTAGATGTCCTCGTCGTAGATGCCCGACAGCAGCACGCTCGGATGCAGGTGCAGGTCGCTGCCGACGCGGCCGTTGCCGTTCAGGCCGCTCGCCTGCAGCAGGGCCGGCGAGTTGATGGCGCCGGCGCAGAGGACGACGACCTGGGCGTCGACGCGGAAGCGATGCCGCGGCCGGCCGTTGGCGTCGACGACCTCGCCCTCGACACGGCGCACCCGCCCGGCCTCGGCGACCAGGCGCCGCACCGCGCAATCGGCATAGAGCCGCGCCCCGGCGCGCTCGGCGGCCGGCACGTAGGTGATGAGCATGCTCTGCTTGGCGTCGAACGGGCAGCCGAGCAGGCAGAAGCCCGACTGCGTGCACTGCTCGCGGTTGTGGTTGGTGACGAAGCCGCTGTAGCCGAGCCGCTCGCAGCCCACCCGCACCTTGTCGTTGAGCGCGTTGACCTCGTCAGGGCGGATCGGCTTGACCTTCAGCATCCCCTCGACGCGCTCGAACGACGGCCGCAGATCGGCGCCGCCGAGGTCGCGCACGCCATACTTGTCGCGCCACAGCGTCAGGATCGGCTCGGGCGTGCGGAAGCAGTAGCAGAGGTTGTGCACCGTCGAGCCGCCGACGTTGCGGCCCTGCAGCACGAGGATGGACTGGTCGACGGTTGCCCGCTGCCCCATGTCCTCGTAGAGCAGCGGCATCATCTCGTCCTCGCGCTGGGTGAAGTCCTCCTTCGTGTAGTGGCCGCCCTGCTCGAGCACGAGGACGTCGCGGCCAGCCTCGGCGAGCTCCTTGGCGACGACGGCGCCGCCGGCGCCGCTGCCGATGACGCAGACCTCGGCGCTGAGCGTCAGGTCGCCGGTGATGTCGGCGCCGCGCACGCTCACGCCGGCACCCGCCGCGGCCGCGGCGCCCACGGGCCGCCGTAGTGGATGCCCGGCCAGGTGGCGTCCTGCGCGTAGTACCCGAGCATGGTGAGGTTCTTCACCGCCTGGAAGGCGATGCGGCGGGTGTGGAAGCGGCTCTCGGCCCAGCCGGCGAGGTAGGCGTCCTGCCAGGCGGGCGTCAGGCGCGTGAAGCGCGCCGGTTGTCCGACCAACAGCGGCGGCCCCCACTCGAACAGCCACAGCGCCCAGGACAACTGCGCCGGCACGTCGGGCGGCAGCACCCGCAGCGCGGTGTCGATGGTGCGCAGGGCGTCGGTGTCGGCGAAGGCAGGCATGGCCGGATCGCCGGTGCGCGTCATGCGCGCGCCGATGGCGGCGAGGATCGCCGCGTCGCCCGGCGCCAGCACGCGCAGCCCCGCCGCCGCTGCTGCCGCCGCCGTCGGCAGCGCACGCAGGCGGCCGAGCAGCAGCAGCCCGCCGAGTTGCAGGAAGCGCCGTCGCCCGAGTTCGATGCGCATGTCCGGGAGCTAGCGCAGGGCGAGGCGAGAGGGAAACCCGGCAAGGCTTAAGGGCTTAAGGGGACGTTGGGGCGAAAGTGACACTTCTCGCAGCGAGAAGTGTCACTTTCGCCCCAACGTCCCCTTGCCGGGTCAGAAGAAGCGATGAAACGGCGCCGGCAGCTCGCGCCAGTCGGGCAGGCGCGGCAAGGCGTCGGCGGGATCGATGGCGCTGTAGGTGTTCCAGAACAGCAGCGGCAGACCGCGGTAGGCGGGCCGGCTGGCGAGGTCGAGCAGCGCGGCCGCCGTCTTGGCGGTGTAGGTGGTCTCGAGTTCGACGCCCTCGCGCTCCGCGAAGAGGCGCAGCGCCGCGACGCCGGCCTCGGTCGGCGCGCCGTAACCCGGTCCGAGTTGCGAGGGCTCGATGACCAGGTCGCCGCTGCGCAGCGGCACCTCGGGGACGGTCGAGTCGGCGGCGCGCAGACGGCGCAGCGCCGCACCCGCCAGGCGCACCAACCGGCGCGGCGACGGCGGCAGGATGTCGGTGGCCAGCACGCCGACGACGCGCGTGCGCAGGCCGGCCAGGCGCAGGCCGAGCAGCAGGCCGGCGACCGTGCCGCCGCTGCCGAGCGGCACGAAGATGGCGGCCGGCTCCGGCAGGGCGCCGGCGCGCACCTGGTCGGCGAGTTCCAGCCCGGCGTTGACGTAGCCGATCGTGCCCAGCGCCGAAGTGCCGCCCGTCGGCACGATGGCCAGCGGCGCGCCGCGCGCCACGCCGACGGCGCAGCGGCGCAACGCGACGGCGACAACGCCCGCCACCGACCCCGCCAGGTGCAACTCGGCGCCGCAGGCGTGATGGAGGAGCAACGTGCGCTGCACGTGCGCGGTCACCGGCTGCGGCAGCAGCACCAGCACACAGCCCAGGCCGGCGTCGCGGGCGCAGAGCGCCGTCGCCAGGCCGTGGTGCGTGCCGATGCCGCCGAAGGTGATGACGGCGCGGCGGCCGCGCGCCCGCGCGGCGCCGAGCAGCCATTCGAGCTTGCGCGGCTTGTTGCCGCCGTAGAGGGCGCAGGAGACGTCGTCGCGCTTGATCCACAGCGGGCCGAGCCCGCGCGCCGCCGCCAGGCGCGCCAGCGGCGCCACCGGCGTCGGCAGGGTCGTCAACGCGTGGCGCGGCAGCGCCGCCAGGGCCGGGAAGCGGCGCACCAGCGCCAACTCGGCGGTGACGGTGCGCGGCGCACCCGGCTCGATCGCATGCATGCCCCTGGCCCTCTCCCGGCCCGAGGGCTATAGCGCCGGCATGGCGGCGAAGCGACGCAAGGCGGCGGACCGCAGCGAAACGATGCCGGCGGCCGTCCCGCCGCCGGCGGCGAAGCGCGGGCAATCGTCGTTGTCCGACTATCTCAGTCGCCAGCGCAGCCTGGCCGATATCTCGCTGCGCAAGATCATCGAGCGCAGCGGTATTCCCGGCGTCGTCCTGCGCGAGTTGGAGGGCGGGCTGAAGAACCCCAGCCAGACCCTCCTCAATACGCTGGCCGGCGCGCTGCGCCTGTCGGCCGAGACTCTGTACCTGCAGGCCGGCGTGCTCGACCCGCGCGACCTCGACGAGTCCGACTCGGTGCGCGAGCTGCGCCGCGACCCGCACCTCACCGAGCACCAGCGCGAGATGGTCGTCGAGGTCTACAAGGCGTTCCGCCGCGGCAATCGCAGCCGCGACGAGTGACGCGGCGCGGCGCTCACGACTGGGCGGCGGGCGGCGTGCGCGCCCCGGGCTTGGGCGGCATGGCGACGAACTTAGACACCTCGTGCAGCAGCCGCAACGCGTCGAACGGCTTGGCGACGAAGCCGTCGCAGCCCGCCTGGCTGGCCGCCGAGGCGATCTGGTCCCACATGAAGGCGGTGGCGGCGATGCAGGGAATGTGTGCGGTCTCGGGGTCGTGCTTGATCTTGTCGATGACCTCCACGCCGCTCATTTTCGGCATCGCCAGGTCGGTGACGATCAGGTCCGGCTTCTGCAACTTCACTTTGCGCAGCGCATCCTCGCCGCCGTAGGCCTGCACGACCCGGAACCCAGCCGACTGCAGGATGTGCGCGGTCAGGCGCATGAGGTCGGGTGCGTCCTCGATCACCATGACACGCGGTATGCTCGCTTCCATGCCCGCAGGGTAGCAGGCCTGTCGGACGCCGCATCAGCAAATTATCGACCTTGTCGGGGCGCCGGGCCGCTGGTAACCATCCGGGTTGCCCCCTGGCCCCAGCCCCTGCCACACGCCCAGCCACGAGCCCACACATGACCGCCGCCGTTACCTGGGACCCGACCCTGCGCCGTCTCGCCGAGGGTCTCGCCCGGCCCGGGACCGGCCGCCCCTGGCGGATCCAGGGCCTGCGCGGCGGCGCCCGTGCCTACTTTCTCTGGCGGCTCCTGGGCACCACCCCGCGCCCGGCGCTGGTCATCGCCCCGAACGGCAAGGACGCCGAGCGCCTGGCGGCCGACCTGCGCTTCTGTTTCGACGAGGCCGAGGACGCGCAGCCGTTCGCGCGGCGCATCCACTACCTGCCGAGCTGGGAGGTGACCCCGTTCGAGGATCTCTCGCCCACCGCCGACGTCGTCGCGGCGCGCATCGAGGGCCTCTACCACCTGCGCCAGAGCCGCGACCCGATCGTCGTCACGACGCCGGAAGCGCTGCTGCAACGCGTGCCGCCGCGGGCCGCGTTCTCCGCCCAGTACCTGTACCTGGTCGAGGGCGAGGAGATCGACCGCGACGCGGTCGCGACGCGCCTGGTGTCGTGGGGCTATCGGCGCGTGCCGCTGGTCGAGGACCGCGGCGAGTTCAGCCTGCGCGGCGGCATCATCGACGTCTTCCCGCCGGCGCATCCGCAGCCGCTGCGCCTGCAGCTCGCCGGCGACCAGATCGAGGCCCTGCACGCCTTCGACCCGGTGAGCCAGCGCCTCGCTGGCGCACACGCCGAGCTGCTCATCCTGCCGATGCGCGAGTTCGACCCGGCCGCCGGGCAGCAGCCGGCGATCGCCCGCGCCATCGAGACGCGCGCCCTCGATCTCGAGGTGGCGCGCGACGAGCGGGCCGTGATCATGGAGGGCCTGGCGAGCGGCCTGCTCTTTCCGGGCGTCGAGTTCTGCCTGCCATACTTCCACGACCACCTCGACACCGTGTGGGATTACCTGCCGGCCAACGCACTGGTGATCGTCGACCAGGCCGGCGAGGTCGACGCCGTCCTTGAACACGCCGACGCCCTGGTGCAGCGCCGCGCCAGCGAGCGCGAATCGGAACACCGCTTCCTGCCGCCGCCCGATCTCCTCTACCTGACGCCGTCCGCCTGGCGCGCCGGACTCGCGGCGCACCCGATCGTCGAACTCGACGCGCTCGAGCTGCTCGCCACCGACGCCGGCGACACCCGCCTGGCCATCCAGTCCTTCTCGACCGGCGACCTCAAGGCGGCGCGCGTCCACCAGCGCCACGAGGTGAGCTTCGCGCCGGTCGCCACGCAGGTGCGCGCCTGGCGCGACGCGGGACAGCGCGTCGTCTTCGTCGCCGGCACCGAACCGCAGGCGCAACGCCTGGCGCGCCTGCTCGAGAGCAACGAGCTGCCGGCGCGCGTCGGCACGCAGCCGCTCGCCGCGCTGCTCGCCGGCCCGCCGACGCCGGGGCAGTCGCCCGGCATCGACATCATCCTCGGACATCTGAGTGAGGGCTTCCGCATTCCGGACGAGCGCCTGGTGGTGGTCACCGAGGCCGACGTCTTCGGCGAGACGCGCCGGCGCGCCGCCCGGCGCGTCTCGGTCTCGCAGCTGCTGCAGAGCCTGAGCGAGATCAAGCCGGAGGACTACATCGTCCACCTCGACCACGGCGTCGGCCTGTACCGCGGCCTGCGCCACCTGCAGGTCGCCGGCACCGAGGGCGACTATCTGCACCTCGAGTACGCCGGCGGCGACCGCCTCTACCTGCCGGTCGACCGCATCAGCCTGGTGCAGAAGTACGTCGGCTCCGAGGGCGCCGTGCCGACGCTCGACAAACTCGGTGCCGGCAGCTGGGAGCGGGTCAAGGCGAAGACGCGCGAGTCGATCCTCGCCATGGCCAAGGAGCTGCTCGGCATCTACGCCGCGCGCGAGATCGACACCCGCCCGCCCTACGGCCAGCCCGACGCCTACTTCCGCGAGTTCGAAGCCACCTTCCCCTTCGAGGAGACGCCGGACCAGAAGCAGGCGATCGACGACGTGCTGGCCGACATGGGGCGCGGCAAGCCGATGGACCGCCTGATCTGCGGCGACGTCGGCTACGGCAAGACCGAGGTCGCCCTGCGCGCCGCCTTCCTCGCCGTCATGGACGGCCGCCAGGTCGCCGTGCTGGTGCCGACGACCGTCCTCGCGCAGCAGCACTTCACCACCTTCCGCAAGCGCTGCGAGGGCTACCCGGTGCGGGTCGAGCCGCTGTCGCGCTTCCAGACCGCCGCGCAGCAGAAGGAGGTGCTGCGCGGGCTCGCCGCCGGCACCGTCGACATCGTCATCGGCACGCACCGCCTGTTGCAGCCCGACGTGACGTTCAAGCACCTCGGTCTGCTGGTCATCGACGAGGAGCACCGCTTCGGCGTCAAGCACAAGGAGCGGATCAAGGATATGCGGGCCCTGGTCGACGCCATGGCGATGACCGCGACGCCGATCCCGCGCACGCTGCAGATGTCGCTCACCGGCATCCGCGACCTCAGCGTCATCGAGACGCCGCCGGTCGACCGCCTCGCCGTCCGCACCTACGTCACCCGCTACGACGACGACGTCATCCGCGACGCCATCCGCCGCGAGCTCGGCCGCAACGGCCAGGTGTTCTTCGTGCACAACCAGGTCGAGAACATCGAACTCATGGCCCGCCACCTGCGCAGCCTCGTCCCGGAAGCCAGCTTCGCCGTGGCGCACGGCCAGATGCACGAGCGCGCGCTGGAAAAGGTGATGGTCCAGTTCATGACCCGCGAGGTAAGCGTGCTGGTGTGCTCGACGATCATCGAGTCGGGCATCGACATCTCGAACGCCAACACGATCATCATCAACCGCGCCGACCACCTCGGCCTGGCCCAGCTCTACCAGTTGCGCGGCCGCGTCGGCCGCTCGCACGAACGCGCCTATGCCTACCTGATGATCCCGGGCGAGCACCTCATCACCAAGGACGCGCAGAAGCGTCTGCGCGTGCTGCAGGAGCTCGACGACCTCGGCGGCGGCTTCAAGCTGGCGGCGCGCGACCTCGAGATCCGCGGCGCCGGCAACCTGCTCGGCAAGCAGCAGTCCGGCCACATCGCCGCGGTCGGCTTCGAGATGTACACCTCGATGATGGAAGAGGCGGTGATGGAGCTGCGCGGCCAGCGCCGCCGCGTCGACGTCGAGCCGGAGATCCAGCTCGGCTTCCCCGCCTACATCCCCGACTCCTACATCCCCGACGAGCACCAGCGCCTGGTCTTCTACCGCCGCCTGGCGACCATCGCCGGCACCGCCGAGCTCGAGGAGCTGGCCACCGAACTACGCGAACGCTACGGCAAGATCCCGCCCCTGGTGGACAGCTTCCTGCGCGTCATGGACCTGCGCCGGTTGCTCAAGGCGTGCATGATCGTACGTGCCATCCTGCGCCAGGGTGCGGTGACCCTGACCTTCCACCCCGAGGCGCCGATGGAGGTCGAGCAGCTCGTCGCACTGGTGCAGCGCGGCAAGGGCCGCTTCCGGCTGTCCGCCGACTACCAGCTCAGCTTCACGCCGCGCCAGGCCGACTGGGACGGCCTGGTGCAGGAGATCGGCGACGTCCTGCGCGAGATCCAGTTGCCCACCGCCGCGCAGCTGGCGGCCGGCTGACGCGAGGGGGCGTTGCGCCACGCTCGCCGCCGCGCGCGCGGCGCAACGCCTTGTCATCGGCGGCGCCCGCGCATAGTCTTCGGCGCCGATGACGGCGACCGACCTGCGCGCCACCCTGGGCAGCAAGCTGATCACGGCCGACGACGCCGCCGCCCTGGTGCAGTCGGGTGGCTGGATCGATTACGGGGCCGGCCTGGGTCAGCCCGATCTCTTCGATGCAGCGTTGGCGCGGCGCAAGGACCAGCTACGCGGCGTCCGCATCCGCGCCTGCCTCACCATGAGCCCGCGCGCGGTCCTCGAAGTCGATCCGGCGGGCGAGCACTTCCTGTGGTTCAACTGGCACTTCTCCGGCTACGACCGGGCCAGGAACTTGGACGGGCGCGTCAACTACATCCCGATGAACTTCGGCGAGGCGCCCGATTACTACCGGCGCTTCATCGACCCGATCGACGTCGTCTGCATCAAAACGTGTCCGATGGACGCGCACGGCTATTTCAATTTCGGGCTCGCCGTCGCCAACACCAAGGCCATCACCGAGCGTGCGAAGGTGCTGATCGTCGAAACCTGCGCGCGCATGCCCTACGTCCTCGGGGCGCAGGAATCGGTGCACCTAAATGACGTCGCCTGGGTGATCGACGGCGGCGACGGGCACGTGCCCGAGCTGGTTAATCCGCCCATGAGCGACGTCGACCGCCGCGTCGCGGCGCTGATCACGGCCGAGATCGAGGACGGGTCCTGCCTGCAGATCGGCATCGGCGGCATGCCGAACGCGGTCTGCGCCGCGCTGCGCGACGCCGGCATCCGCGATCTCGGCATCCACACCGAGATGTTCGTCGACAGCATGGTCGACCTGATCGAGGCCGGCGTGGTCACCGGCGCGCGCAAGCAGGTGAATCGCTTCCAGAGCCTGTACACCTTCGCCGGCGGTTCGCGCCGCACCTACGACTTCCTCGACCGCCACCCGCGGGTGCACAGCCATCCCGTCGACTACACCAACCTGCCCGCGGTGATCGCCCGCAACGAGCGCGTCGTCGCCATCAACAACACGACGCAAATCGACCTGCAGGGCCAGGCCGCCTCCGAATCCGACGGCTTCCGCCACCTCACCGGCACCGGCGGCCAGCTGCAGTTCATGCGCGCCGCCTACGCCTCGCCAGGCGGCAAGGCGTTCATGTGCCTCGCCTCGACCTACGAACGGCACGGCGCGCGCCGCAGCCGCATCGTTACCACGTTGACACCCGGGAACATCGTCACCACGCCGCGCACCGACATGATGTGCGTCGTCACCGAGTACGGACTCGTCAACCTGAAGGGCAAGTCGGTCGCCGAGCGGGCCACGGCGCTGATCGGCATCGCCCACCCGGATTTCCGCGACGCGCTGATGCGCGAGGCGCGCGACCTGCGGCTGGTGCCGCGCGGCTTCTGCTGAGGCGCCGCCCCCGCAGCCGACCCACGGTCGCAGTTTCCTGCTGCGTCGGCCGGCGCCCGCCGCTACCATCAGGGTGTGCCGCGCGCCGCGACCATCGTCCGTGCCCTCCTGCTCGGCGCCACACTGGCGACGGCGCCGCCCGCGACCGCAGCGGCGCAGAGCGCCGCGGTCGCCAACGGCCCGGCGGCGGATTCCGTACGGGCGCTGCAGCAGCGCATCCTCGCCGATCCCAAGACCGCCGCGCGTGTGCAGGGACTGCGCGACGATCCGGAGGTGCAGGCGGTCCTCGCCGACCCGGAGATCGCCAAGGCGCTGGCGCGCGGCGATGTGGCCGCCCTGCTGGCCAACCCCAAGCTGCAACGCCTCGCCGACGCTCCGGCGGTCAAGGACCTGACCCGACAGATCGGCGAGTAGCGTTCGCGGCAGTGCGCCGCTTGCGCAGGCGGCGGTACCCTTCAGGATGGCGTGGTCCAGCAGCCATCGGAGGAACGCGTGAAAACCTTCATCGTCACCGGAGCAACCCAGGGCCTGGGGCTCGCCATCGCGCAGGCGCTGGCGACGGTTCGCGAGCACAGGGTGGTATTGGCGGTGCGCGACGTCGCGCGCGGACAGACCGCCGCCGCCGCCATGGGCGACAATGTCGTGGTGATGCCGCTCGATCTCTCGTCGCTGACCGCGGTGCGGCGCTTCGCCGCCGACTGGTCGGGCCCGATCGCCGGTCTGATCAACAACGCCGGCGTGCAGATCACCAACGGCACGCAGCGGACGGTCGACGGCTACGAGGAGACCATCGCGGTGAACCACCTCGCGGCCCTGGCGCTCACCCTCGGCCTGCTGCCGCATCTGACCGGCGGGCGGGTGCTGTTCATCGGCAGCGGCACGCACAATCCCGAGAACTGGAACGCGACCCGGTTCGGCTTTCGCGGCGCCCGCTTCACCACGGTCGCGGCGCTGGCGAATGGCGACGGCGACGCGACGGCGGCGCGCCAGCTGGGCATGGACCGCTACGCGACGTCGAAATTCCCCAACACGGTGACCGGCGTCGAATTGGCGCGGCGCTACGCCCCGGACCGGACGGCTTTCTTCACTCTCGACCCAGGCCTGATGGCCGGCACCGGGTTGGCGCGCAGCGCCCCGGCGCTAGTGCGCGTGCTGTGGTCGACGCTGCTGCGCTGGCTCGCGCCGCTGCTGCCGGACACCAGCACCCCGCCGCGTTCCGGCGCCGCCGCGGCGTGGATCATGACCGCCGACGAAGTCCGGGCCCATAGCGGCGAGGTGTACTCCTACGAGCGGATCCCATCGCGGCGCGTCTGGGCGCCCGTCCGCGACGCCGAGATCGGACGGCGCGCCGTCGACGAAAGCCTCGCGCTGCTCGCCGCGCACGGCGTCGCGTAGCACCGCCGCAGTCGCGGCTCGACGTCGGGGCTGCGGGGCATCGCCGCGCGACGCGTCACGACAGCGCCGCCGCGCGCCGCTTGACGGGCGCGGCCGATCCGGGATGAGCATCGGCGTATGCGCAAAGAGAACCCCGACGCCGCGGGCGTCCTGAACCTCGTCGAGCAGCAGTTCGTCGCCTGCCCGCAGCCGGCGTACGCGACGCTGCTGGCGCGCCACCGCGTGGCCACCGCGGCGGTGATCGGTGCGCCGATCCTGTCGCGCTACGAGGATGTCGTTTGGGCGCTGCGCCACCCGCAACTCTTCTCGTCGCAGATGGACATCCACCTCGGACTCGGCACCGAGCGGCCGATGATTCCGCTGCAGTACGACCCGCCGGCGCAGACCCGCTACCGCAAGATTCTCGACCAGCGCTTCTCACGCGACCGCTCGCTCGAGCTCGAGCCGGCGGTGCGGCGCCACGCCAACCAGCTCATAGACGGCTTCATCGACCAGGGCCGCTGCGAGTTCGACGCGGCGTTCGCCATCCCCCTACCCTGCCGCGCATTCCTGTCGCTGATGGGGCTGCCGCAGGAGGATCTCGACCTGTTCATCGAGCTCAAGGACGGCATCATCCGCCCGCCCGTGCCGCCGGCGGACCTCGTCGCGGCGTTCGAGTTCCGCCGCGACACCGGCCAGCGCATCTACGCCTACTTCGAGGGCGTCATCGACGCGCGCCTGGCCGAGCCGCGCGACGACGTGATGTCCTACCTCACCGCCGCCGAGATCGACGGCGAGCGCCTGACCCGCCACGAGATCCTCGACATCTGCTTCCTGTTCCTGCTCGGCGGGCTCGACACCGTGACGGCCTCGCTCGGCTGCATGCTCGCCTACCTCGCCGGCCATCCCGAGCAACGCCGCCGCCTGGCCCGCGACCCGGCCCTGATTCCGTCCGCGGTCGAAGAGCTGCTGCGTTGGGAGACGCCGGTGATGCTGGTGCCGCGCGTCACCACCCAGGCGGTGACGGTCGGCGACGTCGAGTTGCCAGCTGGCGCGCTGGTCAACCTGCTGCTCGGCGCCGCCGACGTCGACGAAGCCGAGTTCAGCGACGCCACCCGCGTCGACTTCGCGCGCGAGCGCAACCGCCACGTCGCCTTCGGTGGCGGTCCGCACCGCTGCCTCGGCTCGCACCTGGCGCGCATGGAGCTGCGCGCCGCGCTGGCGGAGTGGCACCGGCGCATTCCCGAGTACGACCTGCAGCCCGGCGAGACGCCGCGCGTCAGCCACGGCATCCGCGAGGTGCAGTATCTGCCCCTGGTCTGGCCGGCGGACGCCGGGACGGCGGCGGCGCCATGAGGATCCGTCTCGACATCGACCGCTGCGTCGGCCACGGCCGCTGCTACGACCTCGCGGCCGCGCTCTTCGAGCCCGACGAGCGCGGCCACTGCCGCGTCCGCGCGGCGCAGGTGCCCGCCGCGCATGCGACACTCGCACGCCACGCCGTCGCCAACTGCCCCGAGGACGCGCTGGCGCTCGACGAGGACTGACGGCGCGGCGGGTCGCGTCGGCGGCGTGGCCGGCGCGCTCGCCACCTGGCAGGCCCGGTTGCTGGAGGGGGCGACGCCCGGGCGCCCCGCGGCGGCGGGTCGCGCGGGCGCGCTCAGCGCAGGCTCGAGCAGGTCGCTTGGACGTTGCCTTGTTCCGACCCGTCAACGCCAATCGCGCCCTGTCTTCGACCCGTCCCCAGCCCCTGTGCTAGGGACGATGGATCATGATGCGGACCGTCCCCCCGTTGATGTTCTGTCTCGTCTTGGCCGCCGCCGCGGTGGCCGACGCCGGCATCCGCACGGTGCGCAACACCGATGCCGACGGCGACGATTCCCTGCGCGAGGCGATCGACGACGCCGAGAAGGGCGACACCGTCGTCTTCGCCAGCAACGTGCGCGGGACTATCGCGCTCGAGGCGCCCCTCGAGGTGACCGTCGATCTCTCCATCCGCGGCCCGGGGGCCGATGTCGTCACCGTGCGTGGGGTTGGCGAGAACACCCTGCGCCTCACCGGAGTGGTGTCGGTCAGCGGGCTGACGCTGAGCGGCGGCGAGACGGTGCTGGTGGTCGAGCGCGGCAAGGCGACGCTCCTCGACAGCGCCGTGCGCGACGGCGCCGGCGCCGGCATCCGCGCCGACCGCGGCAGCCTGATGGTGCGCCGGACCCTGGTGGCGGGAAATACCGGCGCCGGCATCGTCAGCGACGGCGCCACGGTGACCTGCGTCAACTCGACGGTGGCCGAGAACGGCGGCGCCGGCATTCGCGTCGACGAGGGCTCGCTCATCGCCGCCAACTGCACGATCGCCCACAACCGCGGCGCCGGCGTGCAGGCCGACGGCGGCGAGGCGACGCTCGGCCACTCCGTGCTCGCCGGCAATCAACGCGCCTGCGACGGCCGCGTCACCTCGGACGGCCACAACCTGGTCGATGACACCACCTGCGGCTTCGCGGGTCTCGGCGACGTGCAGACCGACGACGCGCGCGTGCAGGGTGTGGCCGCCAACGGCGGCGCCACCGAGACCGTCGCCCTGAGCGGCGGCAGCGCGGCGATCGACGGCGGCGACAGCGCCGGCTGCCCCGACCCGGCCGGCGGCATGCTCACCGTCGATCAACGCGGCCAGCGCCGGCCGGCGGGCGGGCGCTGCGACATCGGCGCCTTCGAGCAACCGCTCGCGGTCAGCGGCACGGTGGTCAACCGCATCGTCGCCCTGGTCGACGGCGACCCGATTACGACCCTCGAACTGCGCAAGTTCGCCGCCAGCGACCCACGCCTGCAGCAAGCCGCGGCAACGGACGAGGCCGGCCTGCTCGAAGTGCTGATCACCCAGCGCGTGCTCGCCAAGGAGATCCAGGCCCAGGGCATCGTCGTGCCCGATGCCGAGATCGACCGCTCCATCGCCGCCATCCGCCAGCGCAACAACATCTCCGACGACCAGCTCGACGCCGCGCTGGCGCAGCAGGGCATGACGCGCGAGCGCTACCGCCAGCAGGTGCGCGAGGAATTGGAGCGCGCCCAGCTCATAAACCGCGAGATCCGCGGCAAGGTCACCGTCTCCCCCGAGGAGATCGACCGCTATCAACGCGCCCAGGGCACCGAGAAGTCCGACGACGAGGGCGCCAGCGAAGGTGAGAGCGCCGCCGCGGAGCCGACGCCGCAACGGCGCGGCGGCGAGATGACGGTTTCGCACATCGTGCTGCAGATCCCGCCCGGCGCAAGTGCCGAAGAGATCGCCGCCGTCGAGGCCCGCGCGGCCGCCATTCACGCGCAGCTCGACGACGGCGCCGACTTCGCCGAAGTCGCGCAACGCGAGTCGGAAGACGGCGCCGCCAAGGCCGGCGGCAAGCTTGGGACCTTCAAGCCGGGCGAAATGCGCGACGAGCTCGAGACCGCCGTCGCCGATCTCGACCCGGGCGAGTACAGCGATCCGGTGCGCGGCGCGACCGGCATCCACATCGTCAAGCTCGACGCCCGCGCCGGCGCAGGAGAAAGCGTAGCGGAGGTGGAGGCAGAGGCAGAGGAGGAAGCCGCGGCGCCGCCGGCCCCAGCCACCGATGCCGCCCGCGAGGCGATCAAGGAAAAGCTGTACGCGCAGGCGCTCGAGGAGCGCTACACGCGCTGGATCAAGGAAGACCTGCGGCAGCGGCACATGGTGGAGATCGTCCCGTGAGCGGCGCGCCGCGGGTCGCTGTTTCGATGGGCGACCCGACCGGCATCGGCCCCGAAGTCACCCTCGCCGCCCTGGCCAGCCGCGGCCTGCGCGGCCGCCTGACGCCGATCCTGGTCGGCGACCTCGGCGCCTACCAGGACACCGCGGCCCGCCTCGGCCTGGCCGTCCGCTTCGCAGCCTGGTCCCCCGGTGCGCCGCTGCCGCGCGGCGCCATGGCCGTGCACGCGGTCGCCGCCCTGCCCGCCGCGCAGCGCCGGCCCGGCCGGCCGAGCCTCGCCGGCGGCCGTGCCGCGCATGCGGCCATCCTGGCGGCGGTGCGCCTGGTGCGGAGCGGCGCCGCGGACGCCCTTGCCACCGCTCCCATCTGCAAGGCCAACCTGATCGCCGCCGGCCTGCGCGCCGCCGGCCACACCGAATTGCTGGCCGAGCTGTGCGGCGGCGCGCCGGTGCGGATGATGATGATCGGCGACGTCCTGCGCGTTGCCCTGGTCACCACCCACCTCGCCCTGCGGGCCGTGCCGGATGCGCTCAGCATCCCGGGCGTTCTGGAGACCATCACCATTGCCGCCCGCGCCCTGCGCGAGCGCTTCGGCATCGCCCGACCGCGGCTCGGCGTCGCCGGCCTCAACCCGCACGCCGGCGAGCAGGGCCTGTTCGGCGACGAGGACGCACGCCTCATCGCCCCCGCCGTGCGCGCCGCGCGGCGCCGCGGCATCGACGCGCGCGGCCCGCTCGCCGCCGACAGCCTGTTCCCGCAGGCGCGCGGCGGCGCCTTCGACGCGGTCGTCTGCATGTACCACGACCAGGGTCTCGCCCCGTTCAAATTGCTGCACTTCGCCGATGGGGTGAACTTCACCGCCGGCCTGCCCATCGTGCGCACGTCGCCCGACCACGGCACCGCCCACGACATCGCCGGCCGGGGAACCGCCGATGCGCGCAGCATGTCGGCAGCCCTGCGCATGGCTGCGGCGCTGACGACCAGAAATGTTAGCGGAAAAGTAGCGTCACATAAGTAACGCTGCGGGCATTGGGCGTTGCGCTGCGGCGAAAGTGTGTGGTACCCACCGAGGGCCTCGTGGGGGCGAGGCAGCAGAATGGGAGATTGCGGAACGAGGAGCGTGACGCCCGCCCGAGTGGGTTCGTCACATGTGGATGGAACGACGCCGGAGTCGCCTTCGGTGTCTTGGTTGCCCAGGGGCGCCTTCGGCTCTTCCCCGCTCTGGCAGCCGCGGAAGGACGAGGGAGGAACCTATGCTCGTTGTGAATCCGCGACCGATCGTGGTCCTGACCGCGCTGCTGGCAGCGTGGTCGATTTCTGGTTGTTCAACCACCCGCCGTCCGCCCGTCGACGCGGCGCCGCTGATCGATCGTCTGGCGACCGGCCAACCTGAACTCAGCGAGGCCGACCGAGACGCCGACCTCGCCGCCAAGCGCCACGCCGAGATCGACAACGCCTTCCCGCGCGACCAGGAGGTCGTCGGGGCCTACCAGATCAGCATGCGCCCGACCGTCGAACGGGCGCTGCGGCGCGGCAGCAAGTACCTGCCGGGGATGAAGACAACGCTGCGCGAGGAGGGCGTGCCCGCCGAGTTTGCCTACGGCGTGCCCATCGTCGAGAGCGGCTACAGCCTGCATGCCACCTCGCACGCCGGTGCGGTCGGCCCGTGGCAGTTCATCCGCGGCACCGGCAAGCGTTACGGCCTGCGCATCGACGGCTACGTCGACGAGCGGCGCGACCCGGAGAAGGCGACGCGCGCCGCGGCTCGCTACCTGCGCGACCTCTACGATCGCTTCGGCGACTGGCACCTGGCGCTCGCCGCGTACAACACCGGCGAGGGCAACATCGAGCGCATCAAGAGCAAGCGCGGCTGCGAGAGCTTCTGGGAGATGCGCGACGGCGGCTACCTGCCCAACGAGACCTCGGAGTACGTGCCCAAAGTGCTCGCCGCCATGGAGGTCGCCCAGTCGGCCAAGCAACTGGGCATCGACGTGCCGAAGATGGCCGCGCCGCGCTTCGACACCATCGAGATCACGCGGCCGATCTCGCTCAAGGCGGTCGCCCAGCTCACCGGCAGCGACATCGATACGATCCAGGAGCTCAATCCGGCGCTGCGGCGCGGCGTCGTACCGCCGGACGGCTACACGGTCCGTCTGCCGGAGGGCACCAGCGATCAGTTCCAAGTCGCCTTCGCCAGCTACCGCGAGCCGATTCCCGAGCCGGTGCGCTTCGCCCCGTCGCGGCGCGCCGGCGCGCACACCGTGCGGCGCGGCGACACACTCGGCCGTATCGCCGGCCGTTACGGAGTCTCGACGCAAGCCCTCATGCGTGCCAACGGCATACGCCGCCCCAAGGCCCTGCGCACCGGACAGCGCCTGCAGATTCCCGGCAAGGCCGGCGGCACCCGCGTGGTCGCCAGCAAGCCCGGGCGCTCGCAGCGCGGCGCGGTCAGCGCCAACAAGCAGCGCCGTCGCCCGGTGGCGATCGCGGCGCAGAACAAGCCCGGGCGCACTGCGAGTGCCGCGCGGCGCACCGCCGCGAGCGGGAAGCCGCGCGTCGTCGCCCCGGCGAAGTCGCCCAAGCGCGTCACCGCGCCGGCCAAGTCGACCAAGCGCATCGCCGCACCGGCGAAGACGGTCAAGCGCGCCTCGGCGCCGCCGCAGCGCCGCAAGTGAGTCGGGCGAGGGCGCGACGACATCGCGCCCTCGCCTACCTTGACACCACCAGACCCCTCGCATAGCGACGACGAGGTTCTCTCGCCTCGCCGTTCACCGCTATTCTGAGGAGTTCGCCCATGCCCGACTTGGTTCCTGTCCACGGCGGCCTCGACGCGCCGGTCTCCCGCACCGTGCCGCTGTCGCGGCGTGCACGCTTCCTCGCCGCCGCCGCGAGGCTGCCGCGCGTCGAGATGTCGCGCGCCGACCTGGCGACCGTCTACCGCATCGCCGACGGTACCCTGTCGCCGCTCACCGGACCGATGGACGAGGCGACCTGGCACCACGTCCTCGACACCGACACGATCGAGCACGACTATCGGGCGTACGCCTGGACGGCGCCGATCTCCTTCCCGGTCACCGACGCCGAGGCCAAGGCCCTGCGGGTCGGGCAGAGCGCCGCGCTGACGTTCGAGGGAACGATCGTCGGCGTGCTGCGCGTCACCAGCCTCTTCGCCTGGGACAAGGCCAAGCACGTCGAGCGCTTCTACGGCACCAGCCGCACCGACCACCCCGGTGGGCACATCATCGTCGACGACCCGCGCACGCAGTTGGTCGGTGGCGACCTGTGGGCGATGCCGCAGCCGGTCGATGCCGAGTACGGCCGCTATCTCTTCAGCCCGCGCCAGACGCGCACGCTGATCGCCGAACGGCGCTGGGAGCGCGCCCTCGCCTTCCAGACCCGCAACCCGCTGCACCGCGCGCACGAGTACGCGCTGGTCGCCGGTGTCGAGCAGCTCACCCGCCTCGGATTCTTCGCCGGCGTCGTGCTCAACCCGCTGGTCGGCGAATTGAAGGGCGACGACGTGCCGGCGCGCGTCCGCATGCAGTGCTACCGCGCGCTCCTCGACGGCAAGCTGCTCGGCGAGGGCGACAAGGACACGGCGCTCTGGACCGAGCGCGGCTACGACCTCACCGAGATCTTCGAACTGGTCGGCCTGGATATCAAGATGCTGTACGGCGGCCCGAAGGAGGCCGTCATGCACGGCGTCTACCGCCAGAATCACGGCTTCACCGACATCGTCATCGGCCGCAAGCACGCGGACGCCCCGTATGACGACGGCAAGGCCATCTGGGGCGACTTCGACGCGCAGGAGATCTTCGCCAATCTGCGCGGTCAGCTGCACATCCGGCCGTGCAACATCGGCTTCGCGGCCTTTTACGAGAGCGCCGGGCGGGTCGATCTCATGGACAACCACCCGGACGAGAAGCCGGTGGTCATCTCGGGCTCCAAGGTGCGCGAGGCGCTGACCAGTGGCGAGCGTCCCGACCCGCGTATCCTGCGCCCGGAGATCTCCGACCTGCTGATCGCCTACTACCGCAGTAAGGGCTGATCGCGCCGCAGCCGGGCTTGCGCTAGGAGCCCGCCATGCCCAGTCGTGCTCCGAACCGGCCGCGTCGTGCCGGAGCGCCGGCGACGATTCGTGACGTGGCGCGCGACGCGGGGGTCGGCCTGGCGACCGTGTCGCGTGCCTTGAGCGGCTCGCCGCTGGTGCTGGCGGCGACGCGCACCCGCGTCGAGCAGGCGGCGGCGCGTCTGGGCTACCGCCCGAGTCGCGCCGCGCGGGTGCTGCGCGGCATGCCGGCGCGTGTCATCGGCGTGATGGTGCCGGATCTCTCACATGGGCTCTACGGCGCCTGGCTGACCAGCGTCAGCGAGGTGGCGCAGCGACGCGGCTACGTGGTCGTCGTCTGCGACGGGCAATACTCGACCGGCGTCATGACGGCGCAGCTCGAGTGTCTCTTCGACGACCGGGTCGACGGCCTCCTGCTCGGCGGCTCCATTCCCGCCCCGGCGGCCATCCGCCGCTTCATCGACGCCGGCGTTCCCGTGGCACCCGACCTGACGCGGGCGGTGGATCCGCGGGGCGGCGACGGGCAGCCACGCCACCGCAGCGAGCGCGCGGTTACGGCGGCGGCCTATCGGACGCTGATCGCTCTCGGTCATCGGCGCATCGCGTTCTTCGATCGCCCGGAACGCGACAGCGGCTACATCTCGCGTCTGCAACGCATGCGCTGGGAATGCCTGGAGGCGGAGCTCACCGCGGTCGGCGCCGGCGGCGGCGCGCACTGCGTCCACGCCGCCGACGGCGACGACTGCCGCGCCCGTGCGGTGGCGCTGCTGCGCGGCCCGCAGGCGCCGACGGCGCTGGTGCCCGGCATCGAGGGTTTCACGCCGATGGCCCTGCTCGCCATCGCCGACGCCGGCCTGCGCGTCCCCGGCGATGTCTCCCTGTTGGGCTTCGAGGACTCGCCCTGGGAACAGGCGCACCAGCCGCCGATCAGCGTCGTCCGGCACGACTATCGCGGTATCGCCGCGGCGCTGACCGAGAACCTGATCGCCCGCATCGAGGGCTGGCCGAGCGTGCCGGCCGTGCCGGAGTTCCCGTCCGAGTTCGTCCGCCGCGGCTCGATCGCCGCGCCGCCCTGAGGGCAACCAGTCTCAGCGCAGCCGCCCCTCGACGAAGGGAACCTCAAAGACCTTGTCGTGCTGGATCGGGCCGTGCCCGACGTAGCCGCCCTCGCCGAACAACTCGCCGTGGTCGGCGGTGACGGTCACGTAGGTGTGCGGCGGCACGAGGTCGGCGAGACGGGCGAAGACGCCGTCGAGGTAGCGCACGGCGTCGATCTGCCGGGCCCGCAGGGCGTCGAGCTGGCGCTGGTCGAAGGGCGCCGGCGCCACGGCGGTGGCGTCGAGTTTGCGCAGGGTGCCGTGCAGGCCTGACAACCGCGGCCACAGACTCGGGTCCTCGCTCGGCAACGCGAAGGGATAGTGCGTCTCGCCGACGTTGAGCAGGTGAAAGGTGGGCCGGTCGTCGTCGAACCGCAGCCGCGGCAGCATCGCCGCCATGTCGTTGTGCGTCGGCATGAGGGTGAAGGAATCGAAGTCGTGCGCCAGGGGTGTCGCCGGGTTGAGCACCGGCAGCGACACCAGCGCGTGCGTGCGGTAGCCGAGCGAGTGGCGCAGGAACGAGGGCAGCCACAACGACGGCAGCAGGTCCTTGAAGGCGACGCCGTCGACGCCGAGCCGCTCGGCATACCGGGCGAAGTCCTGCTTGTAGTACTCCGAGGCGAACACGTGTCGCGGACTGGCGTGCGGCAGCAGACCCATCAGCAGGTTGAAGTGCGCCGGCGAGGTCCACGAGGCGTAGCTCCACCGCCGCTGCAGCGCGCCCAGCCGGCCCAGCGCCCGGGGCGCGGCGGCGACGAAGCTGTCGAAGCGACAACTGTCGAGGACGATGAGCAGGTAGTGATTGCGCGGCATCGGCGTCCCCCAACGTGTAGCACGTCGCCCCGGGGCGTTGTCGCCCTGGGCGCCCTTGGCTACTGTCCGGCAATGCGCCGACTGCTGCTGCCCGTGCTCCTCGCCCTGCTCGCCGCCTGCACCCGCTCGCAGCCCGACGACCCGAATGCCTTCAAGGTAGCCCTCCTCAGCCCCGGCCCGGTCAGCGATGCCGGCTGGAACGCCCTCGCCTACGAAGGCCTGCTCGCCATCCGCGACCAACTCGGCGCCGAGATCGCCCAGGTGGAGGTCAAGAACCCGGGCCAGTTCGAAGACGCCTTCCGCGACTTCGCCCGCCGCGGCTACCGGCTCGTCTTCGGCCACGGCTTCGAGTTCCAGGACGCCGCCGCCGCCGTCGCCGGCGATTTCCCCGACACCGTCTTCATCACCACCTCCGGCAGCACCGTGCGCCCCAACGTCGCGCCGCTGCGCTTCATGCTCGAGGAAGCGACCTATCTCGAGGGGATGCTGTCGGCGTCCCTGTCCAAGACCGGCAAGGCCGGCGCCGTCGGCGGCATGGCCATCCCCTCGGTGACCAGCACCATCGCCGCCTATGCGGCCGGGGCCAAGGCGGTGAACCCGAGCTTCCAGGTCGTCAGCAGCTATGTCGGCAACTGGGAGGATGTCGGCGCCGCCAAAGAGGCCGCGCTGGCGCTCGTCCAGCAGGGGGCCGATTTTCTCTTCCACAATGCCGACGCCGCCGGGCTCGGCGTCTTCCAGGCGGCCCAGCAGCGCCAGGTGCTGGCCTTCGGCGCCAACAAGAACCAGAACGACGTGGCCCCCGACGTGGTGCTCGCCAGCGCCGTCATCGACATTCCCAAGGGCTTCCTGACGGTCGCGCGCCAGGTGCGGGACAAGACCTTCGTCGCCAAGATCGAGACACTCGGCATGACGGACGGCGTCATCTCACTCCAATACAATGACGCCCTCGCCGACCGCATCCCACCCGAGGTGCGCGCCAAGATCGACGCCGCGCAGCAGGCGATCCTCGCCGGCACGCTGGTGCCGCCGAGCGCGGAGTTCTGACGGGACGCGTACCGCAGAGACGCATCGGGACGGAGACCTCGCAGCTCGATCCGTGCCCGCTCTGCGCCTCTGCGCCGCCGCGGTAGAGACGAGAAAGCATGACTCCAGTCCTGGCGCTGCGCGGGATCACGAAACGCTACGGCGGCGTCGCGGCGTTGGACGGCGTCGATCTCGACGTGCGCGCGGGTGAGGTGCATGCGCTGCTCGGCGAAAACGGCGCCGGCAAGTCGACGTTGATGAACGTCGCGTACGGGCTGGTGGCGCCGGACGCGGGCGCCATCGCGGTTGACGGCCGACCACGGCGCTTCGCCAACGCGCTCGACGCGCGGCGGGCGGGCATCGGCATGGTGCACCAGGAGTTCGCCCTGGTCGACGCGCTGTCGGTGGCCGAGAACCTCGCCCTGGCGCTCAGCCCGCCGGGCGAGTGGCGCTGGCGTCGGGCGCGGGTGGCGGCCGCGGCGGCACGCCTGGCGGCGCGCGCCGGGCTCGAGCTCGGCGACCTCGATGCGCCGGTCGGCGGGCTGCCGGTCGGCCTGCGGCAGCGCATCGAGATCGTCAAGGCGCTGGCAGGCGAGACGCGCGTCCTGATCCTCGACGAGCCGACCGCGGTGCTGACGCCGGCCGAGTCGGCACAACTCTTCGCCGTACTCGACCGCCTGCGCGGCGATGGCGCTGCGGTGGTCTTCATCACCCACAAGCTGAGCGAGGTGACCGCGCTCGCCGACCGCGTCACGGTAATGCGCCGCGGCCGTGTCGTGGCGCGGACGACGCGCGGCGAGGCCGACGAAGCCGAGCTGGCGCGCCTGATGGTCGGCGCGCTGCTCCTCGGCGCCGCGGCCGTGCCGGCGCCGGCACCGGACGCCGGCCTGCAACTGCAGCTCGAGGCGGTCCGCGTCACCCGTTCGCAGAGTGTCGGACTCGACGGCGTCTCGCTGGCCCTGCACGCCGGCGAGATCCTCGGCATCGCCGGCGTCGACGGCAACGGCCAGGACGCGCTGTTCGAACTGCTCACCGGATTGTGCCCCCCGCTGCACGGCACCGTCTGGCTCGGCGGCGCGCCGCTGCGACACTTCGACCCGGCGACGCTGATCGACGCCGGCGTCGCCTGCATCCCGCCCGACCGGCTGCGCCAGGGCGTCGTCGCGGCCATGAGCGTGCGCGAGAACGCGGCGTTGAATCGCCGCCTGCTCGGCGCCGGCGGCTGGCGCGTGCTCCCGGCGGCGCAGCGCGCCGCGGCGCAGACGATGGTCGACGCGTATGCCATCAAGGCCGACGGCCTCGACACGCCGGTGCGCGGCCTGTCGGGAGGCAACGTCCAGAAACTGATCGTCGCGCGCGCGCTGGCGACGGCGCCGCGCCTGTTGGTCGCCGTGAATCCGACCCGCGGCCTCGACATCGCCGCCGCGGAGGCGGTGTGGGCAGCGGTCGGCAAAGCGCTCGAGCGCGGCGCCGGCGTGCTGCTCGTCTCGACCGACCTGGATGAGATCGTCGCCCGCGCCCATCGCGTCGCCGTGCTGTACCGTGGCCGCCTCAGCGCGCCGCTGGCGCGCCCATTTCCGGTCGAGCGCCTCGCCGCGCTGCTCGCCGGCCGCGAGGCGGCGTGACCGCCTCGCCCGGGGCGGTCGCCGGAGCGGTCGCCAGGTGGCGCGCGCTCCGGATGCCGCTGTTGGCGCTCGCCGCCGCGCTCGCGGCCAGCGGCGTGGTCGTCGTCCTCGCCGGCGGCGACCCATTGCTGGCGCTGACAGCACTGCTCGAGGGCGCCTTCGGCAGCCCCGACGCCTGGTCGGAGGTGGGAGTGCGCGCCAGCCCGCTGCTCCTCACCGGGCTGGCCGTCACCATCGCCTTCCGGGCCGGGATCTGGAACATCGGCGCCGAAGGGCAATTGCTCGTCGGCGCGGTCATGGTCGCCTGGCTCGGCACGCGCGTCGGCGCCTGGCCGAGTGCCGTCGCCCTGCCCGTGCTGCTGGCCGCGGCCGCCGCCGGCGGCGCCGCCTGGGCCGGCATCGCCGCGGTGTTGCGCACCGCCCGCGGCGTCGACGAGGTGATCAGCACGATCATGCTCAACTTCATCGCCCTCGGCCTGCTCGGCTGGCTGGTGCAGGGTCCGTTGATGGAAGCCGCCGGCGCCTACCCGCAGAGCGACGCCATCGCCGCGACCGCGCGCATGCCGCGGCTCGTCGGCGGCTATCGCGTCCACGCCGGGCTCGTCCTCGCCCTGCTCGCCGCCGCCGCCGCCTGGGGCCTGCTCTTCCGCACCGCGCTCGGGTTCGAGATGCGCGCCGCCGGCCTCAACATCCTCGCCACCCGCCTGGCCGGCCTGCGCACCACCGGCGCCCTGCTGCGCGCCCTGGCGCTGAGCGGCGCCCTCGCCGGGCTCGCCGGCGGCATCGAGGTCAGCGCCGTCACCTTCCGGCTCTACGAGAACTTCTCCCCCGGCTACGGATTCACCGCCATCGCCGTGGCGCTGCTCGGCCGCCTGCATCCTGGCGGTGTCGTCGCCGCGGCCCTCTTCTTCGCCGCCCTCGACGTCGGCTCGACCGCCATGCAGCGCGTCGCCGGCGTCTCGGCGGTGCTGGTGTCGGCGGTGCAGGCGATCGTCATCCTGGCCCTGTTGGCGTTCGAGCAGCGCCGCGGCCAGACGGGAGCGGCATGAGCGCCGATCTCGCCGCGGCGCTGCTCGCCTCGACGCTGACCATGGCCGTGCCACTGCTGCTGGCGGCCCTCGGCGAGCTGATCGCCGAGCGCGCCGGCGTCCTCAACATCGGCCTCGAAGGCATGCTGCTCGGCGGCGCCTTCGCGGCGCTGACCGTGGCGCTGCTGAGCGGCTCGGTGGCGCTTGGCGTCGCCGCGGCGCTCGCCGTCGGCGCCGGGCTGGGCGGGCTGCTGGCGCTGTTCGTCGCGCACTGGAACGCCAATCAGGTGGTCGCCGGCACGGCCCTGAACCTGCTCGCCGCCGGCATCACCGGCGTCGCCTACCGGGCCGTCTTCGGCGTCACCGGCGCGGCCCTGACCATCACCGGCGCGCCGGCCCTGCCGCTGCCCGGCCTCTCGACGCTGCCGGTCCTGGGTCCGTTCTTCAACCAGACGCTGATCGGGTATGCGGCCTTCGCGCTCGTGCCCGTGGTCGGCGGCTGGCTGGCCTACAGCCTCGGCGGCCTGCGCCTGCGCATGGTGGGCGAGAACCCGCACGCCGCCGAGACGCAGGGCGTCGCCGTGCGGCGCGTGCGCCTCGCCGCACTGGTGTGTTGCGGCATGCTGGCCGCGGCCGGCGGCGCCTTTCTGTCGATCGCCTACGCCAACACCTTCGTCGAGGGCATGTCGGCCGGACGCGGCTTCATCGCCCTGGCGATCGTCATCGTCGGCCGCCGCAGCGCCCCCGGTATCATGGTCGCCGCCCTGTGCTTCGGCTTCGCCACCGCGCTGCAGTTCCACTTTCAGGCCCTCGGTCTGGCGGTGCCGTTCCAGTTCTTCCTGATCCTGCCCTACGTCCTGACGCTGCTCGTCCTCGCCGGATTCGCCGGCCGCGCCGCCGCCCCGGCCGCGCTCGGACAGCCGTACGAGCGCTGATCTGTCGCGCTTCTCACAACGCGAAGACGCGAAGACGCGGAGAAGGCAGCGCCGCCTTCGCGCCTTCGCGCCTTCGCGTTGAATCCCCTTCAGAAGAACCGGATACGAAAAGGCAGCACGGCCCACAGGCGTTCGCGTACGAAGACGCTGCCGGGGAGGCCGAGGTTCAGCCGCGGCAACTGCCAGCGCTTGCGGCGCGGCAGGCGTTCGATGAGCAGCGGTTGATCGACGGCGACGCCGAGAGCGCGGCGCACGGCGTCGAAGGCTTCCTCCAACCCGCCGAGTTCGTCGACCAGCCCGAGCGCCAGCGCCTGGCGGCCGGTCCAGACGCGCCCCTGCGCGCTCGCTTCGGTCGCGTCCGCCGACAGCCCGCGCGCCGCCGCGACCTTGCCGACGAAGTCGCGGTAGAACGCGTCGGCCTGCGCCTGCAGGCGCGCCCGCCCCGCAGCGTCGAGGGCGTGGTAGTCCGACAGCAGCGTCGCGTTGCGGCCGCGCCCGACCAGCTCCTTGTGGATGCCGAGGCGGTCGTAGAGTCCGCGCAGATTGGCCTTGCCGGCGACGACGCCGATCGACCCGGTGATCGTGCCCGCCTCGGCGAGCAGCGGCCGGCCGACCATCGCGACGTAGTAGCCGCCGGAGGCGGCGACGTCGCCACACGACGCCACGACCGGCTTGACGGCGCGCGTCCGCTCGAGCTCGCGCCAGATGAGGTCGGAGGCCAGCGCCGAGCCGCCGGGGCTGGTGACGCGCAGCACCAGCGCGGCGATGTCGGCGCGTTCGCGCACATCCTTCAGCATCGCCGCCAGCGATGCCGCCCCGCTCGCCGTCGCGCCGTCCGGCCGCGTCGTGCTCTCGCCCGGCCGGATGGTGCCGCCGATGTGCAGCAGCGCCACGGTGTGACGCGCCTGGCGCAGCGCCGCGAGGCGCGTCTCGCGGCCGCGCTGGCGGGCATAGGCGCCGCCTTCGATCGGCGCCCCGGCGCGACATGCGTCGACGAGCTGCTGCTCGGCTTGGTCGGCATAGGCGGTGGCGTCGACGAGGCGCTCCTGTACCGCCTCGGCGGCGGTGAACGGCCCGCGCCCGAGCGCATCGCGCGCCGCCGCGGCGTCGAGGCCGCGGCCGGCGGCGACGGCCGCGACGACCTGTTCGAACAGGTCGTCGACCAACGCCTCGAGCATCTCCCGGTGCGCCGGCGACATGTCGGCACGGCTGAACATCTCGCCGGCCGACTTGAAGCGTCCGACCTGAATCACCTCCGCCGCGACGCCGACCCGCTCCAGCGCCTGGCGCAGGAAGAGCGCCTCCGAGGAGAGGCCGGTGACGTCGAGGGTCGCCGCCGGGGTGAGCAGGACGCGCTCGGCGGCGCTGGCGAGGTAGTACTCGCTGACGCCGGCGCGCTCGAGGTGCACCCAGACCCGCTTGCCGGCGCCGCGCAGCCGCTCGACGGCGCGACGCAGGCCCTGCAGTCGGGCCCAGCTCGCCTGCAGGTCATCGACGCGCAACAGCACACCTGCCAGGTGCTGGTCGTCGCGCGCCCAGCGCAGCAGGGTCAGCAGACCGAGGTAGTCGGTCGCCGGGCGGCGCAGCAGGCCGAGGAGGCGGGAGTCGCCCGCCTCCTCGGCCAGTGCGCCGGTCAGGGAGATGGTGAGGACCTCGTACGGCGTGCGCCGCCGGAGTCCGGTGGAGAGTCGCAGCAGCCCGATGGCTGCCGCCCGCCGCAACCCGCGCCACATGCCCGGCAGGCTACGCCGGGTGGGTGGCGCGGGCAACGGCGGCTCAGCTCGCCCTGGCGGTGACGCGCGCCGCGTCGTCGAACGCCGGGGTGCGGGAGGGGGGGTTGATCGGCACGACCTTGCCCTGGCGGCGCAGCTCGTCCTCGCGCTCGCCCCAGCGAAGTAGCCCCTGACGCAGGTAGTCGGGATCGAACCGCAGGATCATGCAGATGTTGTCGAACGAATACGGCCAGATCCGGTCGGTGGACACGATCCAGCCGTAGGCGTCCTCGTACAGCTCTCGACCGTTCTGGTCGCTGGTGAAGCGGTACTTCTGGAAGCACTCGACCGCGTCCTGCAGCATGGCCAGGATCAGGTTGTACTCGGGGCCGGGGGGGGCGGCCTTGCGCAGCACCGCGAAGTACTGGGCCGGCAGCATGATGTCGGGGGTGAAGAGGCGTCCTTCGCCTACCAGGTTGTCACGCATGCCGCCTCAGACGGGCCGCGCGGGGAGAGTATTCAAGAGTTTCACACGGAGGAACGGAGAAACGGAGAACCGATTGACGGTTCGGTGCACTTCTCCGTTCCTCCGTGCGAAAGGCCCTTCCCTTCCAAGGGGTTACACCGAGAAGGAGGCGCCACAGCCACACGTCTTCTTGACGTTTGGATTGCGCAGCGTGAAGCCGGTGGCCATCAGGCCGTCGGCAAAGTCGAGTTCCGTGCCGTTGAGGTAGAGGAAGCTCTTGCGGTCGACGAGCATCTTGGCGCCGTCGCGTTCGAAAACCTTGTCGCCGTCCTTGGGGTCGTCGAGGTCCATCTTGTACTGCAGGCCCGAGCAGCCGCCGCCGATGACCTTGACCCGCAGGCCCTTGTCCGGCACGTCGCTGACCAGGCTGAGGATCTTCATCACCGCGTTGTCAGTCAGGTTGATGGCCATGGTGTCTCCTCTAGCGCGCCGCGCGCTGGCGCACAGCCCAGGTGGGTGACAGGGCACGCAGGCGCTCGACCTCGTGGGCGACGCGCTCGACGGCGTAGTCAATGTCGGCCTCGGTGGTGAACCGCCCCAGCCCGAAGCGGATGGAGGCATGCGCCGCCTCGTCGTCGAGGCCGATGGCGCGGAGTACCGGCGACGGCTCGAGGCTGGCCGAGGTGCAGGCCGAGCCGGACGACACCGCGACGTCGGGCAGCGCCGCCATCAGCGAGTCGCCCTCGATACCGGGAATGATCAGGTTGAGGTTGCCGGCCAGGCGTTCGGTCGGGTGTCCGTTAACGACCAGCTCGGCGATCCGTACCGCCAGACCGCGCTGCAAGCGCTCGCGCAGGCGCGCCAGGCGGGAGGCCTCCGCCGCCATCTCGGAGGCGGCAATGGCACAGGCGCGGCCAAGGCCGACGATCCCCGGGACGTTGAGAGTGCCCGAGCGCAGACCGCGCTCGTGGCCGCCGCCGTGCATCTGCGCGGCCAGGCGCAGGCGCGGGTTGCGCCCCCGCACCCACAGGGCGCCGACGCCCTTCGGGCCATAGAACTTGTGCGCCGTGAAGGCGACACAGTCGACGCCCAGCGCGTCGACGTCGACGGGAATCTTGCCGATGCTCTGCGCCGCGTCGGTGTGGAAGGCGACACCGTGCGCGCGGGCGATGGCACCGATCGCCGCGATCGGGTGCACGGTGCCGATTTCATTGTTGGCGTGCATCAGGGAGATGAGGACCGTGCGCGCCGTGATGGCACGGAGTACGTCGTCAGGGTCGACCTGCCCGTGGCGATCGACCGGCAGCACCGTGACGCGGGCGCGACCAGCCTTCTCCAGCGCCTTGCAGCTATCGAGCACCGCCTTGTGCTCGGTGGCGCCGGTGATGACGTGGTCGCCGCGGTCGGCATGGAACTCGACGATGCCCTTCACCGCCAGGTTGTCCGACTCGGTGGCGCCGCTGGTCAACACCACGTCGCGCGCCTCGGCGCCGAGCAGCGCGGCGATCTCGCCGCGCGCCGCCTCGACTGCTTCGTCCGCCTCCCAGCCAAAGCGGTGGCTGCGACTGGCGGCGTTGCCGAATCGCTCAGTGAACCACGGCAGCATCGCCTCCAGCACGCGCGGATCGACCGGCGTGGTGGCGTGGTTGTCGAGATAGACCGAGCGGCTCACGTCCCGAATGGTACCCGAGCGGGTTGGCGCCGACTAGGGGAGGTGCAGCAGCGGCCGGAGATAGCGGCCGGTGTGCGAGGCCGCCACTGCCGCGACCTCCTCCGGGGTGCCCTGGGCGACGATGCGGCCGCCGCCGCCGCCGCCCTCGGGGCCGAGGTCGATGACGTGGTCGGCGACCTTGATGACGTCGAGATTGTGCTCGATCACCAGCACCGTGTTGCCGCCGGCCACCAGCCGGTCGAGGACGCCGAGCAGCTTGTCGACGTCGTGGAAGTGCAGCCCCGTGGTCGGCTCGTCGAGGATGTAGAGGGTGCGTCCGGTCGAACGCCGGCTGAGCTCTTTGGCCAACTTGATGCGCTGCGCCTCGCCGCCCGAGAGCGTCGTCGCCGCCTGGCCCAGGTGGATGTAGTCGAGACCGACGCTGGCCAGCGTCTCGAGCTTCTGCCGGATCGGCGGCACGCTGGCGAGGAATTCGAGCCCCTGGCCGACGGTCAGGTCGAGCACCTCGGCGATCTGCTTGCCCTTGTACTTCACTTCCAACGTCTCGCGGTTGTAGCGGGCGCCGCGGCACACCTCGCAGGTGACGTACACATCGGGCAGGAAGTGCATCTCGATGCGAATGACGCCGTCGCCGGCGCAGGCCTCGCAGCGCCCGCCCTTGACGTTGAACGAGAATCGCCCCGGTCCGTAGCCGCGCATGCGCGCCTCGGGGAGCTGGGCAAAGAGCTCGCGCAACGGCGTGAAGAGCCCCGTGTAGGTCGCCGGATTGGAGCGCGGCGTGCGGCCGATCGGCGCCTGGTCGATGTCGATGACCTTGTCGATCCATTCGACGCCGCTGAGGCGGTCGTGCGCCCCCGGCGCCTCCTTGCCGCCGGTCAGCCGCTGCGCCAGGGCGCGGTAGAGGGTGTCCACGACCAGCGAGCTCTTCCCCGAGCCGGAGACGCCGGTGACGCAGATCATCGTCGCGAGCGGAAACGCCACCGTCGGCCCGGTCAGGTTGTGGTGACGCGCCCCGTGCACGGTCAGCGCCCGGCCGCTGCCGGCGCGGCGCTCGGTCGGCACGCGGATCTCCAGTGCGCCGGACAGGTAGCGCCCGGTGAGCGAGGCGGGATCGGCGCGCACCGCCGCCGGCGTCCCGGCGCTCACCACTTCGCCGCCGTGCACGCCGGCGCCGGGCCCCATGTCGATGACGTGGTCGGCGGCCTCGATCGTGTCGCGGTCGTGCTCGACGACGATCACCGTGTTGCCCAACCCCTGCAGGCGGCGCAGCGTCTCGAGCAGGCGGGCGTTGTCGCGCTGGTGCAGGCCGATCGACGGCTCGTCGAGCACGTACAGGACGCCGCTCAGACTGGCGCCGATCTGGGTCGCCAGGCGGATGCGCTGTGCCTCGCCGCCGGACAGCGAGCCGGCCTGCCGGTCGAGCGTCAGGTAGTCGAGCCCGACGTTGTGCAGAAAGCCGAGCCGCTCGCGCGTCTCGCGCAACAGGCGCTCGCCGATCTGCGCCTCCTGCGGCGTCAGGTCGAGTCCATCGACGAAGGCCAGCGCCGCCGCGACCGACAGGGCGCAGACCTCGGTGATCGAGCGCCCGTGCAGCCGCACCGCCAGGGCCTCCGGCTTCAGGCGCGCTCCCTTGCAGGTGCGGCAACAGCGCACGCTCATGAACTGCTCGAGTTCCTCGCGCACCCACTCGGAGTCGGTCTCCTTGAAGCGCCGGTCGAGGTTGGGGATGACGCCCTCGAAGGTGCGGGTGAATTCGGAGCGCCGTTTGCCGCGCTCGAAGACGAAGGGAATCTCGGTGTCGCCGGTGCCGTGGAGAATCGTCTCGCGCGCCGCCTTGGGCAGCGTCTTGAAGGCCGCGTCGAGCGTGAACTTGTAATGGCGCGCCAGGGCGGCGAGCACCTCCTGGCGCGCATGCTCGCCGCTGCGCTTCTCCCACGGCGCGATGGCCCCCTCGGCGAGCGACCGCGACTCGTCGGGCACCACCAGGTCGGGGTCGAAGTAGTTGGTCGTGCCGAGGCCGCTGCAGGTGGGACAGGCGCCGTGCGGGCTGTTGAAGGAGAACAGGCGCGGCGTCAGCTCTGGAAACGACAGTCCGCAGGCGGTGCAGGCGAAGCGCTGGCTGTACAGCGTCTCCTGCACCGGCTCGTCCCCGTCGGCGCCGAGTCGGGCGATGCTGACGACGTCGTCGCCGTGCGTGAAGGCGACGCCGAGCGAATCGGCCAAGCGCGACTCGATGCCGGGCCGGATCACCAGGCGGTCCACCAGCACCTCGATGGTGTGCTTGTGGGTCTTGATCAGGCTGATGTCGTCGGCGAGGTCGCGCAGGGCGCCGTCGATGCGGGCGCGCACGAAGCCGCCCTTGCGCAGCGCCAGTAGCTCCTTGCGAAACTCCCCCTTCTGGCCGCGCGCCAGCGGCGCGAAGATGTGCACGCGCGACCGTTCCGGCAGCGCCATGACGCGGTCGACGATCTGCTGCACCGTCTGCGTCGTGATCGGCTCGCCGCAGCTCCAGCAGTGCGGCCGGCCGAGGCGGGCGAAGAGGATGCGCAGGTAGTCGTAGATCTCGGTGACCGTGCCGACGGTCGAGCGCGGATTGCGGCTGGTCGACTTCTGCTCGATGGCGATCGCCGGCGACAGGCCGTCGATCGAATCGACGTCGGGCTTCTCCATCTGCGCGAGGAACTGACGCGCGTAGGCCGACAACGACTCGACGTAGCGGCGCTGCCCCTCGGCGTAGATGGTGTCGAAGGCGAGCGAGGATTTCCCCGACCCCGACAGGCCCGTGATCACCACCAGCCGGTGGCGCGGGATCTCGACGGTGATGTTCTTGAGGTTGTGCTCGCGCGCCCCGATGACGACGATCGCGTCGGCCATGAGCCGGCCAACCTGGGAGCCGCTCGCCGCGAAGTCAACCAGGGCGCGCGCCGCCGCCACAGCGGTCCAGCTCGGTTCCCTCGCCCACACCGTTCGGCTAGGAGCCGGGCATGCGCTTCGGCCTGATCACGCCGGTGGTGACGCTGGTGCCGCGCAGCCACGCCGCCTGGGAGGCCGCGGCCGGCCCCGCCGAGTTGCGCCGCATCGCCGTCGCCGCCGATCGCCTCGGCTACGCGCACCTCAGCTGCAGCGAGCACGTCGGCATCCCCACCGGCGTCGACGCGCACCGCGGCAGCCGCTACTACGACCCCGCCGCGACGCTCGGCTGGATCGCCGCCTGCACCGAGCGCATCGGCCTGCTCACCCACGTCGTGGTGCTGCCCTACCATCACCCGCTGGCGCTGGCGAAAACCTACGGCACGCTCGATCGGCTGTCGGGCGGGCGCGTTATCCTCGGCGTCGGCGTCGGCAGCCTGGAGGCCGAGTTCGCCCTCCTCGGCGTCGATTTCGCCGGCCGCGGCGCGCGCTACGAGGACGCCCTGCGCGCCCTGCGCGCCGCCCTCGGCCGGCGCGAGCCCGCGTATGCCGGCTCGCACTATCGCTTCGACGGCTTCGTCATCGATCCCTGCGCGCTGCAGGAGCGCCTGCCGCTGTGGCTCGGCGGCCGCTCGCCGCGCTCGCTGCGGCGGGCGCTGGCGCTTGGCGACGGCTGGGATCCGTTCGGGCTCGATCGCGACGCGCTGGGCGCCCTGTTGGCGCGCGCCCGCGACTGGCCGCAGTGGCGCGACGACCTGGCCATCGTGCTCAGCCCGGACCGCCCGCTGGCGCTCGACACGCCCGCCGACGTCGAGCAGACGCGCGCCACCGTGCGCGCCTACCAGGCGATCGGCGCCACGACCCTCAATCTGCGCTTCCGCCACCGCAGCCTCGAACACTACCTGGAGATCCTTGAACGCTTCGCAGCCGAGGTCATGCCGGCGGACGTGGCGCATCGAGGTCCATGACGGACACCATTCCGTTCTCCCGCCCCTCGATCGGCGAGGAGGAGATCGCCGCGGTCGTCGCGTGCCTGCGCTCGGGCTGGATCACCAGCGGACCGCGCACGGCGCACTCCGAGTGGGAGTTCGCCGCCGCGCACGCGCGCGATCCTGCCGGTGCACTCCGCGGGCCCGCCGTGCGACGACGCCGCGCGCGCCGACTTCGCCGAGGTCCGACCGCTCGGGCGCGCCGCCTACCCGTGCACGCACGCCCATCATCTCTACGTCGTGCGCCTGACCCTCGAGCGCCTCGACGCCGAGCGCAAGGCGATCATGGCCGAGGGGATGGAAGCGGGCGTCGCTCTCGGCCTGCACTTCCTCGCCGCGCACGAACTGACATACTACCGTGCCCGCTTCGGTGACCTGCGCGCCGCCCGGCCCGTCGCCAGCGACGCCGCGGCGCGCCTGTTCTCGTGCCGCTCTACCCGGGGCCGAGCGACGCCCAGCAGGACCGGGTGGTGGCCGGACTGAGCGACGTCGTCCGGCGCCACCGGCGCTGACGCGGCAGGGCAGTGGTCGGGCGCGGCGGCGGCTCGCCCGCAGCGCAGCGCGCTACGCCGCCCCACGCCGTGGAGGGCGCCGCCCCGTCGGCGCCTGTGGCAATGGGCGGCCGCGGCTTCATGCACCAGGCGCCGACGCGGCGGCGCCCTCCAGGTCACTGGTAGGTGATCGCGTCCGCCATGGTCAGCAGGATCTGCGCGCCGCAGTCGGGGTTGGTCTGGATCACCACGTCGTAGGTGCCGGCGCTCGTCGCCGCCGGGAGGTTGGCGACGTTCACCTGCGAGCTACTGAGCGTCGTCGCGCCAATGATGGCGGTGGTGCCGCCGCCGAAGTCGACGGCGACGATCGGCTGCCGCCCGCTCGTGGTGCAGAAGCGCAGGCCGCTGTCGTTTAGGAGCAGCGGCGTACTCGCCGTGTAGCTCATGCCGCCGAGCGGCACGGTGATGCTCGTCGACGCGGCGCCGTCGTCGATCCAGGTCAGCGTCGCCGTGCCCGCGGTGGCGGTGGCCGTCGCCGTGCCGGTTGGCACCGCGAGCGTCGCCGTTGCCGTCGCCGTCAGGATCGGCGGAACGGATGCCGTCGCCGTCGCGGTGGGCGGAACCGCCGCCGTCGCGGTCGGCGTCGGAGTCGGCGTGGCGCTGCCGCCGGGCGTGGCGGCGCTGGCGCAGAAGGCGATGGCGAAGCCGCTGCTCGGACTCGGCGAGACCGAGCAGCCGTAGTCGGCCGACTCGTCGTCGTACTGGAACACGTAGGCGCCCGGGCAGGCGGCTTTGAACGTCTCGTAGTATGCCGTCGTGCCGCCGCCGGCCTGGAGTCCGGCCTGCACCCAAGCGGGATTGAAGCCGCCGCCGACGCCCGGGTAAAAGCCCTCGGTGGTGCCCTGCGCCTGACAGGTGCCGAGGCCGCTGAGCGTCGACGGCAGGCACGGGTAGGCGGTGCCACCGCTGTACGTCACCGCCTGGCAGGTGTAGCCGAGGGCGTCGCCGAACGACGACGCATACTGCCCGCACGGCGCGCCGATGTTGCCCGCCGAGCACCCCCAGTTGGGCACCAGCACGCCGCCCTGGAACTGCAGGCACACACCCGTACCAGGCGGCGGCAGGACCTGGCACATGGCGTTGGTCAGGGTCTGGCCGGGCCCGCAGCTGGCCGGCGTCGGGGTCATCCCGGGCGCCGCGGTCGTGCCCGGCGTCGGTGCGCCGGCGACGAAGATGTCGGTGAACTCCGTAGCTGGCGGACAGTCGGCGGCCGAGAAGGCGGTGAAGTTGCCGCCGTTGGTCGTCGCCTGCGTGTTGTTTCCGACCGGACTGCCGAAGGTGTCGGCGGTGTTCTTCGCCTCGTACATGTCGAGATAGGTCAGCGTCGTCCCGCTGCCGCCATCGCACGGCACGGTGGCCGCGGGGGCGTTGCCGAGCGCGTCGGTGGTGATCGCGCTGGTGCATCGCAAGCCCGCCGGCGGCGGCGGCGGCGTGCCCGCGCTGCTGTTTAGGCAGACATCGGCCGGCTGGTTGCAGCCCACTGGCGTGCCGCTGCCGCGCGGGTCGAGAAAGACCAGGTCCGTCGGGCAACTCGTCATCTGGCCGACGGTATTCAGGTCGGCACTGCAGCCGGCGACCGAACAGTCCGCCGCGCCGAGCACCGTGACGCTGGTCTCGACGTTGAAGCCGTTGATGACGCTGACATCGTAGTTGAACACGCCGTCCGCCGTGGTGGTTGGCTCGAAGCGCAGGGCGGGCGCCGTTGGGCCGCTCTGGCCGCCGCTGGCGCCCACCGCGCCGCAATCGAGGAGCCCGCCGCTGAGCGTTGTGGTATCGCCGCCGCATTGCCCGGTGGCGCAGTTGAGGTCGCCGTCGCTCAGCGCACATCCGGTGCGCGGCCAGAAGACGCCCGACGACCAGTTCTGCGGCATACAAAAGGTCGTCGCGGTGCTGCACAGCCCGCCTGCGCAGGGCGCGGAGCCGGGACAGTCGGCATCGACGCTGCACGTGCACCGGCCGAGGTGTTGGCCGCCCGACACCTGGCACACGGAATCCGCGCCGGTGCACACCGCGGCCTGGTTGCTCAGCGTGCAGGCGGGCGCGACGGCCCAGTTGCCGCTCTCCGGAAAGGCCGGCGGGGTGGAGGCTGTGCCGGGTCCGTTCTGGCCGATGAAGATCGGCTCGGCGCAGTGGTTCGTGAAGGTGTACGTATACGTCGCGCCGCTGCACACGGACGGCGCCGGCGCACACCCCTCGAGCGCCACCGCGACGCCAGCGATGATCTCGCCGATGGCGATGGCACCGTCGCCGTCGCGGTCGCCGGCCACGCACACCGCCACGACCTGCAGCCCGAGCGCAACGTTGACTACGGTGATCAGCTCGGCGATCACCACCACGCCGTCACCGTTGCAATCAGCGCTGCAAGTCTGCGCCGCGGCTGGGCGCGGGATCAGGGTCAGCAGCGCGCCGACACCGATCAGGATGCTCCGCCGCGGCCCCCTACCCCTTCCGATCATCAGCATCCCCATCGCTCTCCGACCGCCGCAAGCCTAGGCGAACGATCGTGAAACGCAATGCGGAAGTGGCGCCGGCCGCCTCAGCGATTGGCCACCAGGACCTTCTTGTCCTGGCTCGCCAGCTCGATTGGCGGCGGCACCAGCAGCGGACGCAGGCGGTCGAGGTCCTTGCGGTTGAACAACACCAGCAGCCGCCCCGGCCCTGCCCACTCGCGACTGATCCACGCCGCATCGTCGCGCCAGAACCAGCCGGACTGCTCGCCCTGTTGGCTGCCGAAGGTCATCTCGCCGGGCGGTCCGATCATGATGTTGCGGCGGCCCGAGTAGAAGACCATGCCCTGGACGAAGTTGCGGTACAGGGCCAGGCGATCGTCGGGGCCCAGCGTCGCGCGCGCGGCATGGGCGAGCGAGCGGTAGTCGTTGGCGATGCCGCGGCCGCTGACGGCGACGGCGAAGACCAGCGCCCAGCCGGCGGCGAAGGCGACCAACGCCGCGTAGGGGCGACGCCGCGCCAGCAGATGCAGCGTCGCGACGCCGGTGAGCAGCATCGGCAGCGCGCCAATGGCGAGGTACGGCACCAGGATCGGCACCCGATAGTGGGTGGCGAACCACGGCAGAGTCGCCGCCACCAGCCCGAGGACCGGCGCGCCGATCGTCAGCAGCCAGGCGGCGCGTGCCAGGCCGGCCGTGCGCCCCACCGCGATGCCGTGCAGCAGCAGTCGCGCCAGGAGGATGGCGAGCGGCGGCAGCGCCGGCAGCGCATAGGTGACGAGCTTGGTGTGCGAGAGCGAGAAGAAGCCGACGATGACGACCGCCCACAGCGCCAGGAAGCGCGTCGCCGGCGCCCAACGGCGCGGGTCGAGCAGGCCGCGCGCCAGCCCCGGATCGAATGCCGCCGCCAGGCTCCACGGCGCCAGCGCGCCGAGGACGACCGGCAGGAAGAACCAGAACGGTTCGCGGTGCTGCTTCTGCGAGGTGAAGCGCACGAAGTGCTGTTCGACGACGAAGTAGTGCCAGAAGGCGGGATCGCGCCAGATGGCGATCACGAACCACGGCAGCGCGATGGCGGCGCCCAGCACCAGGCCGCGCCAGTCGAACCACGGCCGCAGCGCCTGCCACCCCCCATGCATGAGCACAAACAGCGCCGCGATGGCGCCGATCAGGACGACCGCCACCGGTCCCTTCACCAACACGCCCAGCGCCGTCGCGACGTAGACGAAGCGCACCCAGCGGCGATCGCCGCCGCCCTGCCATGCCTGCCAGACGCCGACCAGCGCCAGGGTCAGCCAGACGGTGAGGGTCATGTCGAGCGTCAGGACGATGGCCATGAAACCGAAGAGCGGCGTGGAGGCGAGCACGGCGCAGGCGAGCAGCGCCGTCGCGCCGCCGTACAGGCGCGCCGCCAGCCAGCCGGTGAGCAGCAAGGTGACGAGGCCGCCGAGCAGCGACGGCAGGCGCGCCGCCCACTCGTGCTGGCCGAAGGCGAGGAACGACAACCCGGTCGCCCAGAAGACCAGCGGCGGCTTCTGGGAGTACTTGACGTAGTTGAGGTGCGGCGTCAGCCATTCGCCCGAGACCACCATCTCGCGCCCGATCTCGGCGTAGCGCGTCTCGTCGGGTTCGACGAGCCCGAAGCCGCGCGCGCCGTATCCGTAGAGCGCGACGACGGCGGCGGCGAGGACCAGCGCCAGCGCGGCGATCGCCTGGCGGGGCAGCGCCGCGCCGCCGGCGCTGGGCAGCGGCTCGCGCGGTCCGCCTTCACCCGGCGCCGCCGCGGCGGCGCCATCCACACTGCTCATCGTTGTTCCCTCCCCTGCATAGCAACCGTCCCGGCGCGCCCGCGGACCGCCCCGTTCGACACCGCACACACCGCCAGCGCGGCGGCGTCGAGCAGGCGCACGAACTCGACACGGCCCTGTACCGCATCGAGCAGCGCCTCGAACAGCGGCAGCAGCGCCTGCCCTCCACCTCGGCGTGCAGGGTGTGCACGGTCAGGCCCGCGCGCACCTGCGCCAGGTAGTACGGCGTCAGCGCGGCAGCCGTGGTGCCGACCACGCCGTACGTCCCATCGAGGGTCGGCCAGGTGGTCGGCACCGCCGGCGTCGCGAAGACGCGCCCGCCCGCCATCGGCCGGTACGGCGCCGTGCCGCGCGTAGACGAATGGTAGCGCAACCCGGCGGCGTCGATCGCCGCCAGGCTGTATGCCGTGCACTGCCAGCCGGGCGCCGCGAACGCCGTCGCCGGGCGCCCGAGCAGGGTCGCGAACACCGCCAGACCGCGCTGCAGTTCCGCCGTCGTCGCCGCCGCGTCGAGTCCCGTGACGCGATCGTGCCAGAAGCCGCGGTCGTCGTCGTGTCCGGCGACCTCGTGCCCCGCCGCCGCCAGCGCGCGCAGGTGCTGCGGGAAGGCGCGCGCTATCTGCGGCCCCGGCAGCTACGTGCCGCAGAGCAGCGTACGCCAGCCGTACATCCCCGGCGCATTGGTGCGCACCATCTTGGCCAGTAAGCCCGGCCGGAGCAGGCGCCGGACGGCGCGCCCGGAGTGGTCCGGCCCGCAGGCCACGTGGACGCTGGCGCGAATGCCGCGTGCGTCGAGGGCGCGCTGCGGCGTCGGCACGCCGTCGCGCAGGCCGACAGGCGTGTCGACGTCGATCTTGAGCGCCAGCTGTGGAGCCTGCGTCATTTCACGTTCTCGCCGCGGCGACGCGGCGGGCGACGACGAGCCGACCAGCGCCGGCGATCGAGACCGTCATCCGAGCACGGCTCCCGCCTGCAGGCCGTGCGCGCGCGCCCAGTCGCCCGCCGGCCGTTCCGCCTCGCCCCCCCCCCACGGCAGGCGCAGCAGGCGCACCGCGCCGTCGGCCCGGCGGCGGCGAGATCCATCGGGGTGCGCGGCGCCGTACCGTCGCACAGGCGCGGATAGATCTCGCGCAGGAGCGCGGCCGCGGTAGCGCGGCAGGAGCGAGCCGTGCAGGTTGAACGCGCCGCGCCGCGCCGGCGAGCGAGCCACGCCGGGGTATCGAGGCGCTCGTCGCTGAAGACCGGCAGGCCGCCTGCGCGCGCCAGGGCGGCGACCGAACGGAACCATTGCCGCTCGTCGGGATCGTCGGCGTGCGTCAGCACCGCCGCCGCGTCGGCGCCGAGCTCGAGCAGCGCCGTCAGGCAGACGACCCCGACCTCGGAAGAGGCGCAGACGACGGCGCGCACGCTCACCCATCGCCGTGCCGGTGCACCGCGCGCATGCGGTAGGTCGGCCGCCGCCGGACCTCGAGATAGATGCGGCCGACGTACTCGCCGACCAGGCCGACCGCGAGGATGAGCAGGCCGCGCAGGACGAACACGAGGGCGAAGAGGGTGAAGACGCCCTCCCCCTGCGGACCGCCGAGGACACGGCGGATGAGCAGAACGACGCCGAAGGCGAGGCCGGCGAGGGAGACCAGGATCGCGGCCACCGAGACGAGCTGGATCGGCACCAACAAGAACCCGGTCAGCAGGTCGAAGCCGAGGCGCATGAGGCTCAGCGGGGTGTACTTCGAGGCGCCGGCGGCGCCCTCGGCGTGCGCCACCTCGATTTCGGCGGTGTGCCTGGCGAGCGCGTTGGCGAGCGCCGGGATGAACAGCGAGCGCTGGATGCCCTCGACGATCTGGGCGACGATCTCGCGCCGGTAGGCGCGCAACATGCATCCGTAGTCGCGCATCGGCACGCCGACGGCGGCGGCGGTCGCCCGGTTGACCACCGCCGACAGCGCGCGGCGCAGGCACGGATCCTGGCGGTTCTCGCGCCAGGTGCCGACGACGTCGTTGCCGGCTTCGATCTGCTCGAGCAGGCGCGGCATCTCCTCGGGCGGATTCTGCCGGTCGGCGTCGAGGGTGACGACGATGGCGCCGCGGCTGATGGCGAAGCCGGCGACGATGGCGGCGTGCTGGCCGGCGTTGCGGCTCAACTCGACCACCACGACGCGCGCGTCGCCCGCGCCACAGGCGCGCAACAGCGCCAGCAAGTCATCGCGGCTGCCGTCGTCGACGTCCACCACCTCGCTGGCGCGGCCGAGGCCGTCGAGGACGCGCGCCAGCCGGGCGTGCAGGGTCGGAATCGTCGCCGCCTCGTTGAACACCGGAACGACGACCGAGACGGCGAGCCCGGCGGCGGCGCCGGGCTCCTGCCGAGCAGTGGATGCCACGCCGCAGCCGTACCAGACCATCGGCGATGTTGGAACGCGGCGCGGCGATCGATCGACGCGAAACCTCCCGGCAGTCCTCTGGGAGCGCGGGCGGCGCGCCCGCAGCGCCGCGCGCTACGGTGCGGGCGAGCCGCCCACGCTCCCGGCCACTGCCTCGCGGCAAGGCACCTCTTGCAGGAACCACAGATGGTAGAGTTCCGCGTCGCGCGGCGAGGCCGGATCGCGAATCAGGCGCACGGCATTGGTCCCCGCCACTAGCAGCGCGCGCGGGATCACCACCGCCCGCTCGCCCCATGTCTCGTCCGGACGGGCGCGCAGCACCAGCGCCCGCGGCGCCGGGCGGCCGTTCACCTCGACGTCGTAGCGCGCCGCGCCGCTGTGGTCATGACGCGCCACCAACATAAGATCCGCGCTCGCGTCGACCGCATGCACCGCGAAGGCGATGGAGCCGAAGACGCGCTGGCCGTGGTCCTCGAGCTGCACCGCCTGCCGCGGCGGTCGGTAGCGGAGCAGCTTGGTATGGTAGCTGTGCTCGTAGGGCGCCTGCGGCGCCCGCTGCTCGCTGAAGGCGTGCGCCACTTCACTGGCGCCGTCGCCGATGTCGAGGCGGTCGATCATGCACCGCGCCGCCAACCTGTCCGGCAGCGCCTGCGGCTGCGTCGGGTCGGCGATCGCCGCGGCGTCGTGAAAGACCAGGCGCGGGTCGTCGAGGCGCGCCTTCAGCGCCGGGTCGAGCAGCGTGAAGTCGATGAAGCGGCCGTCGGGCGTGCGCACGCTGACCAGCTCGCCGTGTGCCGTCGGCGCACGCGTCACGGCGCGCGGGTACGGATGCGGATCGGCCCATTCGAGGATCACGTCGACGCCGCGGGCGCGAATGGCGCGGTGGTCCTGCAACCAGTGCTCGTGCCCCAGGCGCCCGCGCGTCGCCGCCTCCAGCGGCGCGCGCGCGATCGCCGCGTCGGTGAGCCCGTGCAGGTCGAGGGTGTGGCGGTCGCAGAAGAAGGGGATGATGCCGGCCGAGGTGGTGGCGACGCGCACGTCGCGCGGCAGCACGGCGTCGAACAGCTGCGCCGCGCTGCGCCAGTCGAAGCGACCGGGGTCGGCGTAGCGGCGCAGCAAGGCAATCGTCTCCTGCTCCGGCAGGCCGCGCGTGCGCGCCGCCGGTTCGGCGGCCAGCGTCGCCCAGGTGAGCAGCCCCGCCACCAGGGCGCCGCTGATCCATCCCGCGCCGCGCCCGCGCCAGCGCTCGCCGTACGCCGCCGCGGCAACGACGACGGCCGGGTAGAGCACGCCGGAGACCGGCGTCAGGAAACGCCACTCCATGAAATCGCCGCCCAGCCGCGCCACATAGAGCGCCACCGCCGCGCTCGCCGCCAGGGCGGCAACCAGGAAGCGGCGTGCCAGCGGCGTGCGCGCGCCGGCCGCCCCGAACAACACGAAGAACGGCCACAGCCGGTAGATCCACACGTAGTGGGCGAGGTAGCTGACGCCGCGCCGCCAGAACGACAGGTAGGCGGCCTTGGCGTAGTAGGTGTTCGGGTACAGCGCGCCATAGTACCAGAGGCGCCACGCCTGGTACGGCATTAGCAGGAGCAGCAGCGGCAGCGCCGCCGCCAGCGCTGGCGCGCGATGGCGGCGCAGCCAGGCGCCGTCGAGCCACGCCGCCACGGCGAGCAGCGCGGCGAAGACGACGACGCCGTCGGGCCGCGTCAGCATCAGCGCCACCGCGCTCAGGCTGGCCGCCGCCGGGGCCCAGGCGTGGCGGCGCGGGTCGAGCGCCACCGCCGCCACCGCCGCGATGGTGCAGAAGGTGACCAAGGGCGTCTCCATGCCGGAGAAGAACCACAGGTTGAACGACCAGTGGACGGCGAGCGGCACGACGAGCAGCGGCGCGGCCCACAGCCCCTCCCTCCACAGCGCCACGCCGAGCCCCAGCAGCAGCGCGTACGAGGCCCACCACAGCACCGCTGACGCGGCATGCATGAATGGCAGCGGATCGGCGGCGCCGCGCGCCAGCGGCAGCGCCGCCAGCGCCGTCCACAGGAAGTTGGTGTAGCCCTCGACCCGCTCGCCCGGGTTGTACACCAGCCCCTCGCCGCGCACCGCGTTGCGCGCGTAGCGGAAGCTCACGTAGGCGTCGTCCTGCACCCAGCGCTGCTCCCACCAGTGCGGGAACTGCACCGCCAACACGCCGCCGACCAGCAGCAGCTGGGCGCCGAGCAGCAGGCGGGGGAGCAGGCGCGGCATCGCCGCGCATGTAATCGGTTTGCCGGCGGTTGGGAAAACGCCGCCGCGCCCGGCGCGGCGAGGCCGGGTCATTGCGTCACGCACCCGCGGCAGCGAGAAAGCCCGTGCCGAGGCGAGGGAGCAGCAGCATGAACGACAGGACGACGCCGACCGCACGCAGAACGCTCCTCGCGGCGCGCCATGTACGCCGCGAGGCACGACAGCGCCTGCGGTTCGGCGGCGCGGCGTTCCTCGTCGCCTGCTCCCTGACCGGCTGCGCACCGAATCGGACATCCGCCCCGCCCGCGCTGGCAGAGGCCCCGGCGGCCGCCCCCACCGTCGAGATCACCGCCGAGGACGTGGCCGAGCAGAAGGCCGCCAACGCGCAACGCCGCCTCGAACGGAGCATCCGCCGCGACTTCGAACGGACCCAGAACTGGTCCGATTCCGACGACTGACGGGGGACGGGAAAGAGCAACCTGCCGCGGCGGCACAGCGGCAGCCGCAGGCGCCGCGCCGTGCCGCAGTTCAGGACAGGTTGCGACGAGTTCGCCTCGCGGGGCCGGACGAGCCAGATGATCCTTGACGGCGCACTAACCATATGAGTAATCCACTAAACAGTTGGCCCCGTCCGATATGCCACGCTGGCTCCCAAGGGTTCCGACGCGCATCCGAGAACTGGCGGCGGCGCACCGGGTGCTCTTCACGTTGAAGGCGCGGCGCGAGCTGGCAGCGCTCGGGTTCGGCCTGGACGAAGTGGACGCATGCGATGTCTTGGCGAACCTCACAGCCGGGGACGCGACTGGGCGGCTCGCGTCGGTGGCGACCGGCGAGTGGATGTACCTCTTCAAGCCCGTGCTCGCCGGAACGGTGCTCTACGTGAAGCTCATCGTGCGGAACGATTGCATCATGGTCTCGTTCCACGAGGACGAAAAAGGTGGTGGACATGAAGAGAACGCGTAGCCCAAAGCCTGCTGCTCGCCGCGGTCGGATCCAGCCCGACGATGCATGCCCGGCCTGCGGGACGGCGATGGTGGAGAAGCGCGGCACGCTGAGGCTGCCCGTCAATGGCGAGGAGATCGCTGTCCCCTCCGCTGCTCACCTGCGCTGCCAGAAATGCGGCGAGGTGGTGCTGCGATTCCAGGATGCGAAGCGGCTCGCGGAAGATGCGATCGCAATCTACCGCAAGAAGCACGGCCTCCTCTCAGCCGACGAGATCCGGGCGATCCGCGAACGATTCAGCCTCACCCAGGCCGACCTCGCGCGGCTCCTGCGCCTCGGCGCGAACACGGCCTCGCGCTGGGAGTCGGGGAGGAACGTGCAGACGGCGGCGATGGACATCCTGCTCCGGCTGATTCGCGACCTGCCCGGCAGCCTCGACTACCTGCGATCACACGCGGCCTGAAACCGCCTCGCGAGGGCGGGACGCTGGGGTCCCTACGGCCGGGCTGGGCATCATCGCGACGGCGCCCCCGTCGCCAGGGACGCGCAACCTCGCGCTGTCAGCCGGTTACTCCGCAGCCGTCTGGACCACAGTCTCGACGGTCAATCCAGTGGACAGGTCCGCCGGGCGATAGTGCAGCAACTCGAACCCGATGACACGTCCTGCAGCGTCCTTCATCAGCACCACCTCGTCAGCCGTTTCCTCACAGATGTGCTCAGTCTTGGGATCGCCCAGCCAGACAGTAAGCGTATGCCCTACGGCGTCGTGGATGACTTTGATTCTGTCCATATCGATTCGCCTGCCTTGATCGCATCGGTCGGATACGCGGTCAGAAGAAAGGCGGCGCCATCTTGTCTACGAGCCACTGCACACAACCACCGCGGCGACAGGCCCCGATAGAATAGCGGGACACCAGGATCTTTTCTGCTCCGGCGAACCTCGTCCGGATCAGCGAGCACTTGCCGCACCTCTTCCTCGCGTCCGGCGAGCACCGGGTGCTTCTCGGTGACGAGTGCTGAGCGACAATCGCATTTCCCCATCGTGTCGTTCCTTTTCCGTTTCGGATAAACTGCGGCGAGCGGCCCCTCGGCCTGGATCGTGCCCGGCATCATCGCGACGGCGCCGCCATCGCCAGGGAGGCGCGACCGCGCGCGGACGGCCGGTACGGTCCGCACCGCCCTCGAGATGGGCTGGGCCGAACTGGAGAACGGGCAGCTCCTGGACGTCGCCAAGGCAGCCTTCGACGTGCTCATCACGACGGACCAGAATCGTCGCTACCAGACCAATCTAAACGGCAGACGCATCGCGATCCTCGTCTTGCCGACGACAAGCTGGCCGGTCATCCAACGCCATGTCGCAGCCGTTGTCGCCGCCACCGACGCATTGCGCGTGGGTGAGTTTCGAGCGCTGATCTTCTCCAGGTAGGGCTTCTGATGGTGTTTTTGGCGTACTGTTTGGCAAGGACGGGGCAGGACAGACGGCGTCGTGGGTCACCAGGCGCGGCAGCTGGAGGCTCCCGCGCGGTGGATGGATCGCTCGGATCACCCGTTCGCGACTCCGTCAGTCCGCCGCGGCGAAGAGCCCGAGGCCGAAGTGCGATCCGTAGCCGAGCGCGACCGGGCCCTCGACGGGTCGATCGAATACGAGGCGCAACGCCAGTGCAGCGTCGACCGGCGGCGGTAGCGCGGGAGGTCGCCTGACGCGGGCGGCGTGGCGGAGCGTCCGCGTGCGATCGTCCCACGCCAGGATCTCAACGGTCGCCGCAGGAAGGCCGCGCGAAGCGAGTTCCGCCTGCACCTGGCCGGCGATGGTGTTCTTGCCGCTCCGTTTGGCGTGGCGGGGCAGGACGAAGGGCATACTACTCACCCAGATTCGGCAGCCGAGCGGCGGCCCCAACAAGGCGACTATGCCTGCGTCCAGCGGGGCTGGCAGGCGCCGCAGCGCGCTCAGGTCACCCTGGCCCGCAAGCGCGAGTTGCAGGTCGCCGACCCCGCCCTTTGCCCACGTGCGCCGCAAACCGCGTACGGCATCCTGGGCCTGCTGTCCGAGACCCATCGGCGCGTGGACGACGACATGGTCGAGGTGCCCATCACCGTCGAGATCAACCGGCAGAACATAGGCATGACGGTGCCCCTCCAGAGGGCGACCGCTGTCGTCCCTGCCCGTCAGTTCGGGACAATCGACTACTCCTCCTCGCCCAGCCCCAGCAACGAGGGCGCGATGAAGCCGCTCTGCCTGCGGAAGCGCCCGGGCGCACGGGGGCAGCGCCGACCGGCCGCCACTCGACGTCGCGAGCGCCAGGAGCATGGTCGTCACGCGGGTCCGGCGCAGGCGAACCGGCGGCGGTGGCGGCGCCGTGGTGAGGGCGTCGCTACGCCGCCAGTAGAGTACCCGCTGCGATCCCGGTGGCTGGCTCCACCCGTGCTGCTTCCACCAAGCGGTATCCTGCTCGAGGCAGGCGACGAGGTCGCGAGGGAACGGGATAGTGACCCGGTCGCGCTTGCTCCGCAGTGCCGCGGACGGCGCCCCCTTCCCGGGCGGGAGCGGAAGCGCATCTATCGCGGCGGCGACCGACCGTTCGCGCCAATGCGCGTATTCTCCTGGACGCTCTGGCGCCATCAGCGAGACCTGCTCCCATCCCGGCCCGGGTCGAACGTCGTCAACATGCGGGTACGCATCGGTGCCATCGGGCAAGCGCGCGTCGTCACCCAGCGATTCGGCCAGCGTCCAGCTCTCGCTGCGGCCCAGATAGCCAAGGTGCCGCGCAAGCACATCGAACAGCGCGGCGGCCTCGTCGTCGAACCGGCAGTCCCAGCGTACCGCCAGCACGCCATCGCCGACGTGCGCCCAGGTGTCGAAAACCAGCGTGGTCCGCTCGCGCCCGTTATCGAGCGAGCCCATCGGCATGTAGTGGCGACTGTGCGCAACTGTAGCGGCAGGGAGGCGGTAGCTCGGCAACACCGCCGCCAGCGCGTCCAACATGCGTCGGCCCGCTGGGGGCACCTCGGACCAGCGCTGCGTTGTGTAGCCGCAGGCGATGAGGGCGCGCAGTAATCGCCACGGACTCGGCGGCCATTCGACCAGACCCTCATTCACGTGATGACCCAACGGGGTCGCGTGGTAGCGACCGCCGGGGAACCGGAGAAGCATCGTCGCCATCGTCAAGGCTCGGTCGAATCCTCTCCGGCGTCATCCTCGGCGCCAGCATCGCCATCGTCGGTGCTCTTGCCCTTCTTCATCTCGTCGTCGAAGGCGACCTCCTCATGCACCATCGCGTCCTTGCAGGCATGGATCGCGGGTCCGACCGCCTCTTCGAGCGCCGCGAGTGCAGGAAGACGGAATCCGTCCGGTCGCGTCGCCGTGATCGCTGCGGGCGAGATCGGTTCGAGATCGCAGGCGGTGCGCAGGCGGAGGTCGCCATCGAGCAGGCGGCGGATGCGAAACAGCGCCAACAGGATGATGAGCCGCTCCGCATCCTCGCCGAGCCCGTACCCACGCAGGATCGCGAGGTCGAGATTCAGATACAGGTCGATGCGGTCCGCGGTAAACTCGTCGCGGGCGAAGGGAACGTTCCCGAAACCATCCTTGGTCACCCCTGACGGATTCACGTGGTCGTTCTTGACCCCCCCAGACGCGGCGACGCGGACGCCGGTCGCTTCGATGAATCCCGACAGCGCGCGGGCAACACGCAATCGACCTCCCGCCAGCTCCTTCTTCGCGAGAAACACCCCGTGGATAAGGCTGCCGACATCGTAGCGCAGCAGGACGCGGGCAAGAACGCCGCGGTTGATCGGCCCGTCCTCGAGCACTCCGAGCTCATCCTTGAGTTTGGATAGGAACGGCGCCTTCTTGCTCTCGAGAAGGTACGGACTGTTTAGTCGGTGCGCCTCCAGCATAGTATCAGTGAGGAACGCCCCCTTGCGGGTGACGGTCACGTGCGAAATGCCCGTGAGCGCCGCGACTGGCTGCCCCTTGACGGCATCCCAGCAGGTCGCTTCCAGGCGGTTGGCGATGCTCTGCGCGCTCTCGACGAGCAACTTCGGGCCGTCGGTCGTCTGGTAGGTCGCCGCGCCAAGGCTGGGAAATCCGGTTGGCTGGAATCGGTCGCCCTGCAGCGGTCGGAGGGGAACGGTGAACAGGAGCCGGGTGGTGGCTGTCAGTGCAGTGAGGTCAATGCTCATCGCTTCTCCTTCGTCTGCTGGGGATCAAAACGCCGCGCCATGGCCTGGGCGACGTTGCGAGTGATGGGGAACGCCAGAGCCGCCAGCCATAGTCGAGCGGTTGCTGGATCCGCGCAGGCGCCGCGAATCGGCGCGCGCAGCCCGGCGGCATGCAGGCGGCGTAGCGCGATCTCGACGGCGGCCGATGCATCACCGGCCTGCAGACGCCGGATGATGGCCTCGTCCACCGAAACCGATCGCTGCTCGTCGAGGGGCCACGGCAGACACGCCAAGCGGATGGCGATCCACGGCTCGTCCGGCCAAGCCCGCTGCTGCCCCGTTACCGTTGGACCCGGAGTCGTGCTGCGCCACCCGACAGCCATCAAGGCTCGGGCAAGGGCGACGACTCGCGCCACGTCGACGCGTCCGGCGACCAACGCCGCAAGGTCCGCCGGGTGCGCCGCGAGGCGTGGCGCGGCGACCATCGGCAGGTAGCGCTGGCCGCGTTGCGACGATTCGATAAGGCGGCGCTGTACCACCGCCGCCAGAGCCGCATCGTCGTCTCGGCCGATTGCGACGACGCGAGGATCGTTGACGAGGCGCTTGTCCTTCACCAAAAAGCGCACGCCGTTCGGCTCGAGCGCCAGCCAGTGGTGCCGCACCCGATCGCGCGGCCGGCCTGCCGACCCGTAGGATCCGGCCGCACTGCCCAGCGCGCACGCAAGGCGCCACTCACTGCTCCCATCGTCGCCCGCGAGCACCCACTCCTCCGACAGACGCGGAATCGGACCGGCGCGCAACGCCGCCCCGGCGGCCTGGATCGTCTCGACGGCCGCCGCGGCCAGGAGGACGTATTGCCACCGCTGCGGCGCGTCGTCATGAGTGAGCACCGAGAACACCGCATCAGCCGCCCGACGCTCCGCGTGGACGAGCCGCGCCGGGGCATTACCGTCCTGCGCTTCGCGCCGCAGACGATCGATCCATGGGGCGATGTCGTCGACGAGGCGCGCGCGGGGGCGCGCCTGAACGTCGATTCGACCCAAAGGCACAGCCATTTTTGACTGGCCAAACCGCTCCGCGTAACCGAATCGTGCGAATCCAGTCACGCCACGGGCCACACCCAAGCGAGCGATCGCTCCAGCAGCATCGATCGGTCGATGGGCAACGCGTCGGCCGAGTTGCATTCGAGCCTCGCCGAGGAGCGCGCAGAGCGCCCCGATGGAGCTCGGCCGGTTCCACAGCGGCATCCATTGCTCGCCGCGGTCGATCTTCTCACCCCCAACGGTCCCATACCCAACTGGATGCGCGCGAACTGCAAACGGTGCGCTGGCCTGGCTGCTAGCAGCGGGATCGAGCCGACGCGTCGCCCGCGCGCTGAAAAGGAGTGTGCCCTCGAGAACAAAGACGAAGTCCCATGGATTGACCACGCCCGGGCCTTCTGAACCGGTGGTGCTGTTCGCGCCACCCGCACTTCCAGGAAGGAACTGACCAACTGACGCACCGCCCAATTCGTGGGACGGGTCGCCCCAGAGAGCGTGACGCAGGAGACTCGACGCGATCGGGCGCGCGCGACCGTCGCGTGAATCCACCTCGAAGAGCTCCTGGATTCTCTGCATGGCGTTGTTGGTGAAATCGAAGTTGCCGTCGTTGCCACCCGTTCCGAGCAACGCCGGATAGACTGGGCGACCTGCCTCAGGCACGACGAGCGCTGCGTCGAGCCACGCACGATGCGGTCCGCGCCAGTCACGCAGGAGCGATCCAAACAAATCTTCCTTCAGCTCTTTGAACCGCCGCTCTGCGGCGGCGAGGTCGCGCCTGAAGTCCGGGTCCACCCGCAGGGCAACCGCTTGCCGTTTATCGTCCGGCGTCATGCCCTTCTTCTCCTTTCTTCGGGCCTTGAACTCGCGAATGATCGCGTCCGCAGCGGTAATCTCACCGATCCGCGCTCGAGCCGCAGCGATCCCGCGGCGGAAATCAGCAAACCGCGGCGCGAGGGACTGCTCGATCGGCATCAGCCCGGGATCGTCGCGCTTGAAGAAACCAGCGCCCTTGTTCCATGGCGAGACAAACGGCGTCGGTCGGTACTCATCCAAGAAGAATCCTTCCAGTGCGTCGCGGTCGAGCACCGTGAGCAGGCAGAAATGCTCATCCTGCCAGAAGCCGCGCGCGTCGGGATCCTTCTGCTCGGCGACCAGGCGCAACACGGCAAGCGCCTTCAGATAGTGGGCGAGGGGCGCCGGCGCGCAGCCGGTGAGGTGATGGAGGTGCAGCGTCATGGCTCGGTGCGCGGCAAGAGGAGTGGGTCCGTTGTGGTCAAGCGTGAGGCGCGGCGGTCCGCGGCGATGAGCAGCGCCTCGAGCCAGGCCAATGCCCCTGGCCCGAAGTGCTCCAGCAACCCGCTCGTGCGTTCACCCCAACTCCGGCCGGTGACGTGGGAAAGCCCCATAGCCGCCGGTTCGAGCGACAGCACCAGCCGCGGCAGCGGCGGGCGCCCTTCCTCCAGCAGCACCGACGGCAGGTCGTCGCCGTCTCGGACGCCACGGATCGGCAGGCCACGGCCATCCCCGCTGTCGCGATACGTCTGATCCTTCGGACTGGCGTGCAGCGCGACGCGGACTTTGCCGTGATGGCATAGGACGAGGTATGCGAGCAGATCGAACTCCTCGGCCGTGCAGGCCAGGATATCGCGCTCGACCGCCGACGGCTCCGCCGGCGCGGCCGTCGGCCCCGAGTGACCGAGGAGCGCCAGCGCCTCTCCCCACGGACCGAGAAGCGCGGGATGCTGCGGATCGCAGCGCTGCAGCACCGCGAAGAGGGCCAGCATACTGGCCAGCTCGTGGCGCAGGCCCGGTCTGGACTCGCGGTTGTCCGCCGTTCGATACGATCCGGGTGGCTTGAGCCATGCAGCCGCTGGGGCCTTCGCCAAGTCTGGCCGATCTGGCCGCCCCTCGAGCCGGATCGCGCCCTGAAAGGCGGCGTGCGCTTTGCCGAGGTCGTGCCAGCGGCCGGCAAGCGTCAGCAGCTCGCCAAGCCGCGGCAGCAACCCGACCGCCCGCGCAATCGCAGCCGCCTCCTCAGCCGCCTCGCGCCCATGGCACGCGATCGTTTTCCACGGCGCCGCGCTGAGGGCCTCGGCATCGTCGCTCGCGTCGGCAACATCCTGCGCCTGGCTCTCAACGGGCAGCGCCACCTCGGGCACGGGCGGAACCGCTGTGATGGAATCGGGGTCGAAGCCACGATCGACGCGATACCCACCGCAGTCGGCGGCAACGCAGACGATGCGGCCGGGCGTCAGCATCGCCCGCTCGGCGACGACCCAGTCGCCGTCCAGCCAGTCCCACACCCAGGCGCGCATCCGATCCTTGAGTCGGGGTTTGCGCGCGGTCTTGGTTTCTGGACCGCAGAGCCACTCGCGCGCCCGAAGGAACGGTACTGCGCACAACTCCTCACGCCCCGGCTGCCTCGCTCTTGGCGGCCTGGCGGGCGCAGCCCCCTTGCGGTGCTTCGGAACCGCCAGCCAGAACACCTGCAGGTCCCGCTCCTCCCCACTACGAATGAAGCGGCTCACGTCCAGGTCGGCGCCGCTCAGATCGGGTGTCGTATCGAAGAGCTCGACCAGCTCCCGGCGCAGCAGAAGGTGCCTTGGCTCGTATGGATACAGGTCGCGGCGCCCGCCTTCGCTGAGGGACTCCTCAAACGCATCGAGGGGCGCGATGCCTACATCGGCACCTGCGTCTTGAATCGCCGCGAGCGCCCGCCACGCGGCGTCGAGCTGTTGGACGTCGTAGGGCTTGGCAGGGCCCTCCTCGCGTCCGCGATCGACCACGATGACGGTCCCGCGGCCCCCATACCGGGCGCAGCGACCGAAGCGCTGCACGAGGCTCGACCAGGGGGCCAACTCGCTGATCACTGCGCTGGCGGAGATGTCGACACCCGCCTCCACCACCTGCGTTGCCACGATGATCCGCTCAGTCTCGGCCGCGCATTGCTCCCGGCTGAGAAAGCGCGCGCGCCACTCGCGCCGCTCAGTCGGGCGAAAGCGGCTGTGGACCAACTCCATCGCCGTGCGTCCATCCAACGTACGAAGCGCGTCGAACGTGGCGCAAGCGCGCTCGACGGTGTTGCACACGATGAGCGTGATGCGGCCGTAGGCGCCAGGCGCGAGGCTCGCGTGGGCCTCCAGACAGAGTTGCGCGAATCCTCGCGCGTCCGCGGCCGCAATGTCTGTCGTCCGCAGCGCCTTCGAAATCGAACCCAACCCCTCGCCGCGTGACGCTGCATCTATTCGACACGGCTCACGCGTCCATTCGGCGTGTTGCGGCGCCGTATCCACGCTGCGCAGCCAATCGGGCTGCAGCGTGGCGCTCATCCACCACGAGCATCGTGGCCGAAACCCCCTCGGCGCGTCGTCGTCGTGGAATGCCTGCACCTGGGCGCTGGTCGCGAGACCGACATCCATGAGCTGCACCTCATCGAGGACCCACAGTGCGTCATGGCTGAGCAGCCCGAACTCCAGCGGCCAGCGCGCCCGGCCGCTTGCGTAGCCGCGATTGAGGGCGCGCGAGAGCAGCATGTCTTGAGTGCCGATCAGGACCGCACACTCCTCCGGGTACAGGTTCCAATCGTTGCCGGGATCGATTCCGCCCATCAGCACGTGCACACCGACCTTGCCCGCGTGCGCGCCGCGCCCGCACCAGAGCCGCTCGACGTTGCCAAGCGCCTCCCGAACCACACTCTCAGTCTGTTCCACCAGTACCCGCATCGGCAGACACCAGACGAGCCGCCGCGGCCACCGATCATCGCCATTGGCGATGCGGTGCCAGGACCACGCCGACAATATCCCAAGCGTCTTCCCCATCCCGGTCGGGATTCGAATCAGCCGGCTGCGGGGAACCGGGTCCCTGGCGAACTCGCCCTGCCAGCGGTGCGCAGTGGTGCGACCGCCAGCCAGAGCCGCGAACCAGTCGTCGAATGACGTCATGCACGCCCCTCGCTCGCAACGAGTCCGTTGACGGACGTCTCGTTGCGAGCGACGACCGAGAAGTCGCGTCGGCGCGGGTGCGGAAGTTGGTTCACAAGGAACAGGCTGTTAGACGAGATCACCGCCCCGATACAAGAAGATTCTGTCGACTCCGCCCCCTGCGCTCGCCGATACGTCAGCCGGTGACATCCAGGCGCCCACCGAGGACCGACCCCGGGGGGCTACGTCCGGTGGCTTCGCGGATGCTCCAGCCGTAGCAACCACGGCTTCCTTGATCGACGTCAACTATTCTTGCCGGTCCGTCACGACCGCGGCAAAAGTAATTGTCGCTGATCAGCTTCCTTCTCGCTGGCACCAGACGCTGCGGCGCCGCGACCCGCTCCGCGAGCCCGGGGTTCGGCATCGATGCGTGGCCTGGTGAGGCTGCCGCCTTCTCGGTCGAGGCCGGAGGGGCTAGAGGGGACGACATGAGGACGTCGGCTGCACGCGGAACCGAACGATCGGCGGTGGCCATTGTGCGCGATGTC